>Ga0268298_10001425_pt1 | contig 28224 bp, 24 predicted proteins | sample WWTPWeurt_MetaG_FD_194462 | JGI IMG/M metagenome (GOLD analysis project Ga0268298, IMG submission 194462) | Activated sludge microbial communities from WWTP in Nijmegen, Gelderland, Netherland - WWTP Weurt | ecosystem: Engineered > WWTP > Aerobic digester > Activated sludge | place... | reverse complement strand
GCTCGCCGGTGATCGTGCCCGATCCGGAGTTCCTCGCCCAGTGCCTGCGCGAATCGATTGCCGAGACTGTGCACAGCGCCCGACAGCGCCTGGCCGCGCCGACGTCTACCGCCAAGGGCCGCAGCAAGGGTGGTGGCTGCCAGCCGGAGAACGCCGGTAAATCACGCGCCAAGGCCGCCGCCTGATTCGCCCGGCGCCGTCCTGCCATCCGCTACGGCGAGGAGAGCGTTTTTTGCTCGACCGCCCTGTAGCGCAGTTGTTTCATCAGCGCTGACTTTGCGTACCGACTTGCCCCGCCCCCTAAGGAGACCATCATGATCCAGAGCTTCATCCGCCACTGCCTGGCCTTGCTGCTGGCCGGCATCGCCAGCTTCAGTCCCACCGCCACCGCAGCCGATGCTAAGCGCCCCAACATTCTCGTCATCATGGGCGACGACATCGGTGCCTGGAACCTCAGCACCTATCACCAGGGCATGAGCGGCGGCAGTACGCCGCAGATCGACCGCATCGCCAACGAGGGCGTCAAGTTCATGCACTACTACGGCGAACAAAGCTGCACCGCCGGACGTGCCGCCTTCATCACCGGCCAGCATCCCTTCCGCACCGGCCTGCTCACCGTCGGCCTGCCCGGCGCCAAGATCGGCATCGCCAAGGAAGACCCGACGCTGGCCGAGCTGCTCAAGCCGCTGGGCTACGCCACCGGCCAGTTTGGCAAGAACCACCTCGGCGACCGCGATGAATACCTGCCGCACAACCACGGCTTCGACGAATTCTTCGGCAATCTGTATCACCTCAATGCCGAGGAGGAGCCGGAAGACCTCGACTACCCGAAAGACGCCGCCTTCCGCCAGAAATTCGGCCCGCGCGGCGTGCTCGACTGCACCGCCGATGGCGGCTGCAAGGACACCGGCCCGATGACGCGCAAGCGCATGGAAACGGCGGACGACGAGTTCGTCGGACGCGCGCTGCAGTTCATCGACAAGTCGGCGAAACAGGGCAAGCCCTTCTTCACCTGGGTGAACACCAGCCGCATGCACGTCTGGACGCGCCTGTCGCCGCGCTGGGAAGGCAAGAGCGGCTACGGCCTCTACGCCGATGGCATGCTCGAACACGATCACGACGTCGGCCTGCTACTCAAGAAGCTCGACGAGCTGAAGATTACCGACAACACCATCGTCATCTACACCTCGGATAACGGTGCCCAGACCTTCACCTGGCCGGACGGCGGCGCCATTCCCTGGCTGGGCGCGAAAGGCACGACCATGGAAGGCGGCTTCCGCGTGCCGGCACTAGCGCGCTGGCCGGGCAAGATCAAGCCGGGCAGCATCGAGACCGGCATCTGGTCGCACCAGGACTGGGTGCCGACGCTGCTTGCCGCCGCCGGCGTGCCCGACGCGAAGGAAAAACTGCGCGCCGGCTATCCGGCAGGCGACAAGAATTTCAAGGTGCACCTCGACGGCTACAACCAGATCGACAACCTGCTGGGCAAGGCACCAAGCGAGCGCGAAGAGTTGTTCTACTTCAGCGACCAATCGACACTCAACGCCGTGCGCTGGAAGGACTGGAAGGTGCACTTCGCCGTGCTCAGCGACTGGGTGAACGGTAAGTCCAGCAAGGGCTGGCCCAAGGTCGTGAATCTGCGCTCCGATCCCTTCGAGCGCGCCATGGACGAGTCCTTCATGTACACCCGCTGGTACGGTGACAAGCTCTGGCTGTTCGTGCCGATCCAGCAGCGCGTCGGCGCCTTTGTCGCGTCGTTCAAGGAGTTTCCGGCGCGACAGGCCTCGGCTTCGCTAAACATCGACCCAGTGATCCAGATGCTTGGCCGCGCCAATGCCGGCAAGTAAGTTTCCGCACACACCCCCCACCGCGCCGTCCCGCCAGCGCCGACTTTCGGCGCGGCGGGCACGGGCAAGCCAACAAGGGCCTCACCATGCAAAGTTTCGTCCTCTGGACCGGCATCTACGATCTGCTGGCCGCCCTGCCCATCCTGATTCCGCGTCTTTTCCCCGGTGAGTTGCCGGATGCCGGCGCGCTGTGGACCACGATCAGCGGCGTCAGCACGCTGTTCATGGGCGTGCTGCTGATCCTGTGTTCGCGCCGTCTGGCCGAGCGGGCGCCGCTGGTGGCCTGGCAGGGCGTACTGCGAATCGCTGCCGGCACGATCTTCCTCGGATACATCGTCTATGGCGGCATCGGCGCGGATCTGCTGCTCGCCGCCGTGCTCGACATTGTTATCGGTGCGATCTATCTGCTCGGCCTGCCGCGCGCGCTCGGCACCACGCTCGCTGCGGTGCTCTGCGACCGCATCGTCATTCCCCGGGAGTCGTGATGCTCGATCTGCTGATCCGCAATGCCCACATTATCGACGGCACGGGCACGCCGGGCTTCATCGACCTGCACACGCATTACGACGGCCAGGTTTCCTGGGACTCGCTGCTGACACCCTCGGCGCAGCACGGCGTGATCTCTGTGCTGATGGGCAACTGGGGCGTCGGCTTCGCGCCGGCGTGCGCCGACAGCCAGGACTTTCTGATCCGCATGCTCGAAGGCGTCGAAGACATTCCCGGCACCGCCTTGCACGAGGGCATCAATTGGCAATGGGAAAGCTTCGAGCAATATCTCGGTGCCATCGAAGCGCGCCGCTGCGCAGCTATGTCATGGGCGAGCGCGGTGCCGATCACACGGTGGCGGCGAGCGAGGCGGAAATCGCCCGCATGGCCGAACTGACCCACTCGGCGCTGCTGGCCGGGGCGATGGGCTTCTCGACCTCGCGCACGCCCAACCACAAGACTTCCGACGGCCATCACCTGGGCACGCTGCGCGCCGGCCGCGCCGAACTCACGGCCATCGCCGGCGCGCTGGCACGCGCCGGCCGCGGCGTCTTGCAGATCGTCAGCGAGGCCACCGGCTCGGCCGACGCGGCACTGGTGGGCAGCGAGCTTGAGCTGTTCCGCCATCTGGTCGAAACTGCCCAGCGACCGCTGTCGATGAGCATCGCGCAAAGCAGCGAGGCGCCCGAGCAATGGCGCACGCTGCTCGACTTCGCCCAGCAGATGTCGGCCGCTGGCCATGTCGTCAAGGGCCAGGTAGCGCCGCGCCCGGTGGGCGTGATCATGAGCTTCGCGACGACGATGAACCCCTTCATGTACACCCCAATCTGGCAGCGCCGACTTGCGCCGCTAGCCGCCGCCGCGCGTTACGCGCTGCTGTGCCAGCCCGAGGTGAAACAGGCCATTCTCGACGAGCACCGCGACACGCCGCTGAGCGACCCAATGCAGCGCAGCGTCGCCGGCACCTTCGCCGGTATCTACCGCTTTCAGGATGCCGTCGATTACGAGCCGCGCGCCACCGATTCGCTGGCCGCCGAAGCCGCAGCGAACGGCCGCGCGGTGGCCGACTACGCCTACGAAGCCTTGCTCGAAGACCAGGGCCGGCGCATGTTCTATCTGCCCTTCCTGAATTACGTGCAGGGCAATCTCGACGCCGTGCATGCCATGCTTGAGCATCCGCACAGCGTCTACGGCCTCTCCGATGGCGGTGCCCATTGCGGCACGATCTGCGACGCCAGCTTCCCGACCACGCTGCTCGGCCTGTGGCCGCGCGGCAATCGCAGCGGCAAGCAGATCGCGCTGGAAACCGTGGTGCGCAATCTCTCGGCGCGCCAGGCCGAATTCATCGGCTGGCACGACCGCGGCTACATCAAGCCCGGCTATCTGGCCGATCTCAACCTGATCGACCTGGCGCGCACCGCGCTGCCGCCACCGCGCATCGTGCACGACCTGCCAGCCGGCGGCATGCGTCTGCTGCAGGGTGCCGAGGTCTATCGCTACACCATCAAGCGCGGCCGCGTCAGCTTCGAGAACGGCATCGCCACCGGCGCGCTGCCCGGCCGCCTGCTGCGCGGCGCCCAGCCCCGGCCGGCATAGACCGCGCGGCGCCCGGGGCACTTCAGCGGCCACGGCGCCTGACCGGCGAATTACCCGAGATGACCGGCGCCGCCGCGCCGCCATCGGCAACATGCCGTCATCAACAACCCACAGGGTGCCGACCCCCGTCGAGCCCCGGAGGAGAACGGCATGAACCAGACAAACACATCTTCCACGCAGACCGCGAAAGGCGGCGCCCAATTGTCGCAGGCGCGCGTCGCCCTGGTTGTCGGCGCCTCGTCGGGCATCGGCGCGGCGACGGCCAAGCTGCTCGCGCAACAGGGCTGGACGGTCTACGCCGCCGCCCGGCGCGTCGAGCGCCTGCAACAACTGGGCGCCGGCATCCGGCCGCTGGCGCTGGACGTGGGCGACCCGACCGCCATCGCAACGGCACTGGGCACCCTGATGAGCGAAACCGGGCGCATCGATGCACTGGTTAACTGCGCCGGCTGGGGCGGTATCGGCGCGCTCGAATTCACACCGCTGGACGAAGCGCGGCGCATGTTCGAGGTCAATGTCTTCGGCCTCGCCGCCGTCATGAAGCAGGTCATCCCGCACATGCGCGCCCGTGGTCAGGGCCATATCGTCAATGTCGCCTCGATGGCCGGGCTGATGCCCTTTCCTCTGTCGTCGTGGTACGTAGCCAGCAAGCATGCGGTGGTCGGCCTTTCGGCCAGTGCCGCGTTCGAGCTGAATCAGTGCGGCATCCAGATCGCGGTGGTCGAGCCGGGCGCCATCGTCACCGAATTTTCCGAGGGCATCGATGCATCGCCCGACGATTTCGCCGGCGACCCCTACGCGACGCTGTGCGCGCAGATGCGCCGTTTCGCCGACCATTCCTACCGCACCCAGGGTGTCGGCCCCGAGGTGATCGCCCGCCGTGTCGCCGGCATCCTCGACGACCCCAAGCCGCGCCTGCATTACATCGACCCGGCCTATGCGCGCCGCGACGTGCTGCTGGCCAAGCTGCTGCCGGCGCGCTGGTTCCGCGCCCTGGTGTTGAAGCAGGCCGCGGCGCTGCGCCCGGCCGACAAGGCGACGGATGCCGCATGAGCGTCGTCGAACAAACCAACGAAACGCATCCCTACGAACAACTGGTGGCGCGCACCCGCGCCGGCATCGCCGGCAGCACCGGCGACGCCGCCTGGGCAGCGCGCATCGAAGCGTTGATCGCCAGGTATCTGGCGCGCGGCGCCGTGCGCGTCGAGGGCGCGTTGCAACGCCCCGAGGTCGGCGCGTCGAGCGGCAACCTGCTGTTCAACGCCCACTATGACGACGGCAGCGGCAGCGCCGAGCACGCGCTGGTGCTGCGCTACCAACCGACCGACGGCCTGCTCAACCGCTACGACATGTCGGCGCAATTCCGCGTGCAGCGGGCGCTGGCGCAGGCCGGCGTAAAAGTCGCGCAGCCGTTGTGTCTGGACGCCGACGGCAGCATTCTCGGCACGCCCGGCTATCTGATGCGCCACGCCGAGGGCGAGGCGCCGCGCCAGTATTACTACGCGCAGGGGCCGCTCGCCGCCGCCGACGCGGCAACGCGGACGGCGCTGATCGACGACATGATGGCGACGCTGGCGCAGATCCACGCGCTCGACTGGCAGGCCGCCGGCCTCGACGATCTGCCTGGCGCCGACCGGTCGGCGATGTCCGTTGGCGCCGAGGTCTGCTTCTACACCGATGCCCTGCGCTTCGCCGCCCCCGAAGTGGCCGAGCGCTATGCGCGCCATGAACGCTGGCTGCTCGACGAGCAACCGCTGGTGACCAGGCCGGTGCTCAATCACGGCGATTACCAACCCTCGAACATGCTCTACGCCGACGGCCGCCTGGTCGCCGTGCTCGACTGGGAGACCGCGCGCATCAGCGCCCCCGAATCCGATCTGGGCTGGCTGATGGGCGTGCATTCCTTCGCGCACATCCTGGGTGGCGCCAACAACATCGCTGACATGCCGAGCGATGACTGCTGGCTGGAAGCTTACGAACGCGCTACCGGATGCTTCTTGCAGCACTGGGAATACCACCTCGCCAAGGGCGCCTTCTGCACGCTGCTGGTGCTGCATGTCTTTGGCCGGCGCATGTCGGTGGAGGAATTCAAGCCCTTCACCGGCATCCTCGCCGCCCAGGAAGAACGCATGCAATCGTTGTTCGCCGCCGCTGGAGCCACGCTATGAACACGCCCGAAACAAGCGCCGTCAAGAAAATCAGCATTGCCGACGACCAGCGCCATACCCCCGACAGCAGTTCGCCGGAATGGAGCGAGAGCTGGGTGTTCTACGCCATCGATCCGACGCAGGGCTTTTGCTGCATCACGCGGCTCGGTCTGGCGCCGAACAAGCAGAGCTGCAGCGTGCTGGTGGCGATCAGCCAGCGCGGCAAACCGCTCTATCACCGCCATCAGGAACACCTGTCGCTGCCGGCTGGCGATCTGCACGAGGGCATCAGCGCCGGCGGCCTGAGCCTGCGCGCCATCGATCTCGAAACGCGCCACTACCGCATCGAGTTCGCCGATGCCGCCGCACAGTTGACATTGGCCTTCGACTGGCGCGGCACGCACGAGTCGGCCGATTCCATCGGCCTGCATGTACCAGCCGGCGTCGCCGGGCTGTCGAACATGCACATCGAGCAGATGGGCCGTATCGCCGGCCGCTTCGACTACCGCGCGCAGCACATCGAACTGGCCGGCATGGGGCCGCGCGACCACTCGGTCGGCACGCGCAACTGGGAAAGCATGCTCTGGTACGACCTGGCCTGGGTGTTGCTCGACGACGGACGTGCGCTGGGCCTGATCCAGGCGCAGCAGACCGGGCGCCTGGTGCAGATTCCCTGGCTCTGGGACGGCACGCAGCTGCTGCCGCTCTCGGGCATGCGCTTCAACAAGGAACTCGACGCCGAGGACCGGCCGCAACAGGTGCGCGTCACCTTCTGTGATCCGCTGGGGCGCTGCTATCGCCTGAGCGGCACCCGGCGCACCTCGCTGCCCTGCTTTCTCGACAGCTATGTCGTGCATTCGGGCTATTTCGATTTCGAACTTGTCGACGACCAGGGCGTGATGACGGGCGTCGGTGCCGAGGAATACGGCTACCGCCTGGGCGAAGTCCACTGAGCAATGTGCTGAAAGTCAGTGCCGGCGGGACGGCGCGCCAACGCCGATGCCGTGCCTGCCGAGAACACGGATTGGGTAGCGAGTCGATCTGATCGCTCGACGCGATGCCGATGACAAATCAATACCCAACATCAAAACACATCTCGTTCCAATAGTTCAATCGGTTTAGGACTTGTTCAGTGTTTCCCTAGCGTGCGCACTTCTGCGTAGGGTCGCGTTACCACGTATTGTCGGACTGGCACCGTTCGACGTCGCCATCCGCGCCGCATTGCGAACCGCCGGGTGTGCAGCGAAAGGTGCCCGGTTTGGGGCGTAAGGGTTGGTGGAGTTGTTGCCGGCGGAGCCGCACCGTTCCGCCGTTGAGGTGCGCCAACTGGTAGTGTTGTTCAGGCCGATGTCCTTCATGCGCTATACCGCCACAATTCAGGAGGACCTGTGGCAGGAAGTTGGCTACCGGATAATTCCTGGCAAGCAGCCAATTCGTTTTTTCGAGATGAACCTGAAACGCATCGGCGACACCTCACGGCCGACGGCCGATTGGGTGCCGGCAAAGCAATCACTGCGGACATGCCTGCCTGGCAGGCTTGCAACGTGTTCCCCACTTGCTACAACGGTGCCAGGGCCGGAAAGCTCAGCGTGAAGGATGTGCCGCGCCCGGGCTCGGACTCGGCGCGCAGGCTGCCGCAGAGCATGCCGGTCGCGATATTGCGGCTGATGGCCAGGCCCAGTCCCGAGCCGCCCTGGCCGAGCCGGGTAGTGAAGAAGGGGTCGAAGATGCGTGACAGAGTCGTCGCTGGCATGCCGTGGCCATTGTCGACGACGAGCAGGGTGATTTGCCCCTCATCGTTGGTCGCCTTGATGTGCACGGTACCGTTCTGATGGCCGGCAAAGGCGTGCCGTTCGGCGTTCTGGATCAACTGGCCAAGGATCTGCACGAGCGGGCCGGGATAGCTGTCGCAGCGTATCCCCGCCGGTATGTCGAGGTGTATCTGCCAGCGCGCAGGGTCCAGGGTCGGGCGCAGCGTGGCGATCAGATCGTGCACCAGTTGCCGCAGGTCGAATTCGTGACGCTGTTCGGCCGTGCGATCGGCGGCCACTTGCTTGAAGCTGGCCACCAAATGGGCGGCGCGTTCGCAGGCGCGGGTCGCCAGCAGCGTCAGGGCCGTGCCATCGCTGACGAAGGCGGCGAAGTCAGCGCGGCGCATCTCGCCGCGTGCGCTCTGATCGTGCAGCTCGTCAATGCGGCCGTGCAAGGTGGTTACGGCGGTCAGCGCGTTGCCCAGTGGTGTATTCAATTCGTGCGCCACCCCGGCGACCAGGGCGCCAAGCGCTGCCAGCTTTTCCGCCTCGACCAGCTCGGTCTGGGTGCGCTTTAGTTGACCCAGGCTGGCGGCAAGTTCCTCGCTGCGTGCCGACAGTTCGGCGGTGCGCTGGGCCACCCGTTGTTCCAGCTCGCTGTTCAGTGCACGTACGGCTTCCTCCGAACGCTGCAGGTCGTCGAGGCGTGCCTGCACAGTCAGCGACAGCCGCCGTTCGGTAGCCTTTTGTCGCTTGTCGTGCTCGGACAAGGCACCCGAGAGCACAGCGCCGAGCAGGGCTGCCGGGACGAAGGCAAAGAGCATTTCCTTGGGCGTGCGACGCAGGCTTGCTTCCAGCCAGCCAAACTCGACGCCAAAGACCAGGAACAGAAGCACCAACACGGTAGCGCCACCCATCAGATACGCCGGCCGTCGCCCTTGCAGCCAGCCGGTAAGGACGATGAACACGGGGTAATAGAACAGCGCCGGCGTATGGATGCCGGCCAGGGTGACGCTGGCAATGGTGACCACCACCCAGGCGCCCCAGCTCAGGACAACCACGCCCAGGCGGATGCGTCCGGCGCGAACGTACAGGTAGGAGGCTGACACGACCAGCGCGAACAGGGCAAAGGCCAGCAGCGACCAGCCGCGTAAACCGTTGACCATCTGATAGGCGAAGGATGACAGCAGCGCCAGGGCGGCCAGCGCAAGAAATCGGCGCAACAGGCGCTCACCCTCCTTGGCCAGGAGCGCCGATTCGTCGTCGAGCTCTAGCGGCGGCGAATGGCTCATGCGGGCCTGGCCAGTGGCGCTGGCTTTATCTTGTCCGGCCATACGCCGTTCGCTTGGCCAAAGTCAGTGCCGGTGATACGGCGTCAGGGCGACAGGGCTGCATCGGCGGGGTCGCGGGCAGGCCCTAGCCCTTCAGGTAACGCTGCGCGATCGGTCCCTCGGCGCGCAGGGCGTGGCAGGTATCGACCAGGCCGGCGCGCGCCCGGGTGTAAGCGCCGGCATCGTGGGCATCGCGCGGCGCGACCATGGCGCGCGCCATCGGGATGGTCTGGAAGGCCGTGGTGGCGATCGGCAACAGCAGTTCGGTCAGGTGGGTGCAGCCGCCAGTGCGTCCGAACAGGGTCTTGACCGTGCGGGTGAACCCGGGGCCGATGCGCAGACCGACCAGTTGCGCGTAGTTGGGCGCGGCGCCCCGGCATTCGCTGGTCGGCACATCGCTCATCGTCACGGCGACCGCCTGGATGGTGAAGGTATCGTCCAGGGTCAGGCACACCGTCATGCCGTGGTAGGTCTGCCCGGCCTCGACGGTGCGTCCTTCGCTGAGCAGCACGGCGTGCGTCTTGCTGTCGTCGAGCCGTCCCTCGATATCCCAGAGGCCGTCGCGGCGCAAGTAGCCGGTGCATTCGACGCGGCGGGTATGGATCCTTTGGCGGCCGGCACTGCCGCTGGCCTCACCGGCAGTGGTCGCGGAGCTCATTGGCCGTCACCGCGAGGATGTGTCAGCGGAGTGCTGGTTGACAGGGCGGGTTGGCTATTCATGCGCATGATCGACGGCGGCGAAAGGGAAGTACAGATCATAGCCAATGTCGCCCGGGTACCGTGCGCGACCACCAGCGCACTATGAGCGCAACAAGCCGGCAATGGCCGTTTCGGACAGACCAGCGGCGCGCAGGATGTCGGCGCCGTGCTGTCCGCGCGCGGGAATCGGGCCGGGGACGGCCGATGGTGTGTTGGACAGGCGCGGCGCCGGTGCCGCCTGCAAGACGCCGCCCGGCGCGGAATAGATCCCGCGTGCGGCGATGTGCGGATGTTGCTGTGCCTCGGCCGGGTTCAGCACCGGGGCGAAGCAGGCATCGCTGCCTTCGAGCAGGTCCACCCAGTGCTGGCGCGGCTGGGTCAGAAAATGCGCGGCGAGTTTTTCGCGCAGGCTTGGCCAGCGGCGTGGATCGTAAGGGTTCTTGAAGTCGGCGTCGTCCGCCAGGCCCAGGGTGCTGAACAACAGGGCGTTGAATGCCGGCTCCAGCGCGCAAACGCTGACGAACTGGCCATCGGCGCAGCGGTAGGTGCTGGCCCAGTGCGGGCCGTCGAGCAGGCCGCGGCCGCGTTCGAAGGGTTGGTGTCCGGCGGCATGGACCGAGAGCAGCAGGTTCATCAGGTTGGCACTGCCATCGACGATGGCGGCGTCGACCACCTGACCGGTGCCGCCGCGCTGGACGTTGAGGATGGCCGCCAGCAGGCCCATGGCCAGGTACAGCGCGCCACCACCCAGATCGCCCACCAGGGTCGGCGGTGCCATGGGCGGCCTGTCCGGTTCGCCGGCAAACCACAGCGCGCCGGACAGCGCGATGTAGTTCAGGTCATGGCCGGCGGCCTGCGCCAGCGGGCCGGTTTGCCCCCAGCCGGTCATGCGGCCGTATACCAGGGCCGGATTGCGCGCCAGGCAGATCTCCGGACCGAGGCCAAGCCGTTCCATGACGCCAGGGCGCATGCCTTCGATCAGGCCGTCAGCGCTCTGGACCAGGCGCAGGACGGCATCGACTGCACCCGGGTCCTTGAGGTCGAGCGCCAGCGAGCGCTTGCCGCGATTGACAATGGCATGCCTGCCCAGGTCCAGCATCTCGTCAGCCGCTCCCGGACGCTCGACGAGGATGACATCGGCGCCCATGTCGGCCAGCAGCATCCCGCAAAACGGCCCTGGGCCGATCCCGGCGATCTCGATAAACCGCAGCCCGCTCAATACCCCCATCGCTTCGCTCCCCTAGTTATTGGTGTCCGCATTGCGGCACGTCGGCACTGTGCCAGTTGCCGTCCCGGCGGACCGGTCTTTTCCGTCAAATATTCGGTGCCGGGCGTCACGTTTTCGGAATTCCTTGATTGACCGACCGGGGCCAGGGTGGAACAATCGCGCTTCCGATCCGATCCTGGCTCATCCGGACATGAAAAAGGCAGCGACAAGCACCCATCCGTCGCCCACGACCGCCGCGCCCAGCGGCACCACCGCCATCGGCAGCTATGGCATGGCCATTTCGCGCGCCTTGCAGGCCTCGGGGGTCGATAGCGCGCGAGTGTTTCGCGCCGTCGGCGTGCCGATGGACACCAGCAACGATCCCATGACGCGGCTGCCCACGGCGACCCTGACGCGTCTGTACCAAGCGTGTGTCGAGGTTACCAACAACCCGTATTTCGGCCTCGTCGTCGCCCGCCACATGCACATTTCCAATATGCATGCACTCGGCTATGCGCTGGCGGCGAGCGCCACGCTGATGGACTACTGCCGCCGCCTGGAAAGGTTTTTCCGGCTGGTGTCGCAGGTCGCCACGGTCACGGTGAGCGAGCAGGACAACGAGGTGCATTTGCGTTTTGCCTACCTGACCGAGATCAGCGGTGAAACCGAGGACGCCTTCTTCGCCTTCACCGTGACCTCGATGCGGCTGCTCTACCGGCGCAGCTTCGCGCCTGTACGCGTAGAGCTGCACCGGCCGATGCCGGGCGAGGGCGCCGGCCCCTACGACGAGGTATTCCGGGCGCCGACGTTGTTCGGCCAGGCCGACGGCCTGCTGGTGTTCGATCGCAACGACCTGACGCAGAATCTTGCCGGCTCGTGCCCGGAACTGGCGCAAGTCAACGACAGCATCGCCATCAACTACCTGGCCAAACTCGACAAGAACGACGTTATCACCGGTGTCACGCAAAAGATCATCGCCCTTCTGCCGGAGGGCGAATGCAATCGCGACAAGGTCGCCAGCGCCCTGTGCATGAGCCCGACGACCCTGCAATTGAAGCTTTCGCAGCGCGGCACCAACTTTCAGAAACTGCTTGACGACACGCGCCGCGACCTGGCCAGCAGCTACGTGCGCCAGGGCACGCGCTCGGTGACCGAAATCACCTTTCTGCTTGGCTTCACGGACACCAGCAACTTCACTCGCGCCTTCAAGCGCTGGACCGGCATGTCGCCGACCGAGTTCAAGGCCAGTTCGCCCTAGTCGTCTATGGCCAAGTGCTGCAACGCCGCAGACGCGCCTTCCTGGCCCAACCCTTCGGGAAGGGTCTATCCGGGCACATGACGGCGTTGCTCGTCTCTTATTTGGAACAACCAAACGGCGCTCCTCGCGCCTAGTCCTGCACCCGGATAGACTCCTTCGCCACTCGCCGTCTGATTGTGAACACACCCTAGCCCAGGACGCGCGAGACGATCGCGACAATTTTCTCCGGCGGAATCTGGTACAAAGCCGCGAGGGGATCGGTGGCGATGGCTATGACGATGCGTTCCATCTCGTTCGGCGGAATCTTGAACTCGCCGAAGTGGGTAGGCATGCCGGTGTCCTTCTGCAATTGCTTGATGCAGGCGATGACCGCGCGTACCGTCGCCTCAGGCGTTGCCAGCGGCACGGCGAAGGCCTTGGCCAGATCGCCTGCATAGGGCAGGTAGAACTCGATCAGTTCTTCCATCACCACCGGCAGCAGCACGCCATTGGCCCGGCCATGCGGGATGTGATAGAGCGCGCCGAGGGCATGCGAGCAGTTGTGCACCGGCGCGGCGCCGACCGCATTGCCCAGCGCCCAGGTGGCCATGCAGGCGGCCTGGAGCATTTCCTCGCGCGCCTGGACGTTGCGTCCGTTCGTCACGCAGACGGGCAGGGCACGGAAGATGTGCTCGACGGCGCTGAAGCAAAAGCCGTTGGTGAAGGCGTTGCTCACCGGGCAGACGATGGCCTCGACCGCATGCGTCAGTGCGTCCATGCCGGTGTCGGCGGTGATCGACGCCGGCAGGCCGACAGTCAGTTGCGCGTCGAGGATGGCGATGTCGGAATCGAGATAGGGCGCGACCAGCAGTGCCTTGACGCCGGTGTTGTCATTGAAGATCACGGCGCCGGCGGTGACTTCCGAGCCGGTGCCAGCCGTGGTCGGAATGCTGACGTGGGCAATGCCCATGGGCTTGCCTTCGGCATCGATGCGCATTCCGGCGGCGACCGCCTCGCAGATGTCGGTGAGGCCGTGGGCGAGGGCGAACTTGACGCCCTTGGCCACATCCATGGCGCTGCCGCCGCCGAGGGCGACGATGGCATCGGCGCCGACCGAACGGGCGTAGGCGGTGGCGGCATTGACGCTGTTGCTGCCTGCATCGGGCAGGATGTCGGTATAGACGCCGGCCAGAACAAACTGGTTGCCGGCCGCGCCGTCACGCAGTACGCCGGCGATCTTCTCGACCATGCCGATCTTCTCCAGTCCCTTGTCGCTCAAGAGCAGGACGCGCTTGGCGCCAAGACTGACGAGCAGCGCCGGCAGACGCACGGTAGCGCCGACGGCGCAATGCACGCGGGTGCGTGCCCAGAATTCAAAATAACCTGTGGACATGTTGTTCTCGATTCCTTGGAGGGTTGGATCAGGCAGCAGTCTTATGGACGATGCCGTAGGTCAGCGCCTTCTTGGCCGGGTCGCGCTGGAAGGCGGTGGAAATGGCCTTGGTTTCCAGAAAGGCCTCCAGCCCGGCGATACCGAATTCGCGTCCGGTGCCGCTTTGCTTGAAGCCGCCGAAGGGCACGTCGCTGCGCAGCATGTGCCAGTCGTTGATCCACACCGAACCGGCGCGCAAGCGCCGGGCGATGCGTTGTGCCGCCAGTACGTCGCCGGTCCAAACGCCGGCCGAGAGGCCGTAGTCGGAATCGTTGGCGATGGCGATGGCGTCAAGCTCGTCCTGGTACTTGATCACCGCCAGCACCGGTCCGAAGATCTCTTCGCGGACCGCCTTCATCCGGTTGTGGCAATCGGCGAGCACGGTCGGGCGTACGAAGAAGCCGCCCTCGCAGCCGGGCACCTCGGCGCGTTCGCCACCGCAAACGATGCGCGCGCCTTCCTCGACGGCCGAGCGGATGTAGCCGAGCACGCGCTGGCCGTGGCCGGCGTGGCTCATCGGGCCGATGACGGTATCGGGCGCCAGCGGATTGCCCAGTTTCAGGCCGTTGGCCAGCACCGCCAGCTTGTCCAGCAAGGACTCGTAAATGCTTTCGTGCACCAGCAGGCGCGTGCCCGACTCGCAGGCCTGACCGGAATTGAGCATGACGCCGTAAAGCACGCCGCGCGCCACGGCATCCAGATCCGCGTCGGGCGTGACGATGGCCGCGCCCTTGCCGCCCAGTTCCAGCGTCACGCGCTTGAGCGTCGCGGCGGCATTGACCTGGATGCGCTTGCCCACGGCAGTTGAGCCCGTGAAGGAAATTTTGGCGATGCCAGGGTGCTGGGTCATGGCTTCACCGACCACGTTGCCGACGCCGTTGACCAGGTTGAGCACACCCGGCGGCAGCAGCGGCGCAAGCAACTGGGTCAGTCGTGTCGAGGTGTTGGGTGTCAGTTCGGACGGCTTGATCACCACGGTATTGCCCGCCGCCAGCGCCGGCAGGATCTTGTTGATGTACATGACCATGGGCACGTTCCAGGCCGGGATCAGGCCGCACACGCCGATGGGCTCCTGCACCACCTTGACATCGGACAGCTCGGGCAGCACCTTGGCCGGCAGATTGGTGACGAAGGGATAGGACTTGACCACATCGGCCATGGTCATGCAGGCGTCAACCATCATCAGGATGTCGAGGCTGCCGACACGGCTGACCGTGGCGCCGGAACTGACGATCTCCAGGTAGGCCAGTTCCTGGGCGTTGGCCTTGATCACCTCGATGAATTTGTTGATCAGCGCTGCGCGATCGGCGGGCGTCAGGTCGCGCCAGGCTGGATTCTCGAATGCCGCCTGCGCCGCCGCGACCGCCTGGTCAACGTCCTTGGCCGTGCCGCAGGCGACCTGGGCAATGACTTCGCCGGTGGCCGGATTGTGCACGTCCAGATACTCGCCGGAACTCGGCGCGACCACCGCGCCGTTGATGTAGTGATCTAATCTGGGAATTGCCATTGCCCTGCCTCCGTACGATTGGGGTTGGTGTCGACGGCCACTAGCGCACGGCGATAGGCTCTGCCTGCACGTCAATAGCGAATTGGAACTGGGACAATTTTGAAATGGCGGCATGGACCCTGCTGGTCAATTGCGTCAATTCGCCGGTCTATGACGTTATTGCGCCATGTAGCGCCGAGCAATCATCGGCAATTGAACGTCGGCTTTGTGATACGAGAGCTGACGTTGGAATTGAGCAAAGCGTGCTTTGCTCAATGAGTGGAATGTGTTGGGACTTGTCAATGACTATGTTGATTCGATCGGCCGTAGTCGCGGCATTGCTGACGTTGGCGTTGAAAACCTGAAAGACAACACTGGGTCGGGCAGAGCGAGCTGAAACTCGGACACTGGTCATTGCCGCGGGCTTGATTGACTCGTAGGGCGAGCGGTGGCGAAGGCCCAAAAATCGCCACACCGCCTCGGAGCCCGCGCGCAAGGGTTACTGTTCGCCGGCCCACCCGCGCTGACTTCACACTTCGATTCTACTCAGCCCTCCCGCGCCTGCATATATTCGGCCTTGAGGCGCGCCGCCAGTTCGGCCACCGTCGGTAGGTCGTCGATCAAACCCACCCCCTGCCCGGCCGACCAGATATCGCGCCAGGCGAAAATTTCCTGATCCTTGGCGGCGTCGATACGTGGCGCCTCGGCGCTGCTGCTCCAGTCGACGCCGGCACTTTGCAGGCTGGGGCGCAGGAAGTTGCCGGCGATGCCGCTGACCTTGTCGGTATAGACGATGTCGGTGGATTCGGCGTCGAGCAGCATCTGCTTGAACGCCGGCGCGGCGTTCGCCTCCTGGGTGGCGATGAAGCGCGTGCCCATGTAGGCGAAGTCGGCGCCCAGCACCTCGGCGGCGCGCACTTCGCGACCGTTGCCCAGGGCGCCGCCGAGGATGATGGCGCCGTCGTAGCAGGCGCGCAACTGGCTGACGAAGGTGAAGGGGTTGAGCGCGCCGCTGTGGCCTCCGCCGCCGGCGCAGATGGGGATGATGCCGTCCACGCCGGCTTCTGCCGCTTTCATGGCGTGCTTCATGTGGATGGCATCGTGGAAGACCACACCGCCGTAGGCGTGGATTTCCTTGATCACGTCTGCGCGCAGGCCGACGGCGGTAATGACCAGCGGCACCTTGTGCCTGACCACGGTGTCGAGGTCCTGTTCCAGGCGCTTGTTGGTGCTGTGCATGACCAGCATGGCGCCGTACTTCGCGGCGCCCTGGCCGGACAGCGCCGCTTCGATTTCGTACAGCCAGTCGTCGAACTTGGCGGCGGGGCGCGCATTCAGGGCGGGGAGTGTGCCGATGAGGCCCTGCTTGCAGGTTTCGATCACCAGGCGCGGCGAGGAGATCAGGAACATCGGTGCGGCGATCACTGGCAGGCGCAGGCCTTCTTGCAGGATGGCGGGTATGGCCATGGGGAGATTCCTTTGCTGGGAACGGAGAGATCGTCCATGCTCCGCTGAGCAGCGGCGCGGCGCCGGTCATTGCGGGCAAATCGGCAGTCCGCGCGGCATTGCAGCAATCCTCCCCCGGCGCTGGGGGATCGCAAGATATGTTCCCCGAGACCATGGCTTTCGTTGCAATGACCTGTCGCGACGCCCGCCGCTGCCTAGCATGGCATCCATCAGACAAGGGCATTGCCAACAGATTCCGCGCAATGCCAATGCACAGACTCAACCCTTACCTAGGAGGCATCATGAGCGAACCCGTCGTGTTGTTGGAAACCATCGATTCCGTGACCCGCCTGACACTGAACCGGCCGAAGGCGATGAACTCGCTGAACCTGGCCATTGTCAACGAGCTGGAGCGCCACCTTGTCGCGCTCGCCGCCGATGACACTGTGCGCGTGGTGGTACTCACCGGTGCCGGGCCCGCCTTCTGCGCCGGCGCTGACCTCAAGGAAGTGCTCGCCAGCCAGAACCTGCCCGCCGGCGAAGCCGATTTCCTCGACCGCGGCGAGGCGCTGTATTCCCGCCTGCGCAACTTCCCCAAGCCGGTGATCGCCGCCCTCAACGGCATCACCATGGCCGGTGGCCTGGAACTGGCCATGTGCGCCGACATCGTGGTCGCTGCCGAAAGCGCGACCATCGGCGATGCGCACGCCAATTTCGGCGTCTATCCCGGCGCAGGCGGTGCCGCCGTGCTGCCGCGACTGATTCCCTTGAACATGGCGATGTATCTGCTGTTCACCGGCAAGACCCTGTCGGCCGCCGAGATGAAGGCCTGCGGCCTGGTGTGCGAGGTGCACGCCGATGGCGAATTTGCCGAGGCGGTGATGAAGCTGGCCAAGGGCATCGCCAAAAAGAGCCCGATAGCCTTGCGGCGCATGAAGGAAGTGGCGCGCGCCTCCAGCGACAAGTCACGCGACGACGCGCTGCAGCATGAGCAGGTGGCCCTGCGCCGGCACATGCGCAGCTTCGACTTCCAGGAAGGCTTACAGGCCTTCGCCGAAAAGCGCGCGCCGCAGTTCCAGGGCCGCTAAGCCAGCGCCATTCACAGAAAGGGACAACCAAGATGAACGATATCTATGTAGTGGGCGTGGGCATGACCAAGTTCGGTCGCCTGCTCGAAAGCAGTGTCTATGACATGGTGGGCGAGGCCGTCGGCCTGGCGCTGAAGGACGCCGGCGTGAGCACATCCGACATCGGCGCCGCCTATTACGCCACCGCCACCAACGGTATTTTTCAGGGCCAGACAGCGATTCCCGGCCCGATCGCAATGCGTCGCGTCGGCATCGAGGGCGTGCCGGTGTTCACGGTCGAGAACGCCTGCGCTTCGGGCTCCTCGGCCTTCAACCTGGCTACACTTGCCTTGAAGGCCGGCCAGTGCGACATCGCGCTGGCGGTCGGCGCCGAGAAGATGAACATCGCCGACAAGGCCAAGATGTTTTCCGCCTTCGACGGCGGCTGGGATGTCTCGACCGTTGAGCAGAACAAGTCCACGCTGCTGGCCATGGGCGAGGGCGTGACGCCGCCGCCGGGCACGATGTCGGAGCGCCCCTACAGCGTCTTCATGGACATCTACGCAGCGCTGTGCCGCTACCACATGAAGACCTACGGCACGACGCAGCGCCAGATCGCCGCCGTTGCCGCCAAGAACCACCTGCATTCGGTGCACAACCCGCTGGCGCAGTTCCAGAAGGCCTTCAGCATCGACGAGGTGCTGGCCTCGCCGCCGATTGCCTACCCGCTGACCACGCTGATGTGCTCGGCGATCAGCGATGGCGCCGCCGCCGTCGTGCTGTGCAATGCCGCCGGCTTGAAGAAGCTGGGCGGTGCCGGCCGCGCGGTGAAGGTACTGGCCAGCGTGATCCAGACCGGCAGCAATCGCGGCCTGGAGGAGCGCGAAAAGATCGTCGCCCACCTGGCCGCGCGCAAGGCGTATGAGTTGGCTGGCGTGCCGCCCGGCGATGTCAGCGTCGCCGAAGTTCATGACGCCTCGGCGATGGGCGAAATCCTCAATGCCGAATCGCTGATGCTGGTGCCATTTGGACAAGGCGGGCCAGCGGCCGAGCGCGGCGACTTCACGGTCGGCGGGCGCATCCCGATCAACCCCTCCGGCGGTCTCGAATCCAAGGGCCACCCCATCGGCGCCACCGGCCTGGGCCAGATCCACGAGTTGGTGACGCAGTTGCGCGGCGAAGCCGGCAAGCGCCAGGTCGAGAAAGCGCGCATCGCGATTCAGGAAAACGGCGGCGGCCTCTTCGGCATCGAAGAAGCCGTGGTCGCGGTCAACCTCTTTGCCAAGCCGTAAAGGAGAGCGTCATGGGACACGTATTCAGAACGGAAGAACAGCAAGCGGCGGTCGATGGTTTGAAGCGCTACCTGTACGACAAGATCGACCCGCTGTTCAGGAAGGAATATCGCGACAGCGGTCTGGTGCCGAAGGAGAAAATGCGCGAGATCCTCATGGAGCTGAGCGAATTCGGCCTGATTTCCGGCGGTGTCAGCGAAGCCAACGGCGGCATGGGCATCGATTTCCAGACGCTGACGATGCTGTTCGAGGAGGTCTGCGCCTGCGCCACCGATGTCTCGACCGTGGTGCTGATCAACACCTTCGGCGCCAAGATGCTGGAAAAGCTGGCGCCCAAGCACATTCAGGAACGCTACTTGCCGGGCCTGGTCAAAGGTGAGCTGTTCTGCAGCATGGCGTTTTCGGAGCCGGATGTCGGCTCCAACGTGATGGAGATCAAGGCGCGCGCGCGCAAGGATGGCGACCACTACATCCTCAGCGGCGAGAAGACCTGGATCAGCAACGGCATGTATTCCGATCTGCTGATCGTCACCGTGCGCACCAGCGACGATCCGCGCAAGGGGCTGTCGCAATTCGTGCTCGACCGCAAGGAGCACCCCTACGAGGTGCGCGAGCTGCACAAGATCGCCAGCAATGCGCAATCGACGGCGCAGATCTTCCTCAACGCCGTGCGCGTACCGGCGGCCAACATGATAGGCAAGGAAGGCGACGCGCTGAAAAACACCCTGGCGATCTTCGAGCGTTCGCGCGTCTTCGTCGCCGCGCAGGGCCTGGGTCTGGCGCGCCGCGCGCTGGAAGAGGCCATCGCCTATGCCAAGGAGCGCAAGCAGCACGGCAAGGTCATCGCCGGCCACCAGTTGATCTCGGCCATGCTTGCCGAGATGGCGACCAATATCGACGCCGCCCGCCTGCTGGTGTATCGCGCGGCCGAGATGATCGAGCAGGGCGTGCCAGCCGAGATGGAAGCGGCGATGGCCAAGTACTTCGCCTGCGAGGCGGCGGTCAAGATCACCCGCCAGGCGGTGCAGATCCACGGCGGCAACGGCCTGACCAAGGAGTTCCTGGTCGAGCGCCTGGTGCGCGAAGCCATCATCGTTCCCATCCCCGAAGGCACGACACAAATCCAGCAACTGATCATCGGCCGCGCCCTGACCGGCGTTGCGGCCTTCTGAAATCATTCACTTCAAAGGACACATCATGCGCATTCAAGACAAAGTCGTGGTCATCACCGGCGGTGCTTCGGGTCTCGGCCTCGCCACCGCCCACTACCTGGTTGGCGAGAAAGCCGCCAAAGTCGCCATCTTCGACATGAATGTCGAGGCCGGCGAGAAGGCGATCAATGACATCGGCGCCGACAAGGCGTTGTTCGTGCAGACCGACGTCAGCAACGAGGAATCGGTGCAGGCCGCCATCGACGCCGTCATGGCCCGCTTCGGCGCGATCCACGTCTGCATCAACTGCGCCGCCATCGCCGCCGGCTTCAAGATGCTGACCAAGGAAGGCAAGGCGGTGCCGTTGGCCAAGTTCGCCCAGATCACGGCGGTCAATCTCAATGGCGTGTTCAACGTCATGTCAAAGGCCGTAGAGCAGATGGCCAAGAACGAGGCCGAATACGGCGAAGAGCGCGGTGTGGTGATCAATATCTCCTCGGGCGCCGCCTACGAGGGCCAGATCGGCCAGACCGCCTATTCGGCGACCAAGGCCGGCATCATCGGCATGAACATCCCGCTGGCGCGCGAACTCGCCGGCATCGGCGTGCGCGTCAATGCCATTGCCCCCGGCCTGTTCCTGACGCCGCTGGTCGCCGGCCTCGACGAGAAGATTCTCGATGCGCTCAAGGGCGCGATGGAAGCGCCCAAGCGTCTGGGTGACATGCGCGAATTCGCCCACACCTGCGCCTACATCATTGAAAACGCCTACGTCAATGGCGAGACCGTGCGCCTTGATGGCGCCGCCCGCCTGCGCGCCAGATAACACGATACCGAGGAGACTGCCATGAAAATGAATTTCAGCCGCATCATGCGCCTGTTGGCGCTTCGCTACCGCGACCAGGAAGCCATTGTCAACGTCGAGCGCAACCGCCGCTACACGTTCGAGCAGTACCACCTGCTGAGCAATCGCATCGCCGACGCCTTGCGCACGACGCTGCAAGTGGGCAAGTGCGACAAGTTCATGCTCATCCTGGAAAACGACAACCTGTCGCTGCTGATGTTCCCGACCACCTTCAAGCAGGAGGGCACGGTGGTGCTGACCAATCTGCGTGACCCGCAGGAAGAACACTCGCGCCAGATCGACCTGGTGAAGCCGAAAGTCGTGTTCATCGAAACGCGGTTGCTCGACGGCTATTACGCGATGCTGCGCGAGCGCGGCTGCGAAATCGTGGTCATGGATACGCCGACACCAGAGCAGGCGGCGCTGCCCGGCGTGCGTCAGTTCTGGGCCCTGGTCGATGCCGCCTCGGCCGAGGACAACACGGTCGAACTCGATACCGAGGCCGACGTCATCATGCTGCGCTTCACCGGTGGCACCACCGGCAAGGGCAAGTGTGCGATGTATTGCGTTGACAACCTGATGGCGACGCGCGACAGCGGCTTCATCAACGGCGATTTCGCCTTCACGGCGGCGACGCGCCTGCTGCATGTCTCGCCGATTTCGCACGGCACGATGATGAGCTTCTACCCGACCTTCTTCGCCGGCGGCGCCAACATCACGATGAACCAGCTCGACATGGAAGGCTGGCGCGAGACCGTCGAGCGCGAGCGCGTCACCCATTCCTTCCTCGTGCCCACCGTGCTCTACCGTCTGCTCGATCTGCAAAAGGCCAATCCGCGCGATTTCTCCTCGCTGACCACGCTGATGTATGGCGCGGCGCCGATGAGCCCGACCAAACTCGGTGAACTGGTCGACTGCTTCGGGCAGATTTTCGTTCAGGGTTATGCCGCCACCGAGGCGGCGATGTTCGTCGCCGTGCTCGACAAGGCCGACCACTGCGCCGACAGCGAAGTGCAGGCCAAGCGCCTGTCGTCTGCCGGCCGGCCGACGCCAGGCGTCGAGGTGTTCATCGCTGACGACGACGGCAAGCCATTGCCGATCGGCGAAACCGGCGAAATCCGCATCCGCTGCAAGGCCATCATCAAGGGCTACTACCAGAACCCGGAAGCGACGGCGGCCGAGTTCGAGGATGGCGCCTGGAAGTCGGGCGACCTGGGCTATATCGACCAGGATGGCTACGTCTACATCGTCGACCGCAAGAAAGACATGATCATCAGCGGCGGCTTCAACGTCTATGCCGTCGAAGTCGAGGCGGCGCTGGCCTCGCATCCGGCGGTGATGATGGCGGCGGTGGTTGGCATTCCGCATGCCGAATGGGGCGAGGCGGTACACGCCGAAGTCATGCTGCGCAAAGGCGAATCGGTCACGGCCGAAGACTTGATCGCGCTGACCAAGAGCAAGCTCGGTGGCTACAAGGCACCCAAGACACTGGTCTTTGTCGATGCCCTGCCAACCTCGGTGGTAGGCAAGGTCTTGCGCCGCGAGGTGAAGGAAAAGTATTGGGCGAACAGCGGCCGCAAGGTCGGTTGAACGTCATCGGGTCTATATTTAATTATCCATCGGAGATCGCAATCATGTCCCTACTGCAATGGCACTTCTTTCTGGTCAGCGCTTGGTTCGGGTCCTGGCGCTGGAAACCGTCATGGAGTTTTACTGCCTCAAATCGCCGGCACGCCTGCGCGTCGCTGCGGGAATTCACGCCTGGGGTGACCGGTTGATCGAAGGGCCGCTGGTGATCTTGATTTTGATCACAGGCGCCCTGTTGCTGGCCGAGCGCTGGCCAGGTACGCCGATACTCTGGTTGAAGATCGCGCTCGGTACCGGCGCGGCACTGGTTAATTTGTACTGCATTGCCCTGACCCACAAGCGCCTGCGCGACGACGCCGACGACGCGGCACTGAGCACCTGGACCCGCAAGGTGATACAGACCGGCTATGCCATGCCGGTCGGATTGCTGGTCTTCGCAATGGGCGTTTCGATGACGAACCAATGATCACCAACGACAGAACAGGAGACTCATGATGGAGACATTCATTACCCACATGCGCCGGGGCGCCGGTGTCGCCGTGCTGAGCCTTGCCGCCGTCCTGCCGACACTGACTTTGGCGGCCCCGACCGCGACGAACATCGCCCTGGACCGCACGGTGCTGCCGATCGTCGAACCGCAGTACCCGCCGATCACCGAAATCAACGCACGCAAAGTAACACCGCCGCCGCTGTTCCGCGTCCAGGCACCGGCCAAGGCGCCGAACGTGCTGATCGTGTTGATGGACGACATGGGCTTCGGCCACCCCAGCGCCTTTGGCGGCCCGATCCGCACGCCGACGGCTGAGCAACTGGCGAATGAGGGCATCCGCTTCAACCAGTTCCACACCACCTCGCTGTGCACGCCGACGCGCGCCGCGCTACTCACCGGCCGCAACGCCCAGAGCGCCAATCTCGGCTCGGTGGTCGAGGTGGCGACGGCCTTTCCCGGCCACCACACCTTGCGCCCGAACAGCGTCGCCACGGTCGCCGAGATGCTGCGCCTGAACGGCTATGCCACCGGCGCCTTCGGCAAGTACCACGAGACCACGCCCTGGGATGTCAGCCCCTCCGGCCCCTTCGACCGCTGGCCGACACGCTCCGGCTTCGACAAGTTCTACGGCTTCATCGGCGCCGAGGCCAACCAGTGGGCGCCCTCGGGCATCTTCGACGGCGTGGTCAAGGTGCGCACGGCCAACGACGGCAAGTACCACCTGATGACCGACATGACCAACCAGGCCGTCAACTGGGTACGTACCGTCAAGTCGCTGACGCCGGACAAGCCGGTCTTCCTCTACTTCGCGCCGGGGGCCATCCATGCCCCGCACCATGTGCCCAAGGAATGGATCGCCAAGTACAAGGGCAGGTTCGACATGGGCTGGGACAAGCTGCGTGAGCAGACGCTGGCGCGCCAGAAGGCGCTCGGCGTCGTTCCGGCGGACACGCCACTGGCACCCAAGCCGGCGGCGATCAAGGACTGGGATACGCTATCAAGCGACGAGAAAAAGCTGTTCACCCGGCAGATGGAGGTTGCCGCGGCTTTTGGCGAATACGCCGACACCGAGATCGGGCGTCTGGTCAAGGCAATCGGCGACATCGGGCAACTCGACAATACCTTGGTGCTCTACATCATGGGCGATAACGGTTCCAGCGCCGAGGGCGGCATGAACGGCCGGCTCAACGAACTGACCTACGCCAATGCCATGAACGAGCAGGTCGCCGACATGCTCAAGCGTTACGACGACTGGGGCGGGCCGAAGACCTATGGCCATTTCGCCGCTGGTTGGGCGGTTGCCGGCAACACTCCGTTCGCCTGGACCAAGCAGGTGGCCTCCAGCTACGGCGGCACGCGCAACGGCATGATCGTGCGCTGGCCGGCGCGCTTCCAGGGCAAGGGTGAAGTGCGCTCGCAATGGCACCATGTCATCGACGTGGCCCCGACCATTCTCGAAGCGGCCGGCCTGCCGGAGCCCAAGAGCGTCAATGGCACGGTGCAAAAGCCGCTGGAAGGCAGTTCCATGCTCTACGCCTTCGCCGACGCCCAGGCCGCTGACCGGCACACCACGCAATTCTTCGAGCTGTTCGGCAATCGCGCCATTTACCACGAAGGCTGGCTGGCCGGCACGGTGCACAAGGCGCCGTGGGAATACACGCCGCGGGCCAGCTTCGAAAACGACAAGTGGGAGTTGTACGATACCCGCAGCGACTTCAGCCTCGCCCGCGACCTGGCCGCGCTACAGCCGGAAAAGCTCAAGGAAATGCAGGCGCTGTTCCTCACCGAGGCGGTGAAATACAACGTGCTGCCGCTGGATGATCGAGTCGTCGAACGGCTCAACCCGACGGTTGTCGGCCGCCCGGACCTGATGGGCGGGCGCACCGAACTGACCGCATACCCGGGTATGATAGACGTTCCCGAGAACGTTTTCATCAACACCAAAAACCGCTCGTTCACGATCACCGCCGAGGTCGACGTGGGCAAGCGCGCCCACGGTGTCGTGCTCTCGCAGGGTGGCCGTTTCGGCGGCTACAGCCTGTACCTGCACGACGGCAAACCGGCCTTCACCTATAACTGGTTCGGCATGGAGCAATGGACGGCGGTGGCCAAGCAGCCGCTGCCGGCCGGCAAGGCGACGCTGGTGGTGCGCTTCAACTACGACGGCGGCGGCATGGGCAAGGGCGGCACGGCCACCGTGCTGGTCGGCGAGCGCGAGGTAGCCACCCTGCGCGTGCCGCGCACGCACGCCGGTGCCTATTCGCTCGACGAGGGTGCCAGCGTCGGCGAGGACGGCGGCACGCCGGTCAGCGAAAGCTATGCCGCACCGGCCGAGTTCAGCGGCAAGATCGAATCCGTGACCATCCGCCTGGTGCCTCCCAGGGCCGGTCTCGCCAGCGACAAGCCCGCTGCCGAGGCGGGCGTGCTGGCGGCGCGCACGGCCGTGCTGAATTGAAACGGTGGCCGGGAGGGCGCGAATGACTCAATCGAGGCGCAGGTCGGTTCGACGATCCGGCGTCGAGGTCCCTTATCTGGGCGAGCAGAGCGTGATCCGGCCGGGCGGCGTAAGCTGGCAGGCATCTGTCTTGAATTTCCTGACCCGGCATGCGCTCAAGCGACCGGTCGAGCGCAAGGGACTGAATCCACATATGGCCCGTACCGTGGTGCGCCAGATGGAAATGCTGGTCGCCGGTTTCAGCCGCATGACAGGCACTTAGCGCACGCGGGTCGGCGATGTACCGTGCGACGTGATTCATCCACGCAAGCCGCCGTCTCTCGAACGGACAATTTTTATCTGCACGGCGGTGGATTCTTCCTGCATCTCCCACTAAGTCACAAGCACTTTGCCCATCGCCTCACCATCATGGGCGACTCAGCCGGCGGAAATCTGGCACTGGTGACCCTGTTGCGCACCCGCGACGAAGGACTGGCTCTGCCGGCCTGTGCCACCCTGCTTTCACCCGGTGCCGACTTGACTTACTCCGACGCTAGTTACCAGAGCAATGCCCGCGCTGCCCGCTTAGTGCCAATGAATGCCTTGCATCAGGTGACTACACAGTAAGTCGATTCGAAGGTCAAGGCCCACCCACATGCATCGCCGATGCTGGGTGACTTATCCGACCTTCCGCCACTAAGTATCTTGGTCGGTAGCACCGAGGTTCTTCTCGATTCTTTGATTGGCACCGCTCAGTCTTGTCACGTCGCGTGAGGGTCGGTCACGCTGCAAATATGGAAAGAAATGCCTCATGTCTTTTCACTTTTTCATTTTCTGCCGGAAGGGAAAATTGCCGTGCGGGATATGGGCAATTTCTTCGACAAGCACACGCTCCCTGATCGCGCAGAACAGGAGTCTGGAGTGGCGGCATCCGGTTCGGAAAGCTGTAAAGATTTTGAACGCAAATATCCGATTGCTTCTAGGTAGAAGCAACCATTCGGCCTCGAAACCTGGATGGCCGTTGACAGTCTGGAACGGACTGAGGGGCCTTCACAACGAATGTCTCTTACAGGTTCTGACCTGTCGTAGAGCTTAAGAATGGCAACGGCAGCAGTTGGCCGAGAGTACGCGCACGTTTTCCCGCCCCATAGCAGTCGCCGGCCCAAAGGTCGATCATTGAACTCCGATCAACAACCAAGGAGTTCGAAATGGAATCCCAAAAGAAGCGCGAATCCTGGAACAAAGGCAAACTGGTTGGACAGAAACCTCCTCTAAAGCCCAAAGATATCTGGGCGATCCGAATATTTCTTCAGAACAAGCATGCGGTACGTGACTTGGCTATGTTCAATTTGGCAATCGACAGCAAGTTGCGGGGCTGCGACCTGGTGAACTTGCACGTCCGTGATGTCACTCATGGCAACCAGATACTTCCCAGGGCGATGGTTGTCCAGCGAAAGACACAGCGCCCAGTTCAATTTGAGCTGACGGAACCGACACGAACAGCGGTCGCCGCTTGGGTCGAGAAAGCTCATCTCAAGGGTGAGCAATATCTCTTCCCTAGCAGAGTGTCGAATTCTCCTCACGTATCGACACGCCAATACGCCCGGATGGTGCATCGATGGACAGAAGCCGTCGGACTGGATTCCTCAGTTTATGGAACGCACTCAATGCGACGTACGAAGGCAACTTTGATCTACAAGCGAACCAAGAATCTAAGAGCAGTTCAGCTACTGCTAGGACATAGCAAGCTTGAAAGTACCGTAAGGTACCTAGGCATCGAAGTTGATGATGCGCTGGAGATTTCCGAGCAGACGGAAATCTAGAGAATGAATGGCGGTCATACAAAACGTATGGCCGCTATCTGGCGTCATCTGTTCGCGTATTCTCGGCCAGCAGCAGTCCGCCATCTTCTCGTACCGGCGGTCGGCTCTGAACCTGCTGCGGACGTAAGAGTTGATTTCGATCTGCTCACGTTCGGCCACGAGCAGACGGTCACCATCTCCCCAGACCGGACGCTTGCAGAGCTGCCTCAATTGGGAGCCTGCGGTACGAATGATTTCGGCACTCGACCAAAGCCTCTGCCAAGGTGTTAAGCCGAGGCTCGATGCAGGTTGAGAATCTGCACCAAAGCCGCCGTACAGGAGAAACTTCCAATGGAGCGTGTCGTCGCTTTGCCTATTTAAGTGAACTCTTAATGGAGCGAAGACATCATGACATTGCCTTGGATTCATGGATTCAGGGTAATCGGCAGTTGCTTGTGGATTGCTTGGTTGATTCGTGCCAGCGTGGCATCGTCCAGCGATTTGCTGCACATGATGTAGCGCTTGAGTCCGGGTGGGGTATTGGATTTAGTCGCGACCTTGACGATGCCCAGCTTGTCCAGGTCGCCTTCCTTATTTAGGAAGTTGTAGTCGTCGTCGTCCATCATCATGTAGTCAGCGTCACGCGCACTCGCTATCATTTTGATCAACTGCTCGTTGGTCACGTTCAACCAGCGCGTATGGTTCTTGCCCTGTTGATTGATCATCCTGTCCAGATCGCTGCCGTAGGAGACGCCTTCAATTAGACCCAAGCGCAATTTGCTGTCGTTGAACAAATCGTTCAGCGTCTTGTGTGCAGTCACTGCCCCTGCCGCATGCGGACCAGCCAGGATTAGGTGCGGCTTGTCTTGGTGAATCGCGAGTGAAAAGCGGGCAA
>Ga0268298_10001424_pt1 | contig 28266 bp, 27 predicted proteins | sample WWTPWeurt_MetaG_FD_194462 | JGI IMG/M metagenome (GOLD analysis project Ga0268298, IMG submission 194462) | Activated sludge microbial communities from WWTP in Nijmegen, Gelderland, Netherland - WWTP Weurt | ecosystem: Engineered > WWTP > Aerobic digester > Activated sludge | place... | reverse complement strand
CCTGCCCGAGGAAAACTGGATGGCTGGGGAAGAAGGATTCGAACCTTCGGATGCCGGAATCAAAATCCGGTGCCTTGACCAACTTGGCGACTCCCCAGCGGGTCGTTCCCACGGGGCACCGTGCGAACGAGGCGCGGATGATACAGGAAGCCGCCTCGAAAATCCATACCACTCGCGCCCGCGAAGGCGGGCTGGAGCGGTCACGCGAAGCCGAATATCTTGGCGAAATTCGCGATTTCGAGGACTTTGCGCACGGCGCCTTCGCCGGGGCGGAGTCGAACCGTCTTGCCGGCGTCTTCGGCACCCTGGCGGAGCAGCAGGAGCATGCCCAGCGCGGAGCTGTCCATGTAATCGACCTTGCTGAAATCCACCAGCATTTCCTTTACCTCCGGATTGTCGAGGAGTGCTTTGTAAGCGCCGCGGAAATCCCGATGGGCGGAGAAATCGAAGCGGCCGGAAAGGACGAGGATGGCGCCATTGCCGGCGAGGGTGGTCGAGACGTTCATGGTGGGCGTAAGGGGCAAGGTCGAATCGGTGTCAGTCTAAGCCCGCGAGGGGATGTCGGTCCAGGCCGGCCGCCACCCAGGCGGTGAATCGGCCCGCAAGTGCGGCAAGCGCCCGGGCAGCGGCTGCCGGGTCGTCGAACTCGGCAAAGACGCAGGCGCCGGATCCGGTCATCAGCGCCCGCGGCGCCACTGCCCGCAAAGCCCTCAAGGCTTCGGCGACGGCCGGAAAGCGCCCGCAGGCGATCGGCTCGAGATCATTGCTGCCCTGGCCCGGGCGCCAGTCCGCTGCCCGCAGGGGAGGGGCGTCCCGACGCAGTTCGGGCGCCGAGAATATCGCTGCGGTCGGTACCTGAATCCCCGGCTCGACCACCACGTACCAGGCGGGTGGCAGATCGAGTGGAGTGAGCGCTTCTCCTACCCCCTCGGCAAAGGCGTTGCGCCCTGCGACGAACACCGGGACATCGGCGCCCAGGGATAAGGCCAGGGATTGCAGCTGCGGCCGCGAAAGGCCCAGCTTCCAGAGATGATTGAGCGCCAGGAGGACGGTGGCCGCATCGGAACTTCCTCCCCCCAGGCCGCCCCCCAGGGGAAGGTGCTTGTCGAGTCGAATCGACACACCGGGGACGGCACCGGTTTCGTTGCGCAGAATTTGGGCGGCGCGGACCGTGAGGTCGGTTTCGGGCGGCACGCCGGGAATCGGCGTTTCGAGCACGATGCGACCGTCGGAACGCGGCGAAAACCAGAGGCGATCGCCCCGGTCGATGAACCGGAAGGCGGTTTGCAAGAGATGGTAGCCATCCGGGCGGCGGCCGACCACGTGAAGAAAGAGGTTGAGCTTGGCCGGGGCCGGCCAGGTGTTCTCCCAGGGGCTGGGGGCTGGATCGGTCAAGGGATTCTCCACTCCTCGACGCGCAGCCGCAGGTCGAGTTCGCTGTCGCGAGTGACGGTGAGTCGGGTGGGCAGGGATGTGGGGCGGTCGTCGTCGTAACCGTATTCGATCTGCCAGGCGTTTTCCTTGATCAGACGCGGGCGACCGGCGAAATCCCGGTCGATCTGGCTTGTCGGCCCGCCGCGGCCCAGAAGCCAGGCGGGCAGTTCCCCCAAGGGTAGGCGGTAGCCTGTGGCTTCGGCCAGAAGAGCGTCGGCGTCGGCCGCTTGCCTGAGGGAGCCGTCGCTGGTTCTGAGGCGCGCACCGGTGCTGTCGATGACGATTTCCGCAAGCCCCTGGCCAAAGGGCGAGGCAAGCAGAATGCGGTCGGCTTCCCGGTCGTGGGACCAGGACAGGTGCCCGCTCGCCTGTTGGACCGTCTCGCCGGGGCGTAGGGTGCGCAGGGCGAAGCGGGCTTCCACCGCGAAATCTCCGACCCGCTCGCGATCGGCTTCGGGTGGAGGCAGGGAAGCGCAGCCCGCAACCAGCAAGGCAGCTAAGGCGGCTCTCAAGGCTGGGCGAATTTCTTGACGGCCTGACCGAGAACCTCGTTCTCAGGATTCTTGCGGGCTGCTTCCACCAAAATCCGGCGCGCGTCTTCCTTGCGGTTTACGTTCCACAGCACTTCACCCAGATGGGCGGCGATTTCCGGATCCGACTTGAGACCATAAGCGCGCTCCAGCGTCTTCAGCGCGTCATCGATCTTGCCTTGCCGAAAGAGCACCCAACCCAGGCTGTCCATGATGAAGGGATCGTTGGGGGCGAGGGCCGAGGCCTTGGCGATAAGCTCGTAGGCCTCCGCCAGCCGGATATTGCGATCGGCGAAGGAGTAGCCCAGGGCATTGAGGCCGTGGGCATGATCGGGCTTGATTTCGAGCAGGCGCCGCAAGCGGGCCTCGAGGATGTCGAACTTGCCCAGCCGTTCGGCGATCAGCGCCGAGTCGTAGAGCAGGTCGAGGTCGTCAGGGTTGGCGTGCAGTGTGGCATTGAGCAGGGCGAAGGCGTCGTCGATCCGTTTGGATTCCCGCAGCAAATGCGCCTCGGCGAGGACGAGCTGGATTTTCTCCGCCGGCGTGCGGCCGACCGTATCGCGGACCAGTTGGCGCGCTTCGTCCAGGCGTCCCTTCCCGGCCAGAATCTGGGCTGCCCGCGCCCGGGCGGGAACGTACTGTTCGCCGGCGCTGACCTGCTGATAGTGGGCGAGGGCGGAATCGAGATTCTTGGCTTCTTCCTCGATCTGGCCGAGAAAGAAGTGTACGGTCGCCTTGTCCTTGAAATCGCCGGTCAGGAGTTTTTCGAGTTGCGCCTTGCCGGTGACCGGGTCATTGGCCTGGAGCGCCAGCATGGCCACGGGATAGATGATTTCCGGATTGTCGGGGAAATCCTTGAGTAGGCGATCGAAGTGGGTGCGCGATTCGTCGTAGCGTTTTTCCGCGATCAGGATGCGGGCGAGGGCGAGGCGCGCGTCCTTGGCACCCGGATTGACCCGCAGGAATTCGGACAGCACCTGCGTGGCTTCGGCCGTCGATTGGCGCGAGACGAACTGGGCGCGCAGAAGGGCAGCCATCTCCCAGTCGGGGCGCAACTCCTGAGCTCGGGTGGCTTCGGCGAGGGCGCGGTTCAGGTCACCCGCGTTGCCGGCGGCCGTGGCCATGGCAAGGTGGGCCTCGGCGATTCCTGCGTAGGGTTGGGCGACGGCATCCACCAGCCTTTGCACGGCCTGCTTGTCGCCGTGCCGGCCAAGAAGGCGATTCAGACGCAGAAGATTGTCGCCCAGATTGGCTTTGTCCTGTTCCAGCAGGGCGGAAATTTCCGGCGCCAGCTCTTCGATCCTGTTCAGCATGACCAGGGAGGTCGAGATCGCCTGTCTTGCGCGCTGGGAATCCGGCTCGATCTGCAACCACAGCTTGCCCAGGTCGAGCGCCAACTCGGCCTGGCGGGCAATCAGGGCAACTTCGGTGGCGCGGGCGACGACCTTGGCGTCCCGGGTGCGGCGAGCCAAGTCGGCGTAGGCCCCGACCCCCATGTCGATCTGTCCGCGCTGGAGGGCGATTTCGGCCAGCAGGACCTGGAAGACCGTGCGGCCATAGAGATCGGCGTCGTTGTCCGGGCCTCCCGCCACTGGCGCCGGGGCGGGGGCGGGAGTACGGCGAGGGGCGGACTTTCCCGGATCGCCGGCGGCAGGGGCGGTCGTGGCGAAGGCCAGGGCAAGGACAACGGCGAGGGTGCGAAGCATGGGGAAAGTCTTTCGGGCAGGGCGGTTGCGGCGCAAGCTAGCATTGAGCGGCATAGAATGGCCTTGAGTCGCGATGTTATTGGGGAATGGAAAGAGGGACAAGATGCCGGAATTGCCCGAGGTCGAAGTCTGCCGTCGGGGGCTCCTCCCAGGAGTCCTCGGTCACCCCATTCTGGGCGTCGCGGTGCGCTTTCCCAGACTGCGGGAGCCCATTCCGCCAGATCTGCCGCAACGGCTTGAAAACTGTGTGGTCGCCGGTATTGAGCGTCGCGGAAAGTACCTGCTCTTCGATTGTCGGCGGGGGAACGAGCGCGGCTGGCTGATCGTCCACCTGGGCATGTCGGGCTCCCTCAGACTGACGAAAAATCCGGAACCGCCGGGGCGTCACGACCACGTCGATATTGTCTTCGCTGGCATGGTCTTGCGGTATCACGATCCCCGCCGCTTTGGCGTCATAGACTGGCAGCCTGGCGAAGCGCCTGAGCTGCATCCGCTGTTGGCGGTCCTCGGGATCGAGCCCCTCGGCCCCGCCTTTTCCGGCGCCTGGCTGCATCGCATCAGCCGCGGTCGGCGGGGACCGATCAAGAACCTGCTCATGGACGCGCGAATCCTGGTCGGCGTGGGGAACATCTACGCCGCCGAAAGTCTCTACCGGGCAGGTATTTCTCCTTTGCGGCCGGCGGGTCGCCTGGGGATCAAGTCCTGCGAGCGTTTGGCCGCCGCTGTGCGCGAGACGCTCGGCGATGCCATTGCGGCAGGGGGGAGCAGCATCCGCGACTATGTCCATCACGACGGCGGAAGCGGCTGGTTCCAACTGACTTGCGCCGTCTATGGACGCGCCGGCGAGCCCTGCCGCCGGTGCGGCAGCATCGTCCGCCTGGCCCGCCAAGGCGGGCGCTCGACCTTCTATTGCCCCCACTGCCAACGCTAGAGGGCTGCCGCGAACGGCGCGGGCGCCACGGATCGGCGTCGGCAGCCGATTGTGATGCATACAACATGTTGATTGCCCGTCGAATTGTGCTAGATTGATTGTCTCGTTTCTGCCCTTTCGGAGTGCACCATGTCCCTCGGTCACCAATTTGCTGCCTATAGCGAATGGCGCTCGCAGCTTTCCGCCTGCGTCGGCGAGCTTCAGGAGTGGTTGTCCGAGAACGAGCTGTCCGATGCCCAGAGCGACCTGCGGTTGTCGCAACTCCTTGAGCGCCTCCGCGAAGACCGCTTGAACGTCGCATTTGTCGCTGAGTTTTCCCGCGGCAAGTCGGAACTCATCAACGCCATCTTCTTCGCCGAATATGGCAACCGCATGTTGCCCTCTTCGGCCGGGCGCACCACCATGTGTCCGACCGAGCTGCTTTACGATGCCTCGCGCCCCCCCCGGATAGAACTTCTGCCGATCGAGACGCGGGGGGCGAGCGCGAGCGTGGGGGAGTACAAGAAGTTTCCCGAAGAGTGGCGTTTCGTCGCCCTCGACGTCGCCTCGCCGGAATCCATGCAGGAAGCCCTGCGGCACGTGAGCGAGACGAATCGCGTCGCTCCAGACGTCGCGCGGCAGTTGGGCTTCCAGGTGGGGGATAGCGACTCCGATGCCTATCGGGTCGGCGACGACGGTCGCGTCGAGATTCCGCGCTGGCGACACGCGGTGATCAATTTTCCTCACCCGCTCCTCAAAGAAGGGCTCGTCATACTGGACACGCCGGGGCTCAACGCCATCGGGGCCGAACCCGAATTGACGCTTTCCCTGCTGCCCAATGCTCACGCCGTCCTGTTCATCCTCGCTGCGGATACCGGAGTGACCCAGTCCGACCTGACCATCTGGAAGGAGCATATCGGCGAGGGCGGTGCGGCCCGCCGCGGCCGCATGGTGGTTCTCAACAAGATCGACGGTCTGTGGGACGAGTTGAAGACGCCCGAGGAAATCGAAGCCGAAATCAGGAAACAGTCCGATTCCTGTGCCAGTATCCTCAGTCTGCCGGTCCGCCAGGTCTTTCCTGTATCGGCCCAGAAGGGTCTGGTCGCCAAGATCAGCGGCGATGCCGAATTGCTCGCCCGCAGCCGTTTGCCGCTCCTGGAATCTGCCCTCTCGGAAGAGCTCATTCCGGCCAAGCAGGATATCGTGCGCGACAACACCGAGACCGAATTCGGCGAAGTCAGCCGCCGGGTACGCGGGCTGCTCGAATCGCGCCTTGCGGGACTGCGCGAGCAGCTCACCGAACTCACCGAACTGCGCGGAAAAAACAAGGGCGTCGTCGAGTACATGATGGGCAAGGTGCGGGCCGAGAAGGACGAATTCGAGGCGGGTCTGCAACGTTACTACGCGGTGCGCAGCGTCTTTTCGACCCTCACCAACCGTCTCTTCGGCCACTTGGGCATCGATACCCTCAAGCAGCTGACCCGCAGCACCCGTGAATCGATGGACGGTGCCAATTTCTCCAAGACGCTCACCGACTCCATGGCGCATTTCTTCGCCGAGTCCCGCGGGGCGCTCCAAAAATCGAGTGGCGAGGTGGAGGAAATCCTCACCATGATGGACGCCATCTACAAGAAGTTTTCCGTCGAGCACGGGCTCAAACTCGGTTCCCCGACCCCCTTCTCCCTCCTGCGCTACATCAAGGAGATCGACCGCCTGGATCAGTGGTGCAGAACCCATCTGGCGACCATGGTCAATCTCCTGACCCATGAAAAGCGCAATATCATCCAGAAATTCTTCGACGAGGTCGCGGTGTTGGTGCGGCGAGCCTTCGAGCACGCCAACCGGGATGCCGAACTGTGGCTCAAGGCCATCATGGCTCCCATGGAAACCCAGGTGCGGGAGCATCAAATTCAACTGAAGCGGCGGCTCGAGAGCATCAAGCGCATCCACCTGGCCACCGACACCCTGGAAGACCGCATAGCTGAGCTCGACAGCGTCGAAGCTTCCCTGCTGCAGCAAATTCAAGGGCTGGAAGATGTCGCAGGCCGCTTGCGCCGGCTGTTGTCCCCCGCTCAGGCGGTTCGCCGTGCGGCCTGACGTCGAGATTGCGGCTCAATAAAAACCCGCGCAAGGCGCGGGTTTTTCGCGGGGATGAGACTGAAAGACCGACCGGAATTCAGGGGCGCTTGTTGCCGGTGAGCTTTTCGTACTTGATCCAGAGCTGATCGTCGCTTTCGACCTTCTCCGGATTCTTGGGGATGCAATCCACCGGGCAGACCTGGACGCACTGGGGTTCGTCGTAGTGGCCGACGCACTCGGTGCATTTGTTCGGGTCGATCTCGTAAATCTCCGCTCCCTGCGAAATGGCTTCGTTCGGGCACTCCGGCTCGCAAACGTCGCAATTGATGCATTCGTCGGTAATCATCAGGGCCATGGCCGTCTTTCCTCTCTCATTGAACTGAATTGCTTGCCCGTAGGCGTTGTTCGACGCAGGGCTGGACGAACTTGCTCACGTCGCCGCCCAGGCGCGAGATTTCACGCACCATGGTCGCCGAAATGAACATGTATTGTTCGCCCGGAGTCAGGAACACCGTTTCGACTTCCGGATAGAGGCTGCGGTTCATTCCTGCCATCTGGAATTCGTACTCAAAGTCGGAAACCGCCCGCAGGCCGCGGACAATGACCTTGGCGCCGCGTTCATGGACGAAGTTCATGAGCAGCGTATTGAAGCCGGCGATTTCCAGATTGGGGACGTCGGCCAGGATCTCCTGCGCCATGGCCACCCGTTCCGCCAGGGGGAAATGGGGACGCTTGGCCGGGCTCTCGGCAATGGCGAGCACCACGCGCCCGAAGAGCAAGGCGGCGCGGCGAACGAGATCCTCATGACCGCGGGTCATCGGGTCGAAGGTGCCGGGGTAGATGGCGATTCGGTGGTTGAGCATTCAGGCCGGGTGCCGCTGCAGCAGGTGGTAATGGACTTCCCCCGCCCGGCCCCGGCGCGTTGTCGTCCAGGATCCCAGCGAGTCGATGGGGTATTCGGTTTCGACGTAGAGAGCCGCGTTCTCTCCGGCTAGTCGGCCCAAAAAGGGCGCCAACTTGTCGATCCAGCCGCAGTGATACGGCGGGTCGAGGAAGATCAGGTCGAATCGGGACGACGTCGAGGCCGCGTATTGTAGCGCATCCCCGCGCAGCAACTCCACCTTGTGACCGGCCTCCAGGAGTTGCGCGTTATCTTTCAGGGCGGCAAAGACGCGGGGAGCTTTTTCCACCATGACCACCCGGTCGGCTCCCCGCGAGGCCGCTTCGAACCCCAGCGCACCGCTGCCCGCAAACAGATCGAGGCAGACCCAGCCCTCCAGGCTTTGCCCTAGCCAGTTGAAGAGCGTTTCCCGCACGCGATCCGGGCTGGGGCGCAGCCCCGTACTGTCGGGAAAGCGTAGGACGCGACGCCGCCAATTCCCGCCGACGATGCGGACTGTGTTCAATCGGCGGCCACCGTCACCGTCACCAGATGATCCGGGCGAACAGTCTTGGCAAAGGCCCGCCGCACGTCGTCGGCCGTGACCGCCTGGATCTTCTCCTGGTAGCGGTCCAGGTAGTCCAGGGGCAGCCCGTAGAAGCCGATATTGGCGACGTTCTCGAGAATCTTCTTGTTGCTGTCCAGGCGCAGGGGAAAGCTGCCGGTGAGATTGGCTTTGGCCGCGGCCAGTTCGTCCGCGGTCGGGCCTTCGGCGAGAAACGCCTTGAGCACATCCAGTGCGACCGACAGCGCCTCCTTGGCCTGGGAGCGCTTGGTCTGGAGCCCGATCTGGAAGGGGCCGGACTGGCGAAGCGGGGCAAAATAGCTGTAGACGCTATAGGCGTAACCGCGCTTGTCGCGGACCTCCTTCATCAGCCGGGAGACGAAACCGCCCCCGCCCAGGGTGTAGTTGCCGACCAGCAGCGGAAAGAAATCGGGATTGCCGCGTTCGACGGCAGGCAGACCGATGGTGATATGGGACTGGGTCGCTGGATGGGCAAGGGCGCGCGTTTCGCCTTTGGGCAATCCGGGTGCGGGCGGTAGCGCCGCCGGAGCGCCCGCCGGGAGTCCGGCAACCAGGGATTCGGCGATGCGCTCCGCGTCGCCGCGGGCAATGCTGCCCACCAGGGTCACGGTGGCGTTGCGGGCAACATAATGGCTACGGTAAAAGGCGAGCAATTCTTCCCGGGTAAGCGCTGCGACGGATTCCGGGGTCGATTGGCGGCCGTAGGGGTGCTTGGGATAGAGGGCCTGCCAGAAGGCGCGTCCGGAAATGGCGTCCGGCCGGGTGAGGGCGTCCTTCAGGCCGGCTACGGCGCGCGCTTTTTCCCGCTCGAAGACGGTGGCGTCGTAACGGGGCGAGGCAAGCACGGTACGCAGGATGTCCAGTGCGGGGTCGCGCTTGTCCGGGGATACCAGGGTGCGCAGAGCCACCGAGGCGCGGTCGGTGTCTGCGCCACCGGAGAGGATGGCGCCCACGTCGGCGAGGCGGTCGGCAATGGCATTCTCGTCCAGATTTCCGGCCCCCAGATCGAGCAGGGTGCGCGTGAGGCCCGCGGTCCCCGATTTCCCCTCGGGGTCGAACATGGACCCGGCGGCGAAATCGACCTGGACATCGAGGATAGGCAAGCCGCGGCTTTCGACGAAATAGACTCGGGCGCCGGAGGGCGAGATCCAGTGCTCGATGCGCACGCCGGCTTCGGCCAGCGGTGCGATGAGAAGGGCGTAGAGGGTCGCGAGGGCGAGGAGGAGGCGTTTCATGGGGCGTTCTCAGTGGCGGGTGGCGGCGGCGGGTCGACGGGGCTTGCCGTCCAAGGGCTGGGGGTCGAGGATGCCGACCGTCAGGCTTTCGTCGCTGAAATATTTCTTGGCCACCGCTTGGATTTCCGCCGCAGTGACCTGCTGCAAGCGCTCGAGGATCTTGCCGAGATCCCGGTACGACAAGTCTGCCGATTCGATCTGGCCGATTTCCATGGCCTGGGCGAACATCGAATCGAGCTTGTAGGTCTGGCCGGCCACCAGTTGGGCGCGGGCGCGCTTCAATTCGGCCTCGTCGACGCCGTCTTTCTGGATGCGGGCGATCTCGGCCCTAAGGGCGGCTTCGACATCGGCGACGGTGCGCCCTTCCGAAGGGCTGGCGTGGAGATAGAACATACCTGGTCCGCGGGCACTGCTGTCGTACTCGACCCCGGCCGCGACTGCGACCTTGTCTTCACGTACCAGCTTCTTGCCGAAGCGGGCGGCAGCGTGGCCATCGAGGACGGCGCCCAGCATCTCCAGAGCGTAGGGGTCGCTGTCCTTCGCCACGTCGCGCAGGACCGGCGCCTTGTAACCCATCAGGAGGACCGGAAGTTCGGCGGGGGCCTTGACCGTCAGGTGGCGGATGCCTTCCTGGATCGGCTCGGTCTGTGGCCGGCGAACGGGAAGCGGACGCCCCTCCAAGGGGCCGTAGAATTTCTCAGCCTGGGCGAAGACCTCTTGATGGTCCACATCGCCGGCGATCACCAAGGTGGCGTTGTTGGGGACGTACCAGGTGTCGTACCAGGTGCGCGCGTCGGCGGCGGTCATCGTCTCCAGGTCGCTCATCCAGCCGATGATCGGCCGCCGGTAAGGGTGGGCCTGGAAGGCCACCGCATTCATCTGCTCGAAGAGCTTGGCTTGGGGGTTGTCGTCGGTGCGCATGCGCCGTTCTTCCATGACCACCTTGATTTCCTGGGCGAATTCCTTGGGGTCGACGTTCAAATGGCGCATGCGATCAGCTTCGAGCTGCATCATTTCGGGCAGCTTTTCCTTGGGCACCTGCTGGAAGTACGCGGTGTAATCGCGGCTGGTAAAGGCGTTGTCGCGTCCTCCCGCTGCGGCGACCAGGCGGTTGAACTCCCCGGGGCCGACTTTGGGCGTGCCCTTGAACATCATGTGTTCGAGGACGTGGGCAACGCCGGAATTACCGTCGACCTCGTCGATGCTGCCGACCCGGTACCAGACCATCTGCACCGCCGTGGGAGCGCGATGATCCTCCTTGACGATGATGCGCAGGCCGTTCTTGAGGGTGGTCTCGAAGGGATTGGCCTGGGCCGTGGCGACCAGACAAGGCAGGAGCAGGGCGGGAAGTAGAGTGCGCATTTCCATGGGGCGGGAGGGCTTTCTGCTAGAATCGCATACCGTTTGCGTGCGGCATCTTAATGGCTTGCCGGCGTGCTGTCAGTAGCGCTTCAGACCGCGATCTCCATGTTCAGTTTCTTCAAGAAGTCCGGCGACCAAGCCGTATCGGCCGCCGAGGCCACTCCCAGCTGGCGCGAGCGCCTATTCCGAGGTCTGTCCAAGACCCGCGCCCAGTGGGGAGGCAAGCTCAAATCCCTATTCTCCCGGGGCAAGGTCGACGACGAACTTCTGGAGGAGCTGGAAACCCTGCTGCTCACTTCGGATGTCGGCATCGAGGCCACCGGGCACCTGTTGGCCGAACTCAAGGCCCGCGCCAAGCGCGCCAAGCTCGACACTCCGGCGGCAATCCAGGAGGCCCTGGCCGACGCCCTGACCGAAACCCTGGCTCCGCTGGAGGCGCCGCTGGTCTTGGGGGGCCAAAAACCCTTCGTCATCATGATCGCCGGAGTGAACGGGGCGGGGAAGACCACTTCGATCGGCAAGCTGGCCAAGTATTTCCAGGGCCAGGGCAAGAGCGTCCTGCTTGCCGCCGGCGATACCTTCAGGGCCGCGGCCCGGGAGCAATTGCAGACCTGGGGCGAGCGCAATGGCGTCACGGTCATCGCTCAGGAAGGCGGCGACCCGGCAGCGGTGATCTTCGATGCCATCGCCGCCGCCAAGGCGCGTGGTATCGACGTGGTCCTCGCCGATACCGCCGGCCGCCTGCCCACCCAATTGCACCTGATGGAAGAAATCGCCAAGGTCCGGCGGGTGATCAAGAAGGTCGAACCCGACGGTCCCCACGAGACGCTGCTGGTCCTCGACGCCAACATCGGTCAGAACGCCTTGGCCCAGGTCAGGGCCTTCGACAAGGCCGTCGCGATCACCGGCCTGGTGGTGACCAAACTCGACGGCACGGCCAAGGGTGGCGTGCTCGCCGCCATCGCCCGCCAGTGCCCCAAACCGGTACGCTTCATCGGCGTCGGCGAAGGGATCGACGATCTGCGCCCCTTCGCCGCCCGGGAATTCGTCGACGCTCTCTTTGAGTGATGATCGCCGCTTCCGGCCTCACCAAACGCTATCCGGGCGGCCATGAGGCCTTGCGGGACGTCGGCTTCGAGGTCTCCGCCGGGGAAATGGTGTTCATCACCGGTCACTCCGGGGCGGGGAAATCGACCCTGGTCAAACTCGTTGCCGCCATCGAACGTCCCACCTCTGGCAGCCTGGTGGTCAACGGACAGAATCTGGCGGCCCTGCGCAAGGCGGCCCTGCCGTATCTGCGCCGCCATTTCGGACTGGTTTTCCAGGACCAGAAACTCCTCTTCGACCGCACAGTTCTCGACAACGTCCTTCTGCCCCTGGAGATCGTCGGGCTGCCGCGCCGCGAAGCGGTGCGTCGCGCCCAGGCCGCCCTCGACAAGGTCGGCCTGCTCGAACGCGAAAAGGCCCGTCCCATAGCCCTCTCCGGCGGCGAGCAGCAGCGCCTGGCGATTGCCCGGGCGGTGGTCAATCGGCCGACCATCCTGCTGGCCGACGAGCCCACGGGAAATCTCGATGCCCAGTCCGCCCTCGAAGTCCTGGAGATTTTCGAATCCTTCCATCAGGTCGGCGTCACCGTCGTCGTCGCCACCCACGACCCGCAGTGGATAGAGCGCTACCGGCCCCATGTGCTGCGCCTCGATCACGGGAGGCTTGTTCCGTGATCGGACCCTGGCTGTCCCAGCACCGCGCTGCCTTGGCGAGCGCCATCCGCCGCTTGGTCGCAGCGCCCCTCAGCACGCTGCTTTCCTTGCTGGCCATCGGTATCGCCCTGACCCTGCCGGCGGCGGGGTTCGTCCTTCTGGACAATTTGCGCGACGTTGGCCGAAACGCAGCCGGAGCCCAGCAGATCAGCGTCTTCATGGCCCTCGACGCCAGCCGCAAGGATCTCGCCGAAATCGAGTCGCGGCTGCGCCGGGAGGTGCCGGGCACCTGGCGTTTCGTTCCCCGCGAAGAGGCGCTCAAGCGTTTGCAAGCCAGTGAAGGAATGGCCGAGATCGTCGCCAGCCTCCCGCGCAATCCGCTCCCAGACGCCTTCGTAGTCGAACCCGAAGGCGCTGCACCGGAGGCCCTTGAAGCGCTGCGTCAAACCTTCACCGGCTGGCCCCGGGTAGCCCACGTCCAGCTCGATTCCGCGTGGATACGCCGTTTCGACGCCTTCCTGCGCCTCGGACGCCTGGCGGTCTCACTGCTTGCCGCCATTTTTGCCGCCGGCTTGGTGGCGGTGACCTTCAATACCATCCGGCTCCAGGTGCTCTCCCAGGCGGCGGAGATCGAGGTGGCCCGCCTGATCGGGGCCACCGATGCCTTCATTCGGCGGCCCTTCCAGTATTTCGGCGCCCTCCAGGGACTGCTGGGCGGGGTCTTCGCCTACGCTCTGGTCGCCGGTGGGCTGGGCTTGCTGGCGACGCCGGTGGCGGAGCTGGCTGCCTTGTACGGTGGCACCTTCGCCCTGCGGGGACCCGGAGCGCTCGCCGCCGGAGCCCTCGCCGCTGCCGGAGCGGGTCTCGGGTGGCTCGGCGCCCAGCTCTCGGTCACCCTCTCCCTGCGTCGGTTTGCCTGACCGCCGGGACTTCCTCCGCACCCTGGGCGCCGTCGCAGTAGCCGGCTGTGCCCCCGCCCAGATGCCTCTGCCGCCGGGGGAGTTGTTGGGCATGTCTCACGCGCTCGGGCATCGGCTCCGAGACGGAAATTTTCCCGAGCCCGAGGAGACGCGCAAGGCCGAAGTCGTCATTGCGGGAGGGGGCGTTTCCGGCCTGGCCGCCGCCTGGAGGCTAGCCAAGGCGGGGTCGGAGGATTTCCTGGTCCTCGAGATGGAAGCGGAGACAGGCGGGAACTCGCGCAGCGGGGCGAGTCCCCTGGTGGCGTATCCCTGGGGCGCCCACTACCTCCCGCTGCCCACCCGGGAATCCCGGGCGGTACGCGAACTCCTGGCTGAAATCGGGACCCTGACCGGCGACCCGGACGCGGAGCGGCCGCTCTACGATGAGAACCGCCTGTGCGCCACGCCCCAGGAGCGCGTATTCCGCAACGGTCTTTGGGAAGACGGTTTGCTGCCCCGTATCGGCGTCGATGCCGACGAGCGGGCTCAGCAACGGCGCTTTCAGGAAACCATGGAGGGGCTGAAGGCCGCCTGCGGCCAAGATGGGCGGCGGGCCTTCGCCATCCCCATGGAGCTTTCCAGCCGCGATCCCCGCTGGCTTGCCCTGGATCGCATTTCCTTCGGCCGGTGGCTCGAGGAGCAGGGATTCACCGCCCCCACCCTGCGCTGGCTGGCCGATTACGCCTGCCGCGACGATTACGGCCTGCGCGCGGATCAGACCTCGGCCTGGGCCGGCCTCCATTATTTCGCCTGCCGCAATGGGCAGGCGGCCAATGCCGCCGGCGACAGCGTCCTCACCGCGCCCGACGGCAACGGCTGGCTCGTGCGAGGACTGGCGCGCCGGGCGGCGGGGCGCATCGCCACCGGAGCCCTGGTGTGGCGGGTGCGGGAGGGTCGTCACGAAGTCGAGATCGACTGCTGGCTGCCGGCGGAAAACCGCGGCTGCCGCTACCTTGCCCGTCAGTTGATCTGGGCCGCGCCGGTCTTCCTCCTGCCCCGGGTGTGGAACGCCATGCCCGCGGGGCCGCGGGCAGCGGCCCTCGCTGGCGACTATGCCCCGTGGCTGGTTGCCAATCTGCACCTCGCCGATTTTCCGGAAGAACGCCGGGGTGCGCCCCCTGCCTGGGACAACGTCCTCTACGAAGGCCAGGGGCTGGGCTACGTGGTCGCCACCCACCAGTTGATCCGGCGCCGCCTGCCGGGGACCGTCTTCACCTATTACCACGCCTTCAGCGACGAGACGCCGAGCGAGGCCCGCCGACGTCTGCTGGAAACCCACCGCGAGACTTGGGCCGAAGGCATCCTGGGCGAGCTGGAACGAGTGCATCCGGACCTGCGCCGCCACGTCACCCGCCTCGACGTCTTTCGCCACGGTCACGCCATGCGCCGGCCGATTCCGGGTTCGCTATGGGGTGCCGGCCGCCAAGCGCTTGCCGCATGGTCGTCGCCACGGATCAAGCTCGCCCACGCCGACCTGTCGGGATTTTCGCTTTTCGAGGAGGCGCAGTACCGGGGAGTGAAGGCGGCGGAACAAGTGCTGCGGAGCGCGGGCAAGCGATTCCCGACCGCTCTCTGACGGTTGCTCCGCCCCAGGGCCGCGTCGCCCGGCGGGAGAATCTCCCGCGCCGCCCTACTCGACTGCCGACAGCCGCCGCGATTCCTTCGGATCCCGGAAGACCAGGGGGTGCGCGAGGCGTTCGGCATCGGGAAGCTGGGCGCGGGCGACTGCCGCCTCGATGACCGCGTGATGGGGAGATTTGCTGCACACCGGGTCGGCGGCGTTGGGGTCCTGGGAAAGCATGTAGGCCTGGCAGCGGCAGCCGCCCAGGTCCTTTTCCTTTTCCGGGCAGCTTTGGCAAGGTTCCTTCATCCAACCGGTGCCGCGATAGCGGTTGAAGCCCTCCGATTCGTACCAGATTTCCCGGATGCCCATGTGGCGTACATTGGGGAACTCAAGTCCGGGCAACATGGCGGCGGTGTGGCAGGGGACGGCGGTGCCGTCCGGGGTGACGGTGAGGAAGACGCTGCCCCACCCGTTCATGCACTTCTTGGGGCGGGTTTCGTAATAATCGGGGACGACGAAGAAGATGCGGATCTTGTCGCCCAGCTTCGCTCGGTATTCGTTGGTGATCCGCTCTGCGTTTTCCAGCTGTTCCCTAGAAGGAAGCAGGTGGTCGCGATTCACCTCGGCCCAGGAGTAGTACTGGCTGTTGGCCAGCTCCAGATACTCCGCGCCCAGTTCCACCGCCATCTCGATGATCTGGCCGATGTAATCGATGTTCATGCGGTGGATGACGCAATTGAGCACCATGGGCCAGCCGTTGGATTTGATCAGGTGGGCGACCCGTTGTTTGAGTTCGAAGGTACGGGTGTGGGAGAGAAAATCGTTCAGTTCCCGGGTAGAGTCCTGGAAGGAGAGCTGGATATGGTCGAGCCCGGCTTCCTTGAGCTTGGCCGCCCGGGCATCGGTGAGACCGACTCCGGAAGTGAGGAGATTGGTGTAGAAGCCCAGCCGGTGGGCTTCCGCCACCAGGATTTCGAGGTCGTCCCGCATCATGGGTTCGCCGCCGGAAAAGCCGCACTGGACGCTCCCCGTGGCGCGGGCCTCGCGCAGGACCCGCAGCCAGTCTTCGGTGGAGAGTTCGGTTTCGGTACGAGCGAAATCCACCGGGTTGTAGCAAAAGACGCAGTGGAGCGGGCAGCGATAGGTGATTTCGGCCAGCAACCAGAGCGGCGGGCCTATGGGGGTCAGGGTCTGGGGCGCGTTCATGGTGGGCTCCTCGCAGGTTAGCCGTCGATCCAGAGTTTCTGGCGGGCGATGGCGAGAAAAGCCTGGACGTCGGCGGTCAGTCCGGTCTGGCCGAAGGCCGTTTCCAGGTCGGCGACGATGGCGGATACCGGGGTCTGACCATCGCAGCGCTTGAGAATTTCGCCGGCGCTCTGGTTGAGTTTGACCATCCCCTCCGGGTAGAGGAGCACCCAACTGTTTTGGGCCTCCTCCCATTGGAGCCGGAACTTGCGGGAGACGCCGGGGCGGACGTCGAGGTCGCCGGCTTCGCTCACGCCTTCGGTCCCTTGATGGCCACTTCGCACTGACTGAGCATGATCGAATCGGCCAGCGCCCACAGCACGTCGAGCTTGAACTGGAGGATTTCCAGGGCGCGCTCCTGGAGGGCGCGGGACTGGCTGAAGTAGTCCAGGGTGAAGCGCAGGCCGTGCTTGACGTCGCGGCGGGCCTGGGTCAGGCGGTTCTTGAAGTACTGCAGGCCTTCGGGCTTGACCCAGGGGTATTGGTCGGGCCAGGTGTCGATGCGCTGTTGGTGGATGTGGGGGGCGAAGAGCTCGGTCAGGCTTGAAGCGATCGCTTCCTGCCACGGCTGCTGCCGGGCGAAATTGATGTAGGCGTCGATGGCGAAGCGCGAGGCCGGGGCGACGAAGCGCAGAGAGGTGACGTCCTCCCGGGTCAGCCCGGTGGCGATTCCCAACTGAATCCAGGCCTCGATGCCGCCGGGATCCTTGACGCCGCCGATTTCGTAGCCGTCGTGGTCGAGGATGCGCTGGATCCATTCGCGGCGGACCTCCCGGTCCGGACAGTTGGCCATGATGGCGGCGTCCTTCACCGGAATGGCGATCTGGTAGTAGAACCGGTTGGCGACCCAGCCCTGGAGCTGCTTCTGGTTCAGTTTGCCCTCCGCCATCATGACGTGGAAGGGATGGTAGATGTGGTAGCCGGTGCCCTTGTCCCGGAGCTTGGCCTCGAATTCTTCGGGGGACCAGGGGGCGCGGGTGTCGTTCAGCATGGCGAGGTGGGTCATAGTTCGATTTCCATTCCGTCGTAAGAAACTTCGATTCCGTGGCGGGTCAGTTCGGCCCGCTCGGGGCTGTCGTCGTTGAGGATGGGATTGGTGTTGTTGATATGGATGAGGATCTTGCGCGTCGATGACGGCAGGCGGTCGAGCCACTCGATCATGCCGTCGGGGCCGGACTGGGGCAGATGGCCCATGTCCCGGGAGGTTTTTTTCGATGCGCCGAGGCGGATCATCTCGTCGTCGGTCCACAGGGTGCCGTCCACCAAGACGCAGTCGGCGGCCTGCATCGCCGCCCAGACGTGGTCCTCCATCTGGCCGAGGCCGGGGGCGTAGAACAACCGGCGGCCGCTCCTCCCGTCAGTGATGGTGACGCCGATGTTGTCGCCGGGCTGGGGATGGTCGCGATGGGGCGAGTAGGGGGGGGCGTTGCTGATCAGCGGCAGGGCGGCGAATTCCAGACCGCCGATGCCGGCCATGGCGAAGCTGCCGGACAGCGGAATGTCGTGCCAATCGAGGCCGCAGTAGTGGTCAAGGACCTTGAACAGCGGATTGCCGGTGGTCAGGTCTTCGCGGACCAGGGAAGTGCACCACAAGGAATGCGGCTGGCGGTGTTCCCGCAGCATGTACAGCCCGGTGGTATGGTCGATCTGGGCGTCGATCAGGACGATGGCGCGGATGGCGGTATCGCGCAGCCCGCGGGCCGGCTGGAGGGCGGGAAAGCGCTGAACCTGCTGCAAGACGTCCGGCGATGCATTGAAGAGTACCCAGTTTTCAGTGTCGCCGGAAACGGCGATGGACGACTGGGTGCGGGCCGTCGCCCGGATGGTGCCTTTGCGCAGGCCGTCGCAATTGGGGCAGTTGCAGTTCCACTGGGGGAAACCGCCGCCGGCTCCGGCGCCGAGGATGTGAATTCGCATTCGTTGTACCAAGAAAATCGGGACGTCCGGCCGGTTGCGGCCGCGACGTCCCGATGTCATCTTTTTTCCGGGAGGTCTTCCCGATCCCCGGATTCCCTCTTCGCAGCCGGCATTGACACCCTGGGCTGCGACTGGGACTGGGCCCGCCGGCCGTCAGGGACGTCCGGCGGGTGCATGAACGCTCTTAGCGAGTGGCGATGTACATCGTGATTTCAAAGCCGAAACGCATGTCGCAAGCTGCGGGAGTTTGCCAGACCATGATGAGTCTCCTGTTGGGTTTGAACACCGGAGCCGGCGGCTCCAGGACTTGTTGCACCGGGACGAATGCCCCGACACGGTTGCTAGGATGCCCTCTCCCGTCTTGATCCGCGTCAATGAAACCTGGGAAGTGGTCTCATGATTTTCATGAGGGGTAGAGGAGGAAGGGGTGGCGCTCGCCGATCCAAGCCTTTTCGTCGGTTGAAGCCAGGCGATCGAGGTCGCCGGGTTCGGCGGCGGGGTCGTCCACCCAGTTGCGGAGGATGGGGGATCCGTTGATGAGATCGATGGCCAGGCGATCGCGCTCGTACTCGTAGGGGAAGTCGCGCCACAGGGGGTAGTCGGGCCGCAGGCGCCGTAGGGCCTTGAAAGCCAGTGCCTGCAGGCGCCAAGGCCGAAAAGCGGCATGGTCGTAGGCACGGTCCTCGACGTGGATCTGCAGCCCGTTGCAGAGCTTGCCGGCATGCTTATGAAAAGTGGGCTCGAACCAGCACTCCCTCAGGCGGCAACCCGCCAGCCAGTCCGGTGCGAGGCGTGACATCTCGCAGGCCAGCGCCCGGGCATCCACGTCCGGAGCTCCGAAGAGTTCCAAGGGGCGAGTGGTACCGCGACCCTCGGAAAGCGTGGTTCCTTCCAGCATCACCGTTCCGGCGTAGGCACGGGCCATGAAGAGATTGGCGGCATTGGGGCTGGGGTTGATCCAGGTCCGCTCCCCCAGGGGCCAGCCCCAGCCCGGTGCCGCTTGAGGCTCCCAGCCGAGCATCGGGACGACGCGGTAGTCGAGATCGAGCCTGCCGCGGGCGATGAACCAGCGACCCAGCTCGCCCAGGGTGAGCCCGTGACGCATGGGCAAGGGTCCGGCGCCCACGAAGCTCTCCCAGCCCGGGCGCAGGCTTAGGCCCTCGACGGGGCGCCCTGCGGGGTTGGGGCGATCAAGAACCCAGACCGTCTTGCCGCGGGCTGCGGCTTCCTCAAGGATGTACAGCAAGGTGGTGATGAAGGTGTAGATGCGGCAGCCCAAGTCCTGCAGATCGACCAGAACGACGTCGAAGCTGTCCATCATCGCCGGCGTCGGCCGACGAACCTCCCCGTAGAGGCTGAAAACCGGGATGCCCAGCAGCGGATCGAGGTAATCCGCCGATTCCACCATGTTGTCCTGTTTGTCGCCGCGCAGGCCATGCTGGGGGCCGAAGGCGGCGCTGAGGCGCAAGTCGGGCAGGGCCGCCAGGGCGTCGAGGGCATGGGTGAGGTCGGCGGTGACCGAGGCGGGATGGGCAAGGAGAGCGACGCGCCGCCCACGCAGCGGACGGCGCAGATCGGAGTCGGCAAGGATGCGGTCAAGGCCGAAAGCGAGGCGGGGGGTCATGGAGAGCTTCTGGCGAATTCGGGATAAGCGAGGATGAAACCCCGGGGGTCGTGGAAGTCGGGCCGCGGCCCGGGATGGGTCAGCGCCCAGTACGAGAGACGGCCGTCCCGGGCTTCAAGGACGGCGGTGAGACCGAGGCGGAGGGGAGTGCGCGAGGGAAGCCAGGCGCCGGGCACGACTGCCGTCAGCTCCAGGCAGTCGCCGAAGATTTGGCAGGTGGGAGGGGCGAGAGATACGGATGGCCCGTCGGTCGATCGCTCGCGGTAGCTTCCGAAGGCGTAGGCTGCCCAGCGGCCGTCTGGGGAAAAGTTGAACTCCCGGTAGGCTACGCCGTCAATGCTTTTGGCAAACAGCTCGAAGCAGGTATGTTGCCAGAGGTCGTCCGCGGGAGCGGATGGCCGGGGTGCAGGGATGATCAGATGGCCTAGATTGCCGGCCATCAGGAAGCGACAGCTGATTCCGTCTTGGCCGTCGGCGCAAACCGATGCCTTAAGCTCGACTCCGGGTGGGGCCGGAGCAGCCGGGTGGCAGACAAGGGCGAGCTGATCGGACATGATGTGAGGGTGCGGTGGCAAGACAGGCGGTACTTTACCTGCTCGCCGCCGTTTGGGATCATCGGAAGGCGTCAGATGATCCACTGGAGCAGGGATAAGAACGAACGGGACATGAGCCAGAACAACAAGCCTGTGGTGTTGGTGGTCGAGCCCTCGGCAGCCAATCAGGCCCTCATTTGCGAGTGCCTGGGGCAACTCCACGACGTTCAGCCGGAGGCTGTGGGGGGTGGAGAGGCGGCCCTGCGCTGTTATCGGGCCCTGGCTCCCGCACTGGTGCTTCTCGACACGACCCTGCCCGACCTGGACGGCCTTGAGGTGGCGCGCCGCATCCGTGCCCTGGAAAAGTCGAGCGAGCGTGCCGATCTTCTGGCTTGGACGCCGATCGTCTTCCTGTCCTCGGCGACCGACGACGAGGCCTTGGCGCGGGGCATCATGGCGGGCGGCGACGATTACCTCACCAAGCCCATCTCGGAAATCGTTCTCCTGGCCAAGGTGAGGGCCATGCTGCGCATTACCACCATGCGTGAGGCGTTGCGCGACGCGCACCGCTTGCTGACCGAAATGTCCTATGTCGATGGCTTGACCCACATTCCCAATCGGCGGCGATTCGACGACGTCATGGCCTCGGAATGGCGGCGGGCCATCCGTCAGCGGACCCCCTTGGGCGTGATCGTCTGCGACGTCGATCGCTTCAAGCAGTACAACGACCATTACGGTCACCAGGCGGGGGATCGATGCCTCGAGGCAGTGGCGGGCGCCCTGCACGATTCGCTCTTTCGAATCGAGGATATGGTCGCCCGTTACGGTGGGGAGGAGTTCGCTGCGGTGCTTCCCGGCGACGATGTACAAGGAGCGGCCGCAGTCGCCGAGCGCATGCGCCTTTCGGTGGAATCCTTGCGTATCCCCCACGATGAGGGGGTCGCGGGATTCGTGACCTGCAGTTTCGGCGTGGCGACCGGGATTCCGGGCTCCGAGGGGGCCGCCGCCGACCTCCTGCGCGCGGCCGATGAAGCGCTCTATGCGGCCAAGAAAGCAGGCCGAAATCGGGTAGCGGTCTCCGGGTCGCGCCATTCGACGGGAATCGCCGTCTGATTCTTGGACGCTGCCGTCATTTCGGTTAAGTTATCGGCTTCCCGATTTTCGGGCACTTCGCCCGGTCGGAAAGCACTTCCCAACTTCCTTCGCCGATGAGAATCCTCGTCTTCCTCCTCGTTCTGGCCAATCTGCTCTTCTTTGCCCACACCGAGGGCTTTCTCGGTCCCCCCGACAATCCGGACGCCCTGCGGGTTGAACAGCAGGTGTATCCGGAACGCGTCAAGGTTGTCGCTCGCGGAGAAGCGCCCGCAGCCCAAGGCGCTGCATCGTCTTCCCCGGGGCCGGCGACGAACCCGCCGCCCGCGCAGTCCGCCGAAACCGAAGTGGAATCGGCGACGGCTTGCCTGGCCTGGAGCGGCATGACTCCGGCCGAAGCGGATCGCCTTTCGGCTTTGCTGGCCGGCAGATTCGACGCCTTCCGTCAGACCAGACGGCAACTGGTCCCCGATGGGGGCACCTGGTGGGTCTTCATTCCGCCTCTGGCGACCAAGGCTGATGCAGATCGCAAGGCGGGCGAATTGAAACGATTGGGCGTGACGGATTACTTCATCATGCAGGAGCCGGGGCCGAACCATCTGGCGATTTCCCTGGGGGTGTTTTCGGCCGAGGCGGGTGCCCAGGAGCGGCTCGCCGAATTGCGGACACAGGGGGTCAAGACGGCCCGGCTGGGCCCCCGTTCCGGCAAGGAACCTCAGCAAAGCCTGGAGGTCCTTGGCCCCGCCGCCAGCCAGGGTGCGGTTCTCGAGGCCGTGGCGGCGGAACTTCCCGCGCTGAAATCCCAGGCCTGCAAGTGAGCGGCTTCATCGTCGGGCTCACGGGGGGTATCGGCAGTGGAAAAACGGCTGTGGCTGAGCGTTTTGCCGAACTCGGCGTCGCGGTGGTCGATACCGACGCCATCGCCCACGAACTCACGGGCTCGGATGGCGCGGCGATGCCCGCTGTGGTGGCCGCCTTCGGCTCCCGATTCCAACGCCCCGAAGGCGGTCTGGACCGAGCCGCCATGCGGCTTCTGGTTTTTTCCGATCCCCCGGCCAGAGAGCGCTTGGAAGCCATCCTCCACCCCTTGATCCGGGTTCGCGCTGCTGAACGCTGCCGGTCCGCGGGGTCGATCTACGCGATTCTCGCCGTGCCCTTGCTGGTCGAGACCGGCGCCTACCTGAATTTCTGCGACCGCATTCTGGTGGTCGATTGCGACGATGAGGTCCGCCTCGCGCGGGTGCGTGCCCGCAATGGCCTGGCCGAACCCGAGGTGCGGGCGATGATGGCTGCCCAGGCAAGCCGGGAGGCGCGCCTTGCCGTGGCGTCCGAAGTGCTGCTCAACGATGGCGCATTGTCGGATCTGGTTCCGAAGGTCGCCGAATTGCATCGGAAATATCTGGAAATGTCCGCCGCAAAACTTCAAGCGACCTGTTGAGATTTTGCTGCAAATGGCTCAGAATCCAGGCATTTTAGCGAATTTGTCGGACGGCTCCAGCCCGTGATCACCTACGAGTACCCCTTCAACGAGCGCATACGGACTCTGCTGCGCTTGGAAGACTTGTTCGACAAGACCCTTTATTTTGCGCAGTCGGAAGGCTTGCAGGAGCACCACGTCGCGCTCGTGACCCTGTTCGAGATTCTTGAAGTGGCCGGTCGCGCCGACCTCAAGATGGACCTCATCCAGGAGCTCGAACGTCAACGCCAGACTCTTCTCGCCTATCGCAACAATCCCGATATTTCCGAAGAAGCCCTGTCTGGCGCCCTCTACGAGATCGAACAATCGTCAGCGGCACTGCTCGCCATGACCGGCAAGATCGGCCAGTACCTGCGGGAAAACGAGTGGCTCATGGGCATCAAGAGCCGCGCCGCGATTCCCGGCGGAGTCTGCGAATTCGACCTGCCTTCCTATCACTGGTGGTTGCACCGCTCTCCGGACCAGCGTCGGGATGCCATCGGCACCTGGACCAATCCTCTTCTTCCCCTGCGGGATGCGCTGGTCATCGTTCTACGGCTGCTGCGGTCGAGCGGGCGTCCCAAACACTACGTCGCGAGTGCCGGTCAGTTTCAGCTCAACCTGGGCGGCAGCGCCGCCCAGATGGTGCGCATCACGGTTCCCTCGACGGACACTGCCGTTCCTGAAGTGAGCGCCAACAAATACGCACTCAACGTCCGCTTCACCAATCCCCCCAGCGTCGAATTCAAGACCAAGATTTGCGATCGCGACGTCGAGTTCGAACTGACCTTCTGCAATCTGTGACAGCGCGTAAAGTCCGCTGCCCCCAGTGCGGCGAGCCAGTGGTCTGGGGGGCGGAGAGCCCCTGGCGGCCTTTCTGTAGCGAACGCTGCAAGCTGATCGACCTCGGTTGTTGGGCGGCAGAGGCCTACCGAGTCCCGGCGGTGGGCGGCGATTCGGAGGACGGGGATACGCGGCCGGAAGTGCCCCGAGATCACTGATCGTCCCGTTCCCCTTTCCGGGCGCTTGTTCCGGGTGACAGTCCTGCAACCGAGCTGCTCTACCACCCCCGCATGAGGGCGATTCCGTGGCCGCCACGGGCCTGCGCTTCCGACAGGTGCTCCAGGGTCAATCCCCCTAAGGCGAAGACGGGGATGGGGGAGCCCGCGACCAGGGAGCCGAACCGCTCCCAGCCCAGACCCGGATTTCCGGGATGGGTAGGCGTAGGCAAGACGGGTCCGAGAACCGCGTAGTCGAGGCCCAGGGCTATGCTACGGCGTAACTCCCCGGCATCGTGGCAGGACGCGCCGACCAAGGCGAAGGGCGGCCGTTCGGCGGTGCGGGCCAGGGCCGCCGCCGGCAGATGCAGTCCGGCTCGCAGGCGATGCGCGAGGTCGACGTCTTCGTTGATCACGACAGGGATGTTCTGCGCGTTCGCCATTTCGACGACGCTCTGCGCGAACCAGGCCCGTTCGGCGGGCGGCAGATCCTTCTCGCGCACCTGAATCAACCCGACGCCTCGTCGGCCGGCGGTTTCGAGCCGGGTGAGTTCGCCATCCTCGCCCCCTTCGGCGGAATGCGTGATGCCCATCACGACGGGCAGGGCGAGGGCCTTGAGGATGGGGCCATTGGCGGGCAGGATGGGGGTGACCCGGGGCGGGGCGCCGATTCTTAGCCAGGCCACCGCGCTGTGCTCGAGGGGGGCCGTGACGCCGATTTCTCCCTCCCAGGCCATGACCCGCCAGAAATGGATGCGCACTGTGGCGTGGGGGTAGGTGAACTCCCGGGTCAACCAAGGCATGGCTTCGGAGACGCCGATCCCCAGTTCCTCGCGCAACTCGCGCACCAGGGCCTGGCGGACGGTTTCCCCCGCCTCGACCTTGCCGCCGGGAAACTCCCAGTACCCGTCATAAACCTTGCCGGGTGGGCGCTGGGCGAGCAGGAACTCCCGGGCGCCATCGCGCAAGATGACCGCGGCGGCGACCTCGACCGGCTTGCTCATCGGCGGGTCCGGTGGGTGCCGGCCCAATCCTTGGCGAACTGCCAGGCTACGCGGCCGCTGCGCGAGCCCCTTCCCAGAGCCCAGTTCAGGGCCTCGCGCTCGGCGGCGGCGATGCGTGCTTCGGGAACGCCGAAGGTGCGCAGCCAGTGGGCGACGATGGCCAGGTAGTGGTCTTGGTCGCAGGGATAGAACGAGACCCAGAGACCGAATCGTTCCGAGAGGGAAACCTTTTCCTCGGTGGTTTCGCCGGGATGGATTTCGTCGCCGACGCGGTGGGTTTCCAGATTTTCGGAGAAGTACTCCGGCATCAGGTGCCGGCGGTTGGAGGTGGCGTAGATCAGCACGTTCTCGGGGGGGGCGGCCACGGAGCCGTCGAGGACCGATTTCAGCGCCTTGTAGGCCGTTTCTCCGGCTTCGAAGGAGAGGTCGTCGCAGAAGACGATAAAGCGCTCCCGGCGGCCCGCCAGGCGGTCCACCAGATCGGGAAGGTCGACCAGGTCGTCCTTGTCCACCTCGATGAGGCGCAGACCGCGCTCGGCGAATTCGTTGAACACTGCCTTGACCAGGGAGGATTTTCCGGAGCCCCGGGCACCAGTCAGAAGCACATTGTTGGCGGGCCGGCGGGCGAGAAATTGACGCGTATTGGCGACGACGCGCGCCTTCTGGTCGTCGATCCCGGTCAGGTCCCCAAGGCTGATGGTATGAGGATGGGTGACTGCCACGAGCGCGCTGCGGCCATCGCACCGTCGCCAACGGAAGGCGCGCGCACCCTGCCAGTCGACGGGAGGGGGCAGGGCAGGAAGGGCGGCCTCGGCACGTGCGAGAACGGCCTCGAAGCGTTCCAGGAGGCGGTGAAGTTGCTGGGGATCGATCATCGGGCGGGTATACTGCGCGGCTGATGAAGAAGCCTGCCACTCTAAACAAGTCCATGGCAAAACTCCATGCCGCCGGCCTTGCCGTCCTGCTCCTCGCCGGTTGTGCGACCTTCTGGCCCGGGAGTCGCTCGGGCGCTCCCGATGAAGCAACGGTAGCTCAAACCCCGCGGGCGTCCGGGGCTGACGCTCCTTCCTCGGGAAGCACCCCGGGGCCGGTTTGTCCTGCGTCGGCGCCTTGTCCCGCGTGCCCGGTCTGCCCGGCGCCCACCCCGCCGGTACCCGTGTCGGCCAAGCCCTTGCAACCGGCGGCCTGGGCCGACCTGCCCGGGTGGAAAGACGATGATCTGCGCGCCGCCTGGGCGCCCTTCCTGCAGTCTTGCCGCGGCCTTGCCGGACGGCCGCAGGGTGCGGCCTGGAAGCGGGTCTGCGATCTCGCGCGCGGCATCGACGGCAAGCAGGCATCTGCGGTTCGGCGCTTCTTTGAGACCGAATTCCAGCCTTTTGCCGTAATTGCCGCAGACGATAACCCCAGCGGCCTGATCACCGGTTACTACGAACCCTTGTTGAGAGGAAGCCGCAGTTCCGGCGGTCGCTTTGATCAGCCGGTCTATGGGGTTCCCGACGACCTCGTGACGGTGGATCTCGGCGAGCTCTATCCGGAACTCCGCAACCTCCGGCTGCGCGGCCGCCTTTCCGGGAAGAAGCTGGTGCCTTACTTCAGCCGTGGTGAAATCGCCGCCCAGGAAGGCCATTTTCCGGCCCGCGTTCTCCTCTGGGTGGACGACGCCGTCGAACTGTTCTTTCTCCACGTGCAAGGCTCCGGGCGCGTGAAGTTGCCGGACGGAAATCTGGTTCGCCTGGCCTATGCCGATCAGAACGGGCACCCGTATCAGTCTGTGGGCCGGCTTCTGGTGGAGCGGGGCGAACTGCGCCTGGAAGAGGCATCGATGCAGGGCATTCAGGCCTGGGGTCGCGCCAATCCGGCGAAACTGGCCGACCTGCTCAATGCCAATCCGAGCTACGTCTTCTTTCGTGAAGGGCCGGCGGGCAACGAGGGGCCGCTCGGTTCCCTGGGCGTACCCCTGACGCCGGAGCGCAGCCTGGCAGTGGATCCCCGCTCGATCCCCCTCGGAGCCCCCCTGTTTCTTGCGACCACCCAGCCCAATTCGGCGCGGCCGCTCAACCGCCTGATGCTTGCCCAGGATACCGGAGGGGCGATCAAGGGAACCGTCCGGGCCGACTTCTTCTGGGGATTCGGTCCCCAGGCCGGGGAGCAGGCGGGTCGAATGCGGCAGTCCGGAAGGCTCTGGGTGCTCCTCCCCCCGGAGGCAGCACCCAAATAGGAGGGCACCAAGGCGGGGCGTAAATTAGCGAATGGCACCACGCAGGTGCGCACGGTGCGCACTGAAATGACGCAAACCCTTGATTTTTGGGGGTGCGACGCACTGGAATGGTGCTTGCTTTCGTTTCCCGATTCTTTTCTCGGGAGGTTTCATGGAAGCGTTTCAGTCCGGAGGCAATGTCCTCTTCATCCTGCTCGGCGCCATCATGGTCCTGGCCATGCACGCGGGCTTCGCTTTTCTTGAAGTGGGCACCGTCCGCAAAAAGAACCAGGTGAATGCGCTGGTCAAGATCCTGTGCGACTTCGCCATGTCGACGCTGGCTTATTTCTTTATCGGCTACAGCATCGCCTACGGCGTCAATTTCTTTTCCGGCGCCGAGGTGCTCCTGGACAAGAACGGCTTTGAGCTGACCAAATTCTTCTTCCTGCTCACCTTTGCCGCTGCCATCCCGGCCATCATTTCCGGGGGCATTGCCGAGCGGGCCAAATTCCACCCGCAACTCGCCGCCACCTTTCTGCTGGTGGGTTTCGTCTACCCCTTTTTCGAAGGCATTGCCTGGAACCAGGCCTACGGTATCCAGGCCTGGCTCAAGGCCGCCTATGGCGCCGAATTCCATGACTTTGCGGGCTCCGTGGTCGTCCATGCCATGGGCGGCTGGATCGCCCTGCCGGCAGTCCTGTTGCTGGGCGCCCGTCATGGGCGCTATTCCAAGACCGGCGCCATCTCGGCTCACCCGCCTTCCTCGATCCCCTTCCTGGCTCTTGGCGCGTGGATCCTCACCGTTGGCTGGTTCGGCTTCAATGTCATGAGCGCACAGACCCTGGACAAGATCTCCGGTCTGGTCGCGCTGAACTCCCTCATGGCCATGGTGGGCGGTACCCTGGTGGCCATGGTGCTCGGCAAGAACGACCCCGGCTTCGTTCATAACGGACCCCTGGCCGGGTTGGTAGCCGTTTGTGCCGGCTCCGACGTCATGCACCCGGTCGGCGCGCTGTTCGTCGGCAGCGCCGCCGGCGCCCTGTTCGTCGTCATGTTCACCCTGACCCAGAATCGCTGGAAGATCGACGACGTCCTCGGCGTCTGGCCGCTGCACGGGCTATGCGGAGCCTGGGGCGGCATCGCCGCAGGAATTTTCGGCGCCAAGGGTCTGGGCGGCGTCGGTGGCGTCGCCTTCATGCCGCAACTCATCATGACCGTGCTGGCCATCGGCACTGCGCTTCTCGGTAGTCTGATC
>Ga0268298_10001423_pt1 | contig 28287 bp, 29 predicted proteins | sample WWTPWeurt_MetaG_FD_194462 | JGI IMG/M metagenome (GOLD analysis project Ga0268298, IMG submission 194462) | Activated sludge microbial communities from WWTP in Nijmegen, Gelderland, Netherland - WWTP Weurt | ecosystem: Engineered > WWTP > Aerobic digester > Activated sludge | place... | reverse complement strand
GATCAGGGCGGCGATACGGCTGGCCAGTTCAGTCTTCCGGTTCCAGTTGCGAAGAGGATCGATGCAGACAGACTTCTCTGGATGCGCCGGATGGAAATAAATGAAACGGTCCGCCTGACCAAGGGCCTCACATACCCTGCGCGCATTCTCAGCAAGGCCGTGGTCGCCTTTGGGGTCAATGATGATGACCGGCTCACCGCGGGCAATAGCTTGAGCGATCAGCAGATCGAGCAGGCGGGTTTTGCCGACGCGGGTGGTACCCACAATCAGGGTATGCCCGACCAGGCTATCCAGATCAACATGGATATCCCCTTCCCTGGCCAGACCATGCAACCAGTACGCGCCATCCTTGTGAAGCAGTTCCTTCCCCATCTGTGCCGCGATGCCGCGACCAATCAGGGAATGCATGCGACTGGCTTCAATGTCCGTCCAGTGGAACCCACGTCCCAGCCAGATGGACTCCCGCCGGGCAGCAATGTTCGCAAGGCCGATCACTTCAGGTATCCCGATGAAGTGCTTGTCGGTGAGGCGGATTCGCGCACCGTCCTGACTTCGCCGCCACGCCTGAATCGCTCGCAGCCCTCCGATTCCGACGCAGAACAGTGCTGCGGCTATTCCCATGCGAGCGGGCACTGGCAGAGTTCTCGTCACGACGAGCATCAGACTGGCCGCTCCAAGCCAGACGCCCGTCATGCGCCATTCGTAGATTGGCCGCCAGGGATAGTCGAAATCGTAGGAATCAGCCATGGCTCTTGTTTAGCAGCGATGCGGGTATCCAATGGGCAATGGCGGCCATGGCGTTTTCGCTGTAGGCATAACCGAACGAACTGGCCAGAGTGATCAACTCGTCTTGAAGACGCCGTTTAATCCTGATGGCGATTTTCCAGGTATCTTCATCCGCCTCCCGGCCCAAAAGTGATAGCAGTCGATCGCGCTCGGCACTGGCGATACGCCATGCCCGTTCATCGATGGCATGCTCGATCTCGGGGTCAGCTCTCGGTTCGACCAGGTTGTGTGTCATCTTGGCATCGAACGCACGGATCACTGCAAGGTGGAACTTCGGACTGACCCACATGGCGTAAGCATAGACAAGCTCCTTGCAGACGTAGGTTCCAGGCTGTCGTCCCCCCTTGATGGATGTCAAAGCAGGTATGCCTGCTTTGGATATCTCGTCGATCAACTCGTGAGATTGCTTGTTCGTGACCCACAGCGAGGGGCGATGCCGATTTTCACCACCGGCTGCCTTGTGCAGATCGTTCAGGCAAAAGCGGCCTTGAATGTCCAGGCGTATGTCCGTGCCGACGATGCTAAGGCCAGGGACACTTGCGACGGCTCGATCGGAGACACGAGTGATGCTCCCCGGCATCTCGGAAACTTCTGGTGTACTGGCTTCCGGTTCCACCGATTTTGGGGCTACGGGCTGATTCATATCCGGATAACTGTGGCGCAACGTCCGAAGAATTGTCTTCATCGTGATGCCCTCAAATATCCTTTTTCCAAGGCTCCGATAGCCGGCGCTTTGCAGTTGCTTGCAAAGCCTGTCACAACTCCTGGTCACCCCCGGCAACCGATTTGAGACAAGAACTCCGTTGATGCGTGCTCCCCATCCGGCACTCATGTCAATCGAGTCACTGAGCATGGTTTGCGGACGACTCGTTGATGAGATCCGGGCCGATCCGTTATCGAAAGTGATGAACAGGAAGCATGCAAGGTCGCTCCCGACACCATCTTTGATATCCGGGTGGGCAGCGATTCGATCAGGCGTGTCCCACGCAATCCAGCCGAGCTTCCGATCTGGAGCGATCAATACTGGCTCACCTGGCTCGTCGTGTGCCTGGCAAGGCTGGCTTGTCGATTTCATAGAGTCTTCGATCCGTTGTTCCAATGTATGTTTGCGGCTGGAGGCGCCGCATAGGTCGATACGTTTTTCCATGGCATTCGCCCAGGATTCCGCGTCCTTTTTTTCCGGGAACGTCATGTTGATTGCTTGAATCCCTTTTCTGCGGATTCTCACCCGGTAGTGTCCAGAGGCAATTTGAGTGATCGATGCCACTTGATTCAGTCTGGCCTGAGATCAGGGTCCATCACGAAGGCGATGTTGAGAAGTTGACCGCCCGGAATCATCCGCGTCACGGGTTTTGAGCTAGCTGCCACCGGCCTGCGTAGCGATACCTGGCGAGCGGTATGCCACCGCAGGGCACCACCCATGCTGATCGCGTGCGTAAACTTCATGGCGTCGTGTCATCCATGTCGTCGGGTTACTGGTCTGTCAGCCGCTTGATGACCGACTCAGCCTTTTCAGTCACGATGGCTACGGAAACCCGATAGACATCCAGTTGCTTATCCCGGTATTCAACTATCGTTTTCGCGATACCTCGCTTGATGGCCTCGTAGCGCAAGTGGGGTTGCGAGATGATCATTCGGGCGATCTCGGGTAAGCCGTAGCGCTTGACGAACTGGTGCCAGGAACTGACGTATTTCGCCGGATGCTGTGTGGCAGCAAGCCGGGTCAGACCGTTGGAGAGTTCGATCACGATGACATAGCCGCCCTCGCCCAGTGTGGTGGCCGCCACCGTCAAATCGGCCTGGTCCGGGCTGCCGTCATAGATCCAGAGTGGCTTGAGAACTTTTTTTCTCTTCATGCTTTTACGGGTATGGCTCATCGGTTTCGGGATACGCCGAAATTAGCATTCGAGATCGGCGGAACGTGTGTGAAAAGCGCACGAAAGTGTTCCATTTCGAAATCGTTAAGGCGCCCTGTATTTGCGAGACGGTGAATTTGATAAACCGTCATGAATGATTTCGACCGCCTCATTGGCTCATGACAGCGGCTTCCATCTGCGCCTGCCAGCGTTGGGCCAGGGCGATTGTTCCGGGTTGAATGCGAATCTTGTCCAATCGCTCGCTAGCCAGCGCCATGAGTTCGCTCACCGGCTTGCCATCCCGTACTGCCCTCCAAGCGGCGTTCATCGGTATCTCCGCCAAAGCCTGCTCGACCCAGTAGCTGAGGCTCCACTCCAGGTTGTCGGGATCTGACGCCAGATTTTGGCGAAGATGGGTCTCCATGAGATTGGCAACACACAGCGCCACCTTGTCCGGGATGCTGGCGACCGGCCAGCCTGCCATCAGTTGCTTCGCTTCCTGGGTCGCCTTTGCAACCGCCTTTTCTCTGGCTTCCTCGGTGCGCCTGGTCTGCGCTGCCTGACTTGCAACGCGTCGACCACTGGCTGAAAGCACCGAAGCGGCTTTCAGTAACGACGCTTTGTCGGCCTCGTTCAGGTCGAGCTGGGCGGCAAGATGCCGAAGCGCGGTATCGGTGCGCCGCACTTGGGTAACAAGCTTTTTCAGTTCGCTGGCAGTCATGAGTTCTCCGATCCGAGCGCGACGGTTTACTGATTAAGAAAGGATTAAAAGAAGATTAGGGGCATTTGTGAATAACCCTTGAATGCCTCTATTGGCAACGCTTGTAGAGCTGTTTCCGTCATCGTTTTCATAGGCGCTATCCCCCGATGTCCCTAGGCGCTATCCCCTCAGTCGCATAGGCGCTATCCCGTTACCCTCTAGGCGCTATCCCCTCACCGTGACCGCAAAACATAGGCGCTGTCCCCCTACCCCATAGGCGCTATCCCCTCACGTTTTCCGAGTTATCCACAACCGGCTTTTGGCCTGCTTGCTTGGCGACATGCACCAGGTCAGCCTCGGCAATCCGCCATGCCCAGCCGGTGACCTCAGCCATCTTCGACATCGCAGCCCGCAGTTCCTGCCGAAAACTGAAGAGATGCTCGTTCTCGCTACCGGCCAGGCGGAGCAGGGTTTCAACCTTGTACGGATAGGGCTCGGCATGCGTTGAATAGAAGCCATGAAGCCACTGCGCAAGGGGTTGCCGTCGCAAGGCCCAGCGCTGCGCCCACTCGATCTGAGTCCAGCCGTCAGCGCCGTAAAGAATCGCTACACGAGGATTGACCTCGATCACAAACTCCATGGTGACTTCATCACGAACCCCGTGGTGAATCAGGGGGCCGAAGTAAGCTCGCTTGCCATCGCTGATTTCGACGACCGAGGACGCAAGATCGAGCAGTACCCCCTTGAGCCATTCTCGATCACTCTTGCCCGTACTTCGGCCGATGGCCTTCAGAAAGGAATACCCGGTGAAGCGGATCTGGCAGCCGGTTCCGTTGATCCTGGCCAGATGCAGGCAGTGTTCCCAGACGTCGAGGTCAGATTGACTCAGTCGCGGGCCATTGAAGACGATGGTCAGCCCATTCACGGACTGGAGCTGTGCGCGTTTAAGGAACTTGCGTGGGCCTTTGCGAATCGCCCCGAATAGAGATGACCGCAGTGCACCGTTCGGGATGCCACGGGCCTTTTCCGGCCATTCTGGGAGGCCTGCCGCGATGGTCTCTTGCTCGCGGCGCTGCTTTGCTTGATCTGCCGCTTTTGCAATCCATCCGGGCGCGGGCGACTTGCTCTTTTCGCCGAACTGAAAGGGCACCTGGCCATCGTGGATTTCCATTCCACGGTTGTATCAGGGCGGACCGCAAAATCGCTGGTGAAAAGCGCACCGGATGGGCGCATTTCAAATTTGCTGTTTCTCTTTGGTAGCTCACCCTATGAGCTTACTGGCGAATAGAATTATTCGAAGTGGCTTGAATACGGTTGATGACTGGAAAAGTTTGCACTATCTTGGCGTCTTTTCCCTCTGCAGACGAACATCATGTCCCAAAAGTCCAAAGAGGAGTCAGTCATGACCATCAAGAAAGTTGTGCTGTACCTCAAGGTCACTGAATGGACCATTTACCGGTTGGCTGGAGCCAAGTTCAAATCTCACTCCAGTAGAGCGCTAACCAACGGGTTTGCACTACTTTCAGCCTTCACATTCTCCGTTTCCTGCCTGGCAGGAGATGTCATCCAGGGCCGCGTGGTTAGCGTGTCCGATGGCGACACCATCACCCTCCTCGACGCTGACCATCAGCAACACAAAATCCGCCTCTCCGGTATCGATGCCCCCGAAAAAGCCCAGCCCTTCGGCCAGCGGTCAAAAGAGAACCTCTCGCGACTGATATTTGGGCGTGACGTAGCCGTCGAATGGCGCAAGAAAGATCGCTACGGCCGTACCGTTGGCAAAGTAATGGTTGCGGAACCCGCCTGCCGCGAAGCCGCCTGCCCAAAAATACTGGATGCCTGTCATGCGCAGATCGTTGCCGGCATGGCTTGGTGGTATCGCCAATATGCCAGGGAGCAAGAATCTGGCGACTCGAATCGGTATGAGCAATCCGAACTGGAAGCTCGCGCTCGTAGAATCGGTTTATGGTCTGATCCACAGCCAACTCCGCCCTGGGAATGGCGCAAAGCGAAAAAGAGCCACGCACAATGACGACAAAGTCCTTGCCCACAACCCTTGACGAGGCCGTCGGTGTGATTTTGGCAATGCTCGAGGAAAAGGACCTGTGCGAGATCGCTCAAATGCCCTTCGCTGATCTTATCAACCTGCACTTTGGCCTGGGACAGTGGATACGCAACAACCTTGGTCTATGGCAAGCAGACAGCGCCCTCATGAAGGCGATCCAGGCGCATACCCCTAGCATTCATCCGGACGACGCCTCCACGGTAATTATCGAGGCCCTTTGGCATCGCCTCCAAGAAGCCAAGCCGAAGGTACATTGAGTCGTGTGTGGACGCTTTGTTCTGGCTACGCCCCCGGCTGTACTCATTCAGCGGTTTGGCCTTACTTCCTGCGTCGACTATGGCCCCCGCTACAACATTGCCCCGATGACAAACGTCGTGGTGATTCGACAGAACGTGGAAGGCGAACGCACGGGTGAGTTCCATCGCTGGGGGCTTCTCCCGAGTTGGGCCAAGGATCCTAGCATTGCCGGCAAACTCAATAACGCTCGGGGCGAAACGGTCAACGATAAGGCTTCCTTCCGTTCCGCTTTTCGCCGCTGGCGCTGCATCATTCCAGGGGAAGGTTTCTACGAGTGGAAGCCAGTCGAAGAGAACGGCCGCACCGTGAAACAACCCTATTACATCCGCCCAAAAACTGATGGCGAACTATTTCGCTTCGCGGGTCTCACCGAGCGCTGGACATCACCAACAGGTGAAGAGATTCTCAGCTGCTGCATCATCACGATCGGTCCTAACGCTGTGATGGAACCCATCCACGATCGGATGCCCGTCATTTTGTCGGTCGAGGACGAAGCGGCCTGGCTCGATCCTGCCCATACCGATCCGGACATGCTGCGCCGCTTTATTCGCCCTGCCGATCCTGCGAACATGGTGGCCTTCACCGTAAGCCGCGCCGTCAATTCCTCCCGCAACGAATCTCCCGACCTGATTGCCCCTGTATGAAGATTTATTTTGCTGGCCCCGACGTTTTTCGACCGGATGTCGCCGAATGGGCAGAGTCCGTCCGTGAGCTATGCCAACGCTATGGCTTCGAACCCCTTCTCCCCGTGGATCACAACGAAAAGACGCCTGAGAAGATCTTTCAAGCGAACATCGACCTCATCCGTAAGGCCCAAATCGTTGCCGCCAACCTGGATCCCTTCCGTGGTCCTGAACCCGACTCAGGAACGGCGTTCGAGCTGGGCTATGCCCTGGCCTTGGGCAAGAAAATCTGTGGCTATGTGACACGACTTGAGACGGTGGCCCAGCGTGTTGAAGCAGCAGAGAACAGAAGCGAGCCCCCTGCCCCCTACGGCGACAAGCTCTCCGATCGCAACGGTCTGATGATCGAGAACTTTGGCCTGCCTTGCAATCTGATGCTGTCGATACCCGCAAATATCGTCGAGGGTGGCTTGGAAGCCTGCCTTCAGTCAATTCGTTCCAGACCACCGGTTGCCGCATGAGTTCGCGCTTTCGCCCAGCGGTCAGCGAACCCATTTTTCTCGTTTTCTCGCGAGAACAGATCATGGAAATGGATCTCCATGAACCTTTGACCGTGTTGCGCCAACTGGCCGGCAACCCCGAGAAGGCGGTCGCCGCGTGTGGACGCATCAGCATAGTCATTGATGGCTACAACGCGGACCCTCGGGAGTTGTTCGAAATTCCGGAAGTCCGCCACTACATCCAACAAATGGATGCCCTGTGGCCGTACTGGTTCTTCTTCCTCTCCCAGGCAGATGACTCAATCAAAGTCATTGAAAGCTGCCTATGCGACAGCATCGAAGTCGTTCCAGGCGTGACATCGATTGATACTGAGCAGCTCAACAACTGTCTCACGCGGCACTTCTCGGCGCTGAACCGCTATTGCGAATCGCTCAATCTACCAGAGAGCAAGATTCAGGAGATTTCGGAAGGAATCATCAGTCTGCTCCACAACGCGGCCGTGGAACGGATCGAGGGAGATGACTATCAATAGTCGTCGCCCAAGGAATACCGACGCGGTGATTACATTGGGTAACAATGACCAATGAATGCGCCTCAACCCAATAATCCGCTTCATGGCATCACCCTGGAAAAGATGCTGACCGACCTGGTGACGCTCTATGGATGGCAAGCAATGGGGCAGCAGATTGATATTCGATGCTTTACTCACGACCCAAGCATTGGCTCGAGCCTCAAGTTCCTTCGGCGCACCCCGTGGGCACGGGAGCGAGTCGAAGCCATGTATATCGCCATGAGAGATCAGGACGCTACCAAAGCTGATCAATGAAGTATTCATAGGCTCACCCCATGAGCTTTCGGTGTACCAGACTCGCAGCCTTACTGTTTCCCAATGTAGGTATTGGTCATACGATCACTCAGGACTTCCATGAATCTCGAACAACTCGCCGCCACCCTATCGGCTGACCCCGACTACAAGGTATTGCGCCGGCTAAAGCCTCGCAAGGAATTGGCGCCAGCGCCCAACAGGCCTTTAGCCAAGGGGGTTGTCATTGATACGGAGACCACGGGACTGGATCCGGACACCTGCAAAATCATCGAAATCGGCCTAGTCGCCTTTGAATACGATCCAGTCACCGGGCAGCCCATTCGGGTGATCGGCTCCTACGGCGGGCTTGAATATCCGGGGCATCCGCTAAGTGAAGAGACAACTGAAATCACCGGAATAACCGATGCCATGGTCGCTGGCCAGCGAATCGACGATGACCGCGTAAATGCGTTGGTCGCCAATGCGAGCATCGTCATAGCGCACAACTCGGATTTCGATCGGCCCTTTCTTGAGAACCGCCTTCCAGTGTTTGCGTCGCTCCCTTGGGGATGCTCACTGTCAGACATCGATTGGATTTCTGAAAAGCTTGGTTCCCGCAAACTGGATTACATCGCATTCCAGATGGGCTTCTTCTTTGATGCGCACCGCGCCGAGGAAGATTGTCAGGCACTGCTGGAGATCCTCGCACGCCCCCTTCCTGTCTCCGGGCAAGCGGGCTTGAAACCTCTGCTCGATCGACTGTCGAATATTGGCTATACGGTCTATGCGCTCAATTCCCCGTTCGCCACCAAAGACGCCCTCAAAGCACGCCAGTATCGCTGGGACGCCGAGGGGAAAGTCTGGCATCGCACCTTGGCGGGCTCGGATGCCTTCAATGAAGAGATCGCCTGGCTAAAAGCGACCGTTTACGGAGGGCGCAGCGCCAAGATTGACGTTGAAGAACGCGATGCCCGCTCGCGCTTCTCACGCCAACCGGCGCCACGCAACATCAAGGTGATTTAACCCATGGTCGTTGTCCAGAAGGAAACTGTCGCATGAAACTTCGCGTTGGCAGGCATCTGGATGGCCAGCATGGTCGCTCTCCAGCCAGCCCGGCGGGCGTGAATTGAATATTCCCCCTCACCAAGGTTCCTCATCAAGGTTCGATTGACAGGTTTCCAAATGATAACTATGATGGTTTTCATTAGGAAACCGTTAAACCTGATCATGCCTACCCCCAATCGCGACGAAGAACACCTGGCCAAGCTGCGGGACTACTACGCCGAGACCCGGCGCATCCCAACCCAGCAGCGGATTGCCGACCTGATCGGCTTTTCCAAACCGGCCGCGCGGAAATTCCTCGATCGGATTGAATCTGAGGGATTCATAACTCGGACTCCCGACGACGATGCATGGATTCCAGCACAGCGATTCTTCGAACGTTCCCTGGCTGACGCCACTGTCCAGGCTGGCCATCCTGTTGCGACTGAAGGCGTCGCTGCTGAACCGTTCTTCGTGGACAACTACATCGTGCGGCAGCCCTCGAAGACCGTGATGATTACGGTCAAGGGAGAATCGATGATCGAGGCAGGCATCAACCATGGCGACGTAGCCGTGGTCGAACGTGACCTCACGGCCAAGGTCGGCGATTTTGTCGTGGCCATCGTCGATAACGAATTCACTCTCAAGGAACTAGGCTCCGAGCGAGGTCAATTCGTTCTGAAACCCCACAACGAAGCCTTTCAGATTATTCGCCCGAAAGGCCAACTCGAAATTTACGGTGTGCTCGTTGGCATCATCCGACGATACAGAACCTAGAGCCGGCAGCCATGAATTCCACTGTACGCATGGAAGGCTGCCGACCCTTCCAAGGGGGGCCTTCGTTCTTTTCCCAGCCCTTGCCGGCAATTCCGCTACCCGGATTTCCGCTGCTGACCAAGGCAATTCCTGCTGGTTTCCCCTCGCCCGCTGATGATTACGCAGAGGAGCGAATCGATCTAAACAATCACCTGATTGAGCACAAGGAAGCAACTTTTTTCGTCAAGGTGGAAGGTAGCTCGATGACTGGCTTTGGCATCCACGATGGTGACCTGCTGGTAGTAGATCGCTCCGTTCAGCCTGAGGATCGGAGTGTCGTGGTTGCCGTGGTCGACGGTGAATTCACAATAAAGCAGTTATGTCGCATACCAGACGGGATACTTCTGCGAGCAGGTAGCCAGGCGCACTCAGACATCCTGATCAATGGCGACCAAACGCTTGCCGTGTGGGGTGTCGTTCGTTGGTCGATCCACAAGGTAGATTCATGCCTCGCACTCTCGCGCTGATTGATTGCAACAACTTCTACGTTTCCTGCGAACGGGTCTTCAATCCAAGACTCATCGGCCGACCAGTTGTGGTTCTGTCGAATAACGACGGTTGTGTCGTAGCCCGAAGCAACGAGGTCAAAGCACTGGGAGTGCGTATGGGGGTGCCCTGGTTCCAGATCAAAGACTTGGCCAAGAAGCACGGAATCATTGCGCTCTCCAGCAATTACGCCCTGTATGCGGACATGAGCAATCGGGTGATGAGCCTGCTCTCTTCCTTTTCACCTGACCAAGAGGTGTATTCCATTGACGAATGCTTCCTGGATCTCACGGGTCTTGAGCATCTAGGGCTCGCCGACTACGGCCAAGGATTCAGAGAAACCATCCAACGCCATGTCGGCCTGCCGGTCTGCGTTGGAATGGCTACCACCAAGACGCTTGCCAAGCTTGCCAACCACGTGGCGAAGAAGCGGCCGGAATTTAATGCCGTGTGCGACTTCACCGGACTCGATACCCACGCCCTTGATCAACTCCTCGGCCAGATCGAAGTGGGCGAAGTTTGGGGTGTCGGGCCGCGCATTTCCCCTCGGCTGCAGCATATGGGAATCATGACGGTGCTGAATCTGAAGAACGCGCCCCGAGGCAAGATCCGGCAGCAGTTTTCCGTCGTAATGGAACGGACCATAGCAGAGCTAAACGGCGAGTCCTGCATTGCCCTGGAAGACGTCGCGCCACCCAAACAACAGATCATGTCCTCACGTTCGTTTGGTGTCCCGGTCTTCGACCTGGCCGAGCTCCAGCAATCCGTTGCCAGCTATACCGCCCGAGCCGCCGTCAAGCTCCGCAACCAGGCATCCCTCGCTGGCGTCATCCAGGTCTATATCCGCACCAGTCCGTTCAAGGAAAAGGAACCGCAGTACAGCCAGGGAGTCACGGTCCCCCTTGCCTTCCCCACGAGCGATTCACGTACCCTCGTTGGAGCAGCACTAGCCGGCTTAAAACGGATTTTCCGACCAGGGTTTGCCTATGCCAAGTCAGGAATCATACTGATGAATCTGATCCCGGAGGACCGCCGAGAACTGACGCTCTTTGATGATCCCGTGCAGTTAGGCCGATCAAACGCACTCATGAGCGTCATGGATCGCATCAACCGGAACTTCGGGAAAGGCGCCGTCCGGCTATTTGGCGAAGGTGCCGATCAGCGCTGGAAGATGCGGACCGGCAATAGGTCCCCCAACTACACCACCCGGATCTCCGATCTAGTTGTTGCCAAAGCCTAGGGATTTTTTAATGATGCCGATTGAGCATGCCTGATGTAGATGATGGCTTTTACCAGGTGGCTTGCTTCGCGCCTGATTTTCGTCAGCTGGGACTCGGTTTCCTCAACCATGTCCGCCTCCCAATCCTGGGTCAAGGCTTTCAGCTTTGACAATGTGTATCCGTAGGCTCCTTTAGGCCTGGTGACATGCGTCCGTATGGATTTCCGGTCGCCATTGGCTTTGGATCCATACCACTTGATTCCGCACCAATCCAGCCTGATGGAGTTTCCCTCCTGCATACACCGGACTTGAAGGGTGCTCTTGTGTTCCCAGCCAGTGAGCTTTTGCTCCATGCTATAGACGAAGGTCCAGTGCCTATCAACGATGCTGTGCGCGCTCGCATGCAGAGCATCAATGCGACGTTCCAGTACGGCAATCGCCTCATCATGGCAGCTTGGTTCATGGGGTACTTCAGTCATGGCTGTAACGCTCCTTTTACTGTGGTGCAATCTGTTGTCATTCCGCTCCTCCAATGCAGTCCATTGCCCGCGTCAATCACGCGAACCGCCCATAATCAGGAGCGATTGACCCCCTGTTCGCTCATCCCGATTTCTTCTCCATTCGAGACGCATCAAGCCGCCAACGCCTGACCACTACTTTCGAATACCTGATCGCTCCTATTAGTAGCGTCGCTCTATCGATCGCGAAATGATCCTCAGTGGATGGCGTATTTATAGGAGCGATTTGCCGTCCGTTCGCTCCGTTCGCTCTCCCTGATTCATCAGCTCATTCGACCGCCGGTTCTTTCTGAGAGCCAGGCCGCAGCCTTCTTTCGAATGGCGAGACACAGCGTCGTCACCGCAAGGAACCGCTCGCGACACTACCAAATCTGGAATCAAAAACGAGGGTGAAAAGCGCACGCTTTGTGCGCTTTTCACCCTCGTTTTATGGGAAGCGCTTGCTATGTTTCCAGTCGGTGCACTAGCGGTCGACAGACATCAACCAACCATCGAAATTTCTTCGATTGTTCTCTGACAGTCGACTGGCGGTGCACTGCGTCGCCACTCGATTGTGGCTTTTGAAACTTTGTGCTCTAGCGGTAGACAGGAGGTCGACTTGAACATTCTTGGTATTGACATCGGGTATTCCAATCTGAAGCTCGCCTACGGCGAAAAAGGCGCGACGCCGAAAACACTGCTGCGCCCTGCCGGGGCGGCGCCGGCTGATCGCTTCAGTTCTCGCTTTGACGGGAAAGCCCAGGATGATTTTCTGCATGTGCAGGTAAACGGGGAGCCCTTCATTGCCGGCGTAGCACCCGACCGGGCAGAAATGTGGAGCCGATCGCTCCACGCCGACTACCCATCCAGCGCGTCCTACCAGGCGCTTTTTCACGCAGGCCTTTTGCTGTCCGAGGTTGATCACGTCGATATGCTGGTCACTGGCTTGCCGGTATCTCAGTATCTCGACGAGAAACGACGCCATGCCATCGCGGAGCAGATGAAGGGGAGCCACCAGGTCACGCCGAAACGCTCCGTCTCCGTTGATGCCGTCAAAGTCATTCCGCAACCCGTTGGGGGATTTCTGGATTTCATCGCGGGCGGTGATGCAGATATTGAGGGTGCCCGTGTCCTCGTCATCGATCCAGGATTCTTCTCAGTCGATTGGGTGGTCATTGCCGATTCGGACCTCCATCGCCAGTCATCGGGTACCAGCCTGGAAGCCTCCTCCGTCGTTCTCGAGGAGGCTTCCCGCCTGATCGCCAAGGACTATGGCTCCAACGTCAGTACGGAAAAACTTGAGAACGCGATTCGTAGTGGCAAGGCTGAAGTTCTCGTACTGGGCAAGCGCGTGGATCTAAGTCCGTACATCGAGCAGGCATCCAGGAAGGTCGCTCCCGTCGTTGTCGAGTCGATCCAGAAGTCACTGCGCAAGGAAAGTGAATCCGTGGATAGGGTTCTCCTGGTAGGTGGCGGCGCGACCTTCTTCAAAGAGGCGCTAGGCACCGCGTTCGCTCAATTGACCGTCGTAACCACGAAAGAACCGGTCTTCTCGAACGCTCGCGGGTTCTGGCTCATGGGGGCCTCCTTGTGAAATCGATCCGCATCCTTCTTACCGTAACGGAAGGGTGCCCGGAGCTCTATGCGGCTCTATCCAACGTCCCATCGAGACTGAGAGCGGAGCGGGTTCGCGTGCTGGCCACGATTGGTGTCGCCGCCATGAGTGGAGGACTGGCTTCTCCAGATCACGCCGCTTCCGCGGTCGATATCAACGATGTTCTAGCAGTCAGCATAGGCAGCGAGTCATCCCTGGGCAAGGCACAGGCAATCGCCAAGCGGCTGGGAGGCGGCTTGTAGGCGATGGCCAACCTTGACCGAAAACTTGGCCGTCATCACCTGGCGTTTTATCGTGGCTGGTTGCAGGGGCTCGCGCTCAAGACACTGGCAGACCGCTATCTGGAAACCGGTCTGGACCTGCGCATTGCCAGAAGCACCCTGACGTGGATTCAGGACACGATCCGTCAAGCCGCGTTGCGACATGGCAGGCATGGTGAAGCCAGATTACTGCGTCTGCCGCTATCCAGATCGCAGCCTGACGTTCCCGTCGAGATTCCTGCGCTTGAAGATTTTCAGGCTGACCGGGATCCGAGCGGCTTCTATAACGAAGATGATCTGATTCGGCTCTTTCTGGAAACCTACCCTCAAGCGGCAGACAAGAAATCACGGCAGCGACAGAAGCTGATCAGCCGCCAGATTGAGACTCTGACGTGGGTTGAGCAGCTTCTCGCCACCGACCCGGTACTAAGCGACCTGGTATCCGCCTGGTTCGACGGGGCAGTCGCTGACCGGCTGATACTCGCCGATATCCCCACCATCGACGCATTGATGGATCGCATCCGTCGCAAGGGCTATCGATGGTGGATGACCGTGCCCAAATTGGGTGAAAAAGGCTCGGCACGCGTCGTGCAGTGGCTTCGCGGTTATGAACTGGTTCTCGGTTCATTGCCCGATCATGCGTTATCCCCGCTCCGGAGCCTGTCGGTGCCCGTGCGCCTGGGGCAGCGCCATCCACAAACGGCGATTGTGCCCATCGAGGCCTTTGCCGTACCGGAAAATGTCGATGGCACGTCTGGCTCGAACAGGTGGCCGGGACGACCGCGCATCGACGCTGAAAACGATCTTCAGGCGATACATGCTTGGCTGGCTACCAAGTCAGGGAACAGGAACACGCAGCGGGCCTATCGCAAGGAAGCGGAGCGAATGCTGCTGTGGGCCATCATCGAGCGAGCAAAAGCGCTTTCCGATTTGTCCGTCGATGACTGCACCGGCTATCGGGACTGGTTGTCTATGCTTGGGCGCAGCCAACCTGACCAATGGGCATTCAACATCCCACAAACCGGCTGGATAGCACCCAGAAACACGCCACGATTCAGCGCTGACTGGCGGCCGTTTGACGGCGCGCTGTCTGCGTCCAGCGTGAAACATGCCATCACCATTCTGGGAAGCCTTTTTGAATGGCTAGTCCGTGTTCAGTATTGCGCCTTCAATCCCTGGGATGCGGTCGGCAAGACGCTTGTCGTGCAGCAGGAAGCGCCCGACAACATCGAGCTGACGCGGGTCTTCTCGGTGGCCCAGTGGCAGTTCCTCATGAATCATCTGCACGGCATGGTGCAGACCGATCACACCGGGCGCCTTCGGTTCGCCCTGCCCTTCGCCCATGCCACGGGGCTCCGGCTGTCGGAGCTGGTGGACGCGAAGACTGGCAGGCTCTATACGATGCCACTCCGGGATGGCACGGGAGTTCGGTGGATGCTGAAGGTTCTCGGCAAAGGCAGCAAGTGGAGAGCTGTTCCCGTCCCGGATCGGATCATCGCTTTGCTGCGCGAGTTTCTTGCCCGTCGCGGTCTGGATGCAGACCCACTGGCAAACCCGTCTGACACCTCGCTGATCCCCAGGGCAGGCAGTAATGAAGCCATCTCGCCCAGCGGGCTATACAAGGCCATTCGGGGATTGTTTCAAGAGGCGGCCCACGCCCTTCATGCATCGGGAAAGGCGCACGACGCCAGAGCCTTTGAACGAGCTTCCGTTCATTGGTTGCGACATTCCTGTGGAAGCCACCTGGGATCGTCGGGCGTACCTGTCAATCTGATCCAGAAGCTCCTGGGACACGCGAGCGTGGCCACGACCAGCATCTACACCGAGTCCGATGAGGAACGGCTCTGGCTGGAGGTAGCGGACAGGGAGGAACACCGTGCGAGTTGAATTCACTACCAGCAGCCGCGGATACGTCCTGACGCTGGAGCGCGATCTTTTTGGCGCATTCATCCTGTATCGCCGATGGTATGGCCTGCACAATCGGCGCGGCGGGATCAAACGGCAGATTTTCCTGGATCAGGACTCGGCCCTGCGCGAATTCCAGCGGATCGAAAGGACCCGGGCCCGGCGCGGGTATGTTCCCGTATCGAATGGATCGTCAACTTCGCCACATTCATCGGCCGCGTTCAGTGGCATTGGTTCTCTAGCGGTCGACTGACTTCATCCTCATTACCGCCACGTCGACTGGAAGTGCTCTGACGGTCGACTGCTGCAGCTGCCGTTGGGATAATTGTTCTCTGAAAGTGCTCTGGCGGTCGACAGTTCTCAACTCGCATAGCTCATGGTCCGCTGGCAGTCGACTGTGAGTCGGCAGCATGCCATCACGGTCACGTCGCAATCCCGGGCAGGGCATGCGCGCTACATCACCGAAAATTGTGCTGCAATGCCCTGTTTTCAATGGCGTCCTGGCTAACCGATCCACAGACCCCGAAGTTATCGCAGAATAATCGCATTCTTGATAATGGCAGTTATCATGAATGACGTACGCCAATTTTGAGCAACGCTGTCGTCTCTATTTGCCCGACTGCATTAAGTCCCCTATCGTTTGCGATTCCGCAAAGAATCTTGAACCTATCGCCCATGGATGTGAGACCCGACGACGCAATTCAAGCCTACCTGAAGACCGGCGAGCACGATCCGATGTTTTTTGCCTGGCCCGGAAACGGTGTCCTCGACAAGTCACGGATCGGCACTGCAAATCTTCGAGACGCCCTCATCGCCGAGGTGTTGCGGCGGACTGAGCACCAGCGAGGACTGGCCATCCCGGATGGCATGGATCTCCATCAGTTTTCACGGCAGAAGTTCAGTGCAATGGTGAAGGGGCTCTTCCCTCGGTCCGAGCAGGAGATTGTGCTGTCCATGCTTGAGCGCTCGGTCGTGTTCCTGACGCCAGACAATATCGTATCGGTTCTTCGCGACATGACCTGGCTCGGCACGGCATGGGATCTGGCGAACCTATATCTGGCAAGCTGCTCGGCGGAACTGCTTGCGGAGGATGCCCCGCAGCTTCTCGGGCTCGGTATCGGAACCACCTGCTACGTCTCGACTGACTACTTCCATACAAAAAACCACTTCGAGGACTACGTGCTTCATGAGGCCGCGCACGTCTTTCACAACTGCAAGCGCGAAACCCTGGGGCTGCCGTCCTCACGTCGCCGGGAATGGTTGCTCGATATCGAGTTTCGGAAGCGCGAAACCTTCGCCTATGCCTGCGAGGCTTACAGCCGGATTCTCGAACTGGGTGTTGATCAGAAACATCGACAAAAACTATTGGCGGAATTGGCGCTGAGCCCATTACCCGGAGATGACCGCGTCGACGGCGAAGAGTATCTCGACATTCTTGGCGAAGCCGTGGCAGTGCGCAATGGCTGGAAACGCATTCTCAGCCGCTGCTCGACTGATATTGATGAGTCGGTGCAGTGACAATTGGGTTCTCCGAATCTGCCGATGGCCACCGAGTACAATCGGCCAAGAGCGGTAGTTCGTACTCGCCAATAAGCTGACGGTCAATGGGCTGCTCTGTTCTGAAACCCGACGGACGATCTATTTCGTCAACTCGGCCACTGCCGACCTTGAGTATTGGTCCGGACTCGGGCGGCAATGCGCCGATCAATTGCCGTTCAGCCGAAACTCAACTTAAAGGGCAGCTTGTCAATCCGGTGAAGTCACACGTGAAATAGCGCGGGTTAGTGTGAAATCAGTTCCAAATTACTTCGTTAGTCTCACCCATCAGAAAACCCCGGTTCACTTCGGCGGTATGTCGAAGGAAATCGGAAACCGCACGCACTCGTGCGATTTCTCGCCTTTCGCTCGGAACAATTAGCCAGAATGATCGGATCAACTCGACGTCGCGTGGCAGAACGGCGACCAGGTCCGGGCATGTGTTGGCGATAAAGCAAGGTAATACTGCAAGCGCGTGACTCCGCTTTGCTGCGAAAAATTGCGCTATGACGCTGGTGCTGCGAAGTTTGACTGGGGCGCGGGGGGCGAGCTTGCTCAGGTAGCGCAGCTCGGTGCTAAAGATCAGCTCATCGACGTAGCCGATGAAACGATGCATCTGGAGATCACTTAATGTAGATATGGTTGGCGTCCGCTGTAGATAGCTCCGTGTCGCATAAAGTTGCAGGCGATAGTCGGTAAGTTTGCAAATGACATAAGCGCCACTTTCTGGCCGCTCAATGCTGACGGCCAGGTCCGCTTCCCTCTTCGATAGGTTCACAAAACGCGGCACCGGCATTAGATCGACCGTCATTGCGGGGTGCCGCGCACAGAAGTTAGCCAGATGTGGTGCCAGGAAGAAGCTGCCGAAGCCTTCCGTTGCACCGACGCGCACCTGGCCGGCTAGTGTCTGGTTGTCTCCCCCAATTTCTGCGTCCACTGCGCTGAGTGCACTTTCGATGCGCTCCGCGGCTTCCAATAAGCGGTGTCCTGCCGGCGTTAGCTGGTGCCCTTGAGGCGTTCGGTTGAAGACCTTGGTTTCAATCTCTTTTTCAAGCCGGTGTAGTCGCCGGGTGATCGTGGAATGATCCATCTCCAGCTGGTGCGACGCCTCAAGCGCAGACTGGCTGCGTGCCACGGCAAGGAAGATACGCAAGTTATCCCAATTGAGCTGAAGGTTCTTCATATCGTTCTTTGCTTTGCAATTTTACAAATCAAAGTTGCTTGAAGTCGCTATCGTACTGCAATATTGCCTAAATATACTCGGTACACCGTAACACACGGCACATCCGAATAACACCTACAGTAGGAGATACGAAACGTGCTGAAATTAAACAAGTCACTTGCTACCATCCTGATGGCCTTATCGGCTGCTACCCAAGCTCAGATTTCAGATGGGGTAGTCAAAGTCGGCGTGCTGACCGATATGGCCGGTCCCTATTCCGGCATGGGCGGCCCCGGCTCTGTCGTTGCTGCCAAGATGGCCATTGAGGATTGCCTGAAGGCCGAGTGCAAAGGCATGAAGATCGAGGTCGTGTCCGCTGACCACCAGAACAAAGCCGATATCGCCTCGGCCAAGGCACGCGAATGGCTGGACCGCGACAAGGTCGATGTGCTCGCCGACCTGACAAATTCCGCCGGCGCGCTGGCGATACAGAAGCTGATCAAGGAAAAGGGAGGTGTTGCTCTCTACAGCGGTCCGGCGACCACCCGCCTGACCAATGAGGATTGCGCAGCCAATGGCTTCCACTGGATGTTCGACACATATTCCGCGGCCTCGGGTACGGCCGCTGCGCTGACACGCCAGGGGGCGAAGTCGTGGTACTTCGTTACGGTGGATTATGCCTTCGGCCATTCGCTCGAGAAGGAGGCCGGCGAGGTCGTCAAGTCCTACGGTGGCAACGTCGTCGGCAATGTTCGCCATCCGCTCAATGCCAGCGATTTCTCTTCCTTCCTTTTGCAGGCACAGTCTTCCAAGGCGCAGATCATCGGCCTCTCGAACGGCGCGCAGGACACCGTGAATGCTATCAAGGCAGCTCGCGAATTCGGCATCGGCAGCGACAAGAACCAGCAACTCGCCGCACTGCTGCTGTTCCTCACCGATGTGCACGCGATGGGCCTCAATACCGCTCAGGGACTGATGTTCTCGGACGGCTTCTACTGGAACATGGACGACGAGACGCGCGCCTTTGCGGCCCGTTTCGAGAAACTGCACAAGGGGTTCAAGCCGACCATGGTGCAGGCCGGCGTCTACTCCAGTGTCCTCCATTACCTGAAGTCGGTAGCGGCCGCCAAGACCGACGACTGGAAGGTTGTCGCCCAGAAGATGCGTGAGTTGCCGATCAAGGATCCGGTGATGCGCAATGCCACGATTCGTCCTGACGGCCGTGTCGCTCATGACATGTATCTCTTCCAGGTGAAGAAGCCGAGCGAGTCGAAAGTCCCGTGGGACTATTACAACCTGGTTTCCACAATCCCGGCGCAGATTGCCTTCAAGCCACTGAAGGACTCGACCTGCCCGTTGGTCACGAAGTAAGTCACACCCCAGTTCGTGAGCGAGGCGCCTTTCGGCGCCTCGTCCGGGAGCGCCGAAAGGCAGCTCCGCGGGGGTGGCTTGCCTGAATTCAGGAGAAGCTGCGTCACGGACGGAACGATGAATCTGCAGCAACCCTGAATCCCGTCATCTTGAAAGGAAGAAACATCATGGCCGCAACCAAGCAGGAAATCGCCACTATCCACCACTTCATCGGTGGCAAAGCTTACCCGTCGCGCTCGAAGGAATGGCGCGACGTCACCAACCCGGCCACGCAGGAAATCGTTGCCCGTGTGCCGTTCGCCACCCAAGAAGAGGTCGAGCATGCCGTGGCGACCGCCAAGGTGGCCTTCAAGACCTGGCGCAACACATCGCTCTCCACCCGCATGCGCATCATGCTGAAGTTCCAGCAGCTGGTACGCGACAACGTCAGTATCCTTGCCGGGGCCATCACTCGCGAGCATGGCAAAACGTTGCCGGATGCCGAAGGCGAGGTCGGTCGCGGCCTTGAGGCGATCGAGTATGCCTGTGCCATCTCAAGCCTGCAGTTAGGCGAGATCGCCGAAAACGCCGCGACGGGCGTCGAGGTGTACAACCTGCTGCAGCCGATCGGCATCGGCGCCGGCATCACGGCCTTCAATTTTCCGGTGATGTTGCCCTGCTTCATGTTCCCGATCGCCATCGCTGCCGGCAACACCTTCATCCTCAAGCCGTCGGAGCAGGATCCGACCTCGACCATGATGCTCGTCGATCTCGCACATCAGGCTGGCATTCCCGCCGGCGTACTGAACGTCGTTCATGGCGGTGCCGATGTCGCCAACATGATCTGCGATCACCCGGACATCCGCGCCCTCTCCTTCATCGGCTCGACGCATGTCGGGACGCACATCTACCGTCGCGCCTCGGACGCCGGCAAGCGCGTGCAGTCGATGATGGGCGCAAAGAACCACTGCGTGATCATGCCCGACGCCAACAAGGAGCAGGCCCTCAACAACCTGATTGGCTCCGCCTTTGGGGCGGCTGGCCAGCGCTGCATGGCCAACTCGGTGGCGGTATTGGTTGGCAGCGCGCGCGCCTGGCTGGACGATCTGGTTGAGAAATCGCGCGGCCTCAAAGTTGGCCCCGGCACCGAGCGCGATGCCGATCTCGGTCCGCTGGTTAACAAGAACGCCCGTAACCGCGCCATCCGCCTGATTGACAGTGGTGTTGAGCAAGGCGCGAAGCTGCTGCTCGACGGCCGCGACTGCAGGGTGACGGGTTATGAGCAAGGCAATTTCGTTGGCCCGACCATCTTTGCCGACGTCAAGCCCGGCATGGACATCTACGACCAGGAAATTTTCGGGCCGGTGCTGTGCATAGTGTGCGTCGACACCCTGGATGAGGCTATTGCCTTCATCAACGCCAATCCGAACGGCAACGGCACCTCGATCTTCACGTCGAGCGGCTGGGCGGCGCGCAAATACCAGAACGAGATCGACGTTGGCCAGCTCGGCATCAACGTGCCGATTCCGGTGCCCGTCGCCTACTTCAGCTTTACCGGTTCGCGTGCCTCAAAGCTCGGCGACCTGGGCCCCAATGGCAAGCAGGCGATTGCCTTCTGGACGCAGACAAAAACCGTCACCGCTCGCTGGTTCGAGGAAGGCAGCACGGCGGGCAAGGTCAACACCACCATCTCCCTGAAGTGAGGCAGCCATGAATATCGCTTTCATTGGGCTGGGCAACATGGGCTTGCCCATGGCCCAAAATCTCGCCCGGGCGGGCTTTTCGGTGAGCGGCTTCGACCTCTCCGCAGAGCAGATGGATGCGCTGGTCGGGGCCGGCGGCCAGCGTGCCGCCTCGGCCGCGGCCGCAGTAGCGACGGCCGACGTAGTTGTCACGATGCTGCCGGCGTCGCGCCATGTCGAAGCGACCTACCTCGGCGAAGGCGGCGTGCTCGACACGGCTCACCCCGGGTCGCTGTTCATCGACTGCTCGACGATTGCCCCCGAGGTCGCCCGCAAGGTGGCCGCGGCGGCTGTGGCCAAGGGGCTGGCCATGATCGATGCGCCGGTTTCCGGCGGCACCGGCGGTGCGCAGGCCGGCACGCTGACCTTCATGGTTGGCGGCGCAGCCGCGGACCTGGAAAAGGCCAGGCCGCTGCTCGATAAGATGGGCAAGAACATCTTCCACGCCGGTCCGAGCGGGACGGGGCAGACCGTCAAGGTGTGCAACAACATGCTGCTCGGCATCCTCATGGTCGGTACCAGCGAGGCGTTGCGCCTTGGCATGGCCAACGGCATGGACCCGAAGGTGCTCTCCGAGATCATGGCCAACAGCTCCGGCCGCAACTGGGTACTCGAGGTCTACAACCCCTGTCCGGGGGTCATGGAGAACGTGCCATCGTCGCGCGGCTATGCCGGCGGCTTCGGCGTCGACCTGATGCTGAAGGATCTCGGGCTGGCCGTCGAGAACTCGCTCTCGGTCAGTGCCAGTGTGCCGATGGGAACGCTGGCGCGGAATCTGTATGACCTGCACAGCAAGGCGGGAAGTGGTGGTCTGGATTTCGCCAGCATCTTCAATCTGCTCGGAAAACAAGTTTAAAGCGCACGCCTAAAACACACCACTGAAGCCCCAGTGCCGGCTAGCCAGGCCGGCACCGGAACAAGAACAATTGATAGAGGAGACGACCATCTTGGCAAACGAACACGACTACATCCTCGAAACCTCCGGCTTGACCAAGGAGTTCCGGGGCTTCGTGGCGGTCAACGATGTAAGCCTGAAGGTGCAGCGCGGGCATATCCACGCGCTGATCGGACCGAACGGAGCCGGCAAGACGACCTGCTTCAACCTGCTGACCAAGTTTCTTGAGCCGACACGCGGCCAGATCCGCTTCAATGGCACCGACATCACCTGCGAGGCGCCGGAGCGCATCGCGCGGCGCGGTGTCGTGCGCTCGTTCCAGATCAGCGCGGTATTTCCCAACCTAACGGTGCTGGAGAATGTGCGCATCGCACTGCAGCGCAAGCTCGGCACGAGTTTCCATTTCTGGAAGTCGGATCGCAGCCTGTCACAGCTCGATGCGCGGGCGCTGGAGTTGCTAGCCTCGGTCGGCCTGGAGAGCTATGCGCAGATGCGCACCGGCGACATGCCTTACGGCCGCAAGCGGGCGCTAGAGATTGCCACGACGCTGGCGCTCGATCCGGAACTGCTGCTGCTCGACGAGCCGACGCAGGGCATGGGCCATGAGGATGTGGACCGTGTCATGCAGTTGATCAAGCAGGTTTCGGCCGGGCGCACCATCCTCATGGTTGAGCACAACATGAAGGTGGTGTCCGGTATTAGCGACCGCATCACCGTGCTGGCACGCGGTGCCATCCTGGCCGAAGGCGCATATGCCGAGGTCTCCGCCAATCCGTCAGTGATCGAGGCCTATATGGGCAGCGAAGCGGCGGAACTGGCTTCTCCGGCGGGACATTGAAATGAGTTCGAGCGAATATTTGAGGGTCTCCGACCTGCACGCCTTCTACGCCGAGTCGCACATCCTGCACGGCATGGACTTCACCGTACGGCGCGGCGAATGTGTCTCCCTGCTTGGCCGCAACGGTGCCGGCAGAACCACCACCCTGCGTGCCCTGATGGGCCTGACCGGCCGGCGCACCGGTTCGATCATGATCAATGGTCGGGAAGTGATCAACATGCCGCCCCATCGAATTGCCCAGCTCGGCGTTGGCTACTGCCCGGAGGAGCGCGGTATCTATTCGGGTCTGTCCTGCGAGGAAAACCTGATGCTGCCGCCGCGCGTGTCGTCGGGTGGCGTATGCATCGAGGAAATCTACGAGATGTTTCCAAATCTCAAGGAGCGCCGGCACAGTCAGGGCACCCGCCTGTCGGGCGGCGAGCAGCAGATGCTGGCGATGGCGCGCATCCTGCGCACCGGTGCGCGACTGCTGTTGCTCGACGAGATTTCCGAAGGCCTGGCACCGGTGATCGTGCAGAAGCTCGCCGAGATCATCACCGAGCTGAAGAAGCGCGACTACACCATCCTGCTGGTCGAACAGAACTTCCGCTTCGCAGCGCCCCTGGCAGATCGCATGTGCATCGTCGAGCACGGCGAAGTGGTGGCGGAAATCGCCCAGCACGAGTTGGCCGAGAAGCAGCCGCTGCTTCAGGAATTCCTGGGGGTATGAGCGTGAATACTTGCATGAACAACGAGGCGAGGTGTGGCAGTCGCGGTGCAGTGCCCGCTGCCTCCGGCCCCATCCTTTCGGGAGCGATCCATGTCTGAACTGTTTGGTATTCCGCTGCCCGCCCTCTACGGGCAGCTGGTCCTGGGGCTGGTGAACGGCTCCTTCTACGCGATGTTGAGTCTCGGCCTGGCCGTTATTTTCGGCATGCTCAACATCATCAATTTCGCCCACGGTGCGCTTTACATGATCGGCGCCATGTTCGCCTGGATGGGGCTAGAGTACCTGGGCATCGGCTATTGGTGGATGCTGGTGCTGGCGCCGGTGTCGATCGGCATCGTCGGCATCATCATCGAGCGCCTGCTGCTGCAGTGGCTCTACAAGCTCGATCATCTCTACGGACTGTTGATGACCTTCGGCCTGGCGCTGATGCTGGAGGGCCTGTTTCGCGACCTCTATGGGGTGGCGGGCCAGCCCTATCCGATTCCCGAAGGCCTGACCGGTATGATCAACCTTGGCTTCATGATGCTGCCCAAGTACCGGGCCTGGGTGATCCTCGCCTCGCTCGTGGTGTGTCTCATAACTTGGTACATGATCGAGAAGACGCGACTCGGGGCGTACTTGCGCGCCGCCACTGAGAACCCCAGGCTGACGCAAGCCTTCGGCATCAACGTGCCCCTGATGGTGATGCTGACCTATGGCTTCGGCGTCGGCCTGGCCGGCCTGGCCGGCGTACTGGCTGCCCCGGCGACGCAGGTCGGGCCTCTGATGGGTTCGAACCTGATCATCGTCGTCTTCGCGGTGGTGGTGATCGGCGGTATGGGCTCGATCCTCGGTACTGTCGTGACCGGCCTGAGCCTGGGCTTGATCGAGGGGCTGGCCAAAGTGTTCTGGCCGGAAGTCAGTTCCACCGTCGTCTTCATCATCATGGCCATCGTGCTGATGATCCGTCCGTCCGGTCTTTTCGGGAGGCAACAGTAATGAATAAATCATTCTCGCTGCTTGACAAGCAGACTCTCTCCTACCTCATCGGCATTATTTTGTTGCTGGCGGCGCCGACGGTGATGTACCCGGTGCTGGTCATGAAGGTGTTGTGCTTCGCGCTATTCGCCTGCGCCTTCAACCTGCTGCTAGGGTATACCGGCCTGCTGTCTTTCGGGCACGCTGCCTTTCTCGGCAGTGGAGCCTACCTGACGGGCTACGCGCTCAAAGTCTGGGGCGTACCGACACTGCTCGGGCTGCTACTGGGCACCGCCGGGGCGGCATTGCTCGGCTTCATCGTCGGCAGCCTGGCTATCCGCCGCCAGGGCATATATTTTACGATGACCACGCTGGCACTCGCGCAGATGATGTTCTTTGTCTTCATTCAATCTTCCTTCACTGGTGGTGAGGACGGTCTACAGGATGTGCCGCGCGGCACCCTGTTCGGCCTGGACCTGTCTAACGACGGCAATCTCTACTACCTTGTCGTCACCATCTTCTGCAGCGCCTTCTGGCTGATTCAGCGCATCATCCATTCACCTTTTGGCCAGATCCTCAAGGCCATTCGCGAAAACGAGCCGAGAACCATCTCGCTCGGCTACGACGTTACCCGCTACAAGCTGCTGGCCTTTGTCTTGTCAGCCGCCATTGCCGGGCTGGCCGGCGCGACCAAGACGCTGGTATTCGCCTTCGCGACACTGACCGATGCCCACTGGCATGCGTCCGGCGAAGTAGTGCTGATGACGCTGGTCGGCGGTGTGGGAACGATATTCGGGCCGGTGGTCGGCGCCACTGTGATCGTCGCCTTGCAGAACCTTCTCGCCGACAAGGTCGGGTCACTGGTGACGGTCATCATGGGCGCGATCTTTGTACTCTGCGTGCTGGCGTTTCGTCGGGGCATCGTCGGCGAGTCTATCGCTCTCTATCGACGAATGATCGGCGAAAAACTCTGAACCGAGTGGTCGCAGCATGAAGGATGTTGCGCCCCATCCGGTTTTGTTCGAGTGCATAGCCGGTTTTGGCGTCATTACCCTCAATCGGCCACATGCACTGAATGCTCTCGATCTGGCTACTATCCGCATGCTAAGCGCGAAGCTTGAGTCTTTAGCAAGCGACCCTACGGTGCGTGCCATAATTTTTCGCGGTGCAGGCGAACGTGCTTTCTGCGCGGGGGGTGATATTCGTGCCGTATATGAGCACGCTCTTGACGGTGCTCCGGAGTTGGATCATTTCTTTGACGAGGAGTATGCACTTAACGCACTGATACACCGTTTTCCGAAGCCGACGATCACGCTGATGGATGGCATAGTGATGGGAGGGGGTATGGGGATCGCCCAAGGATGCTCGCTGCGCATCGTTACCGAACGTACGCGCATGGCGATGCCGGAGACGGCGATTGGGCTTTTTCCGGATGTCGGCGCCAGCTATTTTCTTGCGCGCCTCACCACGTCCATGGCTGACTATCTCGGCATCGTCGGCGAGAGTATCAGCGGGCGCGATGCGTTGGTCTGCGGACTGGCTGACCGGATGGTGCCAAGCGCATCGCTACGTAATATGCGTGGGATGCTCGCACACATTGAGAATAACGACTGGCCGGATGAGGTACCTTCATCGATGGTGCCGGATGTGCTGAATACCGAGGTGCTGGCAGCAATTTCCCGGATATTCAGCGCGAGTAGTGTCGCGGAAATCATGGCGGCGCTGGCATTGGAGCGCCATCCAGCCTGTCGCGCTTGGGCGAAGCGGACGCTGAAGCAGATGCTGAAAAACTCACCATTGATGATGTGCTTGACCCGGGAGCAGTTGCGACGTGGCCGGGAAATGTCGCTGGAGGATTGTCAGCACATGGAGCGCATTCTGATGAAAAACAGTTTTGCGCAAGGTGACGCTCTGGAAGGAATCCGCGCTCTGCTTATTGACAAGGACCGCCAGCCACATTGGCGCTTTCAGTCAGTCGATGACGTCAGGCAGGAGGCTGTGGCAGTCTTTTTCATGTAACTCGATTGCCCGGCAAAGCCAGTGCAGGATGATGTTGTAGCTGACTTCCGCCGGCAAAGCAGACGAAGAGCAAGGTGGGAATAGCTGGATTGAGCATGGGCAATTCGGGGTAAGGATGGCGCTCATCTGGGACCGGCACGTCAGCTGGTGACGCATGGGGGGGCGATTGTTTCCATGGGCGGCATGCCATCACATTGCAGCCCGATGCAGTCTTTCGCTTCGATGACAGCTGAGGCCGACCTGCTGTCAGTGGGCAGGCGCCCAGGTGACCGCTCCAATCAGTAACCTGCCGTTGGATCATCCGAAGCTCAAATGACCGCAGTGGGCAAGAGCCGAAATTGAATCCTTCAAGTTCGCTGCCGCAAAGGAGCCATCGAAACTGAGTTGCCAGGAAACCACCGGTGGCCTACTGCGGCACCCGGCCGCGCGCGAAGTTTTACAACATGGTGCACCACGCCCTTGTGGGGCGTGATGCCCCACAAGGAGTGATTCAAACGGTTTCGGAGGTTTCTTCCTCTTCCACCGCCGACGTATCGCCCTTCGATAGATCCAGGGCGGCGTCGATTTCTCTCTGACGGAAGGCCAGCCATGCCAGCCGATCCGCCTTGTCAAACTGCTTTGCAATCTCAGCCTTCAGGTCGCTCATCCGCTTCTCCGTCCGGGCGAGGTAGTCGCTATCTTCTGCGAGCCGCTCTTCCATCCGGTTCATCAGATTTTCGAGAACACGGATAAACCCGTTGGGGTTGTCCGTATGCCCGGCCTCATGCTCCACGTTGCCGATGAGCACAAGACGCTTTCCAAAGTCACGTTTCACATGCGAGCGAATGGCCATCCGGAATCCGCCAAACAGCCCGATCACCCGGGTGTCGCCCGGCTTCACGACGCTGAACCGCAGTACCAGTTGCCTGGTGACTTCGGTACGATCCGAATACCACGTGCCGTCAATCTGCATGCGGAAACTGTCTCCCGTCACGTTCTGACGGGTGGCAACATCGCCTTCCATGCCGGCGATCCGTTGCTGAATACACTCGATGCGACCAGGCAATGCGGCCAGCTCCGACTTGTTTCTCCATTGCTGCTGCTCCCATTGAGATTTCAGGAGCGACAGCTTGGCAAGCTCGGTATCCACACCCGCCTTTTCCAGCACCAGGGGATTCCCCGACGCCAGTGCCTTCACCTCGGCATATGACAACGCCGCCAGCTCCACATCCTCCGCGCTGCGCATTCCGGTGTTCCCCTGCATGACCTGGGCGATGAAACGCGCCTTGGTCTCAAGGGTCTGCCATATGTACGCATCGAAAGAGCCCTCCGTGACGTAGCGATGGATACGCACTTCCTCGTTCAGGTTGCCCTGACGAATGATGCGACCTTCCCGCTGTTCCACGTCAGACGGACGCCACGGGGCGTCCAGATGATGAAGCGCCGCAAGACGGGTTTGAACATTGGTGCCGACCCCCATCTTTTGCGTGCTACCCAGTACCACGCGCACACGCCCCTCTCGCACCGCCTTGAACAGTTCCTCCTTTTGGGAGTCACTGTCGTAGTCGTGAATAAAGGCAATATCTGCAACCGGCACTCCCATCTCGATGAGCTTCCTTCTCAGGTCC
>Ga0268298_10001421_pt1 | contig 28301 bp, 29 predicted proteins | sample WWTPWeurt_MetaG_FD_194462 | JGI IMG/M metagenome (GOLD analysis project Ga0268298, IMG submission 194462) | Activated sludge microbial communities from WWTP in Nijmegen, Gelderland, Netherland - WWTP Weurt | ecosystem: Engineered > WWTP > Aerobic digester > Activated sludge | place... | reverse complement strand
CCGTGATCATATCTCCATTGTATAAGTCCGTGGTGGCCTCTCCCCTTTGCACTTGAGTAGGACCGGCCACACTAATCACTAACCCTCTGGAAGCCACCTGGGCGGCCGGAGCAGGAGAGCGAAGATAAAGAGAAGTACCTAGCAAGGCAAAGAGGACAGCGGCTGCGGCCGCGTAGTATGGCATGCGATTGGTGCGCTCTGCGAAGACAGATGCATCTGCGCGAAGACGTGGCGACCTGGTGAGCCACTCTGGATTAAAGTCTGGGAGAGCATCGCTAGTATTTAGCGCGCGAGCCAGACTGGACCGTTTGTTCTCCATGTCTCCCATCCCTACTCTAACAACGTGTCAGAATTTTTTTGCTCTTTTTTTGTCTCAAAAGCGATGATTTTCGCGTCCAGTTACGCATCCAGAGAGATCCCGGCCTTTTTGGCCTCCCATTCGAGCATCTTCTCAGACTTGCTTACGAGTCTGGATACGGCGGAAACAGAAAGCCCGAGAACTGCGCCAATGTCTTCCAATCGCATGGATTCTAGATATCGCATAACGATCGCTGTGCGTTCCTTTTCCGGAAGGCCCTGGATGAGCTTTTGAATAGCAAATGTAAGGTCGGGTCCAGCATTCTGCGCAGGTGCGGCTTCCAGATACTGTTCTTCCAGATGAGTGGTCTGGCTTGCCTTGCTTCTAAAATGATTGATGAATAGATTTCGCGCGATGCGAAATAGAATTCGCCTGCTGGACAAGTCGTCCGGCATTTCTTTGCCGCGATAGTGCTCGAAATAGTTGAGGAACGACTCCTGGAGTAGATCCAGGGCCAGATCTGCGTCGCCTGACATGCGGCTCAGATACGTGTATAGATCCCGCCGATTCGCAGAATAGAGGTCACGCAGACGATCAGACAAGATTGCCTACTCGAAATAAGCCGGAACAATTCTTGAATGGCCTACCTACTGGATTGCGATGGGTCACGGTCCGCACAATTGCCCCGGGAAGCAGGCTGGAAAGCATTTTCCTGTTCTGGTGTATTTCCTCGGGCTTTTTACGTCTGGCCTCCAGGCGCTTCCCCTCCTTCCGGATGCAAGCTGCGACAACCACGGCGGAATGGAAGCGCGATCGAGCCACGACTCGAGGGCCGGCCTGACCGTCCGCATGGAATGTTTCGGCTGGCAGCTGGCAGGATCGCTCAGCGGTCGCGATCACTCTACCACCGGGGACTCCATCATAGGATCGATCCGGGCAGAATCCAACGTGGCCACCATCATAGCCGGAAGACGAGATCTGCCCGCTCTTCATTCGGGCTATCTTACAGACGAGGTGTCTGTTCTTGTCTCACCTCTGAGAAAATCATCCGTCTTTGTTCGACCGGTTCCTTCCCTGTGGGTGCCCGGAATCTTCGCAGTCGAAGGGATGACCGGACCAGGCATATTCTTTCTCAGTCCAGACGGGCGCGTGTTTGCCGCGCTTCACCCGGATGGTAGTTGTGGGCTCACTGTAGACTACCAGACGGGAGCGCGCGTCTTTGTGGACGCGGAGAGGTTGCGCTTCGGGGAAAAACTGCCGTGGACCTGGGAAGGCGTCGCATACGCGTCGTTTGGTGGAGTGAACATAGAAACATCGCGTCAGAGGAAATGGGATTTCGATGAGAAAGGCAGGTTCGATGAATCGCGCAAAGGAAGATCCGGACTCGCGTCGATTGTGCTTGGACCGGACTGGTTGCACGTGGAAGCTGCAGGAATGGATCGTTACAAAACATCCATGAGAATGGCAGGAGCAACCGCCGCATGCATTCCGGACATTCTGTCATTTGGTCCAGTGATTCGGGGAAGATCCTATAGAGTCAGAACGTATGGATCGTCGTCTGAAGTCACAGACTCAGCATTTGCCGGCGGACTGGCCTTGCAAACGCAGTTCGTTCAATTGGAAGCACTTTACGAATCGCGAAGAGGAGCCGCTTCATCTGGAGAACTGAGTCTTTCTATAGAAAGAAAAAACCTGAGCGCTAGCCTGTCGGGTTTTGCAAAATGCGGACGAAAGATAGAAGGGAGAAGTCTACGGGTGCTTCGGACCAGACCAGAATACGAAACAGGCACCACCTTCTATTTAGAAGAAACATCCGCGCTCACTCTGAGAGTGAGAAGCGGATTTCTGTACTTGAGCGCCGGGTTTTCTCGTTCCAAAAATAAAACCAACCGCTACGGAACGGCTGAGTTCAAATCAGAATTTTTTTGAATTCGAGATTCTCTTACATGCCAGTGGCCATGCCGCCGTCTACGCGTATGATCGTTCCGCTGATGAAACTGGCATCATCTGAACATAGAAAACGAACCACGCGAGAAATGTCTTTCACCTGACCTGGCCTTCCCAGTGGAACTGACTTGCGCAGCATTTCCTGTACTTCTGGCGGCAAAGCGCCTGTCATGTCTGTTTGCACATAACCAGGACAAACAGCATTGCACAGCACATTGCGCGAACCATACTCACGCGCAGTCACCTTTGTCAGACCAATGAGACCTGCTTTGCTCGAAGAATAGTTGGCCTGGCCAATCTGACCCGCCAGCCCAGAGACAGAACTGATATTGACGATGCGTGATCCGCCTTCTGCCTTCATGAGCATCTTGAGCATCACCTGAGTCATCAGAAATGCTCCCTTCAGGTTCACGCCAAGTACCATATCCCATTCTTCTTCCTTCATGCGAAGAAGCAGATTGTCTTTGAGTACGCCTGCGTTGTTCACAAGAAAATGAAGTGTGCCATACTCTTTTTGAATCTTCGAGAAAGCTGCTTCCACATCTGACTTCTTTGTGATGTTGCAAGCAACGGCGATCGCTCGCACGCCATACTTACCTGCGATTTCCGCAGCAGTCTTTTCGCATGCTTCCTGGTTCATATCCAGGATGACTTGATCTGCGCCCCATTCTGCCAGATCTTCTGCGATAGCACGGCCAATCCCGCGCGCAGATCCTGTGACCAGAGCAATCTTACCTTTGAGTGGTTTTTCCATAGAAAGCAGATCGAATCCAGGTTGCCTGTGTATCAAGCGATATTCGAATCAGCAGATGACACCGCTCTTTGTTTACATCACAACATCGGGACCAGAGGAAGCGAGAAAAATCGGCACAGCCCTTGTGGAGATGCGCCTGGCAGCCTGCGTGAACATACTGCCACCTGTGGAGTCGATCTATCACTGGAAGGGTGCGATCGCACGCGAAACAGAAACAGTCCTTATCGCAAAGACTCGTCAGGATCTTTTCGGGCGATTGAGCGAAACGGTGCGGTCCCTTCATAGCTACACAAACCCCTGCATTGTAGGTCTTCCGATCAAGGAAGGGTCCGCAGAATATCTGCAGTGGATTGCGGATGAAACCGCATCCGCTTGACATGCTGTCCGGCGCAGACTTCTGTTTCCTGTGAGCAATTTTCCACGCGGCTTTCTTGCCGCCGGCTGGAATGCCGGAATCAAAGACAACACACTGGACTTCGGAGTGGTGCTGAGCGAAAGGCCTGCTTCCGCGGCTGCGATATTTACGCGAAATAACTTTCCTGGAAACCCGGTCATTGTGGGGCGCGAGCATATCAAAGGCGGAGTGTTGCAGGCAGTCGTTGTAAACTCAAAGAATTCAAACGTGGGAACAGGGCCGGCAGGTCTTCAGCTGGCGCGCGATATGTGCACTCTTTCTGCGGCGTCACTTGGAATTAAGCCGGAGCATGTTCTTCCATCGAGCACTGGAGTCATAGGCAGGCTGCCACTGCGCGACAAAATCGAAAAAGCATGCGGGGAAGCCAGGTCGCGCCTGAAGACTGCAGACTTTGAGACATTCGCAGACGCAATTCGCACAACAGACAAAACAGTAAAGACTGCAAGCGCTTCCCTGAACTCAGGAGCGCGCATTGTAATCACGGCCAAGGGAGCAGGGATGATTGAGCCAAACATGGCTACCATGCTTGTCTATGCGTTCACAGATGCAGAAATTGCTTCCGCAGATCTGGACAGAATGCTGCGTGTAGTCGCAGATCGTTCCTTTAATCGCATAACGGTAGATTCAGATACGTCCACGTCAGATACATTTGCGATTCTTGCAAATGGATTGTCCGGCGTTTCGATTTCGTTTCCGGAGTCTGCCTCAGATGCATTCAAAAACTCATCAGTCTTCATGCCGGACGTCGCAACCGTTCCTGGACTGGATGAAAACGCGCGAGAATTCGTAACCGAGTTCCTTGCACTTTCGCAGGCACTGGCCCGCGCGATTGTTCAGGACGGAGAAGGATCCACAAAAATCCTGGAAGTGCGAATCACAGAAGCAAGAGACAAAACCCAGGCGCTCAAGATCGCTCGTTCCATTGCAAACAGCCCGCTGATCAAAACAGCTTTGCATGGTGGAGATCCAAACTGGGGAAGAATTCTCATGGCTGTGGGGAAGGTATTCGATGAACCAGTTCCATTTGAACAGCTGAAGATTTATTTCGGGGAGACATTGTTGCGCTATGGCGATTCTTCGCAGTTGCCTGAGCTTGAAAAATACCTGAAGCAGAGCTCTGTGGTGCTGCGGATCTCCCTGGGTGCAGGCCAGGCAGAAGAAAAAATCTGGGGCTGTGATCTTTCTAGAGAATACATCAGCATCAACGCAGACTACACAACATGATCTGGCCGCCGGGGCGCATCGCTTCGTTTAAATGGAAGACTTTCGGGTTTTCCTTGCTCTCCGGAGCGGTCGTAGTTCTGATTTTCATTCTGATCTCAGGAGCTGTTCCTGGGGACATTCCTCACTACAATGAAGTGGTCACTCTATTGTTTCTGCTTTCCTCCGTTCTCTTTCTATTCCCTGCCAGAGATCGACTGCACAAAATCTTGTTTGGCAAAAACGAATCCGCTCTCTTCGGAGACGCGCATCATCTGGATTTCATCGCGCGGCAGTTCACCGTAGAATCACTGACCATGGAAGTATTTCCGTCTCTCATGCAGTGGATGGGAGTGCGGGCTGCAAAACTCGCCATCGCAGAGGGTGGACACAGCCATTATGTGTACTACGTATATTCAGAAGGTCAGCCCGTTCGAACGCGCCAGTCGTACTATCATTCGCTCGAAGAGCTTTTGCTCTACGCAAAACAGGAACGCAGACCACTTGCACCCGAGCTTCCAGTGCCAGAAGAAATTCGAAAGCTACTCACTCGGATTCGCGCAGCTTACTTTCTTCCTATCTTCTATAGAAATAGAATGGTAGGATTCTTGATTCTTCACGATCCACCAGACAACAAGTACGCGGATAGAGCACTCGAAACATTTGCAGGGAAAGCCGCAGCCTCCATCCAGAACTCTCTGCTCTCCTCCAGGTTCATGGACGCAACTGCGATGGACCGGGAATTCCTGGTTGCTGAAAAAATTCGAAAGTTCCTTCAGCGCACGGAAATACCACAGATCCCGGGCTTCAAGATAGAAGCATTCACAGGAGAAAGAGCGCCTATCGTCATTGAGTTCCTACGCGCGCCAGATAGAAGTGATGTATGGTTCGCCGTGCTGTTTGCGGCAGACAGACTGAACGGATCCACCGCAATTCTGCTCTCAAGTCGGCTTGGCAGCCTGTATTCCCTCTCCAAGAAAGAGTCCAGCCTCAATCTGCACAAACTGCTGACTCACTTCCGTCGAAATCGCGCGGACGGATTTGATCGAGTGGATCTTTGCATCGCAGAAATCAGACCGCATGAAAATGCAATCCTCTGCATGATTGACGGCCCCGGATTCGCTGTGCGAAACCCTCTGACCCCGGAAAAGACCATTGTTTCCCCTGGATGGAGAAACGTGGTAGATATGAAGGAAAACTCAACCCTTCAAATTGAATACGCAGGACAGCCATTGCTCCTGTTTGCGGCGCAGAAATGAACAGAATCCACTACCTGGTCGCGCTCACCGTTCTATTTGTTCTCTACGGAATTCAATTTCGCGAAACAGGATTTCGCCTGCCCATCTACTATTTGCCAGATGGATCCATCGTTTCTGTTCGTCCTGCGGATCCTCCTCTTCGCATCCAAAAAATCCTTGAGATAGAAGGTAGAGTGCCGCACGAAGCTCCGGCCACTTTTCGCACAGACAGAGCAGTGCTTGTATATACGGACACAGGCGCTGCCATACTCAAGCCAGAACCTGTCGATCGGCTGCAGCAATTCATAGATTTTGCGCCCATCATCTTACTCTCAGCGCTCTATCTCATTGCAGGAATCTGGTTCATTCAATTTGGAAGCGACATCTATCTTTCCTGGTTCTGCGTTCTGGCATCTTCCTTCCTCTATTCATTTGTGGCGGCCATCGCCGGCCATGGACTGGATCTACTCTGGCAGGTGTTTGGATTTTTACTCATCCCCGCCGCATTCAACCTGGGACTTCGCACGACTGGAAAGGAAATCAGTGGAACGCTCGTGATCGCAGAGGCTCTGGTCGTTCTATTCTTTGCTTTGATTGCCTATGTTGGATCAGATGAAGTGAGCACGTTTGGGAGTCTCCTTCTCATTCAGAGAGGTGGATTCTATGTTACGATTGTCATCGTCTCTGGCCTGCAAATAGAAAACGCACTGCGCGGCTCGGAAGACAGAATTGAGAAAACAAAAAGATGGTTTTTGTTTTCTGGAACGCTCATTGGACTTCTACTTCCGGCTGCTGCCATTGAGTTTAGATCCGGGTCTGGTCTCGATACTCTATGGTTTGCAGGCATTTGCGCCTCTGCATTCCCGGTGGCACTTGTATACGGCACCTATCGCATTCATGTGGTGCCTTTCCAGTTTGTCTTGGGACGTTCCATTCTTGCGGGACTGCTGACTGTTTTTTTTGTTTCTCTTTATGCGATCGTACTTCTCACTCACTCCCTTCTTTTACCCAACCAGGATCAAAACTACAGATGGATTGTTCATTTGATCTTCCTTCTGACCCTAGTCTTTTTCCTGGACCCCGCGCGGCAGTGGATGAGCGCATTCATAGAAAGAAACATCTGGAGACTGGACTCTCGCCTTTCAGAATCACTCAAGAGAATCGCAAGAATCTTCTCTGAGACAAGTCGCATTGACCATGCCGCGGAAGCGTTTGTAGATGAAATCGCGGCAACACTCACCGTTAGACGCTGTTCTTTGTTGATATCCGATAGATCCTTTCCCGGTTTCCGATTAAAAGAAGACGCACTCATACGAATGCCAGACTCAAGCCCGCTCTGGGAACACATTCGACCGGAACGTCTGGCGGTCGCCGCGTATCTTGCTTACGCCGCTGGAAGTCGAGGAATACTCTATCGATTCCTGATAGAATCGCAATTCTCTATGGCGGCCGGAGTTTCTGGAGACGAAGGGCCTCGCTTCCAGGCGATCATAGACAAACTACTGCGCAGGCGAAGACCTGTGCGAAAGAAGGGGCCATATGTTGCTCTATTGCTGGGCTTCCGGCACGATCGATCCAGCTTCAGCCTGTCTGAAGTGCGATACATCCAGGAAGCGGCCAGACTTGCGCGCATGCTCGTGTCTAACTTTGAGATCCTCCTCGCAGAAGTTGCAAAAAGAAGGAAGATGCGCGAGATCATGCTGGCAGGAAACACGCAGAGAAGCGTAACGGAAACCTGGCGCGAAGCAGACATCCGTGATTTGAGCATTGGCGCATTCAGCATGCCAGCGCTTTCCGTCACCGGAGACTACGTGGACCTGGTGCCGATTTCGCCGGGCAGAATCGCATTCTTTCTGGGCGATGTAAGCGGCCACGGCCTTGGAACTGGATACCTGGTAAGTGCCATCCGCGCCATGGTAAGATCGCACGTGCAGAGTGGTCTTGGTCTTTCTGAAACCATGGGAACTCTCAACAGCTTCCTTATGGATCGATACCGTGGAAATGAATTCATAACGTTATTCGCCTTTTATATGGATCTGGAAAAAGGAAGACTGGAAACTTTGAATGCTGCGCATCCGGGCCCCATGGTGTATCGCGCGGCTACAAACACGATTGAAACACTTAGAGATACGCAACGCCTTCCGGGGCTACTACCGGATCCGTATCACACTTCTGTATTGACCATGAGACGGGGAGACCGCTTATTTTTGTATTCAGATGGAGTGACAGAAACATTCAGCCCTGCATCTGAACCATTCGGGGAAGCGAGGCTTCGCGCTTTTCTCTACGCACATCTTGGTGTAAATGTAAGTGAGATCCCGGACAAACTCAAAAGAGAGCTCACAGAGCACAGACAGAATCCACACTGCAGCGACGACACTACGTTCGTGGCAATAGAATACGCACCTCGCCAGAGAGGCCTTTTCTCTTTTCTGAATCCGGATGCTTGACGCACACACGATTCAGATTCAAAGGCGCGCCCTCCTGGAAGCGGAGAAACTGTACGCGAAACCTGAATTCATGGCAAGTGATCCAGTTGAGTTAGTTCACGCCTACACAGATCCGCTGGATCAAGAAGTTGCAGCCCTACTTTGCGCTTTGTTCGCCTATGGAAACGTAAAAGCAATGCGAGGTTTTCTGTCCGCTCTTCTTTCCCGGATGAAAACACCATCTTCCATCCTCAGCAAGAACTTTGATCCCGCGCGCATTGCAGGAAAGCTCTACTACAGATTTCAGAGCACCCGGGATCTTCGCATCATTCTAGAAGGAGTTTCGAAAATATTCAGACGCGTCCATAAACGTGCCGCCGGCCTCGAGTCTATCTTTGAGGGACCCACTCTTCGAGAGAGGATCTCTTCTTTTCAGAAAGAGTTTGCGCATAACGTTACACTGACGCGTGGAGTGCTACACTGGATCGGATCGCCGGAGAGCACAGGAGCGCAAAAGAGATTTTGCATGTTCCTGCGATGGATGACACGAACCACATTCCCCGATTTTGGACTGTACAAAACATTTCATCCGCGAGATCTCATTGTGCCACTCGATGTGCATATGGCCAGAATGGCCCAGAATCTAAACTGGACCACGGCGGCCGGCGCCGGCTGGAAGAACGCTGTGGAAATCACACGGAGTCTGGCGACCATTGAGCCGGAAGATCCGCTTCGTTTCGATTTTGTGATCACTCGACCTGGAATTCTGGGCGTTTGCAGATCCATACTGAAGCCTGCCTGTGACCACTGCCCGGTCCGGCGGCCATGCAAGGTATACGGGCAAAAAATCCTCGCCTGAGTGTAGTTTTGCGAATTTCATGCTCTGGTGCGCGTCCTTTGCATCTCAGCTCACCCGGACGATGTCGAAATTGGCATGGGTGGCACTGTTGCGTCTCTCACCCAAAAGAACATTCAGGTGCGCATCCTGGATCTAACGAACGGAGAGCCCACGCCCATGGGTAGTCCGGAAATTCGGGCAGCGGAATCTGCGCGTGCAGCAGAAATTCTCAAAGCAGAAAGACGCACTCTGGATATGCCCAACCGCTATCTGGAAGATACCATCGAAAACAGAAAGAAACTTGCTTCTGAAATACGTGACTTTCGTCCGGAGTATATGTTTGCGCCGTACTTCGATGACGCGCATCCGGATCATATCGCCGCAAGCCATCTCTGCGACGCGGCGCGATTCTATGCGAAGCTAACAAAGTCCGACATTCCTGGAGAGCCGTTTTTTCCAAGGCGCATCATCTATTATTTTCCGGTTCACATTCGCCTGCGCGTGGAACCCACGTTTCTTCTGGATATAAGCGCGCACCTGGAAACAAAGAAATCTGCGATTCTCTGTTACCAGTCGCAATTCGTTCTCAGCGGCAAGACTCATCTCATAGAGCATCTGATGACGGAGAATCGGTACTGGGGATTCCAGGGTGGATGTGATGCGGCAGAGCCCTTTTTTCAAAAGGAGCTTCCATTGATTCGCTGGCCAGAGGGAATCGCATGATTTACTTCTCCGACACAAAGGAGCAAATGCGCGATAAGATCTCGCGGCCCGCTCCGCGTGCGCCCAGTCTCTGTAGCAGACCGGCCGCGAGCTTCGATCGATCTTCTATTCTTCGCACCATCCCAAAAGAAAAGCTAAACGGCATCATCATTCTCACGGGACACCAACCGACATTTCATCATCCTGGAATTCTAATCAAAAACGTGCTGGCACACAATCTGGCCAGACAGAGCGGCGGAATCGCCATTCACATGGTGCATGACACGGACGCAGAAGAAATCATCTTTCCCTACCCCGAAAGAGTGTCAGACATAGTAAAGAAGAAGTCAGCCAAACTCAATGATGCTTCTCAAATACTCAGGCATGAGTCATTCAAACCCGCGGACAGATCTGCGATGCTTCGCCTAACAGATGCTTTGCGATCGGAAGTGCGGCTCGTGTTTGGCCCGGAGATGATCGGAGCGATTCACGGAGGACTGGATTTGCTCGAAAAATCCGTGCGGGAAGCAAGCCGGCCCATGGATGTGCCGGATCGTCTCAGGCTTGCCTGGGAAGCGCAAAACCGCATAGACGTGTACACCGTATACTCAAGCGATCTATTTGAGAGTTCTTCCTTCCAGTGCTTCTTTGAACACGTGCGCGAACACGGAGATAGATTCAGAGAAATATACAATCGCCTTCTGGCGGACTATCGTCGTGCAAAGGGAATCAAGAATCCAGCCCAGCCACTGCCAGACCTTCGCCCTAAAGAACTTCCTTTCTGGGTAGTCCAGCACGGAAATCGCCTGCCGTTCATAGAAGGGGAAACGTCAGACGGACAGATTTTGCCGCGCGCTGTCACTCTCACTCTATTCTGTCGTCTCTTCTTCTGCGATGTATTTGTGCACGGACTTGGTGGAGAAAGATACGATCGCATAACGGATGAAATCCTTCGCGAATTTTTTGATTTTGCAGGAGCGCCTTTCACTGCTGCGTCTGCTACACTTGCTCTCTCCTCGCGCGCGGATCTCCGCATCTTTAGCAGATCCACCCAGGAAGTGGAACGCGATCTAAGAGCAGTAGAATTCGATCCCACAAGGTTCCTCGCAAAAACAGATCGCGTTCGGCGGGAAAAAGAGGATCTCATTGCAGAGTGGCACAAGAACCCGGCTTCGCGCTCTCGTCTGCACAGGGAATTTGTAAGGCTCAACGAACAGGCAAGACACGGACTGAACGGAGTGATCGAGAATCTAGAATGGGAAAAGAATCTGGCGCGCGTTGCAAACGCAAACAAAACGTTCTTTGGAGCGCGAGACCTTCCGTATTTCTTCTATGACCTGAGCGAAATCTTCAAGACTGTAAACGATTACGTTTTCTTTGAGAAAAGATCTCCCAGCGCGTCCCTTGCGGAAGCACGATCGTAGTCGTCTTTTTCAATCATTGTAAAAGGCAGAGAATCCGTCTTGATTCGATTGAGTATCTTGATCACGTCCCCGGGGTTCTTCAATTTAGTCATCAGAAAAGAGAAAGTGGTTTTGCAGCCAGGGCAGACTTTGTCTTTCGTAAAATTCAATCCCAGCTGTCCGCAGTTCGCGCAGGTTCCGTACAGATCGTCTATGAGAAGCAGGTGACGCTTCACTTCCTCTGGCTCGAATTCCTTGTACACGCGCATGAACTTTGAGGGCTGCTTTTGCTTCTCTTGCATGCTATGTCCGTGGCCCGCACGTCTTTTGAACGCAAGACAAATTTTCAGCGAGCGTCTGCGCCGATCAGGTCCGGCATACGCATGCTGTTCTTTTCCAGGTAGCGATCGATTCCGGATAGAATGCGCCGCGGGAGATCTGGTCCGCCGTAAATGTAGGAAGTGTAAATCTGGATCAGGCTTGCGCCGGCCCGGATTCGTTCAATGGCGGACTCAGCAGAATCAATTCCGCCGGCAGATATAAGAGGAAGCTGGCCACCGGTCATAGCTCGCACCTGACGAAGAAGTGCAAGACTTCGCGCAGCAAGCGGTTTACCAGATAATCCTCCCTCCAGGGATTCAGCACCCGGAACAGAAGATTTATCAATCGTAGTGTTGCACAGGATGAGCGCATCTATGATGCCACTCGAAGCATCCAGGACATCCTCAATTTCTTCTGTAGTGAGATCTGGCGCGATCTTTAGAATCAAGGGAGGCGCGCATTCCTTTCTAAGCGCGCGAAGAAGAGAGGAGAGTCTTTTCTTTTCCTGCAGCTTGCGAAGATCCGGAGTGTTGGGAGAGCTCACATTGATTGCGACGTAGTCAGCAAATCCAACCAGAGCGCGAAGAGAATACAAATAATCTTCTGCCGCACCGTCCAGATCCGTAATCTTGCTTTTACCAAGATTGATTCCGCGCACAGCTCCATGTTTTTGAGTGGCGATGATCCGGGCTGCTTCCTCCGCTCCTGGATTGTTGAACCCCATTCGATTTACGAGAGCCTGTTGTTCCGGAAAACGAAACAGTCTTGGCTTTGGATTTCCATTCTGAGCGTGGCGCGTGAATGTTCCGCATTCTACAGAGCCAAAGCCAGCGCAGGATAGAAATGGGTAGAGGCGACCCGTCTTATCAAAGCCGGCTGCCATTCCGAGAGGGTTTTCAAAATCGATGCCTGCGAGAGTGACGGCAAGCCTGGTGGATGAATAGCCAAGAACGCTGCGAACGACTGCGGCGCCGATAGGAGAATGTGTTACGAACGAAACAGTACCTGCCACCAGCTCATGCGCGGATTCAGGATCGATCCGAAACAGAGCTGGTTTGATGATGGAGTCGTAAAGTAAACTCAGATGCCGTAGCTCCTGTATATGCCGACCAGTTTTCCAACGATGGTCACAGTGTCTGTCAGGATTGGGCGAAAGGCAGAGTTTGCCGGAACCAGTTTCACTTTCTTTTTATCTTTATAGAAGTATTTGAGAGTTGCTTCATCTTCCAGAAGTGCCACCACGATTTCCCCGTTTTCTGCAGTGTCGCATTTCTTAACGACTGCGATGTCTCCGTCATAGATGCCAGCGTCCTTCATGGATTCTCCGGCCACGCGAAGAGCGAAAATTCCTGCATCCGGAAGCATGGAACGAGGAAAGCTGAGGTATTCATCTACATTCTCTTCCGCAAGGATAGGCAAGCCTGCGGCCACGCGGCCCACCAGAGGCACATTGACTGTGTCTGCCGGATGCACAGGTGCACTTCCATCCGCGCTCTTTAGAATCTCCATGGCGCGGCTTCGATTCTTTTCTGTCTTGATGTAGCCCTTTTTTTCAAGTGCTTTCATATGATCATAGGCGCCTTTGGCCGTGATCTTGAAACGCCTTGCGATTTCACGAATGGTGGGCGGGTAACCCTGCTCGCGAATGTAGTCCTGAATGAAGCCCAGGATGGCATTTTGCTTTTCCGTCAACTCTCTCATGTTTGCTATACAAACGACACGCAAAAACCTGTCAAGCAAAACCGAAATCCTCCGAATTGACTCCAGCACCAGCGCCCCCAGCCTTGCGGGATGAGCGTCAAAAAAACAGCCAGAAACAGCCAGTCCTGTGGCGTCCCTGGCCAGCCGGAGAATCGTCCAGGTGGGCCTGTGGAGACCCTGGCTCGACTTCTGATCGTGGCTGCATATGGTGCACTTGCGTATCTGCTGTGGGGCATGCTGGCGGGGATTCTGTTTCCAGTTCTGGCCGCTTTGCTTCTTGCGTATTTGCTTTCTCCGCTCATCACATGGATGGGTAAGAAAGGGATTTCGAGAGGACTTGCCATCGCGCTTGTTTTTGTCGGATTCTTGCTTCTTTTCTTTTCCACGGTTGTGGTTCTTTATCCCGTCATCGCAAGAGAAGTGGTCACAGTCGTTGAAAAGTTTCCTGGTCTCATTGATCTTATAGAAAATAAAACCATCCCGTGGCTCAGAGATACGGCCGGAGTGGATGTGCCTACTACTGTCTCCGGGGCGATGGAAAATTACGGCGAAAGTCTAAAGCAGGCATTCCCAGGAATGCTCAACAAAGCAGGCACCTGGTTTGTAGCTGCGGCCACTTCTACCGGAAGCATTCTATCTGGAATCCTGAACGTTGTTTTGATTCCAGTCTTCACGTTTTACTTTCTCGCTGATTTTCAAATCATTGTATCCTTCTTCGAGAATCTCATTCCGGATCACAGGCGCGAACGAACCGTCGCTGCGCTCTCGCGCGTAGACGCAGCTGTAGGCAACTGGCTTCGCGGACAAATTGAAGTGGCTATCGTCTTATCGTTGTTATACGGAACGGGCCTTGCCATAGTATTTGGAATCTTTGGCCTGGGTGCAAAGACTGGATTTGCCATCGGAGCGCTTACCGGTGTTCTCAACATCATCCCTTACGTCGGAGTCGGCACTGGCCTTGTCCTTTCTCTTGCGATCACTCTACTCGAATGGCAGGGAATAGGCGCTGTTATCTCTACTGCTTCTGTATTCGTGGGCGTTCAGATCATGGATGGATACTTCATCACTCCACGCATTGTAGGAGAAAAGGTTGGTCTGGGACCAGCAGCAGTCATTATATCCCTGCTGGTAGGCGGAGGATTGTTCGGTCTGGCTGGAATGCTTCTTGCGATTCCTGTAGCGGCGGCGCTTCGCACACTGTGGCCGGATATCCTTGAGAAATACAAATCCAGCAGATTTTACACCGGGTCTCCGTAGTTTTAAGGAGAGAAAAAGCGATGGATGTTGAACCCAACTGTCCAATCACGCTTACGATAATTGTAGGCCGCACCGCGAAGGAGAGTCGTATAGGCAAGGTCTCGTGAATTTGTAACAATGAGTTGGAAGATATGTCCACCGGTATCGATATTCACTCCGATGCTCGCTGGAATGCTTGCATATCGTACCGGCTCATCCTGAACCACATTGACCACATAAGCATAGAGTAAACCAGCAGGGGAAAGGTACCTTGCATTGATGTCCGATGCTGTAAGCTCGGTTCCATATTTAGAACGTTGATCCTCAAGTGCATAGTTGGATGCCAGATAGTCGCGATGCGCCGTGAGCATGGTTTCCAGCATAATGTCGATTCGCTTCGTGATCTTAATGCGGCCACCAAGGTCAACGCCCGGAACCTGGCTTCGCCAGGGTGAGTCCCAGGTTCAGACGTGAAGCTCCGGTACAACAACCTCCTCGATTGTTTCTACCGGATGAGGAAAAAATAAACGTTTCAGATCAGAGACCTGCTCTGTAACGTCTGTAACTAGAATTCGAACACTGCCTGGCCCCGCCGAAGCCGCGTCTCGCTCCTGGATCATTGCAGTCACCGCGTCTGCGATTTCAACAGACGAATCTACTAGAGTGAAAGAAGGAAATTCGCTTTCGATAGCGCGTCTGAGGAGCGGATAATGAGTGCAACCAAGAACGACCGCATCTACACCGTGATCCCGGAGTGCAGTCAGATATTCGCGCACCGCCAGTCGTGCGAAATCTTTATTCATCCAGCCTTCTTCTACGATGGGAACAAAGAGAGGACAGGCAAGGCTCGTTACGTCCATTCCAGGATCGATTCCGCGAATCGCTGTTTCGTAGGCGCCAGATTTGATGGTAGATCTGGTCCCAATGACTCCTACTTTTCTGCTCTTCGTGCGAGACAAGAGAGCGCGCACCCCTGGATCAATCACGCCGATGACTGGAATGGACATTCTGGCGCGAAGCTCTGGAAGAGCATGGGCCGTTGCAGTGTTGCATGCGACCACGAGCATTTTGATGTCGCTCTGCCCCAGAAAGGCTGCAATTTCTAGAGAATAGCGTAGGACCGTGCGAGGCGATCTGGATCCGTAAGGAACACGCGCCGTGTCTCCGAGGTAAATGAATCGTTCGTTCGGAAGCCGGCGCACCAATTCGGACAGAACGGTCAGCCCGCCCATGCCCGAATCGAACACGCCAATGGGGCGTGAATCAGCCATTCTGATCCAGGCCAAATGCAGTGTGTGCCGCCTGCAGTGCTCTTTTGGCCTGATCTTTTTGCACAACGACTGAGATCTTAATCTCAGATGTGCTGATCATTTCAATGTTAATATTTTCTTTCGCCAGTGCCTGGAACATGGTGGCGGCAACACCAGAATGAGATTTCATTCCAACACCAACCGCGGAGACGATGGCGATGTTCTCCTCTACCGCGATTCTACCCCCACCCAGTTCCGCGAGGAACTTCTCTAGAATGCCACGTGCATTCGCAAGATCGTTAGATGGAACTGTGAACGAAATAGTGTTCTTCCCGTCATGTCCACTGCTTTGAACGATCATATCGACGTTGATGCTTGCAGTGGCAAGTTTCTCGAAAAGTCCAGCAGCCAGTCCCGGTCTGTCCGGTATATCGAGTGCTGCCACACGTGCCTGATCCGATTTAAGGCTCACGCCGCGTACGAGTACTTTTTCCATATCCATGATTTTTTCCTCCGGCACGACCAGTGTGCCCGGGTTGTGATTAAAACTTGATCGCACATGCACTACGATGCCAAACTTGGACGCAAGCTCCACGCTTCGATTGTGAAGAACGCCCGCTCCCATGCTCGCGAGTTCCAGCATTTCTTCGTAGCAGATTTGTTTCAATTTTTTAGCTTTTGGAACTTTGTTTGGATCCGTAGTGTAGACGCCGTCCACGTCCGTGTAGATTTCGCATTCATCCGCTTTCACTGCAACTGCGAGAGCCACTGCAGTCGTATCGCTTCCGCCACGACCCAGGGTCATGATTTCCTGATTTTCATTCACGCCCTGAAAACCGGCTACGATACATACTTTCTTCTGCGCGAAGGCTTCATCCAGTCTGGTCGTGTCCAGTCCGCGAATGCGAGCGTTTGAGTGAGTCCCATCTGTCATGATCTGCAGCTGGCCACCCGTGAATGAAATCGCGGGGACTTCAATTGCCTCAAGAGCCATGGCCATGAGAGCCATAGAGATTTGTTCTCCTGTGGACAGAAGCATGTCCATTTCGCGCCGGGGAGGATTCCCGTTGAGCTTCATGGCCATGTCGATGAGTTCGTCCGTCGTGTGGCCCATGGCGGACACAACCACAATGAGCCTGTGGCCCTGCTCGTAGTAGCCCTTGATGCGATTGGCAACATTCTTGATGCGGTCCGTATCGCCTACAGAAGTGCCTCCGAATTTCTGAACAATGAGCATAATGCTAGATCTTTCCAGGCGTCCGTGCGGACAAGATTTTTAGAAACAGTAGCCCACCCATCCGCCCCAAAAATGATTGCAAAGATCGACCAAAAACCGGTCCTGCAACCTCCATCCAAAACAGAATGAAGCAATCGAGCAAATCTCATCGCCAGAAGGCCACGAAACCTGTAGACACATTGCAGAGGCTCCTCGGTCGCCGGGCCACCACGGTGCGATATCAGTCTGGCTTTCTTGTTCGGGGTCGCCTTCATCCGTTCCTGGATCTGGCGAAAGACCAGGGCGACGCCGGCTGGTCCAACGACATAGCGAATGATCTGGAAGAGCATTCACAGCATCACTTCATAGACGTGTACAACAGACGCCTCGCAGTGGAAGGGTTGCGCCCGGCTCTATCTATAAAAGGCGCTGCGTTCCTGGATGCTGGCTGTTCATCCGGTTACCTTCTGGCAGACGTCCAGGCGGCTTTCCCGGATGCCTCTTTGTTCGGTGCGGACTTCTTTCCTGCCGGGCTCGCACACTGCCATCGAGCGCACCCGGAAATTCCTTTATTTCGCATGGATCTCACTGCCTGCCCGTTCCCGGACAACTCTTTCGATGCATTGAGTTGCCTGAACGTCCTTGAGCACATTCAGGATGATCTGGCCGCTGCTCGAACTCTGTTTCGCATCCTAAAGCCGGCCGGCCTCGCAGCCATCACTGTCCCGGCTGCTCCTCACCTGTATGATCTTTTCGATGAGATTCATTTTCATGAAAGACGTTATTCGCTCTTGCAAACGCAAGACTTGCTGCGTGCTGCTGGATTCAAGATTCGCTTTGCCAACTACTTTGGATCTCTGATCTACCCTGCGTTCTATGCAGTCAAACGAAGAAACCAAAACAGGTACGGAGCACTGAGCTTTGAGCAAAAACGAGACCTGGCAATGAGCCAGATTCAGAAAACGTCTCAATCCAGAATCATGAATGCAGTCTGTCGCTTCGAAGAAGCAATCGGAAAGCGCCTGACGTATCCATTCGGAATCCGCGCCTGTGTGATCGCAGAAAAACCGCCAGGTTGAACCTGAGATCCTTCCTGCGAAGTCAACTGCAGGCTATGCGTAAACCTTCATTCACGGAAAAAGATGGCTCATAGCCGCATGCCTTCAAGCGACCAATGTCAAGAGTGAACTCACCGGCCACCTTGTCGTACATGCCTGGGCGCAGAATTCCCATCACTCTCAGGGGGAAAAGTGGAAATCGAAAACTGAAATCAGAACTCCGGGAGGCACGTGCAATGCGATGAGCCAGATCCGCAAGAGATACATCCTCGTCGTCTGTTACGTTCCAGATTCCGGATCGCTCACTCCGCAAAAACATCTCCGCGGCAGAAAGCAGGTTATCTACAAACACATAGCTTCGCAGACTGCGAATGCTTCCCACAGGCAGCGGCCATCCTTTCTGTACTGCGCGAATCAAGAAACGGAGACTGCCTTTGCTGCCAACGCCATAAACCGGAGGCGGACGTAGAATCACAAAGCGATCTGTGGCCTTTTGAATTTCATCTTCCGCCCTCACCTTCGCCCGAGAGTATGCATCCTGCGGATTCAATGGCGACGCTTCCGAAAAATGTCCGGTCTCCCCATACACTTTGGAACTGCTGATGAAAAGGAATGGAACAGATCGTCTTTTCGCAGCATTCGCAAGCTCGCGCGTCCAGCGAACGTTGACTCTCTCGAGGGCTCCTTCATCTACTCCGCGCGAATGTGCAAGACCGGCAATGTGAAAAATCCCATCCACGTCCTTGCAGGCGCCTTCTATTGCATCCTCGGTCTGAAGATCTCCGACTACAACGTCTTGATCAGGAATGGGTGAGCGCGAATGTGCGCGCACAAGATAGCCCGCATTCCGAAAAAACGAGCAAGCGCGCGATCCTATAAAACCACTGGCCCCCGTGATCAATATGGTCTTCAAAACCGAGCGGCCTCTTGCCTGTACATAGCTTCGCCCCGGGAGCCACAAAATCGCCTATCGCGCACTAAGAACCATATCGACTGAATTGCGCGCATTTGTTCCTCACCGGGCCTGCCCGGGTGGACGACGAAAATACTGGAAGAGTTTTCCTGGAATCTTGGATAGAACAAGAAGCCAGCTGGAAGGGTAACCGTTCTCTTTCAAGGCCCTCAGCACTTCTTTTGTCAGATTAAAACGATGACGCAGACTGCGATTGCTGAGTCCGCCGGTTCGCATGCGAACCAGAATTTCCGGCAGATAGCGAAACTTGACCCTGGCCTTCAAAAGAAACCGCAGAATGAGTTCAAAGTCTCCCGCGTAACGATAGTCAGGCGTGTACGATCCGAGTTTTTCAAAGAGATGGCGGCGTGCATAAAAACCGGCATGCGGTGGCATGATGCCACGCGTGAGATCCTCGGGGCGAAAAGCAGATGCGGAATAGTAGCGAAGAACTTTCCCAAAATCCTGATCCGTTATGATCACGTCTCCGATTACCACATCAATATCCGGTGCAAATGCACTCGCTACTTTTTCCACGCTCTCATTGGATTCAAATCGATCATCTGCATTCAGGATGGCCACCACATCTCCGTGAGAGGCAGCGATTCCTTTTCGCATCGCGTCATACATACCTCTGTCGCGTTCAGAGATGATCTGATAGTTTAGAGTGCTCTGTGAAAGAAGCTCTCGAACAACATCCACCGTTCCATCCTGCGATGCGCCATCCACTACGATGTACTCCACAGGATGAGTCTGATTCATCACAGATCGCACCGTATCTCGTATGGTCGCTTCGCTGTTAAAGCAGACAGTTACAATGCTCACCGAAGGCTTATTCATTTAAGCGCCTGATAGATTTTATGATAGCCAGCGACCGTTTTCTCCCATGAGAATTTCTCGGCCTGGATTTGACCCAGTGCCGCATAACGCTCGCGCGCACCTTTCTGACAAACTTGCTCGAGCGCACGCACAAGTCCAGGTAGATCTCCAGGCAAGAACAACAAAGCTGCATTGCCCGCCACTTCCGGAATCGAAGAAGAATCGCATGCAACCACAGGGCACCCTGCAGTCATTGCCTCTACGACCGGCAATCCGAAACCTTCGTAGAGAGAAGGATACACCAGAGCTTTCGCATGAGCGTACAATGCTTGCATTTCGCCTGGTGTTGCCCCCGGGATACTCTTCACATACGTTGCGATTTGGTTGTCTGAGAAACTCTTCTGTTCTGCCTCAGAGAAAGGAGAGCCGGTGCAAACAAGGTCGTATTGGTCAAACAGGCGCGCCTCTGTCATGGCCTGAACCACGAGCTCGAACTGTTTGTATCCGTAACGATGTCCTACAAAAAGGAAAAAGGGCCTGGTTTCTATGTGCGCGGTCGCACGCCCGGGTGCACCTGGTTCAGAATGTCCCGCAGCCAGATGAACCACGCTCGCACGATTCTCTGCGTCTGGATAAAATCGTAGAAGATCCTGGCGGGTGTTTTCAGATATACAGACCACTGCGTCCGCTCTTCGAATGGCAGCGCGCTTCTGCCAGATATGAAGATGCCTGAAGCGGGATTCAACGTGCCCTCTCTCATAGAGAAAATCATACACGGTCACAACGTTGCGCACGCCGGGCCAGAAATTCAAACGATAGTAGCTGGAATGAAAAACGTCGCAGCGCATCCACAAAGGATTGTAGCGCAAAAGTTTATGACCCGCTATTTCTTCTGTGTCCAGATCCGGGTACGATTTCATGCGCGAGCACAAATTCTGCCAGAACTGAGTGATGCCGCCGTGGGCTTGCAGTTGATAGATGATGCTGTCGAGTATAAGATGCATTAAATTCGACTCAGAAACTCAGAGTCTCTCACGGTTAGACTGGGGCCTGGATGAAACAGAGACACGAAAGGCGTACGCGAGAAGGCAAGAGTAACGGCAAAGGATAGAGGATGAATCTTACGGCGCGACAGAAAATGGTAGGCACCAAACGCAGAAACCACGTGGAGACCCAGCTCTTTCGCAATGTGTGCGAGAGATGCAGGAGTAAAGAAGCCAATGTGCTGCCCATGCTCCAAACCATAGTACCACCACTGTCCGGGTTGTGGCCTGTGAGGTGGAAGTAGCCTCGTAGAGAAAAAAATCTCCGACGAAATCTGCGAAATCTTGCGGATCTCTTCAAGAGGATGAACAAAATGTTCAAAACTTTCAAAGCTTGTCACCAGAGAAAACGATCTGGCGGCGCGGTGCATTTCAAAGCCGCGAGCGAAGACATTGGGAGTATACGGATCGTGCCAGTAACACTCTGCCCCGGCATCGCGCAACAGCCGCGTTAGAACGCCATAGCCTCCCGAATAATCCAGAACAAAGTCCCCTTTCTTAAAGTAACGACGCAATAGCAACAGAGTCATGCGCGAAAGCATTACGTTACGCCCGAGAAGACCTGTGTCGGTGAGATTCACTGGATTCTGATACGCTTCTTCCAACCAGTATGGATCTTCCGTTTGAACATATCCACATACATCACATTCGAAGTAGTGTACGCGGTGTTTGGCGAGCAAAAGTGCTTCTCCAAACGAGTGAGTTGCTTCACCACAGACGCGGCAGACCGGATTCACAGGTATCTCCACAGCTGACGTGCCAGATAGATGAGTCGATCCACTGGCCTGACGCGAAAGACACGATGCTCTGTAAACTCGTCTGCCGCTTCGTTACGTGCAACGAATGGTGGATGACGAAGAGGCCAGTCCAGTTCTGTGGTTCCGAGCGCCTCCAGCGGACTCTTGCGTTTTGTATGTGTAGCTTCCGCCCCGAACCCAATGTTACTTACAAGGTTTTTGTCTGGAAGAATGGTAAGCCCCTGATTCAAGAGACAGGCGAAGGTCCACTGAATGTCCCACGTATTGAAGCCTTTGCAAATTAGATCAAAATTCCTGGCCCAGTACCTTCCAGCAGGGCCTTTGACAAGTTCCCGAAATGAATGATTGCGCGAAAGCTCGGGCCAGGAAGCAAGATCAACATCGTATTTCTGCCAGGCTCTTCTCCAGGTGGCCCAACCCCACACATGAGGGTAGCGCGAAAAATAGTAGGAATAGCCCCGAGACTCTGGCTGGAAGTTGTCCCCGGAAATTGAAAACACTCTTTCATCTGTGCGATAACGCGCAAGAAGCTCAGAACAAAATCGAAAGAAATCGGGATGTGGCAGGCAATCATCTTCCAGAATGATCACTTCTTCTGACCGCTCCAGGGCCCAGCTGATGCCAGAGGACAATCGCGCGCGACATCCCATGTTCTCTGTAGCAAAGTTGGTTTGCACGTCGCAAGACCAGTTTACATTTGTAATAATACTTCTGACTTCTTCGCAGAGCTTGCTTTCTGTGGCGTTCCGGGCTCCATCCGCAATGAGAAAGAGACGCGCCGGTTTTTGAGCAGCAATTCTCTCAAACACTCGTCGCGTAACGTCCGGTCGATTGAATGCAAAAAATACTACGGGAGTCTCTAGACTCATGCGATCTCTCCTTCGCGACGAAACCCGAAGAACTCAACCAGGGGCAAGGCCCACACTTTGAGAAGGCCTGTAGGAATCGCCCAGAAAGGCGCGGCCAGAAATAGAAATGTGGTCATGTAGATCGGATTGTGAGACGTTTTCCTGGAAAACACCGTCTTCACATAAGGCCAGAAACGCATGGACTTTAGCAGATGATGGCCAGTCGATTCTGTGTTCATGCGAAGCGAAACGGAAGGGTCAGAAAAAATAGGATGCCCTTTCCTTCTTGCTCGCAGAGTGTATTCGACATCAGAAAGGTAGTGCGGAAGAAGAGTTGGATAAAATCCACCAATGGATAGAAACTCGGAAACTCTCATGCATAGACCACGAGTAGTACACCAGTCCGGCGTCTCCCCATCTCGAATCGGACGAAAGCGCAATCGAAGCCAGTCCACTTTCATCCTTTGCTCTTGCAGAATATCCCGGCCATCTCTTGCAGTGGCGACGAGGAGATCCCGCGGCCTTTCTTTCAATAGGCGTTCTGCATTTTCAAGAAACGCAGGATCGAGGGCCGTATCATCATTCACGGTCATAATTACGTCAGAAGTAGGAAGCTCAGCGCTCCGGGCCCAGAGGTACCCCTGATGCAGACTGCCTCCCCACCACCAGTTTCCTGTACCGCGAATCACAGTAGTGAAAGGAAAAGATTCGCACACCATCTCTGACGTACCGTCCGTAGATCCATCGTCTACCAGAACGATGTGAAAATCTTTTGAAGAACTTTGAACAAGGCTTTCCACAAACGCGCGCGTAAGTTCGATGCGATTGTGAACGGGCAGTATTATGTGGACCATGATTCTAAAACTGGCTCTACTTTGTGATCTCTGCGTAAGTATTCAAGCCGATTTGTTCTACTCGCGAATCCAGTCCTTTCAGCGGTTCATGCCGCGACTCGCCGTATTTGATCTCAAAATCGACACTGGAAAAACCAATGTGACGGCACATGAGTTCCAGTTCCGCTCGCGAAGCAAAGTGTTTGTGTTCAAATACGTCATAGGAATCATACACACCCTGCCCGTAAGAAGCCAGACGATTGTCTGAGAAGTGACGCATCAGTACACCCTCCAAACCTGGAAAAGACATGCGAAGGACGCCTCCGGGTGCAAGAACGCGATATGCTTCGACGAGAAAGAGAAGCTGCTGTTTTTGCTCCAAATGCTCAAAGAAATCCTCGGAAAATGCATATAAAAACCAACCATCTGCAAAAGGATGTTCCAGAGTCAAATTCGCGGACACTCTCACCGGATCTGCAATAAGAGATTCCGAGGGATAGAGATCTACATTCACCCAGCCGGACATGAGTCTTCCGCCGGACCCGTAGTGGATTTTCCTGCTTTCGACTTTCAGGATTCGTTTTTCCGCACTCACTTTCCAGCGAGGCTTACGCGAGATCGTGTATCCCGCCGCATCAATGGCGCGAAGAATCAGACTTTTCAGTTTCCCAATCATACATGTCCCTGGAGTCAACGTTCCACTACCGGCCGAATCCCGCTTTCCCTGAGCAAGCAATCATGGCGTTTTTCCGGCATAACTCCCATTTTTGTTTTTGCAAAACCAAATAGAGTGTCCACGGGCATGTCCGTGACGAATGGCTTCTGTCTGGAAGTGAGATACAACATCGCATAACGTCCAAACCAGATTTCAGGCGATTCAATCCGGACCACATGGCAACTCTTTACATCCTCATCAAATGTGTGAAAATCCCAGTTGTGGCTGGCTTTGATCTGAGGATCTGCGACCGGATAAGGATAAGCAAAATGGATGCCGCTTTTATGAGCTGCCGCGGGGATTCGTCCCGCGCCGGCCCACACATGGAGCGTAATAAAAATGACGGAAGCAGCATAGAACAGAGGGCGAGTCTTCTCAAATGCAGACCATGCAAGCAGCGACACAAAGAAAGGAGAAAAATAGCTCAATGCTTTTCCGGCCGCCCAGTAGGATTGCCGCAGAACCAGAAACAGAACTATGCAGGCAGCAGCAGAAATAAAAACAGAAACGGCTACTGCCGGAATTGCAGTTGAATCCAAATTCTTCCGCCTGCGCTCGTAGAAGTGCGTCACGGAGTATACGAACCCTGCAGAGAGCACGATGCAAAGGGCACTCAACACCAGGCGCGCTGTAAACTTCCAGATGCGAACGGCATGCTCCGTGGGCGTAACAAAATAAAAACCAAACAACCCGGAAACAAAATCAGAAATCCCGAAAAATATAGATTTCGCAGGCAACAATGAAAATATCTCTCGCGCACTCTTCTGCAGAAGAACCGGATCAAAGTCGATCAGATCGCGGCCCAGAAAGAAAGCCTGATAGATCTTCCACCAGTCAACAGCAGAAGTTTTCGAATACAGCAGTTGAGTCAGAATGAATTGAATCGTTCCGTGAAAGAAAAGAAATCCAGCCGCAACTCCCATGGTTCCTCCCACTGCCGGAAGGATCAACGTGCGCGGATTGCGAAGCCAGAGAGCGGAGACAACTGCAGAGAGCGCAGAACATGCACCCACTACTACAAAAGCCTCCGGATAAAGATAAAGAGATCCCGCCGAAAATAGAGAGATCAGTATTGCCGTGCGCAGATTCAATTTTCGCATGCGAAGACGAAGAAGAAGAGCTGTCAGAGTCACAAGCACGCCCGTTGACGCAACCTGACTCCAGGCGTTGATATCCAGAGAATATTGTCCCCAGAAACCCAGTGAAAATGCAGCGCCGGCGATCATGCCGTAGATTGACTTCACGCGAAACAAATAGGAAAGAAAGAATGCGCAGGCAAAAGTAGAAAGCAAAACAAATGAAAGCAGAAAAGTATAGTGCAGATCCCAGAATTCTCCCGGAAGAAAGTGGGACACCACGCCGTAGAACATATGGATGGACGGACGCACAAACATCTGGATCTGTCCCTGGACCAGCAACGGATCGGCCAGCTGATCGGCTAACGTTGCATGTTCAACGAAATCAAAAGAATACCTGGAATAAGAAGAAGCAGATTCCAGATAGCCAAAGGTGTCCCAGCGATTTGCCTGGTAGACTGCAAATTGACTGCCTCCCGCAAGTCTCGGTGCAAGCAAGATCGCAGCGCATGCGATCCAGATTGCATGAAAAACAAATGATTTGCGAATCCTTCTAAAGAAACGGGCCGGCCTCCAGGAATACAATCTCAGAATGAAACCGCAGCCTGCCCACAGGCATAGAATCCAGAATATCACATTCGTGCTTAGCCCGTATATATAGGCGATCGTAGAAAAAGGAACGGCAGATGCAGCGCCCAGAAGCAGCGTCAGAAGGCGCGATTCTCTGGCAGACAGGCGAAGCCAGACGAAGGACATGCCTATCCCCGCAAAAAGAAAAATAAGAAAGCTAAAAAAGAGAATCTGATTCATTGTTCTCTGGGCTCAGAACCCCGGCGAAAGATGGCCCGGCGCATCACAACGTATGTGAACACAAGCGTAATCAACACGGATGCGCAAACACCCAGATATACATTCCCGCCCATTACAAGAATTCCGTTGGTCACAACCCAGGTAATTGCGTAGTTTACGGCGATCAAGGCAAGGTATTTACCAAGCTGCAGGTGCGCCGTATCCAGAGAATCATCTCTGTGCACAAAGAACTTGTTGCAAAGAAAATGATACGCAGTCGAAACAAAGTATGCTGTCCCGACGGACAGGTTGCTGCTCTGCCCCATCATGTCATGAAGCAGATACAACAGTCCAAAGTAAATGACGGCCGTACTTCCGCCTGCGAAGAGGAAACGCAGTTTGGTATTATGGAAGGCGCGAAGCAATATGTCTTTCAAATTCCTCAATCCCGGAAACAGAACCAATTTCGAAAAAGCGCTGTTTGACTTCATAACCCAGAAGCGCACCTTCTGAAAGAACGTGTCCGTACAGCTCCGCCAGGTCAAACACAGAGCGCTCGCTGAATGGTGCAAAAACGCCGGCGTGCAAAATACCAAGCCCCCAGTCGATGTAGTTCATCTCCGGATGATCTTGCTTTTTATCATAAACGATGATTCTGCCGCCGCGAAACACAACATTGCTCCGATCAAACAAGCCTTCATTGCGAAATACAGTCATGAGAGCCTGGGGCCGATGCGAAGCAGATGATTGCGTGTCAAAAAATTCAACAATCGGACGATAGTCGGCATCGAGGTAGGAATCGCCGTAAATGACAATGAATCGATCTCCAAGAAGAGGAAGTGCACGTTTGAGCGCGCCGCCAGTCCCCAGAAGTGTTTCTCCGTCGTGACTGTATTGAACAGAGACACCAAAAGCGGAACCATCTCCAACGTGATCCTCGATCATTTCCCCTTTGTAGCCTGTGCACAGCACGACGCGGCTTAGATTCATGCCGGCAAGCAGTTCAAGCTGGTAATCTACAAACGGACGTCCGCGAATCGGGATCAGTGCTTTTGGAATTTTGTCCGTAATTGGGCGAATGCGAGTGGCCAGACCGCCAGCAAGAATGGCAACCGAAGGGGTCACGAAATAACTACCTTCGTTCCTTCAAAATCAAAACGGAAGCGCACTTCCACAAGCCCGAGACTCATCATCGCATGACGGAGTTTAGTTTTGTTTTCAGTGTAGAACATGAGAAACCCGCCGCCGCCCGCGCCGATCAGCTTACCGCCAAGTGCACCGTTCTGCATGGCGAAGTCATACCACTCATTGATCTTCTGATTGCTCATGCCGCTTGATCGTTTCTTTTTTTCCTGCCAGTGTACGTCCATGAGGCGTGCGAACTCGTGCAGGTTGCCTGTCTCAAGCGCAGTCTTGCTCTGCTTTCCAATGTCTTTTATGAAATGCAGATTCTGAATCATATCCGCATTGTTCTGTTTGCTCTTGTCGTCCTGCTCCTTGAGAATCGAAGAAGCAGACCTGGAATAACCGGTAAAGAAAAGAAGTAAATTATCTTCAAGATCAAGTCGCGTCTCTTCCGAAAGATCCAGCGCCGATGCCTTTACGGAATGATCCTTGCGAAATTCAAAACAGGTGATGCCGCCGTAAGCGGCAATGTACTGGTCCTGCTTTCCGATCGGCTCTTTGAGTCGGTCGATCTCCACGTGACAGGCCTGTTCGGCGAGTTCGTGTGTTGTAATGATGTTCTTGTTGTAGGTGTGCAGAGTCTTCAGAAGCGCCGTCGTGAAGCTTCCGGAGGAACCCAGTCCCGTGCCGGCCGGTATGTCTGCCATACTCGTAAGCTCTATGTTCGTGCGCTTGATGTCTAGAAGCTTGAGACATTCGCGGATGATCGGATGCTCGATCTGGTCTGCTGAGGATACTCGTTCCAGCTTTGAGTACTTCACAATGATTTCATCAATGAAAGTCTCGTGAAGAGTGATGTAGACGTAGCGGTCAATCGCGGCGGCAATCAGAAAGCCGCCGTGGTCCAGATAGTAAGAAGCGAGGTCTGTTCCTCCTCCTCCGAGTGAAATCCGCAACGGGCTGCGAACAATGATCATGATTTTCTCCGATAGATTGTATCTACGATTTCAAGTGCTGCAAGCGCATCGTGCAGCGAGCCCAACAGAGGTTCGCCCTTTTCAATCGACGCCTTGAAGTTTTTCCATTCGCGCTTCCACGACAGATCCGCGCCAGGAAACTCATAGATGAGAGAATCGGGCGGCCCCATCTCCGGCTTCATAGGATAAAATGCGATGCGCTCAAGACCGTAACTGCCTCCGAGACCTTCGATATGAAGCTTTGCACGCTTGGCATAAATTTCAAATGAGAACAGATTCTTCCATTCTGTCCAGCTGACGTGAAGCTGCGCCACCTGCCCTTTTTCTGTTTCAAGAAGCATGAACGCATTGTCGTCGACT
>Ga0268298_10001420_pt1 | contig 28315 bp, 25 predicted proteins | sample WWTPWeurt_MetaG_FD_194462 | JGI IMG/M metagenome (GOLD analysis project Ga0268298, IMG submission 194462) | Activated sludge microbial communities from WWTP in Nijmegen, Gelderland, Netherland - WWTP Weurt | ecosystem: Engineered > WWTP > Aerobic digester > Activated sludge | place... | reverse complement strand
CGAGAAGAACTCCGAACTGATGCCGACCGAGCCCTACCTGCTGGGTTCGCACTCCGGCTGCTGCGGCATCTGGGTTTCGGGCCCGACCGACGTCGGCGCGCCGACCACGGAAGAGTACGACGGCGTTCCCGCGCACTTGCCGAAGGGCTGGAACTGGGGCTACCGCTCGATGACCACGGTCAAGGGTCTGTTCACCGCCGGCGACGGCGTGGGCGCCTCGGGCCACAAGTTCTCCTCCGGTTCGCACACCGAAGGCCGCCTGGCCGCCAAGTCGATGATCAAGTACTGCCTCGACAATCCCGACTACAAGCTGGAGTTCGACGAGACCAACGAACAGATCGCCGAAACGATCTGGAGGCCGGTCAAGACCTTCCTGACGCACAAGGACTACACCACGGCGATCGACGTCAACCCCAACTACATCACGCCCAAGATGCTGCAGATGCGTCTGCAGAAGATCATGGACGAGTACGTTGCCGGCGTTGCCACCTACTACAACACCAACGACAAGATGTTGGCCGTTGCAGAAGAGAAGCTTGAGATGCTGAAGGAAGATTCGCTCAAGCTGCGCGCCAAGGACCTGCACGAACTGCTGCGCGCCTGGGAAAACTACCATCGCATCCTGACCGCCGAAGCCCACATGAAGCACATCCAGTTCCGCGAGGAAAGCCGTTACCCCGGCTTCTACTATCGCACCGACAAGAACTTCGTCGACGAGAAGAACTGGCACTGCTTCGTGAATTCGATCTACGACAAGCACACCAAGAAGTGGACCTGCTTCAAGCGCAAGCACATCGACCTGGTCGACAAGTCGAAGCTGTTCAAGGCCGCGGCGCCGCACTGATCGCTGGCTGGCTGTAAGATTCGGGCCGGAAGCCGCAAGGCTCCCGGCCCGTTCTTTTCTGAATCCTGATCCCTGACCTCCGATCCCCGATATGAGCCAGCCCGATATTCCGTTTCCGCAAAGTCCCGTTCTCCCCACCATGCTGGCGGAGACCCACGAAATAGAGTTCTCCTGCCACAAGGGCATCGGTTGCTGGAACGCCTGTTGTTCCAACATCGACATTTCGCTGACGCCCTACGACGTGTTGCGCATGAAGACGCGGCTGGGCATGACGTCCACCGAGTTCCTCAAGGACTACACGGTGCCCTACGAGTTCGACAAGGACAGCATTGCCGGGATCAAGTTTCGTCCCGTGGAAGGTGGGACTGCCTGCCGTTTCATGAAGCCGGAGGGCTGCGACATCTACAGCGACCGGCCCACGGCCTGCCGCTACTATCCGGTGGCGCTGCTGTCGATGCGCAAGCAGGACGAATACGTCGACCGCGATTCCTACGCCCTCGTCAAGGAGGACCATTGCAAGGGCCACGAGGTGAATCGCCGTATCACCATCGCCGACTATCGCAAGGAACAGGGGCTCGACGAGTACGACGAACTGGCACGCGGCTGGCGCCAACTGGTGCTGAAGAAGAAATCATCCGGGCCGACCATCGGCAAACCATCCCTGCGCAGCCGCCAGCTGTTCTTCATGGCCTGCTACGACATCGACCGCTTCCGCGAATTCGTCTTTGCCGAGTCCTTTGCCAAGCTGTTCGAGTTGAAGCCGGAAGAGCGCGAATCATTCGCGAAGGACGACGTCGCGCTGCTGCAGTTCGCCTTCCGCTTCCTGCGCCAGGTGCTGTTCGGCGAGGAGAGCATTGCACTGAATGCGGAGGCGGCGCAGGAGCGCCTGGTCAAGGTGCAGGAGAAGCGCCTGATCGAGGAGCGCGAGGCGGCCAAGAAGCGGGCGCTGGAGGCCGAGAGCGAGATAGATGAAGGCTTCGACGACTAAGGGCGGCCTCCAATGAAAGTCGGCGCTGGCAGTACGGCGATAATCGCCGTACTGCCAGCGCCGACTTTTGATTTGGACTCCGGCCTACTTGCCGGCGATCTTTTCCAGCTTCTCGGCGCGGATCAACTGACCGTCCAGCGCCGCATCCTTGGCTGAGCCGCCGTAGGCGACGGTCATCAACTGCGAGTAATACACCACGGGCATGTTGAACTTGGTGCCCTGCTTCTTGTTGATCTCGGACTGGTAGACCTCGACGTTGGCCTGGCACAGCGGGCAGGGCGTGACGATCATCTCGGCGCCGTGGTCGTAGGCGGATTCGACGATGTCGCGGATCTGCTTCTGGCTCTTTTCCGGCTCGGAGAAGGCCAGCGCACCGCCGCAGCAGGTGACCTTCTGCTCGTACTTGGAGAGCGCTTCGCCACCCAGGGTTTCGACCATCTTGTCGAGGTACATCGGGTTCTCGAAGGATTCGCCGTCGATGCCGAAGGGACGGTTGGTCTGGCAGCCGACGTAGCCGGCAATCTTGAGGCCTTCCAGCGATTTCTTCATCGGCGCCTTGAGGCCGTCGTAGCCGAAGTCCTCGATCAGCACCTCGACCATGTGGCGCACTTCGACCTCGCCCTTGTAATGCAGGCCGGCAGCGGCCAGCGCCTCGTTGGTTTCCTTCATCAACACGGCCGAGGCGTCGAGGCGCTCCTTGGATTCGCGCGCGCCCAGCCAGCAGGCGGCGCAGGTGGCAACGATGTCCTGGCCGGGCAGGTGGGTTTCAGCCTGAGCGAAGTTGCGCGCGTTGATCGCGATGCGCGGCAGTTCGCCGCCCTCGCAGTAGCCGATCGAGGCACCGCAGCAGTTCCAGTCGGGGATCTCGGTCAGCTTGATGTCGAGCGCCGTGCACATGGAGTTGGTCGACACCAGGTAGTTCGAGGCCGAGGCCTTGAGCTGGGATGAACAGCCGGGGTAGAACGCGTATTCCTTCTTTGCCATGATATTTCTCCGTGGGCTCAGGCCGTGAAGCCCTTCTTGCGATCCTCGATTTCCTTCGCCTTGGCGATGATGGCGTGGAAACCCTTGAGGTCCTTGACGCCGTGGCCGCCGAAGATTTCCATCGGGTTAATGCGCTTGGCCTTGAACATGCCCAGCCCGATGCTCTGCATCGCCATGGCTTCCCTGATGCCGGAGACCAGGCCGCCGCGGAAGTAGTGCTGCAGCGTCAGCATCAACTCGTTGACACGACCCTTCTTCGCCAGGTTATTCCAGAACAGGGTGGCAAATTCTCGCGTCGGCTGGCCCTTGGGTGCGAGGCCCAGGCGGTGCGCGTAGTTGGCCAGGCCGTGCATGATGTGGGTGATAGGCAACTGGCGCGGGCAGCGCACCATGCAGTTGTAGCAGGAGGTGCACATGAACATCGAGTCCGAGCCCAGCACCTCGTCGCGCTTGCCGGCGCGGATCATCATGAAGATCTTCTGCGGCGAGTGCTGCCAGGCCGGGCCGAGCGGGCAGGAGCCGGCGCAGACGCCGCACTGCATGCACATCTTGACCATGTGGCCTTCTTCGACGTTGGCCTCGACTTCCTTGAGGAAGTTGTTGCGGTAGCGCTCGATGGCGTTTGTATTGGTAGTAGTCATTGATCGCGTCTCCAGTTTCGGCTCAGCCAAAGCCCTTCATGGGCGAAGGCCCGAGCTTGTCGAGTTCGGCGACGTAGTCGTTGATCAGCTTGACCACGCGGGCGTTGTCGGTGATCGCCACCTCCTGGGTCACCACGCGCTCGGGTTCGAGGCCCATCTGCTTCAGCGTGTCACCGATCTTGCTCATGCGGTAGTGGGCGAGTTCCGAGCCCTTGACGAAGTGGCACTGGTAGTCGTCGCCCTTCTTGCAGCCCATCATCATCACGCCGTCGTAACCACCATTCAGCGCATCGGTGATCCAGATGGTGTTGACCGAACCGAGGCAGCGCACCGGGATGACCCGAACGAAGGCAGAGTAGTTCATGCGCGCCATGCCCGCCATGTCGAGCGCCGGGTAGGCGTCATTCTCGCAGGCCAGCACCAGGATGCGCGGCTTTTCCTCGTCTTCCTCGGGAACCTCGACCGCCTTGACCTGGCTGCCGACGGTGTCGACCGAGTAGTTCTCGAAGGAGATCACGCGCACCGGGCAGGCGCCCATGCAGGTGCCGCAGCGGCGGCAGCGTTCCTCGTTGAAAACGGGGAAGCGCTTTTCGTCCTCGTCGATGGCGCCGAAGGGGCATTCGACGGTGCAGCGCTTGCACTGGGTGCAGCCTTCGAGGCGGGCGGTGGGGAAGGACAGGTCGCCCGAACGCGGGTGCGCGGCGCGGCCCAGGGCGGCATTCTCGACCGCCTGGATGGCCTTCAGCGCGGCGCCGGTGGCGTCGTCGGTGGCCTGCAGCATGTCCATCGGGCGGCGCACCGGACCGGCGGCGTAGATGCCGGTGCGGCGCGTCTCGTAGGGGAAGCAGATGAAGTGGGAATCGGCGAAGCCGTGCTTGAACTGCGGCACGTCCGGGCCCTGGCGGTAGTTCAGTTTGAGCACCGAACTGTCATGCATCACGATGCGCTGTGCCTTGGCCGCTTCGTCACCACCCTCGGCCGCGGTGACCACCGGGTTCCAGGCTTCGAGGTCGACGCCGGCGTTTGGCACCTGGCCGGTGGCCAGCACCACCAGGTCGGCGGCGATGGTGTTCTCTTCGTCGAGGATCAGGTCCTTGAAGGTCACCGCACAGCTGTCGCCGCCCGCAACCTTGCTGGCCTTGCCCTTGGTGAAGATCACGCCGCGTTCCTGCGCGCTGCGGTAGAAATCCTCGCCCATGCCCGGCACGCGCAGGTCCTGGTACATGACCACGGTGTCGACGTCGGGGTTCTGGTCCTTGAAGTACATCGCCTGCTTGATGCTGGTGCCGCAGCAGTGGCCGGAGCAGTAGGACAGGTGCTGTCCCGTGGTATCGCGCTGGCCGGCGCACTGGACGAAGACCACGGACTTGACGTCCTTGCCGTCGGGGCGCTTGATCGCACCGCCGTTGGCCTGCTTCGCCAGCGCTTCGAGTCCGGCCTGGTCCACCACGTTGGGCTGGCCGCCGCCGAGCTCCGGCAGCTTGGCGAGATCGTAGGTGGTGAAGCCGGTGGCCTGGACGATGGCGCCGACGGTTTCCTCGGTAACGGTTCCTGATTCCTGCGCGACCTTGATCGTGAAGCGGCCAGGTGCGCCGGAGGTTTCGGCGATGGTGGAATTCAGATGGACCTTGATCAGCGGGTTGGCGGCGACCTTCGCCGCCGTCTCGCCAGCGCCGACTTCCTGCGCCGCCGAATAGGGCGTCTTGAAGGGCTGGCGCTTCCACAACTTCGCCGCCATGCCGCCCAGCGCGCCGGTCTTTTCGACAATCACGGCCTCGTAGCCGGCGTCGGCGATTTCCAGCGCCGCGGTCATGCCGCTCATGCCGCCGCCGACGACGAGGATGAGTTTCGACGAGCTTTCCTTGGCGTTGCCGGCGGGCTGCTTCATTTTCTTGACTTCGGCGCAGCCCATGCGCACGTAATCGGCCGCCATTTCCTGGCGTACCTCGTCATGCTCCTTGCCGGCGGCGACAACCCAGAGCACGCCCTCGCGCAGGTTGGCCCGCGACAGGGCGACGCCATCGAACTGGAAGGCCTCGGTCTTGGCGCGGCGCGAGCAGGCGGCGATGCAGACGTGGGTGACCTGCTCGTTGGCGATGTCGTCGCGGATGGTCTGCACGCCTTCGGCATTGCACAGGAAGGGGTGGCTCTTGACCAGCGCCATCTTGCCTTCCTTCTTCGCGATGTTTTCGAGCTGCCCGACCTTCATGGCGTCGCCGATGCCGCAGCCGGAGCAGATATACGCGGCGTACTTGGGTGTCACGGGTGTAGCCGGGGCGTTCATACAGCCTCCGTCGAAGCGGTTTTACGAATGACCTGGATTGCGTGCAGGCTGGCCGCCGTGGCGCTTTGCACCGCGCGGTTGACGTCGAGCGGGCTGGACGCCGCGCCGGCGCCGAACATGCCGCCATCCTTGCTGCCCTCGATGAAATTCGAGGAATCGAGGATCAAGTCATCGGGCAGTTTCACCCCGGTGATCTCGGGTTCCATGCCGACCGCCAGCACGACCAGGTCGTGCTCGGCGGCGTAGCGGTGGTAGCCCTCGGTATCGACGCCGTGCAGCACCGGGTTGCCGTTCTCGGTGTTCTCGACGATCTTCGCCACCTTGCTCTTGACGAAGCTGACGGTCGCATCCTTCTGCACCATCTGGTAGAAATCCTCGAAGCGGTCGATGGCGCGGATGTCGATGTAGTAGATGGTCGACTTGCCCTGGTCGCCGAAGGCTTCGCGCACGTACTGCGTTTGCTTGAGCGAAGCCATGCAGCAGATGCGCGAACAGTGGCGCAGGTGGTTTTCGTCGCGCGAGCCGGCGCACTGGATGAAGGCGACATTCTTCGCCTCCTTGCCGTCGCCGGGGCGCAGGATCTTGCCGCCGGTGGGGCCCTGCGGGTCGGCCAGGCGCTCGAATTCGAGGCTGGTGATGACGTTGGCGAAGCGGCCGTAGCCGTAGGGCTGGATTTTCGCCGCGTCGTAGGGGCGCCAGCCGGTGGCGTAGATCACGGCGCCGACCGACAGCGTGACGGTCTCTTCCTTCATGTCGAGATCGACGGCACCGACCGGGCAGGCCGCCTTGGCCTTTTCGCCCTCGGGCGTGCCGACGATCGAGGGGTCGATCACGTAACGCTGCGGGTAGGCCATGTTGTGCGGCAGGTAGGCCGCCTTCATCTTGTCCAGGCCGTAGTTCCAGGGATTGGATACCTCGGTGGCGACGGCCTCGCCGCACTTGCCGCAGGCGGTGCAATTTTCATTGACGAAGCGCGGCGAAACTTTCAGCGTCACGCTGTAGTTGCCGCGACTGCCGGAAACCGCGGTGACCTCGGTCATGGTCATCAGGCGGATGTTGCGGTTCTGCTTGATGCGCCGCAGGTTGATTTCCAGCCCGCAGGTCGGGTGGCACATCTTGGGGAAGTAGCGGTAGAGCCGCGCCGTGCGGCCACCGAGGACAGGTGTCTTTTCGACCAGGATCACCTGCTTGCCGCATTCCGCGGCTTCGAGGGCGGCCGTCATGCCGCTGATACCGCCGCCGACTACCAGGATGGTCTGGTTGGTTGCTATTGAAGCCGTCACATCGAGCTCCCGGAAGTTGATTCTCAGGCTCGTGATTTTAGCGGCTCAGAATCTGTCGCCCCGTCCAATCTTCCAATGTTTCAATAGAAAAGCTGAATGCAGTGCAGCAAATGCAAGCAGGATTGTCGGGATTGCGCTCAGGCTGGCCTCCCGATATTGGTCAACTCGCGGATTTCGAAACTCAATGCGGCCAGGTCGGCGAGTATCCAGGTCGCCCTTGGCGCGCCCAGGCCGGCGACAGTGCCCGGATTGACCAGCCAGGTCATGCCGCCCTTGACGTTCGCCTGCTGCCTGACTTCGGTTTCGTGGCTGTGGCCGCAGCAGACCAGGTCGTAATCGCCGGTGCAGGCCATGCCGTGGCCGATGTGCGGATAGTGGGTAAGGAAGATGCGCCGGCCGCCCAGCGTCAGGGTTGCATCCTGGCCGTAATAGTGCAGCTGCTCATCGGAATTGTGCGCGATGCGGGCGATCGAAACCGGGTCGCCGAGGTTGTTGCCATGCACGGCATGGATCGGCAACCCCAGCTTGAGCGAGGCACGCAGGGTGTTGCCGCCGATGATGTCGCCGCAGTGGATCACGGCCTCGGCGCCCTCGGCCGCGGCAGCGGCGACGGCTGCGGCCATCATCGGACCGCGGTCATGGCTGTCGGAAAGGATGCAGATTCTCACGGCGCCGCGCCGGGCTGGAAGCCGAAGAGCTGGTCCAGGCGCATCTCGCGGATCAGCTCATCGGCGGCGACCTGACCGTGTTCACGAATCACGTCGGCCAGGATCAGGCGCGCGCCGTGGCGGTTGTAGCCGCCGCCGAAGCTGACCTGGGCTTGCAGCAACTGGCGCGCTTTTTCCAGGGTCATATGATGACCGGGCCGTGGTAGTCCTCGTCCTGAGCCGGGGCCTTGTCACCGATCTTCCCGGTCAAACCCGCCGAGCGCGTGCCGTGGTGGTCAGCCTGGATCTGCAGCACATTGGTCACGCAATCGCCGAGATTGTCATAGAACTCGTGGCCGGTTCCGAATATCTCAGTCTCGGAATAGAAGAACTGGCAACGGAAACGCTGATCGCCCACCTTGGCGACGATGAATCCCGCACCCAGTTCGTCCCAGTAAAGGGCCGGGCATGATGACGGCTCCGTGTCGCCGGGCTTGAGCAGCAGTTCGACTTCGGCTGCCTGCAGCGGAACCAGGCGACCGTAACGTTCGAGCAGGGTCTGGTTGACCAGTTGGAATTCACTGTCGGTAAAGTCCGGGATGCTCATGGGTATTCGCTTTCATGCCGGGATGGCTCATGCATGGGACGAGTAATGTACCGTGGCCGACCGACCACGGGTAATCACTGTTGCTTATTCAAAAATAGAAATTATCCCCTTGTGCCGCAAGGGGGCGAGTCGTCAGAATATCGTGGGTTTCTAATATACTCGACCGGACACGTAACGACCTCTGCATGCAAGCCGTGAGCCCACCTATCCCGCCAGTTCAGGAAGTCAAGAACACCACGTGCTACATGTGCGCCTGCCGCTGCGGCATCCGCGTGCATTTGCGCGATGGCGTGGTGCGTTACATCGACGGCAACCCCGATCACCCACTCAATAAGGGCGTGATCTGCGCCAAGGGTTCGTCGGGCATCATGAAGCAGTATTCCCCCGCGCGTCTGCTGAAGCCGCTCAAGCGCAAGGCCGGGGCCGAACGCGGCGCCGGCGAGTTCGAAGAGATCGAGTGGGACGAGGCCTTCGCCACGCTGGCCGAACGCCTGGGGAAAATCCGCGCCACCGACCCGAAGAAATTTGCGCTGTTCACCGGCCGCGACCAGATGCAGGCGCTGACCGGCATGTTCGCGCGCCAGTTCGGCACGCCCAACTATGCGGCGCACGGCGGTTTCTGTTCGGTGAACATGGCCGCCGGCATGATCTACACCATCGGCGGTTCGTTCTGGGAATTCGGCGGCCCCGACCTCGATCGCGCCAAGCTGTTCGTCATGATCGGCACGGCGGAAGACCACCATTCCAACCCGCTGAAGATCGCGTTGTCGAAATTCAAGCGCGACGGTGGCCGTTTCATTTCGATCAATCCGGTGCGCACCGGTTACTCGGCGATCGCCGACGAATGGGTGCCGATCCGCCCGGGCACGGATGGCGCGCTGCTGCTCGCCATCATCCACGAGATCATCGCCACCGGCTTGTACGACCGGGAGTTCCTGGTCCAGTACAGCAATGCCGGGCAACTGATCAACGTCGATGAGGCCAACGACGAGTTCGGTTTTTTCGTGCGCACCGAGGTGCCGACCGAGGAAGCCTGTTACGAACCGCAGGACAAGCTGTGGTGGGACCGCACGACCGACCGCGCGGTGGTCACGCACAGCCCGGGCGCCGATCCCTTCCTGCTCGGCGAGTTCAAGCTGCCGGACGGCACGCCGGTGAAGCCGGCTTTCCAGTTGCTGCAGGAGCGGGTCAAGGAGTACACGCCGGAGTGGGCGGCGCAGATCACCGGCATCCCGGCCGAGACCATCCGCCGCGTGGCACATGAAATGGGCGTCACGGCGCGCGACCAGAAGATCGAGCTGCCGATCGCCTGGACCGATTCCTGGGGCAGGGAACACGACACGGTGACCGGCAACCCGGTGGCCTTCCACGCCATGCGCGGCCTCGCCGCCCACAGCAACGGCTTCCAGACCATACGCGCGATGTCCATCCTGATGTCGCTGCTGGGCACCATCGACCGCCCCGGCGGCTTTCGCCACAAGGCACCCTTCCCGCGGCCGATCCCGCCCTGCGCCCGCACGCCCAACGACCCGCGCGCGGTGCAGCCCAACCGACCGCTCGACGGCATGGCGCTGGGCTGGCCCTCGGACCCGGACGACCTGTTCGTCAACGACGACGGCAGCCCGGTGCGCATCGACAAGGCCTTCTCCTGGGAATATCCGCTGTCGGTGCACGGCCTGATGCACAACGCCATCACCAACGCCTGGCGCGGCGATCCCTACCGCATCGACACGCTGCTGATCTTCATGGCCAACATGGCGTGGAACTCGACAATGAATGCGGTCGAAGTGCGCAAGATGCTGAATGACAAGGCCGAGGATGGCGAGTACAAGATTCCCTTCCTCGTCGTCTGCGACGCCTTCCATTCCGAGATGACGGCCTTCGCCGACCTGATCCTGCCCGACACGACCTACCTCGAACGCCACGATGTGATGTCGATGCTCGACCGGCCGATCTCCGAGTTCGACGGTCCGGTGGATTCGGTGCGCGTTCCGGTGGTCCCGGTGTCGGGCGACTGCAAGCCTTTCCAGGAGGTGCTGATCGAACTCGGCACGCGCCTCAAGCTGCCGGCCTTCGTCACGAAGGAAGGAGAGCGCAAGTTCCGCGACTATCCCGACTTTGTGGTGAATTGGGAATCCGAGCCCGGCTCCGGCATCGGCTTCCTCGCCGGCTGGAGAGGGAAGGGCGGAGAGAAATCGCTGCGCGGCGAACCGAACCCGAACCAGTGGGAGATGTACAAGAAGAACAACTGCGTCTTCCATTACGAACTGCCGAAGTCCTACCAGTACATGCGCAACTGGAACAAGGGCTACCTCGAATGGTCGCAGCGCAACCGCATCACGCGCTATGCCGAGCCGATCCTCATTCACATTTATTCCGAGGTGCTGCAACGCTTCCGTGCCGCCGCACAGGGCAAGGGCTTCTCGCGCCGGCCGCCGGAAGCGCTGAAGAAGCGCGTCGAGACCTATTTCGACCCGCTGCCTTTCTATTACGATCCGCTCGAAGCCCAGGTCACCGACAAGCACCAGTATCCTCTGGCGGCCGTGACGCAGCGACCGATGGCGATGTACCACTCCTGGGATTCGCAGAACGCCTGGCTGCGCCAGATCCATACCCACAACTACCTTTACGTCAATGCGCAGACCGCCCAGCGTCAGGGCATCGATGACGGCGACTGGATCTGGGTCGAGTCGCAATGGGGCAAGGTCAAGTGCATGGCACGCCACTCCGAGGCCGTGGAACCCGGCACGGTATGGACCTGGAACGCGATCGGCAAGGCGGCCGGAGCCTGGAACCTGACGCCCGACGCCAACGAGTCGCAGAAGGGCTTTTTGCTCAACCACCTGATCTCGGAGGAACTGCCATCGGGTGCGGCACGGATTTCCAATTCCGATCCGATCACCGGCCAGGCCGCGTGGTACGACGTGCGGGTGAAGATATATAAAGTCGGCGCCGGCGAGACGGCGATTACGTCGCCGCAGTTCGAGACCATGAAGCCTTATCCGGGCATGAAGGCGCGCAGCAGCATCCTGGCCTACCTGGGAATCAAGGCGAAATGACGCAACTGGCTCTGGTGATAGACCTCAACGTCTGCGTCGGCTGCCAGGCCTGCGTGACCTCCTGCAAGGAGTGGAACACCTCCGGGGAAGCGGGGCCGATGGGCGACCAGAATCCCTACGGCGCCGATCCGACCGGCACCTTCTTCAATCGTGTGCAGACCTTCGAGGTGGGCGAGTTCCCCAATACCGAGACGGTGCATTTCCCCAAGTCCTGCCTGCACTGCGAAGACCCACCCTGCGTTCCGGTGTGCCCGACGGGCGCTTCCTACAAGCGCAAGGAGGACGGTATCGTCCTCGTCGATTACGACAAGTGCATCGGCTGCAAGTACTGCTCCTGGGCCTGCCCCTACGGCGCGCGCGAGCTCGACGAGCAGCAGCGGGTGATGAAGAAATGCACGCTGTGCGTCGATCGCATCTACGACATGACCATGGCCGAAGCCGATCGCAAGCCGTCCTGCGTCAAGGCCTGCCCGACCTCGGCGCGCCTGTTCGGGGACGTGCACGATCCTGAATCCGCGGTCTCGATCGCCATTCGCGAAAGCGGTGGTTATGCCCTGATGCCCGAATGGGGCACGCATCCGGCCAACCACTACCTGCCGCGGCGCAAGACCCGGATCAAGATCCACGAGGACGAGCTCGAGCGCGCCGACAACCCGCTCAAGGTCGATCGCCAGTTGCCCAAGCCGGCCATGAGCGAGCCGACCCTCGACGACGTCACCACCTGGTAAGCGGACACGACATGCATCCCGCGTTCTCGGTCATCTTCCTCACAACCCTGATCGGCGCCGCCCAGGGCCTGTTCCTCGCCTTGTTCACCGCACAGTCCTACGCCGCCTTCAAACTGCTGCCGCAGCCGGATGCCCATGCCTTCTACGGTCAGGGCAGCCTGCTGGCGCTGGTTCTGCTGGTCGCAGGACTGGCGGCTTCGTTCTTCCACCTCGGACATCCCGAGCGCGCCTGGCGCGCCGCGGCCAAATGGCGCACGTCGTGGTTGTCGCGCGAGGTGATCGTGCTGCCGGCTTTCATGGGCGTGGTCTTTCTCTATGGCCTGGCGCACTGGCTGGACTGGCACCCGGTACTGATGACCCTGCCCGGCGGGCTGCCCGTCGATCCCAGCGCCATCCTCGGCGTCGCGGGTACCGTGCTCGCCTTCGCCCTGTTCGTCTGCACGGCGATGATCTACGCCTGCCTCAAGTTCCTCGCCGAATGGCACTCGCCGCTGACCGTCATCAATTACATCCTGCTCGGCGGCGCCTCGGGATTTACGCTGGCCGCCGCCTTCGCCGCCGCGACGGCGCCGGAACTGGTCGGCTTCCTCGCCGGCTGGGCAGCCATCATCACCCTGCTCGGACTGTTGAGCCGCGGTGCGTCCCTGATTCGCAACGCACGCCTCAAGCCGAAATCGACGCTGCAGACCGCCATCGGCATCAAGCACCCGAAGATCGTGCAGAAAACCCAGGGCTTCATGGGCGGCAGCTTCAACACCCGCGAGTTCTTTCATGGCCGGCCGGTGGCGGTGTTGCGCGGGGTGAAGTGGTTTTTCATTCTGGGTGTGTTCCTGGTTCCGCTTCCGCTGCTTCTGGCCGGCATGCAGGGAGGCGTCGCACTTCTGGCGGGGGCTTTTGCCATGCAGTATCTGGGCCTCCTGGCCGAGCGCTGGTATTTCTTCGCCCAGGCCAATCATCCGCAAAATCTGTATTACCAGTCCATCGCCTGAGACCTGTTGTCGCCAAGGGTCTTTAGGCATATCATTGTTTGCTAAAGTACCAAGCCCTAGCACCATAACCATTCACAAGAGAGGAAAACGCATGAACTTCGACAAGGAACTCGACGCTCGCGGACTTAACTGCCCGCTTCCCATCCTGCGCGCCAAGAAGTCGCTGGCCGAACTCCAGTCGGGTCAGGTGCTGCGCATCATCGCTACCGATCCCGGCTCGGTGAAGGATTTCGCCGCGTTTGCCAAACAGACCGGCAATGAACTCCTGGCGAGCTCCGAAAAAGACAAGGAATTCGAATTTTTCATGAAGCGCAAATAAGCATTGCCCGCTCCCGACACGACCTGCCCGCGGGCAGGTCGTGTCGTTTACGGCAGGGCGGGCTCCCTGCGCGACGTTTCGCACCGGCTGCGTGAGGAATCACTGGTCGCTATAGGGCTATAGAAAAAATCGTCTGGTTGCTGCACTGCGGTTTATAAGACTATTCGAACTTGGTCATACGGACTTGGAGCAGCGACATGGGTGCCATCCCCGAAATTGCAAACATCGACGAGCTGGTCAATCGTCGCCTGGAAGAACTGCTGCCGCAGAAGCTGGAAGAAGCGCTGCGCAGCCGCGAGGAATCGAAGACGCCTTCGATGGCCATCATCGCCACCCGCGGCACGCTGGACTGGGCCTACCCGCCCTTCATCCTCGGCTCCACGGCCGCCGCGCTGGGCTGGGATGTGTCGATCTTCTTTACCTTCTACGGCCTCAACCTGCTGAAGAAGGACGTCTCCGACCTCAAGGTGAGCCCGCTCGGCAACCCCGGCATGCCGATGAAAATGCCTTTCGGGCCGGAGTGGTTCAAGGGCATCAACTGGAACATTCCCAACATCGTGCAGGCCGGCGTGCCGGGTTTCGAGAACGTGGCCACGATGCTGATGCAGCAGACCATCAAGAACAACGGCGTCGCCACCATCGAAGAGTTGCGCGGCCTTTCGCAGGAGGCCGACGTCAAGTTCATCGCCTGCCAGATGACGGTCGACCTGTTCGGCTTCAACCACGACGACTTCATCCCCGGCCTCGACTTCGCCGGCGCGGCGACCTTCCTGCCGGTCGCGCAGAAGGCCGATGTCAGCCTGTTCATGTAGCCGGAACGCAACAAAAGTCCGGGCGACCAATTCGTTTGGCTGGACTTCTTGAATAACTTTAGTTTAGGTTTATAACTCGTTGAAATTCATGGATTCAAGGGAGGCCTCACAATGAAACTGAAAAAAATCGCAGCACTCATCGCCCTTGCCGGCCTGTCCGGCTCGGCTTTTGCCACCAACGGCTATTTCCCCCACGGCTACGGCATGAAGGCCAAGGGCATGGGCGGTGTCGGCATTGCCTACGGCCAGGACGCGATGGCTGCTGCCGTCAACCCTGCCAACATGGTGCTGGTCGGCAATCGCTGGGATGCCGGCGTCGATTATTTCCGCCCTCAGCGTGAATCCTCGATCAACGGCAACATATGCGGCCCAGGTTGTAGCTTGGATGGCAAATACGACGGCAACAGCTCGGAAAACTATTTCGTTCCCGAGTTCGGCTACAACAAAATGATTGCCAGCAACATGTCGCTGGGTGTTTCGGTGTATGGCAACGGTGGCATGGCGACTGATTACGATAGAAATCCTTATGCTGCATTTACCGGTGGCCCCGGAACCGTGGGTAATGCCGGTGTCGACTTGGCGCAGCTCATGATTGCGCCTACGTGGTCTTACAAGCTGAACGAGAATCATGCGATCGGCGTCAGCCTCAAGATCGCGTACCAACGCTTTGAAGCTTTTGGACTTCAAGCCTTCGCTGGCATGTCAAGCGATTTCACCAAGCTGACCAATAATGGTCACGACAGTTCGTGGGGTTGGGGCATCGGCCTCGGCTGGACCGGGCAGATCACCCCGACCGTGAAACTGGGGGCGACCTACCAGTCGAAGACAAAGATGCAAGAACTCGACGACTACAAGGGCCTGTTTGCCGAAAAGGGTGGCTTCGACATTCCCGAGAATTACGGCATCGGCATGTCCTGGCAGGCATCACCCCAGTTGGTGATCGCTGCCGATGTGACGCAAATCAACTTCAGCAAGATCAACTCTGTCGGCAATCCGCTGCGTTTCCCCCCAGGCCCTGGTCTAATGCTGGGCAACAACAATGGGTCGGGGTTTGGCTGGGATGACATGACAGTCTACAAGATCGGCGTCGCCTACGACCTGAACAAGGAATGGACCGTGCGTGCCGGATACAACCATGGCGATCAGCCGATCCCCAGCAGCCAGACCTTCTTCAACATTCTGGCACCCGCGACTGTCGAGGATCACCTGACCCTCGGCGCCACCTGGCGCCTGGCGAGCGGCGGCGAGGTGACCTTCGCCTACATGCACGCCTTCGAGGAGACGGTCAAGGGCTCCGGTTCGATTCCGAATACTCCTTTTGGTTTGGGTGGCGGCAATGCCAACCTCAAGATGTACGAGGATTCCTTCGGCGTTTCCTACGGCGTCAAGTTCTAAGGATTGCCTCGACGGTCGTTCGGCACCAAGCGGCCAGGCGTAGATCTGACAAAACGGGGCTGGGTAACCAGCCCCGTTTTATTTGAATCAATTGAATAAAAAATCTCGGAGGAAATACATGTCGCAACTGGTTAAATTGCTGGGCGCTCTGGCCTTTTCGCTTTGCGCAAGCGTGGCATCCGCCCAGGATGCCGTTCTGAAGCCCTTCGTGCTGGGTTCGAAAGGCGCGGGGGATCTGGCGCAGAAAGTCGAGGCGACCAAGGCCGCGCTGACCAAGGCCGGCTTCACCGTGGCTGGCAGCTATAGCCCCTATGCCAATACCACCATCGTCGTTGTGACCAACGACGAGCTGAAAAGCACCGCGGCGAAATCGGAACACGGTGGTTTCGGCGCCGCGCAGCGCATCTCCATCGTCAAGGTCAAGGACGAAGTGCAGGTGGCTTACACCAACCCTGCCTATTGGGCCAACATCTACCGCATGGCCGGTGAACTGAAGGACACCGCGGCCAAGCTGCAGGCGGCGCTGGGCAAGGTGGAGGAGTTCGGCGCAAAGGGCATCACCGCCGCCCAGCTGCGCAAATACCACTACAAGATGATGATGCCCTACTTCGACGATCCCGATCCGCTCGTGATGCATGCGAGCCACGAAGAGGCCGTCAAGCAGGTCGAGGCCGGGCTGGCCGCCGGGAAGCAGGGGGTGACCAGGGTTTACCGCGTGGACATTCCCGGCAAAAAGGAAGTCCTGTTCGGCGTGGCCATGAAGGGCGTCACGGAGAAGGACAAGTTCATCGATGACAAGTTCATCATGAGCGAGATCGACTTCAAGGATGTCAAGTCGGCCGCGCACCTGCCCTACGAAATCCTAGTGGTTGACCGCCGCGTATTCGCCCTGTCGGCAAGGTTCCGCATCGCGGCGAGCTTCCCCGACCTGTCGATGATGGGCGAGAACAGCTTCATGCGCATCATGGAGTCCCCGGACGCCATCAAGAAGGCCCTGGCCTATACCGCCGGCGACAAGGACTAAGCCGGACGGGCCGCCTGTGCGCGCAATTTGGCGCACAGCGCGGCAACAGCTTCCGGTCGCCTACGCTCCCTGGCCACGATCACTTCCGGAGCGTCGTAGTCCGGGGCGGGGCGTTGGTCACCGTGTCGCCGGTGCCGACTTTTCGGCTCAGCGCACCGGCGCAATGCCCCATTCGGCGACGCCTTCCGGCAGTCGCACCGCGTCGTAGCCTTTCTTGCGCAGCAGTTCGACCGCGTCACGTGCGATCAGGCAGTAGGGTCCGCGGCAGTACGCGACCACCTTTTTTCCCTTCGGCAGTTCGGCGAGTCGCAGCTTCAGTTCGTCGATCGGAATCGAGCGCGCGAATGGCAGGTGGGCCGCGAGGAATTCGTCCGACGGCCGCACGTCGAGGACCACCACATCGCCCTTGCGCGCCATTTTGACCAGGCTTTCGCGGTCCTGCGGCGCCAGCTCGGTCGGATGGCTGACCATCTGTTCGATTACGTTGCGCAGTTCCACCAGCCGGTCTTCCGCGAGGGAGCGAATCGCCACCCAGAACCCGGCGACCTCGCGGTTGGCGATCCGGTAGATCACGTACTTGCCCTGCTTCTCGGTTTCCACGAGGCGGGCGGCGCGCAACTCGCGCAGGTGGGCGCTGGCGAGCTTTACGCTGACCGCCGCTTCGCGGGCGAGGGTTTCGACGGACTTTTCACCCTGGCACAGCAGCTCGATCAGTTCCAGCCGCTTCGGGCTGGATGCGGCCTTGCCGATGCGGGCCACCTGTTCGTAGAGCAGGTCTTTGACGTGGCGGGAGTCGTTCATGGCGCTCAATCTAAAGTTCTGGCGATCGTCTGTCAATTATCTTATCGACTGCCTTGACAATCTATGCATCCTTGGTCTAGATTGTTCTAACGATCGTTAGAGTGTTATCGTGAAAGCGAGGCTGGATGGATCGCATGCCCGTACGCGCCGGCACCGGCGCCCCGGACAGACAGTGAGCGTCGAAGCAGCCGAAGGCCGGGTGCATCCATCCGAAATGATTCGAATAAGTGAAGCTCTGAAATCCACCATCAAGACAGGAGGCAAGTGAAATGGCAAAAAATCTGTTCATCCTCAACGACCCGCCCTATGGCACCGAACGCAGCTACAACGCGGCACGCCTTGCGCGCACTTTGCTCAACGCCAATGAAGACGTCCGCGTGTTCCTCATGGGCGATGCCGCGGCCTGCGCCGCCGCCGGGCAGAAGGTACCGCAGGGCTACTACAACCTCGGCGACATGCTCGGCGGAGTGATGCGCCGCAACGGCGAGATCTCGGTGTGCGGCACCTGCATGGATGCGCGCGGCATGGCCGAGGAGCGCCTGATCGATGGCGCCAGGCGCGGCACCATGGACATCCTGACCGAATGGACCGTGTGGGCCGACAAGATCCTGGTGTTCTGATCACCGGGATCGCAACACGCCCGACGGCGTTGTCGCGGCAGTAGCGGGCGAGCGTGTAATCGCGCCATCCATTTGTTACCCTGAATCGGCTATCCCCTTCTGCACCGGAGAAATCTCATGGCTCACATCGTGGTACTGGGTGCCGGACTCGGCGGCATGCCCGCGGCCTACGAATTGCGCGCGGCGCTCGACCGCAGACACCAGGTTACCGTGGTCAACGAAACGGACTATTTCCAGTTCGTGCCATCGGTTCCCTGGCTCGCGGTCGGCTGGCGCACGCGCGAGGCCATCACGCTGCCGGCGGCGCCCTACCTGAAGAAGCGCGGCATCGGGTTCATCGCGGGACGGGTCGGCAAGATCGATGCGCCGGGCAACAGGCTGATCATCGGGGATGGCCGCGAGGTCGCGTACGACTACCTCCTGATCGCGACTGGCCTCCGCTGCGCGTATGAAGACGTGCCGGGTCTCGGGCCGGACCAGGGCCACACGCAGTGGATAGGCACCGTGGACGAAGCGGAGCCGGCTTATGCCGATTTCCGCAAGCTGCTGGCCAACCCGGGGCCGGTGGTGATCGGCGCTGTGCAGTTCGCCAGCTGTTTCGGGCCGGCCTACGAATATGCGGCGATTCTCGACACCGCGCTGCGCCGGCATCGCGTGCGCGACCGCGTACCGATCACCTTCGTCACCAGCGAACCCTACCTCGGGCACCTGGGCATCGCCGGCGTGGGCGATTCGAAGGGCATGATGGAACATGAGTTCCGCAATCGCCACGTCAAGTGGATCGCCAATGCCAGGGTGACCAAGATCGAGCCCGGCAAGCTGTTCGCCGAGGAACTCGATGCGAAAGGCCAGCTTGCGCAGCAGCATGAGATCGCGTTTGCGCACGCCATGATGGTGCCAGCCTTCAAGGGTGTGGCGGCGGTCGCGGCGGTGGAGGGCCTGGTCAATCCGCGCGGACTGGTGATCGTCGATGAACACCAGCGCGCCACGACGTATCCGAACATCTACGCCGCCGGCGCGTGTGTCGCGTTGACGCCGGTGGAAGCCACGCCGGTGCCGACCGGGCAACCCAAGACCGGCTACATGATCGAGTCAATGGTAAGTGCGGTAGTGAGCAACATCACGGCAGAACTGACTGGACAAAGCCCCAAGGCGAAGGCAAGCTTGAACGCATTCTGCATCGCCGACTTCGGTGATACCGGCGCGGTATTCATCGCCCAGCCACAAATGCCGCCGCGCAATGTGACCTGGTTCAAACGCGGGAAGTGGGCGCACTGGGCGAAGATCGCCTTCGAGAAATATTTCCTGTACAAGATGCGCCGTGGCGGGACCGAGCCGATCTTCGAGAAATGGGCGCTGCACATGATCGGGCTCGCCCGACTCAAGCCGACCGCTCCCGCGGATACCGGCAAGAAGTGACATGACGGAAATTGTCCGGATGGCGTATCCGCGTGATTTGCCCGAAGTCAAACAAGGAATGCGATGAGCCTGCCCATCTATCTCGACTACAACGCCACGACCCCGGTGGCGCCGGAGGTGGCCGCCGCGATGCGGCCCTGGATCGAAGAGCAGTTCGGCAATCCGTCGTCATCGCACATATACGGGCAGCAAGCGCGCAAGGCGGTGGTGCAAGCGCGGGAAGCCGTGGCCGCGCTGATCGGTGCGGAGGCGGCGGAAGTCGTGTTTACCGGCAGTGCCACCGAAGCCGATAATCTTGCCTTGCTCGGCGTCGCGCGAGCGGTGGCGCCGCACAAACGCCATCTGATTGTCAGCGCCGTCGAGCATCCGGCCGTGATGCAGCCGGCCCTGCATTTGCGTGAAGCAGGATGGGATGTGACCGTGCTTGCGGTAGATGAATTCGGCCATGTTTCACTCGATGATCTGCGCGCCGCGTTGCGACCCGACACGGCGCTGGTGTCGGTGATGCACGCCAACAACGAGATGGGCACGATCCAGCCGATAGCCGGGATCGCCGCCTTGGCCCGCGCCAACGGTAGCCTGATGCATACCGATGCGGCGCAATCGGCGGGCAAGGTCACGCTCGACGTGGCTGAACTCGGGGTCGACCTGCTGACGCTTGCCGGGCACAAGTTTTATGGTCCCAAGGGTATCGGCGCTCTGTACGTCAGGCGCGGCACCGCGATCAGGCCGATCCTGTTCGGCGCCGATCAGGAACACGGCCTGCGGCCCGGCACCGAGAACGTGGCCCAGATAGTCGGCGCCGGCGAGACGGCGCGGCTGGCGCGCAGCCGGCTGCCGCACGCCACGCGGCATCTGGCGACGCTGCGCGACGAGCTGCACCGCCGGCTGGCAGCGGGCGTGCCCGGCCTGCTGCTCAACGGCCACCCCGAGCAGCGCCTGCCGAATACGCTGCACGTATCCTTCCCTGGCGTTTCCGGGCGCGACCTGCTGGCGACGGCGCACGCGATCGCCGCCTCGGTCGGTTCGGCCTGCCATTCCGATGCCGACGCGGTCAGCGGCGTGCTGGCCGCCATGGGCTGCGATGCGGCGCGGGCGCGCGGCGCGGTCAGGCTGTCGGTGGGCTTCCCCACCTCGCTGCGCGAGATCGAACTGGCGGCGGCCGCACTGATCGACGCATGGCGTCAAACGGAGAAATGACATGAGCAAGAAAGCAAGCATCATCGGCAGCGGTTTTGCCGCCCTGAGCGCCGCCCGGCGCCTGCGTCGGCTCGATGCCGGCGTGCGCATCAGCCTGATCGCGCCGCGCCGCGAACTCATCTACCTGCCCAGCCTCATCTGGCTGCCGTCGGGCAAGCGCAAGCCCGAGGACCTGGTGGTGCCGCTGGACAAGTTCCTGCGCGCGCACGACATCGATTTTGTCGCGGGCGAGGCCACGGGTCTCGCCGACGGCGGGCGCACGGTACTGACCGCGGCAGGCCCGACGGAAAATGACGGACTCATCATCGCCTGCGGCGGGCGCTTCATCAAGAAGCTGCCGGGCATCGAGCACGCCATCCTGCCCTGCGAGGGCATCGCTCCGGTGGAGCGCTTGCGCGAGCGGGTCGCCGCCCTGCAAGGCGGGACCGTGGCCCTCGGCTTCGCCGGTAACCCCAACGAGCCGACGGCCATGCGCGGCGGGCCGATTTTCGAATTCCTGCTCGGGCTCGACACCCAGTTGCGGCGCGAAGGCCGCCGCCAACAAATCAAGCTCGCCTTCTTCAATCCGATGCCCAACCCCGGGCATCGCCTCGGCGAACAGGCGCTGAAGCGCCTGATGGGGGAAATGCAGCGCCGCGACATCGCCACCCATCTCGGGCACAAGCTGCTCGGTTTCGAACCCGGCAAGGTCAAAACCGAAGGTGGCGAATTTGCCGCCGACATCATCGTCTTCATGCCGGGACTGACCGGCAATGCCTGGTTCGACACTACCGATTTGCCGCGTTCCCCCGGCGGCCTGATCAAGGCCGATGCGCATTGCCGCGTCGAAGGGCGCGAGTGCGTCTATGTGGCGGGCGACGCCGGCAGCTTCCCCGGCCCCGACTGGATGCCCAAGCAGGCACACATGGCCGACATCCAGGCCGCGGCGGCGGCGGAGAACCTGTTGAGCGAACTGGCCGGCCGCGCACCGGACAAGACCTTCAAGGCCGAGCTGATGTGCATTGTCGACAGTCTCGATGCCGGCATGCTGGTGCGGCGCACGGAATCGGGCGGGTGGGCCTGGCCGCCGCTGAAGCTGATGCATGGCGCCAAGGATCGCTTTGAGTCCTGGTACCTGCGGCGCTATCGCTAGGGTCTGTTCTCATTCAGTCGGCGACCGTCGCCTGAATGAGAACAGACCCTAGCCCGGCATATCGGCCGGATGGCCTAGCGCGAGAAGCCACCTGTCTATTCCGGTGATTCGCGGATTGCCCTTCAACCCACAATCACCGGCTTGCCGCGTCATGACCCCAGCCGTTCCTTCTGCGCGACAAGCTTTGCCCGCGTGGCCTGGAAGCCGGCCAGGCGCGCGCGCTCCTGCTCCACAACGGCGGCCGGTGCGCGGGCAACGAAGCTTTCGCTGGACAGCTTCGTTTCGGCTTTGGCGATCTCACCCTCGATGCGCAGGATTTCCTTGCCCATCCGTTCCTTTTCCGCGGCCACGTCGATCTCGATCTTCAGCATCAGGCGGAACTCGCCGACGATCTGAACCGGCGCGTCGGACTCGGGCAGGGTGTCGGCTACCGTAACCTCGGAAAGCTTGGCCAGCGCGGCAAGGTAGGGCGCATAGGCGTTCAGGATCGCCGTATCGCCAGCGCCGACTAATGGCACGCGCTGGGCAGGAGAGATGTTCATTTCGCCACGCAGGCTGCGACAGGCGTTGATCATTTCCTTGAGCCGCGCCACCCAGGCTTCGGCGGCGGGGTCGCAACGCGACAGATCGGCCTTCGGGTAGGCCTGCAACATCAGCGACCGGGTTTCGTCGTCGGCATCGGCGCGGCCGGCCAGCGGCGCGACGGTCTGCCAGAGTTCCTCGGTGATGAAGGGGATCAGCGGATGCGCGAGGCGCAGCACGGTCTCCAGCACGCGCACCAGGGTGCGCCGCGTTGCGCGCTGCTGCGCTTCCAGCCGAGATTGCTGGCCAGCGGCCAGCTCGCCGCTTCCCTCGCCCTCAGGGAGAGGGATTGAGGGAGAGGGTGGGGTTAGCTGCACCTTCGCCAGTTCCAGGTACCAGTCGCAATATTCGTCCCAGACGAATTCATAAATGGCGCGCGAAAGCAGGTCGAAGCGGTAGTCGGCGAAGTGCTGCGCGACTTCCTGCTCGACCTTCTGCAGGCGGCTGACGATCCAGCGGTCGGCCTGGGAGAAGTCGAGATGGGTGGCGTTGCAGGCATCCGATCCGGGTTTTACGTTGGGCGCGAGGCCGCAGTCCTGCCCTTCGCAGTTCATCAGCACGAAGCGCGAGGCGTTCCACAACTTGTTGCAGAAGTTGCGGTAACCCTCGCAGCGCTGCATGTCGAACTTGATGTCGCGACCCGGCGAAGCCAGCGAGAGGAAGGTGAAGCGCAGCGCATCGGTGCCGAAGCCGGGAATGCCGTTCGGGTATTCCTTGCGCGTGCGCTTCTCGATCTTGGCGGCGTCCTTGGGGTTCATCAGGCCCGTGGTGCGTTTCGCGACCAGGTCGTCGAGTGCGATGCCGTCGATCAGGTCGATCGGGTCGAGCACGTTGCCCTTGGATTTCGACATCTTCTGGCCTTCCGCATCGCGGATCAGGCCATGCACATACACGTCCTTGAACGGAATCCTGCCGGTGATGTGCTTCGTCATCATCACCATGCGCGCCACCCAGAAGAAGATGATGTCGAAGCCGGTGACCAGTACCGTCGAGGGCAGGTAGAGGTCGAGTGCGGTATTCGACTTGGCCGGCCATTCGGGAGTCCAGTCCAGCGTCGAGAAAGGCCACAAGGCAGACGAGTACCAGGTGTCGAGCACGTCGGGGTCACGTTCCAGGCCGCCCGTGTAGCCGTCGCGCTTCGCCTGCTCGTAGGCCTCGGCCTCGTCGTGCGCGACATAGAAACGGCCGTCGTCCGTATACCAGGCCGGAATCTGGTGGCCCCACCACAACTGGCGCGAGATGCACCAGTCCTGGATGTTGTTGAGCCACTGGTTGTAGGTGTTGACCCAGTTCTCGGGGACGAAGCGGATCTCGCCCGAGGCGACGCATTCCAGGGCCTTGCCGGCGATGCTCTTGCCATCCGAATCTGGCCCACTAGCGGGCTTGCTCATGGCGACGAACCACTGGTCGGTAAGCATCGGTTCGATGATGACGCCGGTGCGGTCGCCGCGCGGCACCACCAGCTTGTGCGGTTTCACGCTGTCCAGCAGGCCCTGCGCTTCGAGGTCGGCGACGATGGCCTTGCGCGCCTCGAAGCGATCCATGCCGCGGTATTTTTCCGGGCCGTGTTCGTTGATGCGCGCGTCGAGCGTCAGGATGCCGATCGGCGCGAAGCCGTGGCGATGGCCAACCTGCCAGTCGTTGAAGTCGTGGGCCGGCGTCACCTTGACGCAGCCGGTACCGAATTCCTTGTCCACGTAGCTGTCGGCGATGATGGGAATCTCGCGGTCACACAACGGCAGCACCACGTGCTTGCCGACCAGGTGGGCGTAGCGTTCGTCTTCGGGATGGACCATGATCGCGACGTCGCCGAGCATGGTTTCCGGGCGGGTGGTGGCCACCGTCAGGCTTCCGCTGCCGTCGACCAGCGGATAGCGGATGTGCCACAGCGAGCCGTCTTCCTCTTCGTTCACCACTTCGAGGTCGGACACGGCCGTGAGCAGCTTCGGGTCCCAATTCACCAGGCGCTTGCCGCGATAGATCAGGCCTTCCCTGTGCAGGCGGACGAAAGTTTCGGTGACGATCTTCGACAGCCCGGCATCCATCGTGAAGCGCTCGCGCGACCAGTCGGGCGAGGTGCCCAGGCGGCGCATCTGGCGCGTAATGGTGTCGCCCGAGAACTTCTTCCATTCCCAGACCTTCTCCAGGAACTTCTCGCGGCCCAGATCGTGGCGCGAGATGCCCTGGCCGTCGAGCTGGCGTTCCACCACGATCTGCGTCGCGATGCCGGCGTGGTCGGTGCCCGGCTGCCACAGCGTGTTGTCGCCGCGCATGCGGTGGTAGCGCGTCAGCGAATCCATGATCGCCTGGTTGAAGCCGTGGCCCATGTGCAGCGTGCCGGTGACATTCGGCGGTGGCAGCAGGATGCAGAAATTGTCGGATTTGGTGGTGTCGAGCCCGGCGGCGAAATAGCCGCGCGACTCCCAGATCGGGTACCAGCGCCGCTCGATTTCGGCGGGTTCGAAGCTCTTGGCGAGTTCCATAAGTCTTGCGAGGGGCTAAAAGGCGTAATTTTAACGGAACCGGCTCCCCCGCGGCCTCTGCAAATCTGCGGCCATCGGGGGTTTGGGCTATCATTGCCGCCTCTTGAAGTCGGCCTGCGATTTAAACCCCTCCCCATGATCCGCAAGTTCCTCCGCCATGTGTTTCGCCGTGGCGAATCCCCGTCAACGCACGGCCCGGCGATGATTCCCGTGGCGCGCCACGGCATTCGCCGCGACCATGTCTCGCTCGGCGCCCGCCGCACCTGCGAGACCCTGCAACAGGCGGGGCACAAGGCCTATATCGTCGGCGGCGCGGTGCGCGACCTGATCGCCGGCATCGACCCCAAGGACTACGACATCGCCACCGATGCCACGCCCGAGCAGGTGCGCTCCCTGTTTCGCCGCGCCCGCATCATCGGCCGCCGCTTCCAGATCGTGCACGTGATGCAGGGCGGCGAGACGCTGGAAGTGTCCACCTTCCGCGCCGCGCACGACGCGCATACCGTCAAGGACGAGCACGGCCGCGTGCTGCGCGACAACGTCTTCGGCTCGATCGCCGAAGATGCCGCGCGGCGCGACTTCACCGTGAATGCGCTGTATTACGAACCGTCCTCGGAGACTGTGATCGACTACCACCACGGCGTCGCCGACCTGCAGCAGAAGACGCTGCGCATGATCGGCGACCCGCGGCAGCGCTACCGCGAGGACCCGGTGCGCATGCTGCGCGCCGTGCGCCTGTCGGCCAAGCTGGGCCTGGCGCTCGATCCGGCGGTGCGGGCGCCGATCCGCGAAATGGCGGAACTGATCGAGAACGTGCCGGCGGCGCGCCTGTTCGACGAAATGCTGAAGCTGCTGTTTTCCGGGCATGCGGTCGAGGCGGTGCACCGCCTGCGCGACGATGGCCTGCACCACGGCCTGCTGCCGTTGCTCGACGTGATCCTCGAACAGCCGCTGGGCGAGAAGTTCGTCATGCTGGCGCTGGAGGGCACGGACGCCCGCGTCAAGGCCGGCAAGTCGCTGTCGCCCGGCTACCTGTTCGCCACCCTGTTGTGGCATGAAGTACTGGCCGCCTGGGATGCGCGCAAGGCCCGCGGCGAAGTGCCGATTCCCGCACTGTACGAAGCAATGGACGAGGTGTTGAACGTACAGGGCGAAAAGCTCGCCATCACGCGCCGCATCGCCGGCGACATCAAGGATATCTGGGCGCTGCAGCCGCGTTTCGAGAAACGCGCCGGCAAGTCGCCCTATCGCCTGATCGAACTGCCGCGCTTTCGCGCCGGCTATGATTTCCTCGTGCTGCGCGCGCAAAGCGGCGAGATCGGGATGGACATCGCCGAGTGGTGGCACGACTTCCAGAACGCGGATCATGAAGAGCGCGAGGCCCTGCTGATTCCCGACAGCGGCCCGAAGAAGCGCCGGCGGCGTGCGCGCGGCAGGAAGCCGGCGGCCGGGGACGACGCCGGGGGTGGCGCCGGGGGTGGCGAGATGGCCGGCGGCACAAGCAGCGAAGCCTGACGTGGGCCGGCGTTGTTTCATAGCGCTGGGCGCCAATCTGGGAGACCCGGTGCTGACGGTGCGGGCGGCGATTCTTGCCCTGCGCGAACTGCCGCAGACCGAATTCATCGCCGCGTCGTCCCTGTATCGCACGGCGCCCGTGGGCCTGCGCCACCAACCCGACTTCATCAACGCCGTGGTCGAGCTGATCGCCGTGCCGCCGGCGCCGACTTTTCTGGAAACGCTGTTCGAAATCGAAGCCCGCTTCGGCCGCCGCCGCAGCGTGAAGAACGCGCCGCGCACGCTGGACCTCGATCTGCTGCTCTATGGCGACCAATGCAGCGACGACCCGCAGCTCACCCTGCCGCATCCGCGCCTGCATGAGCGCGCCTTCGTGCTGGCGCCGCTGGCCGAAATCGCGCCGCAACTGGTGATTCCCGGCCGCGGACGTGTTGCCGACCTGCTGCTGCAATGCGCCGGCCAGCGCATCGAAAGATTGCTGCCGCAGGCCGCCTGACGGGCATGATTTTGAGATACGCCTCTCGACATGAAAGTCATGCCCGTTTTCCCTCTCCCCCAACCCCTCTCCCGGAAGGGAGAGGGGAGCGCCGAGAGTTGCTGACGCAACTTTCATATTGAACATGGCTTCGATGCTGCAGGTCCCGGTGGTCTGGCAGACCGCGCTGCTGCTGACGGCATCGAACGTCTTCATGACCTTCGCCTGGTACGCCCATCTCAGGAATCTCAACGACCGGCCGTGGTGGATCGCCGCGCTGGCGTCCTGGGGCATCGCCCTGTTCGAATACCTGCTGCAGGTGCCGGCCAATCGCATCGGCCACCAGGAGCTGTCGCTGGGCCAGCTGAAGATCATGCAGGAAGCGATCACTCTCACGGTATTCGTCCCTTTTGTGGTGTTCTACATGCAGGAACCGCTCAAGCTTGATTATCTTTGGGCGGGTTTGTGTATCCTAGGCGCCGTTTATTTCATCTTCCGCAGCCCATGACCTACTTAGCCAGCAACAAGCCGATCACCCTGCCCGAGCTCGCGCGCATGAAGCGCGAGGGCGAAAAGATCGCCATGCTGACCTGCTACGACGCCAGTTTCGCCGCGCTGGAAGACCGCTGCGGCGTGGATGTGATGCTGGTCGGCGATTCGCTGGGCAACGTGATCCAGGGCCAGACCTCGACCCTGCCGGTCACCATGGAACACATGGTCTATCACACCGCCTGCGTCGCCGCCCTGCCGAGCCGGCCGATGCTGGTGGCCGACCTGCCGTTCGGCGCCTACCACGAGTCCAGGGAACAGGCGATCCGCAACGCCGGCAAGCTGCTGGCGGTCGGCGCCGAAATGGTCAAGCTGGAAGGCGGCGAGGTGATGGCCGAGACCGTGCATTTCATGGTCGAGCGCGGCGTCCCGGTCTGCGCCCACATCGGCCTCACGCCGCAATCGGTGCATGCGCTGGGCGGCTACCGGGTGCAGGGGCGGGACGACGCCTCGGCCTCCCGCATGAAGCGCGAAGCCCGCGCGCTGGAGGAGGCCGGCGCCGCGCTGATGGTGCTGGAGATGGTGCCTGCCGCGCTCGCCGGCGAGATCACGCGCCAGCTCACCGCCTGCGCCACGATAGGCATCGGCGCCGGCAGGGACTGCGACGGCCAGGTGCTGGTGCTGCACGACATGCTGGGGCTCTACCCGGGGAAGAAGGGCCGCTTCGTGCGCGACTTCATGGCCGAGGCGCAGAGCATCGAAGGCGCCGTCAAGGCCTATGTCGCCGCCGTCAAGGACGGCAGTTATCCCGGCCCCGAGCACAGCTACTGACGCCATGCCTCCGATGGATCGCCCGGCATGACGAGACACATCGCTTTCGTATCGGCGAGGGCTGGCAAATCGGCCCCCCACCCCCGTTCCACGGCCGGCCCTGCAGGGCCGGCCGGCTTCGCGGGCACGGAGCAGTGCTCCGCGAATTCCCCGCTTCGCCCCCT
>Ga0268298_10001419_pt1 | contig 28317 bp, 22 predicted proteins | sample WWTPWeurt_MetaG_FD_194462 | JGI IMG/M metagenome (GOLD analysis project Ga0268298, IMG submission 194462) | Activated sludge microbial communities from WWTP in Nijmegen, Gelderland, Netherland - WWTP Weurt | ecosystem: Engineered > WWTP > Aerobic digester > Activated sludge | place... | reverse complement strand
AAAGATTGATAAACACGCACCTTACAAGGATGTCTATTTCGATCTGCAGACGGGCCGCTCTGGAAGATCCTGGGAAATTCTGGGGGAAGTGCCGCCTCGCTCTCTAGAGGCAAAAGACATTCGTCTTCTTTCTCGCATTGACTCAGCAGACGGCGTGCTCTACATACTGGGAGAAACCGGAGCAGTTTATTTTTCGAACGACAATGGCCAGACGTTTGACTACAGACTCTTCGCATTCAAGGGCGCAAGCGGGCTCAGGCGTCCTATTTTCGAGGATCTACTTGCTTTGCCCGGAAAACGAGCGCTCGTTCTTGCCACAGTCGGTTCTCGTTCTTGCCTCGTTGATTTCAAAGAGAATGCATACGGCATGCAGTGCTTTTCTACCGTCTATAACAACATCGTCCAAATCCCGAATGGAAAGAAGAGCGAAATATACATCACTGGAACAGCTCGCGTACTGCGCTCAGACGACGGCGGAGTTACGTGGAACGGGCCCTTTGACGAAAGATATGGTTCGCGTACTTTGATGATCAACACAATGGCGCGTGACGGGAAAGGGCAGACTTTTTTTGGAGGCGGATCTCTCTGGATTCGCGATCAGAAAGGACAGCTCTTTCTTCCGGAGCTTCGCGCGGAACATGACATCATCGGGATGCACATAGACAAAGATGGGCAGGGTTTTGTGTACGGAGACGATGAATTGTTTCGCTACACCAATGATGCGGGCCGCACCTGGTATGCTCCTTCCAACCGAATCTTAAAGAATACTACCTTTTATTCGCACCAGGTTTTACCAAACGGCGATGTGGTTCTGGCCGGAGAAAACGAAACGTACGTGTTACTCGGAGAGCCACACGTGACTATGGAAAGAGACAAAAGCGGTCATGCATTCGTTGAGTTTCAAATCAAACAGGAAGATCATGCGTCTCTTGTGGTTGCCTTTCTTCTTCGCGCCACTCTGTGGATGATTCTCTACGGAATCGTTTTTGGTCTGCTTTCTCTTGGTTATAAGTACATCCCCACTCATCCAATTTCCAGAGAGTCGGCGGCAGTGGGTGGACTCTTCACTGCCACCACCTTGATTGGATTTGTAATTGGATTTCAGGTCTGGGTGACTGGATTTGCAAATACGGGTAGACTCTATGGAGTGTGGGCTGTGATCCCCGTCGGGATGATCCTTCTGATTTTCTGCACTCAGATTCTTTTCTTTGGGCTGGAGCTTGCCTGTGTTCTAGATGAGCGTCGCACGCAGGACGCATATCCCGAGGCGGGCGGAGTGAGACTCAGCGTTCCTCTGAAAGTGGAAGTCCCACTCGTGCGTGCGAAGAAACCGCGCAAGTGAGTCATGGACGTTTCGCATCTCTTTATCTGGGAAAGCAGGGTACTGTTTCTCGCAAAAGGCCTTCGCGCAGAAGCGCACGCTCATTACAATGCCTCTTTGATTATTTCCGCAGATAAGCCTTTTGAAATTCGCACTCCCGAGCGCGGCTACGGTGGCCTCGAATGCGTTTTAATATCGCCTAACGTATACCACGAACTTCGCGCAGAGAAAAGCTCCATGATTGTGCTGCAAATTGATCCACTGGGTGCAGAATATAGAGCGCTTGCAAATGCACTGGGAGGAGAGGGCATCATTCAAGCACAGCGACCCGATGGCATTGAAAAGGAGCTTTCTATTCTTCTGGATCCGGCCTCTTCCCGCTGTGAGTCCGCGGCGGCCTTTGTTCGCATGCTTCTCATGCGAACAATTCACTACGAAGAGATGCCTCATACTGTAGATCCACGGGTGGCCAGGTTGATCGCCTTACTCAAGGAACACATCAGCGAAGACATGCCAGAAACTGTGTCCGTGCAGGAAGCGGCCGCTCATGTTGGACTGTCTGCGGATCGTTTGATGCATTTGTTTAAGGAAGAAATGGGCCTGCCCATTCGCAGATATGTGCTGTGGCTCAAGCTTCGCCGGGCAGTCATGTTAATGCGCACAGAGGGAATTCGGATGACGGAGGCTTCGCATGCGGCCGGTTTTGCGGATTCTGCGCACTTGAGCCGAACTTTCAAAGATATGTTTGGCATTCCTCCTTCATTTTTTTTCGCAAATGACAGATTCGTTCAAGTGAATCAGTGCGAAGTGTGGTAGAGTTCATCATCGGGGGTTATGATCATGAAAAACGTTCAACAATGGTTCGATGAATACGCAGAAAGCCACAGAAATGAGACCAACCAGACCATACACTGGATCTGCATTCCTCTCATTATGTTCAGTACTCTTGGATTGTTCTGGGCTGCCTCTGACTATGTGGTTTCAGCCACCGGCATTTCTTTGCCATACTATGTGAACCTGGCCAGCTTGCTTTTGCTCGTAGGGATGACCTGGTATCTGGTGATGTCCGTGAGATTGTTTCTGGCAATGGTTCCTGTGGCAGCGCTGATGGTGTATGGGCTCTGGATTCTGAAGATCAACGCGATGCCTGTGGCAGTGATCTGCGGAGCGATCTGGATTTCTGCCTGGATTGGCCAGTTCATTGGCCACAAGATAGAAGGAAAGAAGCCTTCTTTCTTCAAGGACATTCAGTTTTTGCTGGTGGGCCCTTTCTGGCTGATGGGAAAGCTATTTAAGAAACTGGGAATTGCGTACTGAGCGTTCTCACAAACGATTACCTTCGCACTTGTTTCTTTTTCGATGGGCGCCTTTTCGCAGTGGGCGCCTCAGTTTTTAGAACTGCCTGGAAGTAGTCTCCCACAACCCGGTCGCACCAGGGCTTCGCCTTCCATCCTTCGAAATAAGCGACATGACTTCCTCTCTTCGTGTGAACGAGCATCGTGTGTGGAAGATTCTCCAGCCAGTGCAAGTTCTCAAGCACGTTTAGATTTACGCAAATCGGATCATCTTGTGAGTTCAGTATGAGAAGTGGAGTGCGAATGTTCTTTGCCACTTTGATCGGATTCGAAAATCGATAGTATTCTTCCTTTGTTTTGTATCCTGCGATTGCATGGATTCTGTCCTGAAACTCGCCAAGGGTTTGCGCCTGCATTGCATGATCGAAGCCGTGCACTCTAGAAAGGCTGTCATAATGTCTCTTTAGAAAATAGCTGATCAATCGTTGGCCCATGATTTTGCTGTAGACTGGATGAATGCGATGAAATGCTTTTTCAATGTCGTAAGCAGGAGAAATGGCTGCTGCAGCCATGAATTTACTCTTCTTGCCGGACTCGCCCAGATATCTGGCAAGCAAACCTGACCCGGCTGAAATTCCAATGCCGAATAACGGTGCTCCAGGGAATTTTTTCTGAATGAATGCAAGTTGCTCCGAAAGGTCAGATGTGGAACCCATTGTGTTGATCTTTGGTTTTCCAAGCGGAAGGTTTCCGTGTCCTCGCCTGATGCAGACCACTGCAGTCCAACGCAGGGATACGCGAACATACTCCACAATTCCTTTTACGTCCTGTTCATCTCCGCTGATTGTATGAAAGATCACTACGATCGGCATGATGCTTTTCTTCTTGTTTTTCAGAAGAGCGTTCTGCTCATTCCAGCCAGACCATGCCAGGCCAGTGATGCCTCCATCCTTCATTCGAAGCTGGTCTATTCTGTCGAACGGATAGTCTTTGGATCTGTATTCCCTGAACAACAACAGAAGAAGCATCAGGTGATTGTTGAAGCACCAGGGCGTAGGATGGTAGGCTCGGGTGAGGACAGGGACTTCTCTCAAAATCTGATCATGAAATTCATTTTCTTGAAAATGCAAAACTGGTTTATGAGAAACGGAGTAGAAGTAGTAGGCACAGAGCAGTGCCAGAAAGCCTACGCCCGCGCAGATGGTAAGTACGATCGGTTCCAGTGTTTTGCTCCTTGAATCCGAAGTACAGAATCTACTTCAGCCCACCTCTCATTTTTTAACTTGCGGTTGTTCCGTCCTCAAGTACGAAGGGCATGTGTCCCTGGTGCTCTTGATCGATGCAGATCCAAATCAAGTCTCGAAGTTTGAGCATGCAATGCAAGGCTCTGAAGTTCGGCTTCTTACAGCATCCAATCTAGCTCGGGGTCTCGAGCTTGCAAAAAGTGGTTCCCCGGATCTGATTATGGTGGGTGCCACTGAGAAAAGCACGGATTCCATTTCCGTGATCAGCAATCTGAGAAAAGAACATACAACAAGAGAGATCGGCATCTGCCTGATCAGCGCACCGTTAGAAAAAGGTCTGATCCTTCGCCTCAAGCAGCTGGCAGTTCTGGACATTGTTCCGCCTTCCATGCAGGCTGCGGACCTTCGCGGTCGTGTGGAAAGGGCCGTCGCTGTGGCTGAAAAGTTGCGGCTGCAGCAGGAGCTCAAGAGAGCCAACCACATCAACGTTAGCCGCAAAGGCGGGCGCACTCAGGTGACCGTTCTCTCTAATCTGAAAGACTTTGCGCTGCCAGAAGCAAAAGTTGTATTCAACCATTTCTTTTTAAAGCTGATCAAGCCGGACATTGTGATCCTGGATATCCGGCAGGTGCCAGAGATTCCTCCGACTGAATTGCGCATCCTGGATCAATTTGTAACCGTTCTAGGCGGAGAAAAGGTTCTTGTTCTCGCAGGCAAGCACCTTGGTTCCATTGTGTCGCAAACCGAGATTGGCTCCCGCAATAAGGTGTTCTTCTCTTCTGAGGAAATGGACACATTTCTGGCCAGGAAAAAGTAACCCGGCTTTCACTTGATCGCGCCGCTTGCAGGCGAAAACCTGGTTATGGCAAAGTTTCCACTCAATTCATTTCCAGAACTGGCTCCTTCTCACCCGGCGGACATTTCTAAATCCATTCAGAAAGAATACGGCCGCACACTGGACGATTTCGTCGACGGCGATGTGTTCCTTCATCCGCGTGCATTTACCATTGATCGCACATTTGCACAGGAATTCGCAACAGTATTTCACGAATCTTCTCCTCTCTTCCTGTCTGCCCCTTACGCGCAGGCGCACGGATTTGCAGATATGCTGGTTCATCCTCTGCAAGTGTTCAATGTGATTCTCTCCCTGGGCGTTCAAAACAATTCAGAGAAGGCAATCGCAAACCTGGGGTATTACAACGTTCAATTTTTGAAACCAGTTTATCCAGGAGATACACTCACAGGCCGCACCAGAGTGCTTTCCAAGAAAGTACGCGGAGAAGGAAAGCCAGGAATTGTTCATGTCAACACCCTGGGTCTAAACCAGCGCGGGGAAGTTGTCATCCAATATGAAAGAAAGATCATGATCCCACCAGGAGACGGTAAATCCGCTCCAAAGCGCGGAGATGCAAATCTTCCTTTCCCGGTAGTCAAAGACCCATCCTGCGAACTGCCGGACGCTAAGTCTCTTTCCACCGACATGAAGCATCACACTCTGTCCAATACATACTTCGAAGATTTCGAAGCAGGACAGATCCTGGTGCACAAGAACATGCGAACCATCACGGATGAGCATGTGCCATGGACCTATCGCATGGGCAATACACATCCACTTCACTACGATCGTCTCTATTCAGCAGGTCTCTCCGGTCCAATGAGCGGAGAACCGATTGTATATGGCGGACTCGTCTTCGGATGGTTATGCGGTCTGGCCAGTCGCGATCTTACAGAGAATATGCTCTGGGATCTGGGCTACACAGAAGGTTACCACACCGCTCCGGCTATTTCAGGGGACACTGTAGGTTCCATCTCGCGCATTGTTGCCAAGGAAGAAGGCCCCATGCCAAACACTGGCATTCTTCATGTTCAATTGATTGGAGTAAAGAACGTCAAAACAAAAGAAGCGTTTGATAAGCACGGTGCAGATCTCTTCATCAAAGAGAACGATAAGAAAGACATGGGCAAAGAGAAGATCCCAGAAAAGATCTTTGAAATTGAGCGTCGCATTCTGTTGAAAAAGAAAGGCTACGGCGCGTGATTCATAAGCGCGAATTCCACGACCTGGAAAAGAAATTTGACCTTGTCGTCATTGGCGGCGGCATAACGGGCATTTCAGTTGCTCGCGAAGCTGCCGTTCGCGGAATTCGCGTGCTCTGCGTTGAAAAAAATGATTTCGCCTGCGCCACTTCCTCTGCCACTTCCAAACTGCTTCACGGCGGTCTGAGATATCTGGAGAGTTACGAATTTGGCCTAGTGCGCGAGTCTCTGTCTGAGCGTCACATCATGGGACTGGCCGCGGGCCACCTCAGTCGGCCCATGCAATTTCTTGTTCCCATGTTTGAATGGAGCAATCCGGGTCGATTCATCATGCAGATGGGTCTTTCCACTTATGATCTTCTGGCGTATGACCGCAATCTGGGAACTCCAGAAGACAAACAGATTCCACCTGCAAAATGGATTTCCAGAGAAGAGTTTTTGAAGCTCGAACCAAAGATTGAGTCGAAAGGCTTGAAAGGCGGATTCGTATATTACGATTACCAGAGTACATATCCTGAAAGGCTGGCGCTTGCTTTTGTAAAAACGGCGGTGCAGGCGGGCGCGGTGATGCTCAATCATTGTCAGGCCACTGGCTTTGGCTTCAAAGCAGGCACCAAACAGATCGAATCTGTTCAGATTCAGGACACTCTGAGCGGGAAAGAATACACTGCGAAAGGTTCTGTATTTGTAAACGCGTCCGGGCCCTGGATGGATCAGGTTCTTGGTCTTGCGGAACGTTCTCCTCTCCACAAAGTTCAAAAATCAAAAGGTATACATTTACTTACGGATCGCATCATCGGGGAGCAGACTCTGTTTTTGCGAAACAAGAAAGGCCAGCATTGTCTTCTGCTTCCATGGGAGGGCATGACTCTCATAGGTCCCACGGATTCGCCTTACGAAGGAAGTCCCGACGATCTCAGTCCAGTGGAAGAGGACATCACAATGCTGATGGATCTGGTCAATGAGCTCTTGCCGGGCAGGCCTCTTACGCGCGAAAAGATACGGCACGTGCCGATCGGAATTCGTCCACTTGTTTTTTCAGGTAAGTCTACCTACAGAGCTTCCAGAAAGCATGAGATCTATGATCACGCTGCAGACCAGGATAAGATTGAGGGCCTCGTTTCCGTCCTGGGAGGCAAATGGACTACTTCCAGGAAACTCGGAGAAGATGTGCTGCATGCATGCCTGCCAAAGTTACGCTCGTTTTCTCCTGGAATTCAAATCAAAGATGTTCGCACAGACCGCGAGCCACTGCACGGATATCCTACGTTTGGTGCTTCTTCCACCGAAATATGGGAACAGATTGCCCTCATGAATCACAGAGTGCCGGATAACGTTCTCAATCATCTCTATACGCTTTACGGAACCGACTACCAGGAAGTGCTGGAGATTGCGCGAAAAGAACCTTCTCTGCTGAAACGAATTTCTGACGAGCCCGGAAGATATGACATCATGGCTCAGATCGTCTACGCTGTAGAAAATGAATCCGCCCATACTCTGTCTGACATTCTTTCCAGGAGACTGGCGCTTGGAAGCTTTGGCTACCCCGGAGATACTGCGGCAAAGCGAGCGGCAGACCTTGCAGGCAAACTTCTGAAGTGGAGTTCTTCCAGGAAGACAGAAGAACTCAAGGCATACAGATTGTCTTATCCTCTCGAAAGACTTTCTACTGATTCGAAGAAAAAGAAATAATCCCCGATCGAGTCAAGATTCGGAAAACATCACGGATCGCATGGAAATGGATGCAAGATCCATCCCTGTAACTGGATAGGTTAGGCGATCCTGTTCCTCCGCGGCTCCCAGAGCATACAGAAGAGGCCAGTAGTGTTCCGGTGTGGGTGCAGATAGAGCGGCGTCGTTCCCAAGCGATTCAATGGCGCATAACTTCGAAAATTCTCGTTGGTCCAGCAGGGAAGTGACTGTATTGTCAAAACGCGTGGCCCATTCATAGGTTCCTCTGCGTCCGCTAAAATCAGCTGCACCCAGATTGTGAACAATGTTGCCACTTGCGAGAATCAGCACTCCTTCGTTGCGCAATTCGCGCAATTCCCGACCGATCGCCATATGCTGTTCTCCGCTTTTGGCCGCGTCCAGGCTCAGCTGCACCACAGGGATGTCAGCGTTCGGAAACATTTTCTTAAGAACACACCAGGTACCGTGATCCAGTCCCCATTGTTCATCCGCGCGCGCTCCAGTCAAAGATGCTGTGCGAAGAGCAAGCTCAGGTGAGCCGGGTGCAGGATAAGTCACCTGATATAGTTCATCAGGAAATCCATAAAAATCATATATGATGCGGGGCTTCTGCATGGAGGTCACGAGCGTTCCGCGTGTGACCCAGTGCGCGGAAACCGCTAGAATGGCGCGAGGTTTCAGGCTCTGCCCGAGCGTAGCCCAGGCTTGCGTGATCTCATTGTCCTCAAGGACGAGCATTGGATTTCCATGCCCTACAAACAAAACAGGCATCTTACTCATGGGCTTCCTTCTGTTGCAATCGTCTGCACACTACAAAGAAAACAAACATCCACGCAAGGAGCAAGAAAGGAATGATTGTTTCGCCTCCGCGCGCAGTCCACTCTGGAAGAGTGAGAGAAAGAATTCCACCTCCGACGAATGGGGCGTTGAACGGAACTGCCATGCCGTATACAAGTCTCGCTTCGTCTTTCGTGTGCGAACGCAACAATCCAAGAAGCATCAAACCAAGAGCTGTGGTCCCGGTGGCCATTCCGTAGTTGATCAGTCCAAGCTCTCTCCACGTATTTGTGGGCAGCATTCGCGGCGCGAAGAAATACATCAGAACAAAGCAGAAGAAAGCACCGAATGCCATCATCGCTGAGAATGGAACAAGAAGTGCAATGAAGGCTGCGGGTTCAAGTGCTGCGAGAGCGGCCAGGATGATCCAGTCCAGGACCTGGCCGTTTATGTTCTGGATCGTTTCGCAGTTTTCAGCAGTCAGGATTCCAGCGCGGATGGCGATCCACCTGACGGGGAATGCGCACAGTAGCGCAAGAGAAAAGAGGGGAATGTCTCCAAGGAAGAGTGCGCGCGGAGTGTAAATGGCGACGATTCCCAGCCCTTCTTTTGCGGCCATCGCAATGAACACAGCGGAAAGCGGAAGAAGGAACAATAGGAAGATGCGCAGTAGGCCTTTCGGTCCTGGGAAGCGTGGACGGCGCACTTCCGCGTCCGCGATTCCATTTGCTTCTACGGACGACAGAGGTCGCGCTGATTCGTGCGAAGAGCTTGCTTCTGTTCCAATTACGTGCTGAGCTTTTCTGTTTAGATGATTTACAATCCAGATTCCGCTGAGTGCTCCCCAGACCTGTCCAAGAGTAGCAGAGAAAAGTCCCAGGTCCCCAATCGCAGACTGGCCGAGTCGCCGCATAACGGCAGACATGGCCGCCGCAGATCCTGGTCCGCCGGCCCAACCAATTTCGACTACGTGAGCAATCAAAGGGGAAACGTCCGCGCGAAAGAAGAGCAGGTAGATGCAATATGCGCCAAGGAGCTGACCAAAAGACAAAAACCACACGAACAGATTCTGCTGAACAACCTGACCCACCAGTCCTCTGGATGATTTGCCGGATTCAAATCCAAGAACGATGGCAGCGAATAAGTATCCAAGAAGAAGCGGAGGCCAGGAGCGAATGAAAAGTCTCTCTGGTTTTCCTACAATCGAAAGTACTTCTGGTCCTGCGCAGAAAAGGAGGAGCCCACCCAGGAGTGCGGGCGGGATGAACCATCTTCTGAGAAAACGGATTTGCGAATAGATGAGCCACCCGCCGGCAAGTGCCAGAATGGCTGCTAGAAACGCCGTGGCCTGCGTCATCCTGCGCGGCTCATCAGGAACTTTTCCAGGTACTCGGTGATATCTCTGATATTGCGATTGATCATTCGTTTGAACTCAGGCGGTATGTTTTGCGATTTGATCACGCGATAGTAGTTCAGAGCATTCTTCAGCATCTTTCTTCGCGTAAATTCCTGAGCTTTGACCAGCATTGGTTTGTACTTATAGTATGCATATTCCATTGTATGATAGTCGCGGCTCAGCTTGAAGCTGTCCGGGATTTTGGTGAAATCATATGTGAGAGTGAGGAATGGCGCATCGTCTTCTTCCGGTGGTTTGAGTTCGAGAACACCTCGAATCTCCTGCACCTGTGGCTTTTCCTCTTTTGCTTCTTCCGGTTCGTCGAGCCCCGGAATTTCAGGAGTTTCTTCTTCTGTCGCTGCTGTTTCGCCTGCGCTTGCTGTGGCTGCTTCTGCTTCCGCAGGCAACTGAGGCTGATCGTCCACCTTCATGCCAGAAGGCATTCCCAGACTCAAGAGTGGCTGGCTGGATAAATCGCGCGCTGCTTCGAGGTGGCTGCCTGCAAATTCGCCCACGGCTGGCATTCGCACCGGCTGGAGATCCGGCTCCGGCGTCTCAAAGACGATGTGCTTTGGTTCCTCTTCCTCTTCTTCTTCGGGCTCTGGCTCTGGCTCCTCTTCTGGTTCAGGCTCCGGTTCCGGCTCAGGCTCAGGTTCTTCTTCTGGCTCTTCGTCTTTTTCCTCTTCCTTCTTCGGAAATTCGCCAATGTGAATGGTCGCGTGCTCAATCTCGATGGTTGCTTCTTTCTTCTTCTTCTCTTCTTCTACCGGCATTTCCACCGGCGGGAGAACAGGAAGTTCCTCATTGGCCAGCCAGTCCGCGTATTCCTGTTTCCGCTTCTTATGTTCTTCCAGTTTTCTGAGGAATTCTTCGCGTTCCTTAAAAAGATCCTGCTTTCTTCTGTCCTCGCCGGAACGTCTGTCTTTTCTTTTTGGATCGTTCGACATTCGCCGATCGATATTCTTTCTGCGCTCTACTCCACTGCGTCGATCGTGTGCGGGCAGGTGTTTGAACTTTTCCCACGCGCGATCAAAATCAGAATCGGTCCAGCCGTCTGTTACGAGTTCCCCGCGTTCGTTCAGTGAAATTCCAGGAGGAAGATTTCTCTGTGCTACTCCTGTTTCCTGTCCTGGTTTTCCGTATCCTTCTCTGACCCATTCTCCTGAAGGAGGTACAATGCGCGGAATGACAGGAAGGATTGCCTGAGCAGGCATGTCCGCAGTAGCGGGGACCGCATAGGCCGCTCCCATCGTAGGGATCGCTGCACCTGGTGCTTGCCCCGGCATCGCAGTTTGAGCGGGCGCCCCTGGAGTGGCTGCATAGGCGGAAGGTGCCGACGCGGGTGAGGAAGCTGGCGCGGACGCTGATGGGGAAGCGGGGGCAGAACCCGGAGAAGACGTCGCATAACCACCCGAAGGTGAAGTATGTTGAACTGAGATCGCGGAAACGGCAGCAACCGACTCTGCGATTTTCTGTACGATCGAATCAGATAGATTCTTGATGCCCTCTGTTAGATTTTCCAGTGCCAGGTTCTGGAGAGTCAGAGGGATTACGATTTCTGGAAATTTGAGTTGGTCGTCTTCGCTTTCAAATCCGGAAAGCCATCTGCGAATATCGTCTATGTTGGTCTGGATGCGCGACTGAATGTCCGCATCCTGAACTCGATTAGCCACTCGTTCGAATACTTCGAGCGCCTCTGTTGCCTTTTGCTTTGATACGAGTATTTCAGCATTTTGCAGAGCTCGTCTGTGATGCGCAAATCTAGAGGAGCGTGCGATGAGTTGATCTGTGTTGTATGTTACGCGAAGAGGGACTTTGGACGAGCGAGATGGCTCCTGTTTTCTGGAGACACCCTTTGCCTGGATTTTGTCCGGAGCTTTTGCGAGTAGATCGCGGATCTGGTCGGTGGTGTCCTTGCCGCCGAGTGGCACAGCAGTGCCTCGGTCATCTTTGACTCCAGGCAAACCGGGACTGGAGGATGGCCCTTCCGAGCTTCCCTGTTCCCCCGGCGAGGGACGAACGGCCCACAGACCCACACCCGCGGCTACGCCGCCGGCCAATAGTAAAAGTAACCACTCCATAAAAAGCGTCTTGTCCTGATTATCGACCCCGGAAGCTTCAGTATCCAACGCCTCTGGCGATCAACTCATGGCTTTGCCCATTCAGAAAATCAACTCCAGGCTGGAGGGCGAATTCGTTTTTCGCGGAAGACCCTACAGCGTTCCGTTTACTTTGCCGGGGGATCTGGTGCAGTTCAAGCTATCCCGGAAAACCGGGCGGCTTGGAATGGAAGTGCTTCACATTGAGAAGGCCCACAACACAGATTTTGCGCTGGCGGATCCTTTTTGTGCAGTGTATGGAAGGTGCGGCGGTTGCAGGGGCCAGCACATCCCTTATCCAAAGCAGATCGAACTAAAAACCACGGACCTGGTGCGAGCCATGGAAGGGCTCGGTAAGAAGCCTGAGATCCTGGTTGCTCCCAGGCTTCAGGGGCTTCGCAATCGAATGGATTTCGTAGTGGATGCAGGAGTCACAGGATTCCGCGAGGCGCGAGAGTTTGCGCGTTTTGTGGATGTCGATTTATGTCCCGCAGAGAGAGATCAGTCCAATCGTGTTCTAGAAGTATTCCGGTCTGCGATCGAGCGCCACAAGGACATCGCGTTCGTTCGCGAAAGCGGAGAAGGGATAGTGAAATACGCCACCATTCGCTCCGGTTCTACTTCGCTTCTTTCTATAACAATAGAAGCGAGTCGCTCAGAAAATCAACGTTATCTGGCATTCCTGCAGGATCTCATCCAGACCTTGCCTCCGCAATGCTCTCTTGTGGAAACTCACACTGTTTATCCGTCGGACGTATCGAATCCTTCCGGTGGCAAGGTTCATGTGGGAGATGGAACGTATACGGATCGCCTGGGCGGTCTTGATTTTCGTGTGGCGGCTGATTCTTTCTTTCAACCCAATCCGGAAGCGTTTGATCTTCTCCTGGATCATGTGATGGCCTGGTTTGGTCCGGGAGATGTAGCAACTGAAAGGCTTGTGGATTTGTACTGCGGCACCGCAGTTCTCAGCGCGATTTTTACGAATCGCTTTCCAGGAGACTTTGCGTCTGTATACGGCGCCGACTTTACTGAGTCTGCCATCGCACATGCGCCAGGAAATTTGAAACACTTTTCTGATCCCGTCAGATTCGAGGCACTCGATTTAGCTCAAAAGATGGTTCCGCTTCTTCCTGGTGATTTTGTAATTCTTGATCCTCCTCGCGCCGGTCTAGCTCCTCAGGTCCTGCGCTCTGTTCTAGATGGACTTCCTGAGAGAGTGTTGTATATTTCCTGCAATCCACAAACGCAGCTTCGCGATCTTCGCGCATTGACTTCTACTTACCGAATTGATTCTGCGGTGATTTCAGACTGCTACCCCCACACCCAGCATCTGGAGCAGGCAGTGTTTTTGAGGAAACTATGAGCGACTCCGTATTCTCAGGATTGTGGCGAAGAGCAAATTCCGGTGCGGAAAACTGGGTCAACGTTCTTGAGATCAAGCAAGACAATGATCATATCACCGGCAAGCTACGGTTATACGAAAAGCAACCCGGAGGAGAAGAGGAAATACTCTTTGAATCGGATGTAGAGGGAAGGGTCGGAGCGGAGAATGCAAAGATCTATCTTCGCACTCGTCCACTTCACGATGCCATATCTCTCTATATAGTTGAGAGAGATGACGATCGGCTTCGCCTTTTGCCCATGGGGCATGACAACGATCTGGCAGGAGCCTGGGTGGCTCAATGAATCGATAGTAGAGGATTCGCGCTTCCGTAGTAATTTGGAAGCTTGCCATCCCATTTCTTAATCCATTCCATATCGCGCATGAGCGGTGTTAGAGTTTGTGTTTGCAGTCTATACGCTTCTGCCTGAGCGCGCGCTGTTGTGATTTGCTGTTCTGCTTCTGTGCGAATTCTTTCCAGATCTCTCTGAGCCTTCAGAGCCATCTGCTCTGCCTGTTGCTTGGATTCGATTGCTTCGTTGAACTTCTCAGAGAAATTGAAATTCTCGACAGAGATGGCATCCACAAAAAGGAAGAAAGGCTTCAGTCTATCTGCGAGATTCTTTTGTATTTCAAGGCTAACGTTTTGACGATTGGTGATGAGTTGCTCTGCGGTATAATTTGCGGTGACTGCTTTTACAGTTTCTAAAATGGCAGGGTCAATGACAGTTGCCTCGTAGTCTGCGCCCACATTCTGATAGAGGTGATTGACGTGCGCTGGATCAATGTGATAGTTCACTGCAATGGTGGTTTCTACAGTCTGCAAGTCGCGCGAGGCTGCCTGCGCGGTTGCTTTCGCCTTTTGCACCTGAACGTTCATTTCTACTACGGTCTGGTAGATCGGCACCTTGAAGTTGAATCCTTCTCCCAGTACTCTGTCTGAAACCGCTCCCAGGTTCGTGACCACGCCACGGTGACCCGCTGAGATCAATGTGAACGGTTTTAAGATCAGCGCCAGGATCACGATGCCGCCGATGATGGCCCCCTTCTTGAGAAGGCTGCCCCCTTCTGAACTCTGTACCATTTCCTTGAGATTCGCCATACAGGAATCCTAACCGCCCCGGAAGAGATGCAAGCGATAACTGGTGAAAACGTTCGAAAACTCATGACATTTCGCGGCATTCCGTCGTGCGAAAACCGTTGTCAGGCGCGCGCAGTGCAGTGGAATCAGCCATCCTCCGATGATGTTAGCAGGGACTCTATGAAATTGCGCCTACCGACCGAAAAGACATACAGATTCAGTATTCTCCAGGCACTGCTCCCTATTGTGATCATATCTATCGTCGGGATTTCGCTCAACTTCATCATTGGCTCCACTCGCGCTGTAGTAGAACTCTCCGATCATCTGGTAGAAGAAGTAAGCCAGAGAATGATTGAGAGAACTCTAGCCCATCTCGAAGGCGGCGCGATGCACAATCGCGTGACCGCAAATCTTGTTTCTGATCTAGACCTGATGAACAACCACGAGACAGTGTGGCGATATCTCTGGGCGCCCATGATCGAAACACCTCAGGTTCAGAGTCTGTTCGTCGCTGATCGAAGGGGAAACTACGTGCAGGTGCGTCGCGAGCCTGTGCTTGCCACTCGCATGATTGATGCTGCGCGCGGTATCGAAACTACAGTCACTCGCGATGAATCATATCGCGAAAAAGAAACGAAGACAAATCCAACTACCTGGGATCCTCGCACCAGGCCCTGGTATAAGAATACTACCAGGGAAAAGAAAATGGCCTGGACGGATGTGTTCGTCTTTACGACTGCGAAGACACCCGGTCTTTCCGCTTCTTATCCAGTTCTGGATGCACAGGGAGAAATCGTAGGAGTCATCGCGGCCAATATCCCTCTGCACAACCTGTCCGATTTTGTAGCGGAACAGAAGGTGATGCAGCATGGAATTGTGCTGATCATCAACGACAAAGGGGAGGTCGTCGCCTACCCGGACAAGAAAGTGAATCTGGTCGTGGACTCAGATGCAAAAGAGCCGGATCCAAAAGAACACAAAGAAAAAGAAATGCGCCTTCTTCGCATTGATGAACTGCCAAATCAGGCGGTTGTAGATGCGTATCGCAGGTCGGAGAGTGAAAAGAGCACTCGCGTAACATCTGCGACAAATGGTGAAAAATACATTACTACTTTTAAACCATTCCCGGCGCCCTTTGAAAAATTGAAGATTGTGATTGTGATTCCGGAGGCGGACATCCTTGCATCCATTCACAGAATGGAGCTGATCGCGATTCTCGTGTCTGTAGTGATTCTGATTCTGGGCATCATCGTTGTGTATCAGGTGTCGATTCGCATTTCAGATCCAATCATTCGTCTTGCTCACGAGATGGATCACATTGGCGATTTCAGTCTGGATGATGTCAAAGGAGTTCAGTCCAAAATTCATGAAATCAGAATTATGAATAGCTCCCTTCTGACAGCGGTGGAAGGATTGAAAGCGTTTCGCAGGTACTTGCCAGCGTCCTTCGTGCGTCAGCTGATTACTTCCGGCAAGAAGGCAGAGCTCGGCGGAATCAAGACTGAGATCACTCTATTTTTCTCTGACGTGGAAGGGTTTACTAGAATTTCTGAAAGCATGCCTGCGGAAGATCTCATGCTTCATCTGTCCGCGTATTTTAACGAACTTTCGCGCATCATCCTGGAGGAGGGCGGAACCATTGATAAATACATTGGGGATGCCATCATGGTGTTCTGGGGACAACCGGTTGAAATCGCGGATGCACCCATTCGAGCCTGTCGAGCAGCTCTTCGTTGCGTAGAGAGACTGACAGAGCTCAACGAGAAATGGAGTGCAGAAGGCAAGCCAACCATGAGAACTCGCTTTGCAATTCATACAGGGGAAAGCATCGTAGGCAACGTTGGCACTGAAGAGAGAATGAACTACAGCGCAGTGGGTGATAGCGTGAACCTGACTTCTAGACTGGAAAGCGCCAACAAGATTTACGGAACCACCATCATCATCAGCCAGAGTACATTCGAACGAGTTCAGCATTTGTTTCGCTGCCGCCTTCTCGATGTGGTGGCGGTGCGCGGAAAGACACGCGGAGTTCGCATTTACGAGTTGTTAGGCGAATCTACCGTATCTCCAACGGAAGCGCAAAATCGATTTGTTGCAGGCTACGAACAGGCATTTTCCGTCTATCTGAGTCGGAACTGGCAGGAAGCAGTGCAGGCATTCTCTAAACTGAATGTGGAATTTCCGGCGGATAAGTCTGTCCAGGTAATGCTTCGCCGCTGCGATGCGTTTGCCAAAGATGCGCCCGGTCTGCCTCCGAACTGGGATGGCACGATGGCCATGCTTGAGAAATAGCTTTGAAGCGCTGTCAACGAATATGATTGACGCAAGTCAGTGGTAGCGGCATATTTAGAATATGCAATCGAGGACTGCAGCCGCTGCGCGAGAGTTGCAAAATGCTTTCGTGCTGAAGCTCACCGCTCGTGAACGAATTAAGCTGGCCTTGCGCCTTGGACGCAGGGCCGCCGCCTTGAAAGGGAAGAAGAATGGACGCGGGTGAACGCACAATCGATGCCGCCCTTGACGTTAGCCGGATTCTTGACGAGTTACAGATTCGCCATGCAATGATAGGCGCGGCTGTGTGCGTCACGGCCTTGGCACGGAGTGGAATGATTTCCAAAGATTTTTGTCAGGCTGAGATCTCACAATTGCCGGAAAGGCAAACGTTAGTCGGTCGTCCGCAATGAGTCAGGCAGAGCAGCATGTAGAGGATTGCGTATGCCTGTTGGGTAATCCACCTCCTCTTTTGGGACGCGGCGCTTTCTTGTGACCGGAAAACCTTTTCCTCGCAGTTCTCAAACACGGCCGGGTTTTCGGTTTGCACCCTAATTCCTCAAGCGGATTTTGAGCTTGTATGGACGCTTATCAAGTGAAAGGAACGAATTGGTGGGGCGCCATCGATGCGGAGGGGCGACTCCTCTGGAAACGCGAGGACATTCACTGGCTAGGAGCATTTGTGGAAGGTTATGCGATCTGCGTGAATCGCGAGTTCCGGACCGGGCTTATCACTGCGACAGGCGAGGTGGTCATTGAACCAAAATACTCGCTTCTGCGCGATTACGCATGTGGTCTGGTTGCATACAGGGAAACTGAGAAAGGGAAGTTCGGTTACCTCGACAACACAGGAAAGGTGGTCATTCCGCCCAAATATCTAAGTGCAAACCCTTTCAGCGTTGAGGGGCTAGCCATCGTACAGAAGGGAAAACAGGTCAGAGTTTGCATAGACAGAAATGGTACCGAACTTTGGGAAATAGAGGCTGAGGCTTGTGCCTCATTCTCTGAAGGCCTGGCACCGTACCTGGTGAAGAAGGGCGGTTGGGGTTACGTGGATATCAGCGGCCAGTCAGTGATCACTCCGGCGTTTAGATTGGCCGGCCCATTTTCTGAGGGTCTTGCAGGGGTCGGGTCAGGCCGTGGTAAGTATACATTTATTAACAAACATGGAGAAAGGCTTCCCGAGGCACTCGGTTTGGTATCGGGTTGGGATTTTTCCGAAGGCCTGGCTTCGGTCGAAACAAAATCCTCGCAAGGCCTGGTTGGTTTCATCGATCGCGCCGGTAACGTCGAAATTCCGCCGCAATTCGTCAATGCCGGCTCGTTCAAGGGCGGCCTTGCCCCAGTGAAGCTACCTGTGGCATTGGGGGAGAGTCGCGAATGGGCTGGATTCATTGATCGATCTGGCCGTTTGGTTTTTGGGCATGACCACAACCTTGCGTTTACTGAGGAGTTTGTCGGGCATTTGGCGCGCGTGCGGACCGTTGACGGCCGGAGCGGTTACTTGAACCGCTCCGGCAGACTCATTTGGATTATGGAGGATTCCTGAACTCCTTCGTCACATAGCGTCCGTCAATCCAATACTCGTACCTAATGGTGCTTGGTCTTGTCGGATTGGATCCATTATACTCAGGAGTTACTTTCACACGGGCTTTCCCTGAACTGCTTTCTCTAATCTGTCGGGCAAGATTCTCCCTGGTTTCAGGGATTGCGGAGACGCTTATTTTTCCGCAATCTTGAATAGATTGACCAGGAAATGAGATGCTTGTGTTTCTTTACCATTTGCAAAATACTTTACCGTGGTGGTCTCAGTCAGATGCACCGGGCATCCTTTTAATAAATCGCACGAAACAGGGCAGCGTCCGCCTCCTTCCACTGAGCGAGCGTAGACAGAGAAAGTCTCAAAAGAAAACGCCATTTCAGAAGAGTGACCACCCACCCAACATCCGTCTCCTTCTGCTTCGGTTTGCATGAAAAATACAAGCCGTGAATCCGCGTAGTACAGAGGGCCCACAGGGAAAGTGTCCACATCCGAAAATAAATACTCTCCGTTTGTAGTCCCGATCAAAGAGAAGCATTCGTCAAAAAAACCCTGGCAGTCTGTCTTTTCGGGCGCGATGATCGCAACAATGAATGATCCCAGTTGTCTGCGATCTTTCAGAGTGAAATGATCTGCGACGTAAGGGTTACCGCGCATCGGATACCTTACCTTGAGTGAGGGCACGCGAAGGCCGGACAATTGCGCGAGTCTGCGAATGATAGTCGCATCCTCCTCGGTGAAATCAGGCCGCTGTTGTAGATCAGAAGTTAGAAAGCCGCTGAAGACGAATCCAGATTGTCCTCCGTAGCTGATGAAAAACCAGGAGGCTTTGATTCCTTCGATCGTATCCATCTGGCTGGTTGGTCTGACCACGAAAACATTTGCACCGTTTGGAATCACAGTGATGGATGGAGCGCTTGCTTTCGGAGATGTGCGAAGCGTCAGGCCAGACGATGCGGTGACCCGGCCAAGTCGTGGAAAGGACGCCGTAAGTGGTTCGGCGCGAGTAGACTGCAACGCTCCCATGATTGCCAGAGCAGCGAACACATGGCGAGCGCGCAGTTCAAAGAGCATCATGGAGACTCTGGTTCGTCTGACTACGAGTAGGCGTCTACCGGCACACTCGTTACAATTCGGATGTGTTGAAAGCGAAAGACCAGGTATCCATCGCGCGAAAACATGAGTTGCAATAGATTCGAGCTGATCCCGCGTTTTCGCAAGAAATCCGGGATCACCTTGTTGATCACCCTTTCAAATGAATTCTCTCCGAGCGGAATCTGGAGTGCAGAGAGGATGGCTCGATGTTGATCTAAGATTTGCTGACGACGAGATGCAAGCGTTGCTTCCCATCTGCTTTTCGCATCTGAGGTTGGGCCACCTTCTGCTTTTTCAGCCGCCCACTTGATTCCGCCAATGGCCCATTTCAAGAATTTCAGATACTTGCCGCCGGCCATCGGAATGTCTTCCAGGACTGTTTGACTGGAAGGAGTTTGTTCCGTCTTGACGCGAATCAAGGAGCCTGCCTGAAACGCAGCCTTCGCTACATCGAGACCTGGATTGCACGCTGCAATTCTCGCGCGCACACTTTCTCCTGGTTCGCCCTCCTCACTTGCAATTTCGTGAGAGATCTCTTCGATCGTGCAACTGGAGGAGGCCGACGGATTCAAATAGACATAAGAATCAACATCACAAAACGCAACTGCGTTGTGTCCTCCAGAGTTTTCTTTGATAACCACGTAACGATCGAGCTTCATAGCTTCCCTTACCAGGCGGAATGATCCTGCCCATCTTTTTTGCGTGGAAAACGGCTGGATCTGACGTTTTGACGCAGGTTTATAGCCCTATTTGTAGTCGACACTGGTCTGCCCGAGCTGGACCTTGGACTCAACGGTAATTCAAACCAACAATGGAAACAACTGCAGTCAAGCGTCAGCTTGAAATCAAAGAAACAGATAGCGTAGTCATTCGATTTTCGGGAGATTCCGGCGACGGAATGCAGCTCACCGGAATGCAATTCACAGATACAACAGCCATTCTAGGAAACGACTTAAGTACGTTCCCGGAATTTCCGGCTGAAATTCGCGCACCGGCGGGCACTCTGGCCGGCGTATCCGGATTTCAGGTTCATTTCGGAAGCAAAGAGATTTTCACTCCAGGCGACAAATACGATGTGCTCGTTGCCATGAACGCCGCAGCACTCAAAGCGGATCTCAAGAATCTGCGCGAACACGGAGTGATCATTGTAAACACTGCAGGCTTTGATGAGCGCAACCTAAAGCTCGCACAATACCCCGAAGGTGCTCATCCACTCGATGACGGCAGCCTGGATCACTATCGTCTGTACAAGCTGGACATATCACGCCTTACAAAGGATAGCATGGATGGCCTGGAAGTATCTGCGAAGGACGTGGACCGAGCGAAGAACATGTTCGTTCTTGGTTTGCTTTTCTGGATGTTCGAAAGATCCGTCTCAAATACTGAGAAATTCATTCAAGAGAAATTTTCAAAGAAGCCTTTGATTCAGGACGCGAACATTCGCGCACTTCGCGCCGGTTTCAACTATGGTGAAACGGCGGAAATTTTCACAACGCGTTACCATGTCGCAAAAGCGAAGATGCCTCCCGGTGTTTATCGCAACATTACGGGGAATCAGGCTCTGGCCATTGGTTTGATTGCTGCCGGGGAAAAATCCGGTCTGCCAGTTTTCCTTGGTTCCTATCCCATCACTCCTGCATCGGACATTCTACACGAGCTTTCTCGCTACAAAGCGAATGGAGTGCGCACGTTCCAGGCGGAAGATGAAATTTCTGCCATCACAAGTGCAATCGGAGCTTCGTATGGCGGTGCGCTTGCAGTTACAACCACTGCGGGTCCTGGTCTCGCTCTAAAAACAGAAGCAATGGGTTTTGCAACCATGCTTGAAATTCCGCTGGTCATCATTGATGTGCAGCGCGGGGGCCCTTCTACAGGTCTTCCTACTCGCACAGAACAAGCGGATTTGATGATGGCAATGTTCGGAAGGCATGGAGAAGCTCCTCTTCCCATTGTCGCTGTGGCCACGCCTGCAGACTGTTTCGAGACAATTTACGAAGCATGCCGCATAACGTTGGAACACATGACTCCAGTGATTGTCCTGAGTGACGGATACATTGCAAACGGTTCTGAGCCGTGGAAGTTTCCTGCTGAATCTGATCTCAAGTCAATTACGGTTCATTTCACAACGGAAAACAACAATCCATCCGGTGGGACTTTCCTTTCCTACAAGCGAAACGATCAGCTGGTTCGTCCGTGGGTGAAGCCAGGGACCAGGGGCCTCGAGCATCGCATCGGTGGTCTGGAAAAGCAGCATGAAACTGGAAACGTTTCTTACGATCCAGCAAACCACGAAAGAATGGTGAAAATTCGCGCTGAAAAAGTAGAAAAGATCGCGGACAGCATTCCACCTGCGAAAGTGGATTCAGGCCGCGAAGGCGCGAAAGTGTGTGTTCTCGGATGGGGATCTACCTACGGCTCCATCAAGGGCGCTGTGACAGAGCTGATCGCAGAAGGTCATGACGTGGCTCACATTCACCTTCGCCACCTCAATCCATTTCCAAAGAATCTGGGGGATATACTCCGCGGTTTTGGAAAAGTACTCATTCCTGAAATCAACAACGGGCAGCTGGTCCAGTTGATCCGTGCAAAGTATCTGATCCCGGCCGTGCCTCTAAACAAAATCATGGGGCTCCCCTTCGCTACGACAGAAATCAAATCTACCATCAAGGAGATGCTATGAGCGCTCCCCTCTCTACGGAGAAACTCACTCCAAAGGACTTCGCTTCCAGTCAGGAAGTAAAATGGTGCCCCGGCTGCGGGGACTATTCCATTCTAAAACAAGTGCAAACAGTTTTCCCGGAACTGGAAGTGGAACGGGAAAAGTTTGTCATTGTTTCTGGGATTGGCTGTTCCTCTCGCTTTCCGTATTACATGGAAACTTATGGAATGCATAGCATTCACGGACGTGCATTCGCAGTTGCTTCCGGACTCAAGGCAACCAACCCTGATTTGCATGTTTGGGTGGTGACTGGAGACGGAGATGCTCTTTCTATTGGCGGAAATCACTTCATTCACCTGATGCGTCGTAACTTTGACATCAAAGTCATGATGTTCAACAATCAGATCTATGGTCTTACAAAGGGTCAGTATTCGCCAACTTCTGAAAAAGGAAAACAGACAAAGTCTACTCCTTACGGATCCATAGACGAACCTTTCAATCCGGCAGAATTGGCGCTGGGTGCCAAAGCTTCGTTTGTAGCGCGCACACTGGACCGCGATCCCAAGCATATGCAAGCGATGATTCGCAGATCGCACGAACACAAAGGCACAAGCTTTCTTGAAATCTATCAGAATTGCCCGGTATTCAATGATGCCGCTTTCTTTCCCTTTACGGACCGCGAAACGCGCAAAGAAGAATCTCTCTTCGTGGAAGATGGAATGCCATTGATTTTCGGCCAGAACGATGAGAAGGGAATCAAGCTCGATGGGCTGACACCAGTGGTTGTGGATTTGAACTCAAGTGGAGTCAGCCGCGATGATCTCTGGATCCACAAAGAAGGGGACAAGACAAAGGCCGGAATCCTCGCTCGATTCTTCGAACAACCAGGACACCATGGCCTTCCCAGACCGTTTGGAGTTTTCTATTCTGAAGTGCGCGCCTGCTATGAAGATGATCTGGATCAGCAGATTGAGCACTCTCGCAACACAAAGGGAAAAATTCCTCTGAGCAAGATTCTATCCGGCGATCGCACCTGGGTCATCGCAGACTAAGTCTGCATTTGCGCCCTGCGTTCGTCCGGCTCTGAATCATTCGAGGATCAGGTTGTCTCTGTGGATCACTTCGCGTGGTCCGTGGAGGCGTCGCTGATCCTCTGGATGATCCAGATCGCGTTTGCTGTAGTTTACAATTCCGCGCCCGAGAACTTCTCCACTGCTGCTCAAAACGTCTACTGGATCTCCTGCGAGAAAATTTCCGCGCAGCTCCTGGATCCCTGCCCGAAGTAGAGAGGATCCTTTCTCTATAAGTGCGTTTTGTGCGCCTGCATCGATTACGATTTCACCTTCCGGACGAGCAAACAGGAGCCACTTCTTTCTAGCACTGATTCGTTTCTTGTGCGATCCGGCAATCAGAGTGCCAATGTCTTCACCCGCGAACAGGGATTGAACAGGCGAATCATGCAAGCCTGGAAGAATGGCAAGCATCTGCCCGGAAATCAGACAAAGCTGGCCGGCGCGAAGTTTGGTTCTCATTCCTCCGCTTCCTGGACCGGCCGGACCGAGTGCGTGCGAAAGCTCAGATGCAGAAATGGTTTCGAGATGAGATACTCTCTGGTCCTGAATGAGAAATCCAGGTGCGGCGGTGAGGATGATGAGCAGATCGGCACCAAACAGGGAGCTACAGGCAGCACTCAGCAGATCGTTGTCACCGAACTTCAATTCATCTGTAGAAACAGTATCATTTTCATTGATGATGGGAACGACTCCCATCGATATGAGTTCCTCAAGTGTGTTTCCAATGTTCAGATAAGCTCGTCTGTCTCTCATATCGCGCGCAGTGATGAGAAGCTGCGCTACCAGGATTCCATCTTTGCCAAAGACTTTCTCGTACTGCGCAATGAGTCTTCCCTGGCCAATCGCAGCGAGAGCCTGCTTTCGCGCCAGCTCGCCTGTATTGCTCCGATCGCGAAGAATCGCACGCGCAGTTCCAACAGCACCACTGGTTACAAGGGCGACTTCACAGCCGCGACCGCGAAGAAATAGAATCTCGCGACGCAACTTTTCAAGCATTTCTGTCTGGATGCCACTTTCATCTGTGAGAAGGCTTGTGCCGACTTTCAAGACGACACGTTTTGCCCGGCTCAGTCGCGCGTTGTAATCCGCGCGAGTCACAAGGATTCTCCCTGTTCGCGGTTGTCCTGAGCAATTTCTTCAAGAATATGCTCTCCTTCTTCTCCATGAACCAGGAGGCTTTCCGCGAATGTAGGACCAGGAAAATGTTCGAATAACGTTTGCTTTAGACGATCCAGATGCCATTTTTCTTTGGCAGAGACAGATAGTATATCATGAGCTCCTAGCTTCGCATTGTGCAGTTTTTCAACCACGTCGTCTGCGGTTTGTTTCGCGAGTTCTTCGTCGTAGTCGATCGTATCCATTTTGTTGAGTACAACGATGAAAGGTCGCGCAAGAAGAGATTCTGAATAGCTTGCGAGCTCTGCCTGAAGCATCGATAGTTCTGCTGCAGGATCCATGGACTGAACATCGATCACATAGACGATCGCACGCACACGTTCAATATGACGGAGAAATGAAAGACCAAGTCCGGCCCCATGATGGGCGCCCTCTATGATTCCAGGAATATCTGCGAGCAAAAGTCGACGATAGTTGGCATTCTCGAGCACGCCAAGATGAGGAATCAATGTAGTGAAAGGATAATCTGCGATGCGCGATTTGCTTGCGGAAAGTGCGGCAATCAGAGTGGACTTCCCCGCATTGGGCAAACCAACGAGCCCGACATCGGCCATGAGCTTCAGGCGGAGAATTAGATTTCTTTCTTCCCCTGGAAGTCCTGACTGCGCATACGTGGGAGCCTGATTGACTGAATTTGCAAAGTGAACATTTCCCAGTCCGCCTTTGCCGCCCCGAACCACAGTTATGCGAGAATCAATCCCAATTAGATCACATACAATCTCGTCCGTATCTGCATCAATTACCTCAGTACCAGGAGGAACGAATACGATGAGGTCATTGCCGTTTGATCCAGTGCATTGATTTGCATCGCCTGGTTCTCCAGCATCTGCTGCGAAGACTTTTCTATTTTTGAAATGTCCGAGACTCTGGTACGCAGATCGAGCTTGCAGGATGACGTCCCCGCCTCTGCCTCCATCTCCGCCGTCTGGTCCGGCTTTAGGTCTGTATTTTTCTCTGCGGAAGTGGGACGAACCGGCACCGCCGTGTCCGCCCCGAACGCAGATTTCGATCTCGTCTACAAAGGACACCGCAGATTAGCGGGTTGCTACCGAAGGCTGTTTTTCGATCGAGATGATTTGTCTGTCTTTCTTTACAAAACGGAACTGGATGATGCCATCTTCGAGAGCAAAGAGAGTATGATCGCGTCCCATGCCAACGTTTGGACCCGGATGGAATTGAGTTCCGCGCTGGCGAACAATGATGTTGCCTGCTTTTACGAGTTCTCCGCCGAATCGTTTCATGCCCAGTCTCTGGGAATTCGAGTCGCGTCCGTTGCGAGTTGAGCCGCCGCCCTTTTTATGTGCCATTTTCGTTTACCGGGGGACAATTTGCTGAAAGCCGGTACCCTGTCAACCTCTCACAGGTCTCTGGTTCCGGCCCCTTTCTAGAGCATCCTTTCAGGTGGCTTCCATACGGGCCAGGTCTTTGGCCACTCCACGGCGGAAGGATCCATCCACTCTTCTAAAGGCCACTCCAGCACCATTTTCGTCCACGCGAACAATCCCGGCCCTGCACGTGTACTGATTCCCCTGGAGAGTGAACGTCACCTGGACTTCTTCTCCAGGTTCGCGGTAGCATTCGTCCCAGAGGACAAAGAGTCCGGATTCGCTTGCATCCGCTGTTTTTCTGCGAATTCCATCCACGATGACTTCAAACTGGATTGGCCTGCGTTTCTGCAATCTCCAGCCACGTGGATACATTTTCATGTATGGTGCAGAAACATCTTTTCGCACGAAGTAGATCACAGCTGCAATTCCAAGAACGGATTGCGCAAGAGCCAGACCGTTGTATGCTCCGGGAGAGCGCACAATGGTGAACAGATCGTAAACAATGAGTATGGCCGCATAAGACAGAAACAGCCACCAGCCCCATCTCTTCACCATAAGCAGACCAATCCCAATCACAAAAGGGAACACGGTCAGAATGATTTCTGGAACAGAAAGCATCTTGAGTCCGAGCCATGCATGCTTCCAGTTCAAGTGGAGTTGCTGTGTGATTGCAAAATAGTTAATGAATGGTAATAGTAGGAAAACAATACCAAATAAGAGGAGCGTCCATGGTCTGCGAATGCGGCGGCGCCTTTCAAAAAGTGTGGTTTTTGCTGATTCTTCTCTTTCTTGCACGCGGTGGTTGTAGGATGCGCTGGCGGTTCTGGCAATCATGTTTTTCTTGTTCTATGTTTTTCATGAATCGTGTAGTCTCCAACTAACGTCAGTACAGGCTTGACTGTTTCCGTTTGCGTGCTATAACACTGCCCATGCGCAGGGCCTTCTACTTCGCAGCGCTGACACTCCTCTTTGGCGCCTGTTCGGATCGATCTGTGGTGGATCTGACCGGAAAATGGCGCTACAGAATGGGCTTTGAGACGGCCTACCTTGCGTCGCGAGAGGATCCTGCGTGGAAAGAGATCGCGCTTCCCGCTTTCCTGTACAAGACGCTCAATCTACAGGACTATCGTGGCTGGATCACGTTGCAGAAGGATTTGCCGTCTTCCATGTCCATTCTCGAAGAAACTCCCGGACTGGTTCGCATGGGATGGAATTCGGATGTTGCGGTATTCTACATAGACGATCAGAGAATCGGCCAGACTGGAAGTGTGGAACCATACGAATCAGGTGCATATAGACCTTCCGCGAAAACCTTCTCTGTTTTATCTCACAGAGATACTCATACTGTGACCATGGCTCTTTACACGAATGGCCAGTTTCCTCTCCAGGTGTTTGGTCCAGAAATGGAAATCGGCCCCGCCGATGTTCTTCGCCAGAGGATGGATGTGGCTCAGGTTATTTCTTTTTCGTTTCTTGCCATCTACTTCATTGTAGGCGCATATCATCTTCTTCTGTTTTCCGTGCGAAGGCGCGATCGGCACAATCTCTTCTTTGGGATTTTTTGCATGCTCCTGACAGTATACTGGTTCTTTCGCACTGACTTTCGAGGTTCTCTGTTTGGATCCAATGTGCTCTATCAGGTAAAGACAGAATACAGCACTCTGTTTATGATCGGTCCCAGCATGATCTTCTTTCTTTCTCAATACTTCGAGAAGAAGTTCTCGCGCATTGGAATCGTGGTCACCATTTTCTGGACCGGACTTCTTCTATGGCTCCTCTCTGCAACGGCGTACCAGACAACAGCAGACGTGCTCAGAGTCTGGCAGCTCACCGCCCTTCCTACGATGCTCTTTGTAGTTTTTTACATGGGTCGAGAGGCATTTCGCGGCAATCGGGATGCCAGGTGGATGCTCGCTGGCTTTGTAGTGTTCTTTCTTTTTGTTTTGCACGATCTACTCAGTTCTCTGTTTCAGATCGATACGCCTCATTTAGCACGTTACTCGTTCATTATTTTTGTCCTCGGGATTGCAGGAGTTCTCGCGCGTAGATTTACGCGAATCCACAATCAGGTAGAAGAGCTCAACGAGCATCTGGAAGAAAAAGTTCGCGAAAGAACGGACCAGCTCCATAAGACTCTCCACGCAGTAGAAGAGCTCAAGGTGCAGCAAGACGGAGACTATTTTTTGACTTCCCTCTTGATTCAGCCTTTGACAGGAAATTTTGTAGAAGGGAGCGCCGTGAGTGTGGATATTGTTGCGCGCCAGAAGAAGCAGTTTCGGTTTAAGCACTGGGAAGCGGAAATCGGCGGAGATCTGGCCACGGCCAATGTAATCACCCTTCGCGGAAGACGTTATGCGGTATTCATAAACGGGGACGCCATGGGCAAATCGATTCAGGGTGCCGGCGGGGCTCTCGTGCTCGGTACGGTTTTCAAGTCCATTCTCTCTAGAACCCAGGTTTCGTCATATTTTCAGAATCGATATCCGGAGCAGTGGCTCAAAGAGATGTTTCTCGAGTTGCAGAGTGTTTTCACTGCCTTTGATGGCAGTATGATGGTATCGGCTGTGTTCGGTCTGGTGTCGGAGGAAAGCGGCCTTGTGTACTACGTCAACGCGGAGCATCCGTTTGTTGTGTTGTATCGTCGCGGGAAGGCGAGCTTTCTCGATCGCTCTATGGAGTTGCGAAAGCTCGGCATTGCGATCATTCCTGGGATTTTGCAGGTAAGGTCCGTTCCCCTGCGTCCGCGCGATGTGTTGATCATCGGCTCTGACGGACGCGATGATGTTGCCATCGGAGAGGACTCACTTGGCAATCGAATCATCAATGAGGATGAATCGCACTTTTTGAGAAGC
>Ga0268298_10001418_pt1 | contig 28331 bp, 21 predicted proteins | sample WWTPWeurt_MetaG_FD_194462 | JGI IMG/M metagenome (GOLD analysis project Ga0268298, IMG submission 194462) | Activated sludge microbial communities from WWTP in Nijmegen, Gelderland, Netherland - WWTP Weurt | ecosystem: Engineered > WWTP > Aerobic digester > Activated sludge | place... | reverse complement strand
CGAGTCGATACCTTCTGCTCCGGTGGCAAGGGCGGGCAGAGCGTCAACACCACCTATTCCGCCGTGCGCCTCACCCACCTGCCCACCAACACCGTGGTGCAGTGCCAGGACGAGCGGAGCCAGATCAAGAACATGGCCAAGGCCATGACCGTGCTGCGTAGCCGCCTGCTTCAGAAGGCCCAGGATGAGGCCGACGCCATCCACTCCGCCATGCGCAAATCGCAGGTGGGCAGCGGGGACCGCAGCGAGAAGATCCGCACCTACAACTTCCCCCAGGGCCGGGTCACTGACCATCGCATCGGTGTCACCATCCACCAGATCGACAGCTTCATGGGGGGGCAGATCGAGCCCATCATCGAGCCCTTGCGTGCCGCCTTCGAGGCGGAGCGGCTGCAGGCGCTGGAAGCCTGAAGTCCTACTTCTTCAGCGTCACCCGCTCCGCCGCCGTCAGGCTGAAGGCGACGGGTTTCCCGGAGGGGATGCGGATGACGGTCTCGGCGGTTCCCGCCGCGACGGCCGTGCCGGCGGCGGCACCCAGGGCGGCCCCGCCCAGGGCGTGGTCGTTCTTGTTCTTCTTGTCGGAGAGGATGCCGATGAGGGCGCCCAGGGCGGCGCCACCGCCGATGTATTTGGCGTTCCGTTCACCGCGGGCCGTGGCGACCACGACATGCGTATCTGTATCGATGCCCACGCCGGCGATCTCAGTTAGGCGGATGCCCAGGGCCCCCTGGCCGTTGCTCAGGCGGCCGGCAGCGGCGCTCTGGGTGACGACGCCCCGGGCCGGGCTGCCAGCGCTCCAGACCAGCTTGCCGTCCTGCACCACATCCGAAGCCAGGGCGCCCTCCCAGGCATCACCGGCCAGGTCCTTCTCGGTGGTCAGTTCCCGGGTCAGGCTGATCTCGAGCTTGGTGCCAACGGGGACCTCCACCACCACAGGTTTCGGGGCTTCCTTCTGGGCAGGAGCCTGGGCTTGGGTGAGGGCTTCCTGCTTCTTGACCTCGGCCCGCTTCTTGGCGTCGGAGACCTGCCGCTCCAGGGCCTTCACCTGGGATCGGGTGAGCTGCTGCACGGTCTCGGTGTCGTCGCCGGTGGCCTTGCCGGATTTGGCCTCGGCCAATTGCTGCTCCAACTGAGCGACCTTGGCTTCGGCGGCCTTGGCCGCTTCTTCAGCCTGGATGGCGGCCTGGCTCTTCTGGTTGCAGGCCAGGGTGAGAGCTAGGGCCGCTGCGAGGGCGATCTGGGGGGTGACCGGGCGCATGGGATCTCCGCAGTTGGGGTGCCGTATAGTATGACATCCCGGCAGGGACCCTCCGATGGCCCAACCCAACCTCAACTCCCGCGGTGAATCCGTCCTGCGCACCCTCATCGAGACCTACCTCGAGGCGGGGGAGCCCGTGGGTTCACGCCTGCTGGCCAAGCGGTATCCGGAAGCCCTGTCCAGTGCCACGATCCGCAACGTGCTCTCGGACCTGGAAGACGAGTCCATGGTGGCCCAGCCGCACACGTCCGCGGGCCGGATTCCCACGGAACGGGCCTACCGCTACTACGTCGACCGCTGGCTGAAGTCCCTGCCTCCGGGGCCAGATGTCGAAGGTCGTTTGTCCAGCACCCTGGACGGATTGGACTTGGATCCGGAAGCCTGGGCCCGCCATGCCAGCCGCACGCTGTCGGAGGTGATGGGGGGGGTCTGCGTGGCCCTGCCGCTGCCGCTCTCCCAGAGTCGGCTCGTGCGCCTGGAGTTTGTATCCGTGGGTCTGAACCGGCTGGTGGCCGTCTGGGTGGGCAGCCTGGGGGAGGTTGAACACCGGCTCATGGAGAATCCCTGGCAGCACCCGGAGTCCGTGCTGACCGAGCTCGGCAACTACGCCACGGCGCATTTTTCGGGGCTCACCCTGGTGGAGATGCGCTCGAAGCTGCTGGAGGCCCTCCGGGTTGGCGCCCAGGAGGGCGAGTCCCTCCGGCGCAGGCTCCAGGAACTGGCCGCAGAGTGGCCCGAGGATCCTGGGGCGGCGGACCCTCCTGTACTCGTCTCGGGTCTTGGACGGCTGGGCGGGCTACCCGAGTTCGAGGACGTCTCCCGGTTTCGGGACCTGGTCGCCGCCTTCGAAGAGCGCGGACGGCTGGCCCGGCTCCTGAATGCTTTCGCCGGCAGGGCCTCCGAGGACGTCCAGCTGTTGCTGGGCACCGAGAATCCCTACTTCGAGACTTGGCCCCTGGCCACGGCGGTCCGCACCGTGGCGCTCGGGCCAGCGGGCTTCGTCACCTTCGCCCTGGTGGGTCCACTGAGGATGGATTACGGCCGGGTCCTGGGCGGATTGCGCTGGTGGTCCCGGCAGGTCCAGAGCCGGAGGGACCGCGCCTAAAGCATTTCCGAGTGTTGCCAGGAGTGCTTATACTTCTGCGATGCCTACCGATATCCCCCATCAGCCAGATGCCCGGCCCGCCGTCCCTCAACTGGATTCCGAGGATTTGGTTGACCTCAATCTGGACGAAGGCCTGGAGGGCGACCTCCAGTCTGTCGCCGATGAAGTGGCCTCCGAGTACCGGACCCAGATGGTCCCGGAGTTGGAGCTTCCGGACCTGCCCCAGCCCACTTCCGAACCGGAAGTCCGGGTGGATCTGGAATCGGCCCTGACCGAGGCCGAGCACCAGATGGAGGACATGCTCCGCCGCGAGGCGGAGCTCATGGACCAGCAGCGGCGACTGGCGGCGGATTTCAACAATTTCCGGAACCGCGCCCAGCGCGACATCGCCCTGGCGGTGGAGCAGGCCGAACGCAAGATCCTGCTGGAAATGCTGCCCGTCCTCGACAATTTCGAGCGGGGACTCGGGGCCTCCTACCAGGATGTGGAATCCTTCCGTGCTGGCGTCGAGCTCATCCGCAAGCAGTTCCTCGAGTCCCTGCGCCGGCTGAACGTCGAGCAGCTGCCGATTCTGGTGGGCGAGCCTTTTGATGCCCTGACTTCCGAAGCCCTGACCACCTTCGGTGACCCCAATCTTCCAGACGGGGCGGTGGCCGCCATCTACGAGCAGGGGTTCAACCTGAAGGGGCAGCTCCTCAGGGCTGCCCGGGTGGTGGTGAACCGCCTTCAGGAACCTGGAAAGTCCTAGTCCGGTCCATGCTTCTGCTGGATCCGCCAGCGAGAAGTCGAATACGATAATTGACGCGACCCCACGGAGTTCCACTCATGGCAGGCAAACTGATCGGCATCGATTTGGGCACGACCAACAGTTGCGTCTGTGTGATGGAGGGGGGCGATGCCAGGGTGATTCCCAACCGTGAGGGCAGCCGCACCACGCCCTCTGTGGTGGCCTTCACGGACAAGGGCGATGTCCTGGTGGGGCACATCGCCAAGCGCCAGGCCGTGACCAATCCCCAGCGGACCCTGTTCGCCGTGAAGCGGCTCATCGGGCAGCGCTTCCAGTCTCCCAGGGTCCAGGAGGCGGTCGGTCGCCTCCCCTTCCCGGTGGTGGCCGCGCCCAATGGGGATGCCTGGCTGCGGGTGGGCGAGCGCGACTACGCTCCGCCCGAAGTGTCTGCCATCGTGCTCAGGGCCCTGAAACAGTCTGCCGAGGCCTTCCTCCATGAAGAAGTCTCCGATGTGGTCATCACGGTCCCCGCCTATTTCGATGACGCGCAGCGCCAAGCCACCAAGGATGCGGGCAAGATCGCAGGGCTGAATGTCCAGCGCATCATCAACGAGCCGACGGCCGCGGCCCTGGCCTACGGCTTCAACAAGGCGGGGTTGAAACAGATCCTCGGCATCTACGACTTCGGCGGCGGCACGATCGATTTCACCCTCATGGAGATGAACGATGGTGTCTTCGAGGTGCTGGCCACCAGCGGCGACACTTTCCTGGGCGGTGAGGATATCGACCAGATCATCCAGAACTGGCTGGTCCTCCACTTCCGCGAGAAGACGGGCATCGACCTCACCAGCGACCGCATGGCCCTCCAGCGCCTGAAGGAGGCCAGCGAAAAGGCCAAATGCGAGTTGTCCACCCTGGACCGCGTCGAGATCAGGCTGCCCTTCATTGCCCAGGGCCCCAGCGGGCCGCAGCATCTGGAGGCGGCGCTCACGCGCGAGCAGCTCGAGGAGATGGTCCGCGAGCTGGTCGACCTCACCCTCGTCCCCATCAAGGACGCCCTGGAACAGGGCGGCAAGACCCCAAAGCAGGTCGACGAGATCATCCTCGTGGGCGGCCAGACCCGCATGCCCCTAGTGCAGCGGCTGGTGCGCGACTTCTTCGGGAAGGAACCCAACCGCAGCATCAACCCCGACGAGGTGGTGGCCGTGGGCGCCTCCATCCAGGGCGCCGTGCTCAAGGGCGACATCAAGGATCTGGTGCTGCTCGATGTGACCCCGCTCAGCCTGGGCATCGAGACCCAGGGCGGCGGCTTCGTTAAGATCATCCAACGCAACGCCACCATCCCCACCCGGGACGCCCGCACCTTCACCACGGTCACGGACAACCAGAGCCGCGTGGAGATCCACGTGCTGCAGGGCGAGCGGGAACTCTCCGAGCACAACAAGAGCCTGGGCCGCTTCGACCTTATCAACCTGCCCCCCCTGCCCAAGGGGGTGCCGCAGATCGAGGTCGCCTTCGACATCGACTCCAACGGCATCGTCAAGGTCTCGGCCCGCGACCTCATGACCGGGCTCGAGCAGAGCATGAGCATCCGGCCCAGCTCCGGACTCTCCGAACTGGAGATCCAGCGCATGATCCGCGAGGCCCTGGCCAATGCCGAGGGGGACGTGAAGAAGCGCGACGCCATGAAGTACATCGCCTCGGCGGAGGGCCTGATCTTCTCCTGCGACAAGAGCTTCATCGAATGCGGCAAGTATCTGACCGACGAGCAGCAGTCCCTGGTCCGGGACGTGCTCTCGAAGGCCCGGCAGGCCGTAGCCTCCCAGGATTCCGAGGCACTTCGCGGCTGCGAAACCCAGCTTCTGGAAGCCCAGAACCTGCTGACGGACGCGGTCCTGGCCGCCAGCGAGGCCATGATGGCCTCCCTCGACGGCGAGGGCGAAGGCGCGGCTCCGCCCAATTAGGCCGCCCGTTCATCGGCTATCCTGGAGCGTCAGGATGGGACGATGAAGCGCGACTACTACGACGTACTGGGTGTCACCAAAGAGGCTGGCGCGGATGAGCTGAAGAAGGCCTACCGCAAGCTGGCCATGGAACTGCATCCCGACCGCAATCCGGGCAACAAGGAGGCGGAGGAGAAGTTCAAGGAGGCCGCTGAGGCCTACAGCGTGCTGTCCGACGCCGAGAAGCGGAAGGTCTACGACCAGTTCGGCCACGCGGGGCTGGGCGGCGCCGGCGGCGGCGGCCAGCAGTTCCAGTTCGACCCGAGCCAGTTTGCAGATTTCGAGGACATCCTGGGCAGCTTCTTTGGCGGCGGGCTCTTCGGGGACCTCTTCGGCGGCGGTGGCCGACGCCGTGCCACAGGCGAGGAGCGCGGATCGGACCTGCAATACAACCTCAAGCTCAGCTTTCAGGACGCCATCTTCGGGAAGGAGGCCGTGGAGCTTTCCATCCCCCGCCTCGAGGCCTGCGACACCTGCCACGGCTCGGGGTGCGAGACCGGCACGCGGGCCGAGACCTGCCCCCAGTGCCGGGGTGCAGGGCAGGTGGCGGTGCGCCAGGGCTTCTTCCAGATGCTGGCCCCCTGTCCCCGGTGTGAGGGGCGCGGACGGATCATCCCCAAACCCTGCCGCACCTGCCACGGCGAGGGCCGGGTCCACCGGAAGTCCAAGGTCAGCTTCAAGGTCCCCGCCGGCGTGGACCGGGGCACCAGGCTCCGGCTCCAGAACCAGGGCGAGTCGGGACGGTTCGGAGGCCGCACCGGCGACCTCTACGTGGTCTTCGACGTGGAACCGGATGCACGCTACGAACGCGATGGCAGCGACCTGCACCGGCGGCTCGAGATCCACTGGCCCCTGCTGGTCACCGGAGGGACGCTCGAGGTGGAGACGCCCTACGGCCCCGACAAGGTGAAGCTGGCTGCGGGCACCCCGGCCGACCATGTGGTGAAGCTGGTGAACGCGGGGGTTCCCCGGCTGCAGGGCAGCGGCCGAGGAGATCTCTACCTCCACCTCCGGGTGGCCGTGCCGAAGTCCTTGACGGCTGAACAGCGACAGCTAGTCGAGCAGCTCCGCCGGAGCCTTGAGGGCGAGACCGAAGCGGGTGAGGAGGAGGGATTCCTCGCCAAGGTGTTCGGCTCGGAGAAGGGCGGCAAGAAGAAGCGCAAGTAGCAGCTCCTACTGCAGTGCCACCATCACGCGCCCCTTGCCCTCCTGCTTGGCCCGCAACAGGGCGTGGTCCGCCTGTTCGATCAGTCGGCCGGCACCATCGGCGTGCTCGGGGTAGGCGGCCACGCCTGCACTGAGGGACACGGCGAGCTGGTCGCGGCCCAGGTCCAGCGGATGTTCCTGGAGGACCTGGAGCAGGCGTTCCCCCAGCTTTCGGGCGCCCTGGGCGGTGGTGCCTGGCATGAGGATGCAGAACTCGTCTCCGCCGTAGCGGTAGAGGCGGTCATGGGCGCGACAGAGGCGCTGGGCGGTGGCGGCCACGGACTCCAACAGGAGGCTGCCCACGGGATGGCCGTGGGCGGTGTTCACGCGCTTGAGGTCATCGACGTCGATGAAGAGCAGGGCCAGGGGCTCCGCCTTGGCGGCGGCCGAGCGCACCGCCTGGGGCAGCTCCGCCTCTAGGCAGCGCCGATTCTGGGCCACCGTGAGGTCGTCCTTGAAGGAGAGGGCGCGGCTCTCCTCAAGCTGCCAGGCGCTCAGGAGCAGTGGCTCCATGTCATCGAACCCACGGAGGAACCGATCAGGCTCCTCCTTGGGCCCCGCCAGCCGCAGGATGCCAAGCTGCTCAGAAGGTCCCAGGAGGAAGGCCTCGCCCCGGCGGACGAGTTCGGCGGCCTCGTGGCGGGGCAGGGGGGCCTCGGTGAAGGTGCTGTCGCCCACCCGCTGATAGAAGGTGTCGTCCCGCCGGAGCCAGATGGCGCCCCCTTCGGCGCCGGACAGGCGGATGGCCCGGGCCAGGGCCAGACGGAGAAGTTCGTCCAGGGAGGCCAGGTGGATCATCTGGCGCAGCCACCCATCGCTGCCCAGGTCCCGCTGGCGCAGGTGGTGCAGGGCCTCCCGGGCGGCTTCCAGCGGGCGGTTCTGGAGCAGTACCCAGCCCGGACGGATGTTCAGCACCGCGCTCACTTCCTCAGGATCCGCCTGCTCCACCCACCAGAGGATCTCGGTGCCCTCGGGAGGGATCAGGCGGGCATCCGGGTGCTCGGCCACCAGTACCAGAGAACCTGGCCCCGGGCCATCCTGTACCTCGTCCCCCCAGGCCTTGAAGGCAGCACGAAGCGCATTCCCCGCCGCGGAGGGATGCACTTCCAACCAGTGGATGCGGGGCATGGGACTCCCTGATGACCAACTCTTCGACCGGGGTGCTGGTCCGGATAAGACTGCTCAGCCGAGGGCGGCCTCGAGGCGTAGGGCCAGCTGTCGCAAATGGGCCGCCAGCTGGTCCAGAGCCAGAGGCGAGGCCTCGCGCTGGCTCCGCTCAGCCCGCACCCAGCGCTTGAGCAGGGCCAGGCACTGCGAGTCCCGCACTCCCAGCCGCTTGGAGGTCTGGATGAGTTTGTGAGAGAGCCGGGTCCGTTCGGTGCCGGAAGGACTCTCCCGCAGCTCCGTGATGAGATCGAGGGCCTCCTGGGCCACGTCCAGGTCCTGGCGGATGAGGGGGACCCGGGCGTTGATGCGGAGCAGGAAGAGCTCCAGGAACCGCAGCAGCTCGCCCAGCAGGTCCATGCCGTCCCGGAGGGCCTGGGGGACATCCCGGGGCGACTCGAGCAGGGCACCGAGCTCCTGGATCAGGCGCTCAGCCTCCTCGCGGTCGGGGCGCCGCATGAGGGGGAACTCGGGGCTGCGCCGGAAGGCCAACAAGTGGCGGTAGGTATGGGACAGACCCAGGGCCAGCCGGGGCCAGTCCTGAAGCTCCAGGTGCAGCTGCAGCTGGCCGTGGAGGGGAGGGACCTGCTCCCAGAGCCGCTGGATGCGCAGGCGGAGCCGCTCGCCCTCCTCCATCATGCTGGGCGATTCGGGGAAGAGGCGGTGCTGCACATCGGGAGAGAAGATCCCCACCAGCTCACCCATGAGCTGCTTCTGGTGGTTGATGAGGAGGCCCCTGAGGTTGTCGAGGGTCTGGGCGAGCTGATCGGCATCCTGCCCGGTCAGCGCCTGCTGGAGGAGGCTGCGGAGGGTGCCCTGGTCCTGCTGGAGGCTGAGAACGGCCTGCCGGAGGAAGGCCCGCAGGCGGTGCGTCTCGGGCCGGGAGGGATCCAGCAGCTCCCCCCGGGCGGGCTCATAGGACCGTTCCGCCAGGCGTCCCAGCTCCGATTCCAGCACCAGGAAGGTGGGGATGGCTGCGTAGCGTTCGCGCAGGCCGGCACTGGTGGCGGATTCGAGGGACTCGAGGAGGCCCAGCAGCGAGATGTGGCTGGCCAGGGCGCGGGCCACCACAGAGAAGGCGGGGCGGTCGCTCCGCCGGATCTGCTGGAGGAGGCGGCGCAGCTCGGGCGGCATGCTGTCCCGGAACAGCTCGGCGTCCATGCGCGGGAGGGACCAGCCCAGGTGGTCCCAGAGCCAGCGCAGGCTGCCCCGGACCTGCTCCACGGCTGGCCAGTGGATGCCCCGGTCCAGCGGGCGCACCAGGCTGAGGCGAAGGTTCGATACCACGTGCTCAAGCAAGAGCAGGGGCTCCACCCGCGCGTGGATCTCGGCGGGAATGCAGGCTTCGAGCTGCTCGGCCAGACGGCTGAGGGATTCCTCCAGGCGGCCCTGGCCCTGGATGGCCCGGTTGACGGCCTTCATCTGGGTGTTGAGCCGTGAAACCGCGGCGGGGCCCGGCTCGATCTTCTGGAGTGCGGCCAGGATGTCGCGGAAGGCGTCCCGGTGCCCGGCCAGGAAGGAGGACCACATCTGGCGGAGGTTCCCGTCGTCTTCGGAGGGAGCCAGGGACATGGCCCGCAGCGAGGCGAGGAGGTCCAGCAGCTGGGTGACCCACTCGGGTTGCAGCTGCTCGACCATCAGCTCGCGGTGGGCTGCTTCGGCCTGGTCACCCAGGCGGCCCAGGCTGTGCAGCATGACCAGGCCCATGGCATTCCTGGCCTCCCCCAGGCGGCGGGGTGAGAAGGTGTGCAGGAAAGCCAGGAAATAACCCAGGCTGCGGCGGAGCGCGGCCTGGGCCGGAGACTCCTCGGTGCTCGCGACCCGCTGGGGAGCCGCTTCGACCAGGGGTTCCAGGTCCCTGGCCCCTTCCCGGAGGATGTCCTCCAGCAGGGTCAGGTCGCTTCTGGACAGACCCTTGTCCCGGATCAGTTGCCGGGCCAGCAGCAGTCGCTGGGGCTGGGTACCTGGGGATGACATGGCAAAAGCATACAATGGTTAGGATTTCGGAACCTGCTGGTGGTGATACCATCGCTTCACCCCAATCTGGAGGCAGCCAGTGGTCAGTAAGCTCGGGGAAATGCTCGTCAAGGCCCAGCTCATCACGGACACCCAGCTGGATGAGGTCATGAAAATCCAGCGCCGGGAGGGCGGGAAGCTCGGGAGCATCGTCGTCCGCTCCGGCTTCTGCTCAGATCAGGACATCGTGAGCTTCCTGGGCATGCAGTACGGCGTACCCGCCGCGGACCTGGAGCAGTGGCCACCCATCGATGCCAGCGTGATCGCCCTGATCCCGAAGGACCTGGCCCAGCGCCACAAGGTCCTGCCACTCCAGCGCACGGGCAACGTGCTGACCCTAGCCATGTCAGATCCCACGGACATTTTTGCCATGGACGATGTGCGATTCCACACCGGCTACAACGTGGATCCGGTGGTGTCCAGCGAGATGGGCCTCGCCCGGGCTGTGGAGAAATACTACGGGGGCAACAGCGCCGTGCGCCTGGCCGATGGCACGAGGGCCCGCAGCACGTCTAGCGGCAGTGGTCCCCTGGGCAGCGGCCCCACGGAGGCCGAAGCGGCCCAGTCCTTCAGCGAAGAGGAGGAACATTTCGACCTGTCGGAGCTGGAGCAGGAACTCGATGCCGATGCCGAGTTCGATGCGACCGAGGAGGACGGGGACAGCGTCAACGTCAACAGCCTGAAGCGGGGCAGCGAGGACGCGCCGGTCGTGAAGCTCGTCAACATGGTGCTCATCGACGCCATCAAGCGGGGTGCCTCCGACATCCACATCGAGCCCTACGAGAAGACCTACCGGATCCGGTTCCGCATCGACGGCATCCTGATGGAGGTGATGCGGCCCAACCTCAAGCTGAAGGATCCGCTGACCTCCCGCGTGAAGATCCTGGCCAAGCTCAACATCGCCGAGCGGCGCCTGCCCCAGGACGGCCGCATCAAGCTGCGGGTCAACATGCAGGGCCGGCAGAAGGTCATCGACTACCGCGTGAGCATCCTGCCGACTCTGTTTGGCGAAAAGATCGTGCTGCGGCTGCTTGACAGCGACAAGCTCATGCTGGACCTCACCAAGCTGGGCTTCGAGCCGGAGAGCCTCGTGGCCTGGGATCGCCAGATCTCCAAGCCCTACGGCATGGTGCTGGTGACCGGCCCCACGGGATCAGGCAAGACGAACACCCTGTATTCCTCCATCGCCAAGCTGAATACCGTCGACACCAACATCATGACAGCGGAGGATCCGGTCGAATTCAACTTCCCTGGCATCAACCAGGTGCAGATGAAGGAACAGATCGGCCTCAACTTCGCGGCCGCCCTGCGCTCCTTCCTCAGGCAGGACCCCAACATCATCCTCGTGGGCGAGATCCGGGACTTCGAGACGGCCGAGATCGCCATCAAGGCGAGCCTCACGGGGCACCTGGTGCTCTCCACCCTGCACACGAACGATGCCCCGAGCACCATCAACCGCCTCATGAACATGGGGGTGGAGCCCTTCCTCGTGGCCACCTCCGTGAACATCATCTGCGCCCAGCGTCTGGTGCGCCGCCTCTGCGCCAACTGCAAGCAGGTGGACAACCATAACCAGCCCGAGGAGGCCCTGTATAAGGTGGGCTTCACGCCTGAGGAAGTGCAGCGGGGGATCACGTTCTACAAGCCCGTGGGCTGCGAGATCTGCAACAAGCGCGGCTACAAGGGCCGGGTGGGCCTCTACGAAGTCCTGGAGATGTCCGAGACCTTGAAGGACATGATCCTCACCGGTGCCTCGGCCATCGAGATCCGGGAACAGGGCCAGAAGGAGGGCATGATCACCCTCCGCCGCTCGGGCTGCCGCAAAGTCCTCGACGGTGTCACCACCATTGAAGAGATCATCCGAGAAACCGTGCTTTAAGCGAGGTGGATCATGAGTGAAGTTGGCGCCAACTACGTGGCTCCCCTCCAGCAGCTGCTGAAGACGATGGTGGAATATGGGGGCACCGACCTCCACATCACGACGGAGTCGGCCCCCCAGATCCGCATCGACGGCCGCATGGTCCCTCTCAAGTTACCCCCGATGGATGCCTCTCAGACCCGCTGGCTGTGCTATGGCGTGATGACGGACCAGCAAAAGCACCGCCTCGAGGAGGACTACGAGGTGGACTTCTCTTTCGGCCTCCAGGGGGTGGCCCGCTTCCGCGCCAACGTGTTCAACCAGCGGGGTGCCACGGCCGGCGTGTTCCGCACCATCCCCGAGCAGATCCGCAGCTTCGACCAGCTGGGCCTGCCACCTTCCATCCAGGCGCTGTGCAGCAAACCCCGGGGCCTGGTCCTGGTGACTGGCGTGACCGGCTCCGGCAAGTCCACCACCCTGGCCGCCATGGTGGACAAGATCAACACCGAGGAACCCCTCCACATCCTCACCATCGAGGACCCGGTCGAATACGTCCACAAGCACAAGCGGGCCCTGGTGAACCAGCGCGAGATCCACGCCGACACCCACAGCTTCAAGAAGGCACTCCGCTCCGCCCTGCGCCAGGATCCAGACGTGGTGCTGGTGGGTGAAATGCGCGACCTGGAGACCATCGAGTCCGCCCTGACCATCGCCGAGACCGGCCACCTGACCTTCGGCACCCTGCACACCAGCAGCACGGTCCAGACCATCAACCGCATCATTGACGTGTTCCCCAGCCACCAGCAGCCCCAGATCCGCGCCCAGCTCTCCCTCGTGCTTGAGGGAGTCATCTGCCAGAGCCTCATCCCCAAGGCCAGCGGCAAGGGTCGGGCCCTGGCCCTGGAGATCATGATCCCCAACTCCGCCATCCGGAACCTCATCCGGGAGGACAAGATCCATCAGGTCTACGGGGTCATGCAGTCCGGGCAGGGAAAGTCCGGCATGCAGACCTTCAACCAGAGCCTTTCCGATCTGGTGATCCGTCGGGAGATCAGTCAGGAGCAGGCCTTCGATTACTCCTCCAATACTGACGAGCTGCGCGAGCTCATCAACCGCGGTGTGGGCGTGGGGGCCGCCGGTGGACGGGGTGCCGCAGGCCCTGCCCAGCCCGTCAGCCCTGCCCTCGGGGGTCGGAACCCCAACATCAAGTACACCTAGGACTTCTCCCTAGGTGCTTTCCTGCCTATCCTGAAGGCATCTCCATTCCCAGCCGCTCTCCGAGGTCCGCATGCCCGCTTATGCTTGGAAAGGCAAGAACCGAATGGGAGAAGTCCAGGAAGGTGTCCTGGTCTCCGATTCCCGTGATGCCGCCGCCACCACCCTGAAGCGCAACGGCATCGAAGTCATGAACATCCGGGTCATGGCAGCCGAGGGGGGGAAGTCCTTCGGCAAGGTTCCAGCGAAGGCCCTGGCCATCTTCACCCGGCAGTTCAGTGTGATGATCGATGCCGGCCTGCCCCTGGTGCAGTGCCTCGAGATTCTGGGTGCCCAGCAGGACCACAAAGGGTTTCAGCGGATCATTGAAGCCATCCGTGACGATGTGGAGAAGGGCTCCACCCTCCAGGCAGCCCTGTCCAAGCATCCCAAGGCCTTCAATGACCTCTACGTGAACATGGTGGGCGCCGGTGAGACAGGAGGCATCCTGGACATCATTCTCCAGCGGCTGTCCGGCTACATCGAAAAGGCTGTGAAGCTGACCGCCAAGGTGAAGGGGGCCATGACCTACCCCGTGGCCGTCATCACCATTGCCATCTCGGTGGTGGTCATCATCATGGTGAAAGTCATCCCTGTATTTTCTGCGATGTATGAGGGCATGGGGAGCAAGCTCCCGTATCCCACTTTGATATGCATGGCCATATCCAATGTTTTGATCAATTACAGTTGGCTCATCATCATCGCGACGGTCCTGATTGTCGTTGGCCTCCGCCAGTACTACAAGACTCCAGTTGGTAAGCTCCAAATCGATGGGCTTCTGCTGAAAATACCTATCATTGGCGATGTTCTTCGAAAAGTGGCCGTAGCCAGGTTCTGCCGTACCCTCGGTACGCTAATTAGCTCAGGCGTACCCATCCTGGAGGGAATGGACATCACGGCCCGCACCGCCGGCAACATGGTCATCCAGAATGCCATCCTCAAGTCAAAGGATGCGGTGGAGCAGGGCCGCAACATTTCCGCCCCGCTGGCCGAAACCAAGGTCTTCCCGCCCATGGTGGTGCAGATGGTAGGTGTCGGCGAAGCCACGGGGGCCTTGGACGCCATGCTCTCCAAGGTGGCTGACTTTTACGAGGACGAGGTGGACAACGCTGTGGCGAACCTCACCAGCCTCATGGAACCGGTCATGATCGCCATGCTGGGCGGAATCATCGGCTTCATCGTCATTGCCATGTATCTGCCGATCTTCAACCTGGCCAACGTGTTTGGCAAGGATTAATAGCACGGTCCTTGCAGCCCAGGGGCCTGAGGAGGGTTCGATGATCTACGTAAAGCAGACCCGCGGCTTCTCTCTGATGGAATTGTTATTGGTGCTGGCCATTCTCGGGATCATAAGTGCCGTTGCCATTCCGATGTTCACGGGGCAGCGGACGCGGGCCCGGGTCATCGGTGATGCCATGGCCAATGCCAGGACCCTTCAGATGGGATTGGAGTCGCGTAAGGCTGATTCAGGAGTCTACGGGACCACAGGTACTACATATGGGTGGAAGGCTGACGGCTCGGATGCCACCGGTCCCGCCTTGATCCCCACCTTCCAACCCAGCGGGAACTCTAAGATGAATTACAGTGTCAAAGTGGATGGGGGCGGCCTCACATACGTGCTGACGGTGACGGACCCCTCCATTGGTTCGGGGGTTACGGCTTACCAGACCAATCATCTCGGCCAAGAACTTGCCAAGTATCACCAATGACGGCTAGATGAGTTCTAAGGCCTTTGTGGATGCGGACGGAAGTAGGCTTCCTCGATGTCATGCTTGACCTTCAAAAAGCTGACCTCATCGAGGGTCCGAGTGGATTTCAGGGAGAATCCCTCATACTCGAGTTGGTGGGCCCCACCACCCACCAAGGGTTTGAACACTTCTAGGTGATCACCTTTTGCCCGAGCAAGGCTCACACCCTTCTGTCGCTCTTCCATGCTTGCCTGGTAACGCATCACCCAGGCACCTCCTGGCAGGAGTTTGGAACCGACGATAATGGCCTTTGGATCTAGGTTTAGGTAATGCACACCCTCCGGTTCAGGCCGGAGAAAATCGGCTCGCAAGGTGTGATATCGCACTGCGGCAAAGGGGAGCCCCCCAAAGCTATCCGGTTGGATGGGCCGCCCATATAACAGTTTCCAAGCCACGGCATCTCTCAATTCAATCATACTCACTGCTCGATCAGAGGCCTTACCGGTTAGAAATCTAGGGCCTGCCACCAAAAATGGAATCCGGAGTTCCCATGGATCCAGATCGAATCCGTGTACGCCCTGAAGGCGCAGTGTGGGGGTGGCGTGATAGAAACGCTCCCCGTGATCCGCGAATAACACACGCGTTGCTTGGCCATAATCCGGATCCCGAGACAAACCTTCCCAAATGGGTTGCCACGCGGCGAGAAGGTGTCGTACCCGGATTCGGTAGGCCACCAAGGGATCCCGACGGACATCCGTATTTAACTCGTCCTGGGGGCGGACCAAAGGTAGTCCTGGGATGGGGCGAAGTGCGAGGGGGCTCATGGCCCACCAGCGGGGTAACTCCATCAGCTCTTCCCGCTTTAAAAAAATCGGCTGATGTAGGTGACAGGTATGAAACATCACCAGATCCGCACCCCGGCCTCGTTCCAAAGCGGCCCGCAGACCTGCATCCAGGCTAGCCCAGGGGTTGGTGGAGGGGAAGATTCGCAGAGCATCCATCCAACTTGCGTAGAATGGTAGGTGTACCGCTAGGTTGGAGTTAACGAAGTTCTCCCAGCCCGCAGCTGGCATGGCCGCTTCGTCGAGATTTGCCTCTGTGCGATTCGTCAATCCGATGGTGCCGCCATCGTCGATGTAGAAACGTGACTTCAGTCCTTTCGCCTTGTATGCCTCTAATAGGGTGTAGCGTAGGCTGCCCTGAAGTTCTGCTTCGGACGGGATGACATGGCCGATGGAATATTGGGCAGGATCCCCGCCCCAAAGGATGCTGTAAAAAAGGCGAGTGGCTGGAACCATGGTATAGGCGTTGGGATAGCGAGCACCGGACCATGCCTGTAGCCCAAGGCTTCCAGCCTCCTCGGGGCGGAGGCCGTCGACCCCAAGAAGCAGAGCCTGAACCGGCCGATCACCAACTGGCTTGGCGTGAACCTGGCGACCGAGAAGCAAGGGCATCTGGGCCAGTGCCGTCCACATTAGGAGCCAGACCGGGATCAAAAACCAAATATGTGATCCCCATCGGCGATGTGCCCACCATCCCAGTGGAAGCAGGATCAGCAAGGCCAAAAGAGAAAACCCGATGAAGAAGGGCAAGTGTTGGAAGAACGGTATTACCCACAGGGTAGTGGGTACTTGCCACCAAAGCACAAGGTGAATCCAGGCGAAGGCGACGAGCGTGAGGCTGAAGGCCGTTCTGAAACTCCAATCCCTCATCATAGACCGGTTGATCAGGGTGCCCAAACCTAAGGAAAGGAGCCAGATTAATATTCCGCCCCCCAGATAGATGGGGAGCACTTCCCGAAGCAGGAGCGACGAAGCAAAAGCCAGTGCATTTGGGTCCTGTAATCCGTCCTGTAGAAAGCCAGATATGCCAGCTGAGGGTTCTTGATAAAAAGCCCATGCCCCAAGGAGGCTAAGGCAGAGGACCAGCATCGAAGCCAGGAAAGGGGCAAGCAGACGGAAACGGGAAGGAGTCATTGATGGTATTACCCAGAGGTTGGCGAGGGATAACCAGGAAAACAAGAAACCGGGGGGCCTCAAAGCCCCCCGGTATCCATGGACCTTCAAGGATCAACCTACTCGAGTGAAGAAACCTTGGACTTCGGGGTGGTAGAGCCCTGTGTCAGGACGGCCGCACCAAAGAAACCGGGAGTCCCAGTCGCGGTAGGGATCTGGTAACCGAGCTGAACCTGCCCCAGCTTGCCTGTCGTTGCCAGTTTCTGAACTGCTGCTTCAAACGTAGAGGCTGTTTTCATCCCTGTGACCGCATTTAATGTCTGATTGAAGGCCTCGGTAGCCCCCGTGGTGTTCCACGGATTTTTTTCAGCAGCGGTTGTCTCTTTCAAATAGGTCCCCATGGCAGTTACCGCGGTGGCTGCGGATGCTCCGCTTTCGCGGGACTTATCCCACTGGCCCACGAGGTCGCCAACCTTACTGACGGCATTCTGTGTAGCAGACTTGTCTCGCGCCCGGGCACGCTGACCAAGCAGCGCGGGAATGGCGATGGCGCTGATGATGCCGATGATGGCGAGCACGAGCAGAAGCTCGATGAGGGTGAAACCAGACTGTTTCTTCATGGCGTCTCCTTAGGGTTAGTGCCAGGGCTCATATTACAAGACCCATGCCAGAGTGTAAAATTTAGTTCAAATTGATGATAAATAAAGATTTAAAATCAAAAAATAAGAACTATGTCAGCCGGGAGAATAGGCATAAGGCTGACGAGGTGGGACAGCCGTGTGACGCGAGACGTCACTGGTGGGGGCGTCGTTGGAATAGGCACTGTTCCCCCGTTTTGCTGGCTAACACGAGGGCCCAATTACGGTCATTCTGAAGTTGCCGGTAGAGGGCCGTATCCCGTGACGAGGACTGACCCAACCCTCGGGCTCGGGCGAAGTCGGTTGCCGAACGGACATTCAATCCGAGTCCCCAAATGCCACCAGCCACGTTATCGGCCACGACCCATTGCGCCTCATCAGGAATGACTGCGTGTCCTTCCTGCCACGAGATGATGAGAACCCTACGGCTCAAATGCTCGCCCCAGAGCGGATGTAGCCAGGTGTGTAGAGTGAGATCGGCGGCGATGACATCACTAGGGCCAGCAATCCGATCAAGACGCGAAGGGAGCCGGTTCGGCTCCACGAAGATCCACCGACGCTTTTCTGGATGCTGCCAAAGATCCATCACATAGACAAAGGGAGCATGAAGATCGTGAACATAGGCTTGTATGATGGATATCGCAGAGAGAGTGATGGCTGCGCTCAAGAGACCTGCCCGGGCCCAAGAGTGAGATAACCGACGGCTGAGTAATTGGTCAAGCAGGGGAAGCAGGCCAACTGCCAAAAGGGCTGGAAGCAGAAATAGAGTGAACCGGGCAAACGTGTTGAATCCGCCATCGTACGAGTAACTTCTGGTGGCGATCATTACAAAGGCAAGGAGAGCAAACATAACCCAAGTCCTAGACTCCTTTGAACCTTGAAGCGGTCGGCGACGCCAAAGGCTCCAAAAGATCGAGCCTAGGGCCGTGCCGAGAATCAGGATGAAGGCATATCCAAAATGACTGAAGAACAGATTGTATTCTGGCCAGTACCACTCAACTCCGCTCCAAGGCATCCGAATGGTCTGAATGGTAGAAATGAAGGGTGCAATAGCTACTAGCCCGAGAAAGCGTAAGGGATCAATTGGTGAGAAAAATGAGGCCCTAAAAATATGTTCACCTACCTTGTAGACTCCGAAGGGACTTCCAGTGTGCACCCAGAGGTAAACCTGATTGGCGCCACCAAGCAAGATGATCCCAATCGAAAAAAGGCCAGAGAGAACGACTATTTTCCAGCAACGAGCTTTTAAATCCTGATTCCGGATAACTACATAGCCGATGACAAGAAAAAATGCGGGAGAAACGAGCCATCCTGACTTTTTTAGACCCATCAACAGCAACCCGGAAAGTAGCGCAAATCCCAAGTTTCTTAATGATGGATGCTGGTTGCTTCGCGCGGTCCAATAGATCAGGAGCAGGCACGCAAGGTTGGTGGTCAAGTCTGCCTTATCTGAGGCTAGATGCAGAAGAAAGACTGTGGATGAGAGGACAAGTAGTAGGCCGATGTGAGCAGTAAGTCGATCTTTAAACCATTGCCTGAAGAGCACCCAACACCCAATGGCAAAGGCAGCACCTGAAAAGGTGGCAACCCATTCGGTCAACTGATCGTTACCACCTAAGGCCATGACAGAGGCCAGGAGCATTTCGTATGTTGAAGGCTGTGATGCGTGGCCCATCCATTCTGGCGTGGGGGGGGTGAATAGATTAATTCCAGCTTCTGCCAAGTAGACGTCCGCTTTCGGCAGGGACAAATACAGGGCATCTGTGTTCAGGGTTGGCAGGAATGAACCTCGCCAGAGGGCGAAGGCCACCAGGACAACCAAGACGCTCCAGGAGAGGAGTCCAAAGTAATCTGGTAGAATCGGGCGTCCCACGCTGATCCGCCAATTTGATAACGGGCAGTCCTTCAACCAAGCCCAGGCAATGACGGCGAGAAGCCCAGATCCTGCTGCAAGGAACAAGTTGATTCCAGTGAGAAGGCCTAGGAGGGCCAGGATCCAGACCAAGCCTACCCAAACCACTAGTCCCAGGGTAAGGAAGACAAAAAAAACCTCACCGAATGGAGCGGCCTCTTCTCGATCTAGTTTCCAGGTTACCTGGATGCCTCGAGCTACAAGGGCGGTGAGCCCGAGGAACAATATCAGAGATCCCATGGTGATCGTTCCTCTTCGCTGGGCGTGTTCAGGGCCTCTCATAATCCTATCGGGTGATTCCCTCTGTGATGAAGGAGTCAGCCACGAAGGCTATCTATCAATTTCCTCGCCCCCCGGTGGCTCGGATCAAGCTTAAGGGCCTCCCCGGCAGCGCGGCGCGCCTCATCCTTTCGGCCGAGGCCTTGAAGGATCTGTCCCTTGCGCCACCAAGCGCCGGGGTAGCCGGAGGAGCCGCCTTCGAGGGGTTCGCGCAGGACCTGATCCAGGGCCAGCAGGCCCTCGGGACGGTGCAGGCCACTGGCGGCGGCCACCTTGCCGAGTTGGAGGCGCAGCAGGCTGGGGGCATCTACCTGGCCCAGATGGTCCTGGATGACCTTCCAGGCGGTTTCGGGCTGACCGGCATGGAGGTAGGCGTCGCTGACGGCGATCACGCCGCTGGCGCGGGTGCGCACGCCCGGCAGGAGGCGCTGGGCCTCGGCCAGCAGGCGGGCATTCTTCCCGGCTTCGCCCAGGGTCTGCTTGGCGGGCTTGCGGTCCAGGGCGTCCAGCCACTGGCCCACCACTTCGGGATCCTGGGGAGCCTTGGCGAGGGCACGGCCGAACCAGGACTCGGCCTCGCGCCACTTGCTCTCCTCCACCAGGATGAGGGCCTGCAGCAGGTCCCCCCGGGCTGGGGCGATGGCGCGCAGGCGCTCAGCGCACCGCAGGGCCTTGCGGGTGGACCCGCCGAGCAGGCCGGGCAGAAACTCGTAGGCCAGCCCCAGGCTGGTCCAGGCCAGCACCAAGGTGGGGTCGGCCACTGTGGCGGCCCGCAGGTCGTCCATGGCGTCGAGGGCGCTGCGGAGCGCGCCGAGGTCTCGCTGCCTGATGGCCTCCCCCGCCCGCGCCAGGCCCCGCGCCAGGAGGGCATCTGCCAGATCAGGCTTCAGGGCCACCGCGCGTTCAGCCGCTGGGAGCGCCTCCCCGAATCGCAGGAAGCTCGAGAGGGCCTGGGACTTGGCGGCCCAGGCTGGTGCGTCGTTCGGGTGCTCGCGAAGACGCTGGTCGGATTCGGCCAGCACCTTGAGGTAGCGGCCCGCCTCCAGGTCGGCGCGGAAGGCCGGGGCCTGGGCCTGGAGGACAGAAAAGAGAACGATAGGCACGATGCGTATCACGGGGCCCCTAGGTGAGCATGGCAGGACAGGATTAACAGAGATGACAGGTGGGGTGAACAGGAATCGGGATTGGGCCTCCCCGCCCGCCGATCTGGTGGATTCCCTTGGCTTTGGTGTATCCTGAGTGATTGTTTGGACATGACTTTGGAGGAGCTAGAATGGCGACCAAGGGTGGACTGCTGGAAGGGAAGCGCGGCCTGATCATCGGGGTGGCCAACAAGCGGTCTATTGCCTGGGGTATTGCCCAGAAGGTCTCAGAAGCCGGGGCCCAGCTTTGCCTGACCTACCAGAACGAGCGGCTGGGTGACAACGTCCGGGAACTGGGAGCCGAACTCAAGAACCCGCTGATGCTGATGATGGACGTGGGCAGCGACAGCCAGATCGTCATGGCCTTCGACGAGATTCGCAAGAAGTGGGGCCGGCTCGACTTCCTGGTCCATGCCGTAGCCTATGCCCCGAGGAGCGCCCTGGAGACCAGCTTTGTGGAGACCAGTCGCGAGGACTTCCGCGTGGCCCATGACATCAGCTCCTATTCTCTCGCGGCCGTCAGCCACGCCGCCCAGCCCCTCATGCCCGACGGCGGCTCCATCGTCACCATCAGCTACCTGGGCAGCACCCGGGTGGTGCCGGGCTACAATGTCATGGGCGTGGCCAAAGCCAGTCTGGAGGCAAGCGTGCGCTACCTCGCCGCGGACCTCGGGCCCCAGGGGATCCGGGTGAACGCCATCTCCGCCGGGCCCATCAAGACCCTTGCCGCTTCCGCCATTCCCGGCATCGGGTCCAAGCTCAAGCACCACCGCTCCCACACGCCCATGCAGCGGGACACGGATCAGCTCGAGGTGGGCGATGCCGGCGTGTTCCTGCTTAGCGACATGGGGCGCGGCGTCACGGGCCAGGTGCTCTACGTGGATGGCGGCTTCAGCATTATGGCGGGCTAGGTACTAGGTTCGTCTGGGCCAGGGCCTCTGTCAGCATAGATTCATTCATCTGGAGCCGCATGCTGAACGCCCTGTTTGCATTTCTGGGTGCTTTCACCCTTTTTGTGTTCGAGCCCTTTCTCGGTAAGGCTCTAACACCTCGCTATGGAGGAGGCGCACAGATTTGGATTCTGTGCCTTCTGTTCTTCCAGATAGTGGTGCTCCTGGGCTACACATACGGCCATTTCCTGGGGCGGGTCCCATTCAAACGCCAAGTCTTGGTGCACGTTTCTCTCCTTGCCCTCTCCCTGGCAGTCGCCGCCACGCGAGGCGCGGGTCTCTGGCACCCGGCCTTAGGTTCTGCCGGTACGGCCGAGCCAACTCTCTCTCTGTTGGGGGACCTTTTCTTTGGAGCGGCCTTTCCGCTGGTCCTGCTATCTGCGACCTCGCCCCTGGCGCATCGCTGGTATGTCTCGAGCGAAGGGGGATCCCCATACCATCTCTATGCATGGTCCAATGCTGGCTCCCTCTTGGGCCTCGTGGTCTATCCCCTGTTGATTGAGCCGTTCTCGACTCTCGGTGTCCAGGCATGGTTGCTCTGGGGGTTGATTTGCCTTGTGCTTCTTTTTGTCCTTGTTTTGTCGTTTCAGTCAGATCCAGTTTCGGCAATCACCGGTGAACTCGAGAGAGTCAGTCCTCGAACGGTCGCAGAGTGGGTAGTGTGGGGGGCGCTGGGATCGGCAGCGCTGGTGGCCGCGACCGCCAAACTTTCCCACGAAGTGGGATCCATGCCTCTGCTTTGGATCGCACCACTGTTTGTTTATTTGTTGAGTTTTATCCTGGTATTCGATGCACGCTGGAGCATCGTGGGCAAGTCTTGGCGGCCCTTTTGGTGTCTACTCGGGGCTGCAGGCTTGACCTTGCTCGGGGGGTTGAAGGGGCCTGGAATTGGGCGCCCCATCCTCAGCTTGTTTGGTGCGATGCTCTTCACAGGTGGCATCAGCCTTGTCTGCCACGGAAATCTCTACGACCGCCGTCCGGAGCCGCGACTTGCCACGGTCTTCCTGTTGGCAGCGGCGCTGGGAGGCGTTTTCGGGGGCTTGGCGACGGCACTGGGGGCGCCGTTTCTGCTTGATCACCTCATCGAAGTTGGCCTCCTTGCGGTTGGTGTCGGCGTAGTAATCCTTTTGAGTGCCTGGAGGATGGTCGAAACCAGGGTCTCGGCGATGCTGGCTGCCCTAGTCCTGGTGGCTGTGGGTGGATGGGTCATCCGCCTAAACCTGTCGGGGAGCGGGCTGTATTTCCGGAACTTTTATGGCGTGGTGCACTTGGACAAGCAAGGTTCCTTTCTGGTGATGAGCAATCTCCAGACGATCCATGGAGCCGTAGATCGTGCAAGACCCGATGCACCTACAACCTACTACACTCCTGAATCGGGACTCGGACGCTCCATCTCAATGCTTCGCGACCGCAAAGGCAGCCTCAGGGTCTGCGTGCTGGGCCTTGGATCCGGCAGCGCCGCCGCCTATGCAAAACCCGGGGATGTGTTTGAATTCCTTGAGTTGAATCCTCTCGTGGCCGATTTGGCCGGCCCCTATCCGAATGCGCCCTTTCCGTTTCTTGCTCAGTGCAAGGGATCGGTGCGCCTGCGAGTTGGGGACGGCCGCAGCCTATTGGAGAGGGATCGAACAATGGGAGAGAGGGGGCGGTACGACCTCCTCATGATCGATGCCTTCTCGGGTGATTCGGTGCCTTGGCACCTTTTGACGGAGGAGGCTTTCGACCTGTACAACTGGCACCTGGCCACGGATGGCATTTTACTGATGCACGTGAGCAATCCCTTGCCAGTGGACCTCACTGTTCTCCGTGGAGCCTATAGTCGTGGATTTTTTGCAGCCATGTTGCTGGATGCGGCAGCATCGGGACAAACCGATGTCTTGAGCCACTCCGCCAACCAATACATCCTGCTTTCACGATCGCCAGGGGTTCTCAATGACGCACGGGTTTATGCTCAGCTCTTGGTCGGGCTTTCCGGTGGGCATGTGCTGGCCCGTGAACCCTTCTTGAGCCACCTGGTCCGAGCCCTTAAACGGCCGGCTTGGCGAGATGACCGCTGCAGCCAGACCGACCTACTACTCGAAAAGCCTTTGGCGACCCTGACGATGAAACCCAACGACAAACTCTAACCAATTGCCCATGTGCGCGGGGCACAGGACTAGGACGCCGACAGACTGCGATCAGCCTTTCATTTTCGCCAGGGCGTCCATCACATCCTGCACATGCCCCTTTACGCTGACCTTGGGCCAGACGTGCCGGATGAGGCCCTTGGGGTCGAGGAGGAAGGTGCAGCGGATGATGCCCTCGACCTCCTTTCCATACATCACCTTCTTGCCGAAGGCGCCGAGGGGCTTCAGCAGCGCCAGGTCGGGATCCGAGAGCAGGCGGAAGGGGAGGCTCTGCTTGGCGATGAAGTTCTGGTGGCTCTTCAGACTGTCGCGGCTGATGCCGTAGACCTGGGCGCCCAGGGACTGCACCCGGGCCAGGTTGTCGCGGAAGTCGCAGGCCTCGGTGGTGCAGCCGGGGGTGCTGTCCTTGGGGTAGGCGTAGAGCACCGTCCAGCGGCCCTGGAAGGCCTTGGCCGTGACCGTGGCGCCCTGGTCGTCCTGCAGAGAGAAGGGGGGGATGGGGTGTCCAACGAGTGCGCTCATGGGGCCAGGGTAACGCAGAGAGTGTGACGGCCGGCGGGGGCGATTCCCGACAAAATGGGGGGTGAGGGCCACCATGAACCTGACTGACTACCTGGCTGCCGAATGGAGACCCGCCCTGGGTTGCACGGAGCCTGCCGCGGTAGCCTACGCGGCCTGTCTCGCGGCCGGGCAGGGGCAGGGCGAGCCACGGATGGCCCGGCTGGTGCTCGATGCTCGCACCTACAAGAACTGCCACGCCGTGGGCATCCCCAACAGCGGGCAGAAGACCGGCATCCTCTGGGCGTTGGCCCTCGGTGCCGTCCTCACGGATCCGTCCCCGGCCCTACAGATCTTCCAGACCCTCACCCCGGACGCTCGGGCACGTGCGGCGCGCCTGCTCGACCGCGGCGCCGTCCACGTGGAGGTGGATGCCTCCCGCACGGAGCTCTTCATCGACTGCACGGTGGCCTGCGAAGGGGGTGTGGGTCGGGCAGTCCTGGAACGGGAACACACCCGGCTCACCCGCCTGGAGATCGATGGCGTTGCCCAGCCGTTGCGGATTTCGGTGGCGAGCCAGGGCGGAGCGAGCCCCATCCGGGAGCAGGTTGGAAACCTGGCGCTGGCGGACCTGCTGGCCTTGGCTGGCACCCTCACGGAGGCGGATCGAACCCGACTAAGGGAGGGCGTGACCCTGAATCTGGCCATGGCCGAGCACTGCGTGGGGCTCCTGCCGGCAGGCTTCGTACCAGGTGCCGACGCGGATCCCTGGCTGCGCATCCCCAGGCTGGTGAGCGCCGGCGTGCTGGGCCGCATGTCCGGCGTGCCGCTCACGGTCATGTCCCTGGCGGGTTCGGGGAACAAGGGCATCACAGTCGCCGTGGCCATGGCCCTGTGGGGTCTGCAGGCCGGGCACCCGGAGGCGCGCATTGAAGAGAGCCTGGCCCTGGCCTGCCTGCTCACCACGGCCACCACCTACCGGCTGGGCACCCTGTCGGCCATCTGCGGCGCCTCCAACGCAGCGGGCATCGGCATCGCCGCGGGGCTGGTCCAGCTCGGCGGCGGGACCGTGGCCCAGGTGGACCTGGCCATCCACAACATGGTGGGCAACCTTGCCGGGCTCATCTGCGACGGGGCCAAGATCGGCTGCGCCATGAAGGCGATGACGGGCGTGGAGGCCGCCTTCCGGGCCGCAGATCTCGCCCTGGCGGGCTTCGGGATTCCAGCCTCCGATGGCATCGTAGGCGCGAGTGGTGAGGCCTCCCTGGTTAATCTGGGGCGCCTCGCCCAGCGGGGTATGGCCGGGACCGACACGGAGATCCTCGACATCATGCAGGCCAAGCTGGGATCTGCCTAATCAGGCCGGGAGACGGGATCGGCCGCTTGGGGCAAAACTCCAGGCCAGTTCCAGCACCACTGCCAGGACCGCCCAGTCCAGCAGGGATGGACCGGAGTCGAGCCAGGGCAGTTCCTCGGCTAGCAGGCGCCCGAGGCTGTCCTTGCCGGGGCTGCGTCCCAGGGCCGACAGCGGGAGCGGTTCCAGCCCAGGCAGAGGATCAGACAGAGGGCTAGGAGCATGGGGCGCATGGCGTATCCAGGGGCTTCCTCCAGGATGCGCCGGGCGGCGGCATCGAGAAAGACACATCCTGGCGCCAGGGGTAGATGGGTGTTGCTACTCTGATTGCCAGGAGGCCCGCTTGGCGGATCTTTCGAATTCCAAGCTCTGGTGGTGGTGGCCCCTGATGGCCCGCCATCGCCGGACCCTCTACGCGGGGCTGGTGGCCACGGTCTGGTGCAGCGTGGCCGCATCCGTGGTGCCCTACTGGTCCGGCCGGGCCGTGAACGCCCTGGAACGAGGCAACTGGCATGGCTCCAGGGTCTTCCTGGCCTGGATGCTGGGTTTCACTGCCGCAGCGGGCATCGGCCGCTACCTCATGCGGAACACGCTCATCGGCCTCAGCCGGGTAGTGGAGCGGGAACAGCGGGAATCGCTCTACAGCTTCCTGCTGGCGCGGCCCTTCGCCTTCTACGAACGCCAGAGTGTCGGCGACCTCATGTCGCGGGTCGGCGATGACGTGGGCACCGTGCGCATGGCCACCGGGCCGGGGCTCATGAGCTTTCTCCAGGTGCTGTCCATCCTGCCGGTGACCCTGGCCTTGATGGTCCACACCAGCTGGCGGCTCACTCTGGCGGTGATGCTACCTTTCTCCTTCCTGGCCCTGGGCTTCTACGTCATCGGGAAGTGGAGCCACATGGTGCAGCAGAAGCTGCAGCTGGCCTTCTCGGCCCTGTCCACCTTCAGTCACGAGACCATCAGCGGCGAGCGGGTGGTGCAGGCCTTCGGGCTGGAGGAGGCCCGGGTGGCGCAGTTCGGGGCTCTCAGCCGCCGCCACGCCATGCTCAGCATGAAACAGTCGGTAATCTTTAGCGCCTATGCACCGCTCTCCGCCTTCATCGGAGGCGTGTCGGCCCTGATCCTGGTAGCCTACGGGGGCAGCCTGGTGGTGCGGGGGGCCCTGACGCTGGGGGACCTCACGGCCTTCACCGGCTTCCTGGTAGCCCTTGCCTGGCCCATGATGAGCCTGGGCTGGTCGGCGAACTTGTTCCAGCGGGCCAAGGCCGGTCAGGATCGGCTGGATCAGCTGCTGCAGAGCCCGGAGGCGTCCCTCCCCCGGGCCGAAGTGATCACCCTGCCAGAGGTTCCGGCGGCGCTGAAACTCGAGGGAGTGACTCACCGTTTTGAGACCGGACGTGGCCTCGGCCCCCTGGACCTCGCCCTGGCCCCCGGAGACAGCCTGGCGGTCGTGGGCAGCATCGGCTCGGGCAAGACCCTGCTGCTCCAGGTGCTGGCCGGGCTGCGGGAGCCCCAGACGGGACGCTTGCTGGTGGACGAGGAACCCCTGTCCGACCTCACGCTGCGTCGCCACTGGGCGGGACTGGGGTGGGTGCCCCAGGAGGCCTTCCTGTTCTCGGACACCCTGCGGATGAACCTAGCCATGGGCAGACCGGACGCCTCCGATGAGGAGATCTGGGAGATCGCCCGGGTGGTGGCCATGGATGACCTGATCCGCCGGCTGCCCGAAGGTCTGGACACCGTGGTTGGTGAGCGGGGCGTGATCCTCAGCGGTGGTGAGCGACAGCGCACGGCCCTGGCCCGGGCACTCCTCCGCCGCCCGCGACTGCTGTTGCTGGACGATGCCCTCTCCGCGGTGGACGCCGAAACGGAGAGCCGGATCCTGGAGAACCTGAGGACCTTCCTGGGCACCTCCACACTGGTCCTCGCCACCCACCGGGTGTTCGTGGCCGAAACCTGTGCCCGGGTGCTGGTGCTGGAGGAGGGAAGGGCGATCCAGATGGGCGAGCCGGACACCCTGGCAGCCCAGCCGGGTCTGTTTTCCCGGCTCAAGCGGCTGCAGAGCCTGGAACGGGAGTTGGTGCGGGGAGCCTGAGGAATGAGGGGCGTCAGTCCAGGGCTGTGGTGCGCGCAACGGTTGTCGAACCGTTGATGGGTTCCTGGACCAGGAGGACCACCCCCAGGAACCCAGGGGTCCCGTTGGCTGGGAACTGGATGTAGACCCTTCCCTTGCCGAGGATGTTGTTGGGGGTCATCTGGGCTTCGAACTCTGCTGAGGTCGTGGCCCCAGTGATGGGCGGGCGCAGGGTCGTATTGAAGGCGGGGCCCGTGCCCCAGGGACTCTGAGCGTTGCCAAGGGTCGAGGCGAGGTAGGCGTTCAGGCTTGCCGTCACCTGGGTGGGATCCTGGCCGTTGTCGCGAGCCAGGTCGTATTGCCCCACCAGGTCACTCAGGTGACCCACCACGGTTGTGATGGAGGCCTTGTCCCGGGCCCGGGATCTTTGGGACAGCAGCGCCGGAATAGCTATGGCGCTGATGATTCCGATGATGGCCAGGACGAGGTGCAGCTCGATCAGAGTAAAGCCGGAGGTTGGACGCATGGGGACCTCTGCCGCCGGAGTGCATCCATCGAGCCATTCTTCTCGGGATTGGCCTTACGCCTCGTCAGGCAATCTTGGCCGGGATCATGCGATCAGGCGCCTTCCCTAAAGGTGACCTTGTTGATCTCGGCGAAGGTCGTGATCCCCATCCTGACCTTCTCGATGGCGCTCTCCCGGAGGAACTGCATGCCACCCCGCCGGGCTGCGGCCTTCACTTCCCGCACCGGGGCCCGCTGGATGAGCAGTTCGCGGATCTCGTCATTGAGGCCCATGAACTCGATGATGGCCTGCCGGCCGCGGAAGCCGGTCCCGTGGCAGTCCACGCAGCCCACCCGGTCGAACAGGGTGGCGCTGCGCAGCCAGGCCTCGTCCACGCCGTTCTCCTCGAGCTCTTGCGGGGTCGGGATGGGCGCGGGGCGCTTGCACTTGGGGCAGAGGACGCGGATGAGGCGCTGGGCCAGGATGCAGTTGAGGGAGGACACGAAGTTGTAGACCTCGACGCCCATGTGCTGGAAGCGGCCAAGTACGTCCAGCACGTTGTTGGCGTGGACGGTGGTGAAGACCAGGTGGCCCGTCAGGGCCGACTGGATGGCGATCT
>Ga0268298_10001416_pt1 | contig 28342 bp, 23 predicted proteins | sample WWTPWeurt_MetaG_FD_194462 | JGI IMG/M metagenome (GOLD analysis project Ga0268298, IMG submission 194462) | Activated sludge microbial communities from WWTP in Nijmegen, Gelderland, Netherland - WWTP Weurt | ecosystem: Engineered > WWTP > Aerobic digester > Activated sludge | place... | reverse complement strand
GGCGACCGCCCGCACCGCGTGAGCGCCGCGCTCTCCGGCTTCGACCGCGTCGAGGACGAGAGGCTCCTCGCGCGTCTCGACGTCGAACCCGAGCTCACGCTGCCCGTGGCGGCTCCCCGCGTGTCGCTGCCGGTCGTCGGCAACGTGCCCGCGCCGGGCACCATCAAGGCGAAGCGCACGCCCGAAGGCGAGTACGACTGGGAGCACCCGGTCGAGATGTGCGGTCCGGTGCAGCGCCTCTGGGACCACGGCGCAGAGGATCGCAGCGTCGCCATCTTCGACATGGTGCGCTTCTTCGCGCACAAGGGCCTCGGTCTCGACGAGCTCACCGAGCTGATCCTCGAGTGGGATCGCCGAGGCGAGAGGATGGGCAAGCTGCGCGGCCGTGACGGCGTCCGCTACATCGCGAAGGCCCACGAGAAGGTGCTCGCCACCGCGCGCGCCGACGGCTCCATCGCGCCGCCGTGCCACTCGCTCCAGAAGATCGGCTTCTGCAAGGTGAACGTCGAGCCGACCGCACGCTGCGACCTCTACGACGTCGTCTTCGACATCGAGAAGGCGATCGAGGCCGTGCCCGCCGACACGCCCGCCCGGGAGCTGGAGTACCGGCTCAAGCCCATCCTCGACGCCATCGCGCACCGCGACCCGTCGGTGCAGTCGAAGTACCTCGGCGCCGTCGAGAAGCGCTTTGGGCTGAAGGCCAAGGACCTGCGCAAGGCGGTCGCCAAGGCAGCCACCACGCCCACGCGCGAGGACGGCGAGGGCGCCGATCCCGAGAGCAGCGACGAGGACATGGAGGGCGCGATCTTCGAGGACGCGTCCTGCTACTACTGCATGACCGCGCGCGGCGAGTCGAAGGTCATCTCATCGTTCACCATCGAGCCGACGATGCGCGTCCTCACCGAGGACGGCGAGATGATCTTCGGCGACGCGCTCACCGACAAGCACGGCAAGGTGCCGGGGCTGCGGCTCCCGCTCACCGCGTTTCACAGCAAGCGCGACCTCATTCGCCAGCTCCCGTCCGCCGACCTCCAGTGGACCGGCAGCGACAACAACGTCCAGGGGCTCCTGCGGGTGCTCGCGCGCCGCGAGATCCCGCGTCGTCCGGGCTCCAACATGCTCGGCGACTACAAGAAGGGCGAGCACCACGTCTGGCTCGGGCCGAACTGCGCCATCGGGAAGGAGGGCTTCATGGAACCGTCACCCGTGATGTACGTCCCGAGCGGCGCCTCGCTCGACAAGCGCATCGCCTACGTGAAGGTCGACGAGGACACGTTTCTCGAGGTCGCGGCGACGGTCTTTCGCTGCCTGCCGCAGGTGAATCGGCCCGAGGTGATGCTGCCCGTCATCGGCTGGTTCTTCGCCACGCCGATGAAGCCGCGCTTCATGGAGAGGGTCGGCACGTTCCCGACGCTCTTCGTATGGGGCACGCAGGGCTCGGGCAAGTCGAGCCTCTGCATCGACATCATGTGGCCCCTCTTCGGCATCCGCGACGCCGAGCCGTACTCCGCGACGGAGACCGAGTTCGCGCTCCTCAAGCTCCTCACGTCGACTCGCTCGGTGCCCGTCTTCATCGACGAGTACAAGCCCTACGACATGCAGCGCCAGCGGCTGAACACCCTGCACCGCTACCTGCGCCGCCTGTACCGAGGCGAGACCGAGGAGCGCGGGCGTCCCGACCTCAAGGTGAACAGCTACCACCTGCAGGCGCCCGTCTGCGTCGCGGGCGAGACGCGTCCCACGGAGGCCGCGCTGCTCGAGCGCATCGTCACCGCGAACCCCGACAAGACGACGCTCGCGCAGAACCCGACCGCGCGCGCCGCCTACAAGGAGCTGCGCTCGGTGGACCTGGTGCTGTTCGCGCCGCGCTACATCCAGTTCTGCCTCGGGCGCGACTTCGACGCCGACCTCGAGGTCGCGCGCGCCGTGGCCAAGGCGCTCCTCGACGGCCGCAAGGTGCCCGTGCGCATCGTCGAGAACCTCACGGCCATGCTGCTCGGCGTGCATCTCTTCGAGGAGTTCGCCAAGCATTGCGGCTGCGAGCTGCCCGACGAGCTCGGCGTCGAGGCCGCCGTCAACGCCATCCTCGAGGACGTGCTCGAGACCGATCACGGCGTGAAGAACGCCCTCGACCACTTCCTCGAGATGCTCGGCGTGATGGCCGTGCAGGGAGACCTCAAGCACAAGGTCCACTACGTGTTCGAGAACGGTCACCTCGCCGTCCACCTCGAGAGCGCCTACGACGCCTTCCGCGCGCACTGCAAGCGCATCGACTACGAGGGCGAGATGGTGGACCTGAAGGCGCTCCGTCGCCTCGTCACCGAGAGCAAGAAGCAGGGCGGCCTCGTCACCGCCGAAAGCGAGCGCGTCAGCTTCGACAGCGGGAGGCGCCGCGCGTTCCTCGTCGACCTCAGTAAGACCAAGGTCGTCACCGCCGACGACTTCCCGACGCCCGATGAGGGCGGCAGCAGCGGCTTCCGCGAGAACTTCAAGGGCCGCTACGGGCGCGACGACTCATGACTTCAGCGCGCGCTCGTCAGGCAGCGGCACGCCGAGCGCGCGGGCTTCGCCGAGCATCTTGATCGCCTTGGCGCGCGCCTGCGTCTTGTTGTGCGCCAGCTCGTCGCTGCCCGAGGTCTTCCGCTTACCCTTGGCAGCCTTCTCCTCGCGCGGCTCACTCTGCTTGTCGCCGAGGAGCCGGAGGTTCGCGAGGCTGGGGTCGAAGTGGACGTGGCGCGGGTTGATCGGCAGGCGCAGCATCCCTGGGCGGTCCGTCGACGACTGGAGGAGCGCCTTGCGCTCGGCGGCGGTCATGCCGGCGTAGCCGTCGGGCTGGTCCGCGACGAGCGCGTTGCGTAGGTCGACGAGGTCCACCTCGCGCTCGTCGAGCTGGAGGTGCGGGGACTTCTTCAGCCAGCCGCCTTCCTCGACGTCGGGCGCTGCCGCCCGCGCCGCCGCGAGTCGGAGGAGCCGCGCGAACTTCGCATCGCTGACGCGGAAGGCGGCGAGCAGCTCGCCGTTGAGGCGGACCACGTGCCGCTCCGGCTCAGAGGCGAACACCAGCTCGACGTCCTCGAAGAGCGCCTCCTTGGCCTTCGCGCGAGCCGCCCACGACTCGGGCCAGAGCAGCTTCAGCGCGCGGTGCAGCCGGAGCCCAGGCGCGTCGAGCCCAAGCTCGGCGTGACCATCGCCCACGAGCCGCGCCTCCCTTCGCTCCGCGACGACCACCGCGACCGCGTCGGCGCCCGACGCGCGCCGCAGCTCGAGGAGCGCCCCGCGCTGCCCGCTCCCCTCGCTGGTGGCGAGCACCACCAGGGTGCGCCCCACGCGGCGCTCCAGTACCCCGAGGGGCAGCAGCCCTTCGAGCCCGGCGACGCTGGTGCCTGCGAGCGCCTCCTCGGCGCACACGCGCGCCACGACGGGCCCAAGGGCCGCCGCGCGATCGAGGGCGAGCACTGCGAGCTCGGTCTTCGTCAGCGGGATGGGCTCGCACTCGGCGGGAACGTTTCCGCAGACCGCGACGAACCCTCCGTCGCGCTCGTGGACCTGGCGCGGGCAGCCGTCGCCGCCGCCGTTGGGACACGGGAACACCCCGGCGCGCTCGCCGGTGGGCTTCAGGTGGGGCTTGAGCAGCGCGAAGTCCTGGCCGAAGCGCTCCTGCCACTCAGCGAGGACCGCGCGGTTCCAGGGCGCCGCCTCAAGCGACCGCTGCAGCCGGAGCAAGGTCTGCATCCTGCGCCTCCAAGATGGGCGTCTTCACGAACCCGCGCAGCGCGAGCCACTGCTCTACGAGCGACGCGTCCTCGTTGCGGGTGTAGCTCGCGATGTTGCTCGGGCGGATGGTCACGCTGCGCGCCGTCTTCTGCCCGGTGAACCTCACGAGGAAGCTCGCCTTCACGAGCCGCCCCTTGGGCACCGAGCGCTCGTGCGCGGCCCACGCGGCGAAGAGGTCCTTTGCCTTGTGCGTGGTGCTCTCGCCGTAGGCGCCGCCCCAGTAGACCTGCAGCTCCTTCAGCACGACCGAGTCGATGCCTTCGACGTCGCTGCAGACGAGCGATTCGGCGCCGCTCTCCTGGAGCGGCTCGAGCGTGAACTTCGCCGTGTCCGGGAAGTGCTTGGCGTCGTCGAAGAGCAGGACGCCGACCAGCTCGCGGTAGTGCTCGGCGAGCTTCTTGTTGCCCTCGGCGTTGATGGCCAGCTCGCCGAGCCCCTCGTCGTACTTGAGCACGTCGTACTTCTCGGGCCGGTAGTACACCGAGGTGGTCTTGGCCTTCTCGATCGCGCCCTCGCGCTTGTAGGGATCGCCGCGTCGCACGAGGAACCAGACGCCGTCGGTGCGCGGGAAGACGAACAGCTTGCAGGTGCGGCCGCGCTTCATGAGGTCGAGCCGCACGCCCATCGTGTCCTCGAACTCGCGCACCCGCTTCGCGCCGGGCGCGTGGTACCTCGTGTCGGCGCCATCCTTCGCCTGGAAGTAGACGAAGGTCCGCTTGCGATCGAGCAGCACCTGCTCGGCGTGCTTCTGCTCGAGGAGCGCGGGGGCTCGCAGCCGCACCTGCACCGCGACGTCGGCGGGCGTCGGGTCGTCGTCGAGATCGAGCTCCACCTTCGCGGCCTCGGCAGCCTCGAGCAGCGCGTCCATCCCGGGCTGGGTGGCCATCTCGTCGACGTAGTAGAGGTCGTCGATGAGCGTGCTGGGGGGCTGCTCGGGCGCCATGAGCACGCCGGCGATCGCCTCGTAGTCAGGGCCGGCGCCGTTGAACGCGCCGAAGTTCACGCCGCGCTCGGCGAAGTAGTCGGCGTGCCTGCCGAGGAGCGCCATCAAGAACTGCGGCCGGACCGCGCGAAGCGTCTCGGCATTGGCGAAGTGTCGGAGCTTGAACGAAGCCATGACTCAGCCCTCCTCGTGGGCGAGGTGGACGTCGACACCCGACGTCGGATGAACAGCGTGTGGGGCGAGCGGCATGGCGGTGGGTTCTCCTGTCATCTGTAAAGGAAACGGTTGACACTCCGGGCACGGCAAAGCCGCCCCGCTACAGCAGGCTCCTCTGCGGGTTCGACGCGTCGAGGACGAGGTTCAGGTCCAGGAGGCGGTAGCGCATCGCCTCGTTCGAGACGTTCGTGAAGTTGCCCTTCGCCATCACCTCGGTGGCGAGGTCGCGGAGCTTCTCGTCGAGCACGCGAGCCTTCCGCTTCGCCTCGACGTCTTCCCAAGTTGGCAGCGTGTCGCCGCAGAGCGCACGCACGGTGGCGCGCACGTCGGCCGCAGGCATGAGGAGCGCGGCGGCGAACCTGTCCGCCTGCCACTCGGCGGGCGCCTTCTTCTGGCTGGAGCGGCAGAAGATGGTGGGCTGCTGGCGCACGTCGTCCTTCCCGAACAGCGTGGCGGTGACCTGCTCCATCTCGATGAGCGGGCGGTGCAGGTACCAGTGCCCGCCCTCGTGGGCGAGCGTGAACGCGAGACGCCCCTCCTTGCCCTCGATCATCAGGGACTCGTCGATGAAGACACGCTGGTCCTTGATGAACGTCGCGCCGAGCACGTCGGGCACGCCGATGAAGTCGGGCAGGTCGATGTAGACGAGGTCGAGCTTGAAGTAGCCCTCGAGGATGTTCTCGACGTCGATGGGCGCGCGCACGGGCTTGCCCTTCTCCTTGGCGTACTTGTGCAGCAGCTCGTTGGCCGCGCGCTCGACCTGCTTCTCGTGCAGGTAGGGGACCTTCAGCTCTGGAATCATTTGCCCCCCTTCTTCTTCGTCTCGAGCCACTCCAGGAACTCCGCGCCCGTCACGTTCTGCTCGCGCGCGCGCCGCAACATCACGGGCATGTCCGGGTCCGCCTTGATCAGCTTCTCGACGTCCTCTGGCACGCGGCCGGCGAGCTGCATCAGCTCGTCGAGGTTGTCCTCCAGCACGTCGGCCAGTGCGCGGAGCGTCTTCTCCGTGGGCGGGCTCGGGTCGAGGCAGTTCTCGACGCGCGACAGGTACGTCGGCGACACGCCGACCTTGTTCGCCGTCTCGCGAAGGCTCAGGTCGCGGGCGATGCGCACGCGCTTCAGTCGATGTCCGAGTTTCTCTCGCTTGACCATTTCGCTCGCTCGTCCCGGGCGGCAGGCCCGGGATGTAGTGTGCAGTAGATACTGCACACTGCACACTTGGCGCAAGAGGGATCAGGCAGTGGATGATCTCCCTGTCCCACCGCGACCATCGGGACCGCGTTTTCCGTCCCATGAACGCGATCCCGACGCCGCCCGCGAGCGCGGCCGCACTTGCCACCGAGAGCGCCGAGGAGCGCCGCGCCGACCGTGAGCGCCGCCTCGACGAGGCCGCGTCCATTCTCGCCAGGACGCTGCTCGACATGTGGCGGCGCGAGCACCGCGCACGACGAGAAGCAGCCAGCGGAGGTGCGTCGTGAGGTCGGCGCTCTCGCGGGCTCTCGCCTTGTCTTCCACAGGGGAAGAAGCCGTCATGCCCGAGGCGCGCGGGCACGGTGCTCTCGCGAACCACGGAGGCACGATGAACAAAGCGACCACGAGATCCCGCGCCGAGATGCGCAGGCTCGACGACATGCCGAGCCAGCTCGCCGCGCTCGAGACGATGAACGTCCCGGCGCTCGCCGAGAAGTACCGCGAGCTCTACGGCGAGCCCACCCGCTCGCGGAACCGGGCGTACCTGAAGAAGCGCCTGGCCTGGCGCATCGAGGCGAACTTCCAGGGCGACCTGTCGCAAGGCGCCATCGCGCGCATCCAGCAGCTCGGCGATCAGCTCCCCGAGCGCTGGCAGATGCGGCTCGGGCAGCCCGCGAACGCGGCCGACGCGACGAGCGACGACGCCCCGCCGCCGACGACGCAGGCGGTCCTCGCGGCGACGGAGCCCCGCGATCCCCGCGTGCCGCCGCCGGGCACCGTCATCAGCCGCGTCTTCGACGGCAAGACCCACGAGGTAACGGTCTGCGTCGAGGGCTTCGAGTACGCGGGCCGCAAGTACAAGACGCTCTCAGCCATCGCGACGCAGATCGCCGGCACGCGCTGGAACGGCTTCCTCTTCTTCGGGCTCAAGAAGCGCGGCGACGCCACAAGTGAGGAGAGCACGGCATGAGCAGCGACTTCTTCCGCACCCGCATGGGCCAGACGTTCTACGAAGCGACGATGCCGTCGCTCGTGCGCGAGCTGGCGCGCCTGAACCAGAACCTCGAGCGGCTCGTCGCCCTCGCCGAGAAGCGAGAGGCAAGGCCGGCCGAGCCCGCGCCCGTCGCGACCGCGCCGGAGGAGCGATGAGCCGGCGCCCCACCAGGAGCAGCGTCGAGCCCGAGACGAGGCGCGTCGCCATCTACACGCGCAAGTCGACGACGATGGGTCTCGAGCAGGAGTTCAACTCCCTCGACTCCCAGCGCGAGTCCTGCCTCGCGTACATCCAGCGCCAGCCCGGCTGGAAGCTCGTCGACGAGCGCTACGATGACGGCGGCTTCACGGGCGCGAACATCGACCGCCCTGCCTTCACGCGCCTGATGGCCGAAGTCGAGGCAGGCAAGGTCGACGTCATCGTCGTCTACAAGGTCGACCGCCTCTCGCGCTCGCTCCTCGACTTCGTGAAGGTGATGGAGCGCCTCGGAGCAGCGGGCGCCTCGTTCGTCTCGGTGACGCAGAACTTCTCGACAGCCGACGCGATGGGTCGGCTGACGATGAACATGCTGATGTCCTTCGCCGAGTTTGAACGCGAGATGATCAGCGAGCGCACGCGCGACAAGATCGCCGGCGCCCGTCGTAAGGGGAAGTGGACGGGCGGGCCGGTGCCCTACGGCTACTCGGTGAAGGACAAGAAGCTCCTCGTCAACGAGCTCGAGGCGCGCGTCGTCCGCGAGGCCTTCGACCTGTTCCTGATGCACCGCCAGCAGGCGAAGGTGGCGCACCTGCTGAACGAGCGGATGCTCCTGCCGCGCGGCTCCAAGGTCACCAAGAAGCTCGCGTGGTCGAAGGAGGGCATCGGCCGCATCCTCAAGAGCCCCATCTACGCGGGCTTCATGATGTACGGCGACGAGCTGCACCCCGGCGAGCACCCGCCGCTGATCGAGGAGTCCACCTACCGCGCCGCCCAGGCCATCCTCGCGGGCACGAGCCGCGTGGTGCGGTGGACCGGCACCAACCCCGACTACGTCCTGCGGAGCCTCGTGCGCTGCGCGCTCTGCGGCGAGATGATGTGCCCGGGCTCGACAACGAAGCCCTCCACCGGGAAGACGCACAGGTACTACCGGTGTTCGCGGCGCGAGAAGTACGGCAAGGACCAGTGCGCCGGAAGGCCGCTGCCCGCCGCCGCGCTCGAGGAGTTCGTCATCGCCCGCATCTCGAACGCGACCGCCGACGGCTCGCTGGCCGAGCGCGTCGCGAAGCACCTCGAGACGCTCACCGCCGGCAAGGGCGAGGACTTCGGCAAGCTGCGCGCGGAGCTGGCGACGAAGATCGCCGAGTCTTCGGCGACCGCCTCGAGGCTCACCGAGGAGTTGGTGCGCCTCGACGGGCGTGCGCGTGAGCTCGTCGAGCAGAAGCTCGGCGTCGAGGCGGACCGTCTCGCGGCGTGCGAGCAGCAGCTCCGCGACCTCGAGCGCGACGCCGCCGAGCTGGAGATCGCCAGGAAGGACCACGCCTGGTTCGTCGCCGCGCTCCGCGACTTCGCCAAGGTCTGGGTGAACATGTCGCCCGACAACCAGGGGCGCTTCCTGCGGGCGCTCATCGACAAGGTGGTGGTCGACGAGGACAAGGGCACGTGCCGGGTCGAGCTGATCGACTTCGGCGCCGCCGCGGGCACGAAGGAGGCAGCGTGAGCGATCGCCAGACCAGCGACGAGGGCGCCAGGAAGAACACGCCGAGCGACTACCGGGTGATCGAGGAGCCGATCTTCTGGCGCCGAAGCCGCAGCGTGGAGCTCACCCCGACGCCGCCGCCCGACAAGCCCGAGCCCGTACGACGCCCCGCCAAGGTCGCCCGGCAGCTCGCCCTCGCGCACCACCTGGAGGCCGCCATCGAGCGCGGGCTCGTGGCCGACCAGGCCGCCCTGGCGCGCAAGCTGGGGCTGACGCGCGCCCGGGTCACGCAGCTCTTCGACCTGCTCATGCTGGCCGCCGACCTCCAGGAGCAGGTGCTGGCCCTCGAAGCCGTCGACGGCGCCGAGCCGATGGCCGAGCGGACGCTCCGGGCGGTGGCTCACGCGGGGACGTGGGCCGAGCAGCGGGCGGCCTGGACGCGTATTATCGGGTCTGAACGACTTTGACCGACGTGCATCGGAAGTTGTCCGATCACGTGGATCTTGATAGGTTCTGCGCGCATGCGAGCCGTGGCACCGATAACGAGCGCCGAGCCTTGGGTGTCGGTCGATGCCGTGGCGGCTCACATCGGTGTCGCCAAGGACTCGGTGTACCGCTGGATCGACGCGAAGGGGCTGCCTGCCCATCGGGTCGGGAAGCTCTGGAAGTTCAAGCTCTCGGAGGTTGACGACTGGGTGCGCGCCGGTGGAGCAAGCGAAGCGCGTACGCGGGCCAAGCCGGTGCGGCGAACGACGACAAGGAAGACGAAATGACCGCCACGACTGCCCGCACCTCCACGCGCTCGACGCCGATGCTGTTCTCGCGGCAGCGCCAGCTACTGCAGCTCCTTGATGCGCTCGGCGGCACGTCCGGCATGCTCGACTTCCAGAAGCTCCTGTTCTTGTACTGCCAGGATGCGTCCACGGGAGAGGCGCCCTACGACTTCGTCCCGTACAAGTTCGGCGCGTTCTCGTTCACGTCCTACGCTGATCGGCGGAAGCTCATCGAGCGTGGGCTCCTCGAGGACGAGGACGGCTGGCAGATCACCGCGGAGGGGCAGAAGATCATCGGGCGCACGATGGACATGCAGCTCGTGGCCTTCGCGAAGCGGCACCGTGGCCTGCACGGGGACGCGCTGGTCGCCGACACATACCGGCGCTTCCCGTTCTTCGCGACCCGCAGCGAGATCGCCGAGCGCGTCCTCAAAGGCGACGACGCCGCTCTCGCCCGCATCAAGGCAGTCCGCGCCAAGGCGACCGGTCCTGCCCTGAGCACCATCGGCTACGAGGGCCACACGCTCGAGAGCTACCTGACCATCTTGCTCAAGAGCGGCGTCACGCTCCTCTGCGACGTGCGCCGAAACCCCATCAGCCGGAAGTATGGCTTCTCGAAGAACACGCTCGCGCGCGGGTGCGAGGGCGTCGGCATCCGCTACGAGCATCTGCCCGAGCTCGGCATCGCGTCAGAGCAGCGGCAATCTCTCGACACGCAGGCCGACTATGACGCGCTGTTCGCCGACTACGAGCGCACGTGGCTCCCGAAGCAGGGAGCGGCGCTGAAGAAGATCCAGGGCTGGATAGACGCAGGCGAGCGCGTGACGCTCACCTGCTATGAGCACCAGCCGAACCAGTGCCACCGCCATTGCGTCGCCGAAGCGCTCGAGGGCAAGGCCAGCAAGGAACTCACCGCCAAGCACTTGTGAGAATGTGGGGGCACGATGGAGAAGCAGCGCGTTCTCATCACCGTCAAGACGTACCCCACGCTCTCACGGAAGTACGGCGAGACGGTCTGCACGGCGGGCGTGCGCGAAGACGGCACGTGGGTGCGCATCTATCCCGTTCCGTTCCGCCGCCTGAATGAGGAGCAGCAGTACAAGAAGTACGACTGGCTCGAGGTGCGGCTCGTCCGCAACACCACTGACCCGCGCCCCGAGACCTACCGCCCCTTCGACTCGGCGGACCTCGAGAAGCCGGTGGGCCACATGGACACCGACGACCAGTGGCGCGAGAGGCGGAAGCTGCTGCTGAAGACCGCCCGCGTCTACGACCGGCTCGATGACCTGATCGCAGGAGCGAAGGCGAACGAGATCTCGCTCGCCGTGTTCAAGCCGACGCGCATCACCGACTTCGTGTGGGAGGAAGAGGAGCGCACTTGGGACCCGGACAAGGTCCGGGAAATGCGCGACGCGACGAAGCAGTACGACCTCTTCGCCGACAACACGTGGCGCGAGACGTTCAAGGTGATCGACAAGCTGCCCTACAGCTTCTCGTACAAGTTCGAGGACGCGACGGGCAAGAAGAGCGAACTGCAGGTGCTCGACTGGGAGGCGGGCGCCCTCTACTGGAACTGCCTCCGGTCGACCGACGGCGATGAGCCCAAGGCACTCGCGAAGGTCCGGCAGAAGTACTTCGACGAGTTCACGAAGAAGGATCTGCACTTCTTCCTCGGCACGACGCAGCAGTTCCACTTCGTCGCTCCGAATCCCTGGGTCATCATCGGCGTGCTGCCCATCCCGGAGCAGAAGCAGCTTGGGCTGTTCTGACGCGGGGTGGCGAACCCTCCGACCGCCCCCGGTGGGGAACGGACCGGGCTCGCCAACGGCCCGCAGGGCATCCCGGGCCGACCCGGCGAGACCCAACTAAACCCGATTGAAGCTGGTGTCGTCCTCTGATACCCTGCGTCCCTCGACCGCCCGGCCTTGAACCAGGTGACGCATGGATGACCGATGGCTCTCAGTGGACGAAATCTCGGAGTACTTGGGGGTCAGCAAGGACACGGTTTACACGTGGATCAGCGCGAAGGGCATGCCAGCCCATCGCGTGGGTCGCCTCTGGAAGTTCAAGCGCGACGAGGTCGACGGCTGGGTGAAGTCCGGGGGGGCAGCAGATCGCCAGGACGTCGATCCGGGCGGCAAGGAGGGACGGTGACGGCCCGCCCTCCACAGTCGAAGACCAACGGTTCGCATCGGCCAGCAACTGTCGCTGGTCTGGATCCCGCTGCGCCGTACTCGTCGAGGCTCTCGGCGCGCTCGGCGCTGTTCACCGAGCTCCACCAGCTTCTTGACGGTGAAACGAAGGCGCTTTCGTCCGTCGAATACCGGCGCCGAGTAGTCGACGAGAACCGCCTCGCGAAGCCGTCTAAGGCAGCTCGCGAGAAGCTCTGGAAGGAGCTGAAGGCACGGTACCGGCTCGACGCCGAGGACCCGCTTTTCGCTGCCTTTTGGACCGAGTGGACGCGCTGCACTTCGGAGCCCGAGCGCAGCCTCACGGCCTACGTGTTCTTCGCGCTCAACGATCGCCTCGTCACGGATCTCGGTCTCGATCTGCTCTATCCGCTTCTTCGTCGCGCGCCCGCGGAGCTGCGACTCGCTGACGTTCTCGCGTTCGTCGAGCGCGCCTACCGCGCCCATCCCGAGGCTCGCGCGTGGTCCGACGAGACGCGCACAGCCGTGGCCCAGAAGTACACGGCGAGCATCCGCGACTTCGGGCTCGCGCGCGGGACGATTCGCAAGACCTCGATCCGGCCCGCCCTCTACGGCGCGCCGGTGCGCTTGGTCGTGCGGGCACTGCGTCTTGCCGGTGCCGCGCCTCTCGACATCGTGCAGTCGCCAGCCTTCAAGCTGCTCTGCCTCGATACGACCGAGGTCATCGATGCGCTGAGCGAGATGAACCGCGTGGGCGCGCTGCGCTTCCGCATGCAGGGAGACGTCGTCGAACTCGACGTGCGAGGTGCTTGATGAACAGCATGTTCACCGCGCTCATCGAGCTTCTCAAGACGCCGCTCCGGCACGACCGAGGCGTGAAGACCGACAGCTCCGTGCTGCTCATCTACCCGCCCGATCGCGAGCTCGACTTCCGGGAACACCTGCTCGACACCTTCGTGCCCGAGCTAGACGCGAAGAACATCCCGCACCGGCTGCTCGACCTCTCTGGGTTCCTGTTCTCCGGCCTGAGCGACGAGCAGATCGAGTCGCTCCAGGAAGACGAGTTCGAGGACTACCGCTGGATGAAGCAGGGCCTCTCAAAGCGGGCCGAGGCAGCTCTCCAGGCGCGTCTGACGGAGGAGGCCTCCAAAGTTCCGGGCGGCAACGTCCTCGTGTACGCGACCGTCGCCCTGCATCCCGTCGTTCGCTACGGAGAGGTCCTCAAGGGCCTGCGCGACCTCGAAGCCCGCATTGTCCTCGGCTTCCCCGGTGAGGAACGCGGCGGGAAGCTTCACTTCATGAACCAGGCTGACGGCGCCAACTACCTGGCCGTCAAGCTGTTCGCGCGTTGGGGCAAGACGACGCCGCCCGGGAGAGCCAGCACATGACCACCGTTCGAGAAATCATCAAGCGCGACATCGGCGTGAAGGTCGAGGGCGTCGTCAAGGTGTTCGACCGCTCGGCGCTCGCGAACGAGGTCCGCGAGTACGTCGTCACCGACAAGATCGAGGACGAGCTGAAGCGCATCGTCGACACCTTCACCCAGGTCAGCGAGACGCTCCGACGCGGCGGTGCTTCGCGTGACGTGGTCGGCATGTGGGTGTCCGGCTTCTTTGGCTCCGGCAAGTCGCACTTCGCCAAGGTGCTCGGCTACCTGCTCCAGAACGACGAGCTGGGCACCGACGGAGAACGCTGCATCGACGCCTTCGTGAAGCACCTCTCGGACAGCCAGCGCGGCAAGGATGTCCGCCTACGGCTCGGCGAGATCAAGCTGAACACGCAGGTCCGCACCATTGCGTTCGAGATCAAGAGCCGCCAGTCGCTGACGAACCCGAACTCCGTCGGCGAGATCCTTCTCTCCGAGTTCTATCGGGACATCGGCTTCGGCGAGAACTTCGTCGTCGCACGCATCGAGCGTCGCCTGCACCAGCGGGGGCTTCTCGACAAGCTCGCGGAGACGTTCGAGTCGCTGCACGGCGTGCCGTGGCGCAGCGAGCAAGGCCGCGAAGACCTGATGACCGTTCGTCGTCGGCTGTCGAAGGTGCTGCCGAAGATCGATCCGAAGGAGTACCCGGACGAGGACTCGGCAAAGAAGGCGCTCGATGACGCGTTCCGCCACGAGAAGCTCACGGCGGAAGGCATCGCCGACGAGCTCGTCGCGTGGGTCGACGCGCAGAAGCCGACCGGCGGCAAGTCGCAGCACCTCGTGTTCGTCATCGACGAGATGGGCACCTTCATCGGTGACTCGAACGAGAAGATCGGCGAGCTGAACAGCCTCGCCGAGATGATCGGCAACAAGGGCAAGGGCAAGGTCTGGCTCGTGGTCACCAGCCAGCAGGACCTCGAGAAGGTCGTCGACCGCACGAACTTCCAGCCGACGCTCGTCGGGCGCCTCAACGCCCGCTTCGAGCTCAAGCCGCACCTCATCTCCGACGAGATCAACAAGGTAGTCTCGGAGCGCATCCTCAAGAAGCGCCCGGCCGAGGAGAGCGGGCTCAAGGCGATTTACGCGAAGCACGAAGGCCACATCGCCGACCTCGCCGACATCAAGGCGAGCCGCCGTCTCGCGAGCGTCACGGAGCGCTCGTTCATCGACGCCTATCCGTTCCTGCCTCACCAGGTTCGCCTGGCGCAGGACATCTTCGAGGCGCTCTCGGGCTTCCGAATCTCGGGCGGCGTTCGCTCGATGATCGCCGTGGTCATGGAGGCCCTCCAGGACCTCGCCGACAAGCCGCTCGGTGTCGTCGTCAGCTTCGACCAGGTCTTCGACGCCGTTGAGAACGACCTGCTCTCGCAGGAGTATCTCGGCGCCTCGGGCGTGCGCTCGATCTACGAGTCGGACGAGCGTGTCCCCAACATGCCCGTCGAGTCGTCGCGCGTTCTGAAGGTGCTCTGGCTCCTCCAGCGCATCACGTGGGTGCCGCGTGTTCCCGAGACTCTCGCGAAGCTCCTGGTGCGCGACCTCAACACCGAGATCGCCCCTCTTCGCGGCCAGGTCGAAGCGACGCTCACCGCGCTACAGGAGGCAGGCTACGTCGCCCGCGACGAGGCGACCGGCGAGTGGAAGTTTCTCAACGAGCGCGAGCGCACGATCGAGCAGGCCATCCAGGAGATGGTCCGCCCCGGCGGCACGAAGAGCATCAGCATCGCGGCGGTGCGGCGCACCGCGCAGCAGCTCTGCAAGGACGAGGTCGTCACGCGAAAGAAGCTGGCGAACTTCGCCGTGACCCACGGCACCACCAAGGTCCCGTTCTCGTTCGGTGTGCATCTCGACGGCGAAGCGGTCGAGACCGGCCCCGAGTTGGAGGTCGTGTTCACGAGCCCGCTCGCACCGGGGCGCAAGACCGACCTCGAAGAGGTGCGCCGCCAAAACCAGGCCTCCGGCGCGAAGGGCAAGACGGTGTGGTGGGTGGCAGACGCGCCGGACAACCTCGAGTCCCGCTTCAAGCGCTACGAGGCGCTGGTCAAGGTCACCGGCGACAAGCGCTTCACCGAAGACAGCTCCTCGGACACGCAGGACGCGCTCTCCGAGAAGCGCAAGGAGCGCGACGAACTGCGGAGCGCACTGGTGAAGGACCTCGAGCGCGCGTTCGTCACGGGCACGCTGTTCCACGGCGGCCAGGAGATCAGCCTCGAAGGCATCTCCGACCTGAAGGAGCCGATCAAGAACGCGCTCTCGTCGGTCATCCCGAACGTGTACCCGCGCTTCGCCATCGCGGATCGCTCCTTCGAGTTCGCCAAGAACCTCAAGGCCCTGCTCAGCCCGACGACGTCGGAGCTGCACAAGGTCGCGCCCGACCTGCAGCTCTTCGACACGCAGGGGAGCCTGCAGCGTGAGTCGGCGCTCGTGGCACAGGTGCTCGAAGTGCTGACCGACCTTCGCGACGAGGACGCCGACGCCGAAGGCGCTCGCCTCCTCGATGCCAAGGACGACAAGGGCTTCAAGGGCTTCTCGCGCGCGCCGTTCGGCTGGCCCGACGAGCTGGTTCGTCTGCTCCTCGCGGCCTGCTTCCGCGCGGGCGCCGTCTACCTCGAGCAGCAGAGCGCTTCGGGACCATCGGCGCTGTACGACTACAAGGGCGCCGACGAGCTGTTCTCGAAGATCACCTCGTTCAAGAAGGCCACGTTCCGCATCGCGGAGACGAGCCTCTCGGTCGACCAGATCAAAAAGGCGAGCAAGGCGCTCATCGCGATGGGCGTGACCGGCACGCCGGAGTCCGGCAACGCCATCGCCGCTGCCGTGCGGACCCTCGGGTTCGCGCTCAAGTCCCGCATCGACGACGCGCGCATTCGGGCGCAGCAGGGCCTGCCGGTGCCCGACACCATCCTCGGTGCGGAGAGCGCGCTGAAGGAGCCCACGACGGCCAAGGACCCGACGGCCGTGGTCACCGCCTTCCTCGCGAAGGAGGACGTGTGGAAGACACTCCACCAGTCCGTCGAGGCGCTGCGGCACTTCCTCGACGCGAACCGGCACAAGGACTTCGACCTGTCGCGCCGGCTGGTGGCGCTCGCGACCGACCACCCGCTGCCCGAGGCGCATCCGAAGCGTGCGACTTTCGAGCAGGCGGCGAAGGACCTTGCGGCCATCGTGGACGACAAGGCGGTCGTCGCGCGCTGGTCGGACTACCGCTCCGCGTTCGACACGGCGTTTGCCGCGTACCGCGATGCGTTCGTGCAGAGCTACGACGAGGTCCGGCACGCGGCCGAGGCGGCCATCGCCTCCATCCACGCCGGCGATGCCTACAAGAACGCGCCCGCGGGCCAGCGCGAGGCCGTCGTCGCCAAGGTCTTCGGCACGGGGCGGGTATGTCACTATCCGTCGCTCACGCTTTCGTCAGTGGAGTCGCTGCTCGATGCCGCCGGCAAGCGAAGCCTGACGACGCTGGAGCAGGCGCTTGTGGCGCTCCCAGTGTACCGGTCGCAGGTGGAGTCCGAGCTGGCCGCGCTGGTGCTGCCGCCGCCACCTCCACCACCTCCGGGCGAGAAAGTGTTCGAGTGGCGCCCGGCCTCCGTCCTCGTCGGCAAGCGCTTCGCGACCGAGACCGACGTCGACAATGCGCTCGATTCCCTCTCCAAGGAGCTCAAGGCCCGCGTGCGTGAGGGCTTCACGGTGGTGGTGAAGTGACCCCGAGCGACCAGAACGAACCCGGCCCTGCATCGGCCCAGGCGCTCTCGGACAGCCTCAAAGAGGCGGTCAAGTCGTGGGTGCCCAAGGTCCGCAAGGCACTCGACGACGAGTTCGGCGCGCAACTCGAGCGGCTCGGCCTTCGCAGGAACGGCAAGCACGTCGCGCTCGACAAGATGAGCCTGCCCTCTGCGTCCGTGGCCGTTCGCCATCGGGCCGAGGCGCTCGTCGCCCGCGAGTCGCTCTCCGAAGGAACACCCGAGCGCGGCTACGACAACGTCGTCCGCGAGCTGACCTACACGCTGCTCAACCGCCTCGTGGGCCTCAAGGCGATGGAGGCGCGCAAGCTGCTTTATCTGCCGCCGCCGGGCGACGCGAACGCCTCGCCGGAGGAGACCGAGGTCGTCACGCCGGTGCCCGGCCAAGCGCGCTCGCGCTACCTCCGCGACTTCCGCGCGGCCGGGGGCAGCCGCTACAAGTACGAGGACGACGCCGAGGAAGCCCTTCTGCGCGAGGGGCTCACGTCGGCGTTTCGCCACGTCACGAGCGAGATCCGCGTCCTCTTCGATCCCGACCACGAGTACGCAAGCGTGTGGCCGACGCACGCCGCGCTGACCGGCGTCCTCAAGATGATCAACGAGGACCTTCCTGCGGATGCGTACCGCGCGCAGGACTTCCTCGGCTGGGTCTATCAGTTCTTCAACCGCGACGAGAAGAAGCGCGTTCGCGACGAGAACAAGGGCACGCCTCGCTCCTCGTATGAGCTGGCCGTCATCAACCAGTTCTACACGCCGTCGTGGGTGGTGAAGGCGCTCGTCGACAACACGCTTGGCCGCCTGTGGCTCCAGATGCACCCGGACTCGGCGCTGGCCGCGAAGGTGGCGCCGCCGTTGCCGGGGCAGCGCACGAGCGACGCAGCGGTCGCCGACTACCTCGTGCCGCGCACGGGCGAACGCATCCGTTACACGCGGCTGACCGACGATGGCCAAGTCGAAGAGTTCAAGCGCGCGATCGACATCACGCTCATCGATCCCGCGTGCGGCACGATGCACTTCGGCCAGTACGCCTTCGGCCTCTTCCACCGCATGTACCTCGATGAGATCGAGCACGCGGGCGAGCCGGGTTGGCCCACCGAGCCGTCGGTGAAGGACCCGCGCGCGATTCCCGCGACGATTCTGGAGCGGAACCTGTTCGGCATCGACATCGACCCGCGCGCCATCCAGATCGCGTCGCTGTCTCTGATGCTCACGGCGAAGGAGGCTGCCCTTCGGCACGGCTTCTCGCCGCTCGACGTAAAGGTACGGCGCAGCAACCTCGTGGTCGCGAACGCCGTTAACCTTGGTGCCGAGCGCCTCAAGCAGCTCGTCGACCATGTCGGCTCGAAGCTCGGCTCGCCAGAGCTGCGCGAGCGTCTGTTCAAGACGCTGTGGGACAACCTCCAGCACGTCGGTGAGCTTGGCAGCCTCGTGCAGGTGCGTGAGGGCGTCGGCCAGGTGCTCGACGATTGGGTCGATGCGCAGGCGAAGGACAAGGGGCTGACGAAGCTCATCAAGCGCAAGACGACCGCCCAATTGGAGCTTGGCACCATCGTCACCGACGGCGATCGCGCGAAGGCGAGGCAGCTCGAGCTCGAACGCAAGGTGCTCGAAAACGAGGCTGCGCAGCTCCAACAGGAGCTGCTCGTGGCCATCGAGGAAGCCGCTGCGCAGACGGCTACCGACCCCGCCGAGCGCCTCTTCGCCGAGGACACCGCGCGCGGTCTCAAGCTCCTCCAGATGCTCGGGCGCCACTACGACGTCGCAGTGATGAACCCGCCCTACGGCTCGTTCGTGCCGAAGGTGAAGGAGTTTGTGAAGGCAGCGTACCCGCTGACCTCGAACGATATCTACGCCGCGTTCATCGACCGTGGCACGCAGCTCACTGAGCCAGAGGGCTACGTCGGCGCGCTGGTGTCGGCGACGTTCGTGAACCTCACGACCTTCGAAAAGCTGCGCACGGAGATCCTGCTCAAGCGCAACCCGCTGGTCATGATGCTCGACCTCGGGTTCGGCATCCTCGACGACGCCACCGTCGAGGCGGCCGCCCTCGTCATTCACGGAGGCGTGCGATGAGCCGCGTGCACTGGCGATGGTCCGAGAAGGACTTCGGCTTCCGCTTCAAGAGCGGGGGCGGGAAGTCCAAGTCCGACTTCTACCAGGCGAGCGAGCCTGGCGCGTTCTACACGGTGCCGGCCAAGCATCGGAAGCTGACGAAAGAGCGCGTCGACGAGTTGGCGGCAGCCGCCCCGCCCACGTCGCCCCGCGTCGTTCCCATCCCTTGGCAAAACTATGAGCGCGAGTGGGACTGGATAGAGAGCGGTAACGGCATCCTCCTAAACTTTGCCGGCTGCCTCGACCGCGAGGAGATTCACCGCCGCGAGGACGAAGGCGTCGCGCGCGCGATGGAGCTGGTGGCGTCGTACCTCGATCGCTCTGAGCCGGTCGCGTTGACCACCACCGTCATCCAGCAGGTTCACGCCGAGCTTATGGGCGCCATCTACCCCTTCGCGGGTCAGTGGCGCACGGTTTCGCTGCACAAGGGAGACGGACCAACGAAGTGGCCGCTGCCGCCTGGGGGCATCGAGCCGCAGATGGACGTCATGGAGCGCGATCTGTTCTCGCGTTCACCCTTCGTCTCGGACGACGACAGCAGGGTCTTCGAGTTCGTCGCTCGGGTGATGGGTGAGCTCATCGCACTGCACCCGTTCCGCGAGGGTAATGGACGCACGGCATTCATCGTCGGGAACCTTCTGCTGATGCAAAACGACATGCTGCCGCTTGACGTCTACGACCGGCGCTCCGACGAGGCTCGGTACTACGCGGCGTGTGAGGACGTTCGCGTTCACAGAAACTACCAGCCGCTCGCGACGCTCATCGCCGAGTGGCAACAGGCCGCGCAAGCACGATGGGAGGCCCGCGATGGCCAGTAAGCGCGTGAACGTGAAGGCCATCCTCGCGGATGCGGACCTTCGTCGAAAGCTGATGGTCTCGACGATCCAGGCTACGCAGGCCCGCGAGGGCATCGAGACCAGCCCGGCACAGGCCGACCGCGCGTACTACGTGGTCACCGAGGCGGAGAAATCGGCGTTCTTCTCGCTCGAGCCATTCAAGGGCCTGAAACGGGGTGAACTGGACCGCCGTCACGAGATGTTCGTGCGGGCACTGCACGACGAAGTCCTGACGGTGAGAACCGACATTGCTCGGCGTGACTTCTCCGTCATCGATGGAAGTCCGCTCGCGTATGATCGAGTTGGACTTCTCGCAAAGACCTTCCGCGATCATCTGCCTGCCGAGCAGCGCGCCCAAACCTATCAGGGCGTGATTACTGGAATCGACGACCCGTACATCCGCTGCTACTGGGAGGTTTCTCCTCGGCGCGAGGCACGTCCTTGGGAAACCCTGCATAAGGGTGGTGGGTTCTCGCGCTTCTACTACGACTCGGAACTTGTTCTCGACTGGTCGGAGTCTGCGAAGGGCGAGTTCCATCGACTCCGCGACCCGGCCATCTACTTCAAACGTGGGCTGACGTGGCCGCGGCGAACCCAGAAGGGGTTCAACCTTCGGCGACTGCCTAGCGGCTGCGTGTTCTCCGACAAGGGGCCGGCAGTCTTCTTCGAGTCGGCCGAGATGGAGGACTTCTTTCTCGGTCTTGGTAACTCGCTGTTCGCCGAATTTGTGATGCGAACGCTGATGTCCTTCGGTTCATGGGAGCTCACGGTTATTCGGCGGTTTCCGCTGGCGGTGGGAACCGAAGAACAGCGACGTCATATCGCTCAGCAAGCGGTGAACATCCATGACACCAAAGCCGACTGGGATCTCGGTAACGAGATCTCTACGCGGTTCGTGACACCTTGGCTGCTTCGAGAGGACGTCGTTTCGGACGCCTGCTCGATCGCTGAACGTCTCGACGCGGTGTGCGACGTGGAAGCGCGCGACCAACAGAAGATCGAGACGGCAATGTCGGAGATCGATGCCGCAGTGTTCGCACTGTATCAGGTGCCTGCGGCGGCACAGTCCTCGATCAGGGAGACGCTTCCAGATCGACCGAGGGAAATCCTCTGGTCGCAGATGGAGGGCAAGACCACCGAGCAGAAGCGGATGGAGCACGTCTGGCGACTGCTCTCGTTCGCGGTGAAGCGTGTCATCGATTCCGATGATGACGGCATCGTGCCCTTCAATCGCTCTACCGGCGAAACGCCACTCCCCGAGCGCGTCCGCCACGAGCTTGCCGCACTCTTCCCCGGGCGCGACGAGAGCCAACTCGAGGTGGAGATCGTCAACGAGCTGAAGCGGAGCGTGAAGGGCTACCGCAAGTGCGCAAGCCTCGATGACTGGCTAGCCAACGCGTACTTCGAATACCACGCCGGGCTCTACAAGAGCCGTCCCATCTACTGGCACGTCGCCTCGGCGCAGGGCACCTCGCCTTTCGCCTTCGGCGCGCTCGTCCACTACCACCGCTTCGACAAGAACCGGATGCAGAAGCTCCGCGCGAGCTACGTGCGCGACACCATCGAGGAGCTGCGCCGCGACGCCGGCCTCGCAGACAAGGCCGGGCGCGCCGACGATCGCGTCGAGCTGCAGGCGAAACTCGAAGAGGTGCAGGCGCTCGACAAGAAGCTCCAGCTCGTCCAGGAGGGGCATCACGAGGGCGCCGAGGGCGGCGACCGCGACTTCCGCATCCTCACGCCGTGGAAGGAGCACGCGAAGCGACCCAAGGGCTGGAACCCCGACCTCGACGACGGCGTGAAGGTCAACATCGCGCCGCTCGATCGGGCGGGCATCCTGCGTGTCTCGGGGGTTGCGGGATGATCCTCGAAGCTCTGGTCAGCCAGCTCGAACAGCGCTTCCAGCACGAGAAGCGCGCCCGCGTGTGCCTGTGGTTCGACGAGCGCAGCGAGTTCGGAAGGCTCCTGCCCCTGCTCGAAGCGCACGTCGCTTCGCGCACGACGCCGCCCTTCGTGCTGCTCGCCTACGACAAGGCGCAGCGCCATGGGCAGATCTGGCTCAAGCACCAGGTGCATCAGCGGCTCGAAGCAGCGAGCCCGGGCGAGCGGGCGAAGCTGCGCTTCGTCGTCTACGTCCCGCTGCCCGAGGAGCGCCTCGACGCCACGGACCGCGACGACGACGTGTGCCTCGACCTGCTCGAGGAGTTCCGTGCCGTCGGTGTCTTCTTCCGCATCGGCGGCAAGAAGCCGACGCTCTTCAGCTTCCTGAAACAAGCGGGCGTCGTGCTGCCCGACGGCCCCTCGGACCAGCGACGCCTCTACGAGGGCGGGCGCGATTCGCTGCTCGCGAAGTACAGCGCCAAGTTCGTCGACCGTCCGCCCGTGTTCTGGGAGACGACGCTCACGCCCGACGTCGCGCAGTCGCGCCTCATCGGCGACGTCGACCAGAGCCTCTTCGAGCTGGCCGCCGATCCTGACGCCGCTTGGGCGGCGCTCCACGAGAAGGGGCTCGACCAGGAGCTCGTGGTGATGGTGAAGGAGCGGTACGGCTTCGAGGCGCCCGGCCGCGCGCCATCCGACTGGGTCCGCGACTTCGTCACGACCGTGGCTCTCACCGAGACCTTCCTTGGCTACGGCGAGCCCGCCGACTTCCCGCTCAAGGGCAAGCTCCCGCCGCTCCCGCTGCGCCAACACCACGTCGCGCTCGTACATCGCTGGCTGCGCGACGCAGAGTACCGCCCCGCCTGGGACCGCCGCGTCGAGGAGGCCGAGCAGGATGTTGATCTCACGACGTGGGCCGAGAGCCATCCTGCGGGACGGTCCGTCGCGTTCCCGCACCTCGTCTGGCAGCGCTGGCGCCGTACCTGGAAGGAGTTCGAGGCCGCGTCAGCGAAGGACTCAACCACCGAGACGTTCTTCACGAACACCCGTACGGTGCTCGCCGAGCAGGCCGAGTTCCTCAAGGCCCGCGACCAGGAGATCGGCCACTGGCAGCTCCTGCGTGACCTCGATGTCCTGGTCACCGGCTGCGCGAGCGCGCGCAAGGACGTGGGCGCAGCGAGCGAAGCCCGCGCGCACGTCGCGCTCTTCGTGAAGCACGCGAGAGAGATCGACGGCGCCCACCTGGAGATCCGCTACGCCGCCGAGGAGGCGGGGCTGCCTGCCGTCGCGAAGGTCGCGGACCGCGCCTACGCTGCGTACACCAACACGCTGAACGAGGCGTTCTTCAAGCAGGTCGCGGAGACGAAGAGCCTCGACGGTCTCGGGCTTCCCGGCGTCACGCAGCAGCTCGAGAAGTCGGTATGGAAGGCGCACGGGCGGCGCGCCGTGGTCATCGTCGATGCGCTTCGCTACGACTGTGCCGTCGCGATCGGCGAGCGCCTCCGCGGGCAGAACGTCGAGGTCACGCCGGTGCTCGCGGTGCTCCCTACGGTGACGCCGGTCGGCATGACGGCGATGCTGCCGTTGTCGGGCACGACGGTGGACGTCGAGCTCAAGCAGAACTCGCTGCACCCGAAGGTCGGCGGGAAGGACTTTGCAGCACGCGCGGCGCGCTTGGCGTTCCTGACCGAGTTCGGCGCCGACTGCCGCGACATCTCCGAGGTCGAGTCGTCGTCGTCGCTTCCCGACGCGGGTGACTTGCTGGTCGTCTACGGCCACGAGGAGGTCGACAGCATCGGCCACGGCCAGGCAGAAACGCTCATCCGCCACGTCCACCTCGAGATCGAGCGGCTCGCGCGGCTCGTGCGCAAGCTGCATCGCTGGGGCTACACCGGTGTCCACATCATCACCGACCACGGGTTCATCCTGCTCGACGAGCAGAAGCTCCCGGCTGAGGTCAACTGCGACAAGTCGTGGTGCCACGTCCTGAAGGAACGCTACGCCCTCGTGCCCGCGAGCGCAGACCTCCCGCTCGTGACGCTGCCCTTCGCGTGGTCGTCGGACTACCGCGTCGCGGTGCCGCCGGGGCTCGCTTTCTTCAAGGCCGAGAAGTCGTTCTCCCACGGCGGCGCAGCGCTTCAGGAACTGGTCATCCCGCACCTCGTCTCGCGAGGTCACGCGCCGCAAGGTAAGCGTGTCGCGATCGAGATCGTGCTGCCTACGTTCGAGCTGCAGCGCCCGGCGGTGAAGGTCACCGTGCGTGTCGCTGCGTCGCCCGCGCAGAAGGATGCGCAGTTGCCGATCTTCTCGGAGTCGGGGCGCACGCTTTCACTTGAGGTGCTTCGCCGGGCTGCGGATGGTACCGCGACGACCGTGCTGGCCAGCAAAGCGAAGGAACTCCGTATCGAGCCGAAGGACAAGGAGCAGAGCGTGACTCTCTTCTTTCACACGGCGCAGAGCTTTCAGAAGGGGGAGCTGCTCGAGCTCGACATCCGCGACGTCGAGACCACCGAACAGTTCCCGCCGGGCGGCATCAAGCTGACCGTTGGAAGAGACATGTGAGGCCTCATGAGCAATGGAATTGAACTCGACGACTTGGACCGACTGGCGAACGAAGCGTTCCCCGGCCTGGTCGTGCGCAAGGACCTGCTTCGCCGCATGCGGAGCGCGTTCGGCGTGCCCGCGTTCGTGATCGAATTCCTGCTCGGCAAGTACTGCGCCTCGACCGACGAAGAGGCCATCCGCGAGGGGCTCGAGTTCGTGCGCGAGACCCTGAGCAGCAAGTACGTGAAGCCCGACGAGCGCGAGGCGGTGAAGTCGGCGATCAAGCAGCACAACACCTACGAGATCATCGACAAGATCTCGGTTCGACTCGTCGAGACCCACGACAAGTACTGGGCGCGCCTCTCGAACCTCGACCTCGACTTCATCAACGTCGAGGAGAGCCAGGTGCGCGAGCACGACCGCTTGCTGATGGGCGGCGTGTGGGCCGAGATCAAACTGCGCTACGACGACGCCTACGTCTTCAAGGGACAGAACCGCCCCTTCTTCGTGGAGAGCATCCGCCCCATCCAACTCTCGACGCGCAACATCGAGCGCTTCATCGAGGGGCGAAAGCGGTTCACGCGCGATCAGTGGCTCGACCTGCTGATGCGGTCGATGGGCTACGAGCCGAACCACCCGTACTACACGAAGCGCCGGAAGCTTCACTACCTCCAGCGGCTCGTTCCGCTCGTCGAGCGCAACTACAACTCGGTCGAGCTCGGGCCACGAGGCACGGGCAAGAGCTTCGTCTACCAGCAGCTCAGTCCGTACTGCCACCTCGTCTCGGGCGGGCAGACCACGACGGCGCAGATGTTCGTGAACCTGAGCTCGGGGCAGCGCGGGCTCGTGGCGCTCTGGGACGTTGTCGCGTTCGACGAAGCGGCTGGCATCAAGTTCACGGACAAGAACGGTCTCAACATCATGAAGGGCTACATGGAGGATGGCGCCTTCAGCCGAGGCAGCGACGTCATCACGGCCGAGGGCTCGGTGGTCTTCGTCGGCAACATCGACGGCGACATCGAGACCATCATCCGCACGTCGAACCTTTTCTATCCGATGCCCAAGGAGATGGACACGGCGTTCTACGACCGCATCCACGCGTACATCCCGGGCTGGGAGTTTCAGAAGACGTCGGACGCCGCGTACACCAACCACTTCGGGCTCGTGACCGACTACCTCGCGGAGGTCTTCCGCGAGGTGCGCAAGCGCAGCTACGGTGACGTCGCCGAGCGCTACTTCCGCTTCGGGCAGCACCTCGGAGGCCGCGATCAGAAGGCCGTTCGCAAAACGGTGTCGGGACTCATCAAGCTGCTGCATCCCGATGGCGAGGTCACCAAGGCCGAGGTCGAGGAGTACCTGGCCTACGCGATGGAAGGGCGTCGCCGGGTCAAGGAGCAGCTCAAGAAGATGGGCGGCCTCGAGTACTGGGACACCACGTTCTCGTATATCGATCTCCAGAGCGGTCAGGAGACGTTCGTCCCCGTCGCAGAGATGGGGAGCGGCAGCATCATCGCCGAGGGCGGGTTGCCTCCGGGGAGCGTCTACACGATCGGCACCGACGCGGCGGACAACCGACTCGCGATGTTCTTGCTGCAGACGCAAATGAACCGGGGTTCGGGTCGCATCGTCCCGCTCGGGAATCTGTCGAGCAAGATGAAGGAGGCGATCAAGACGGCGGACGCCTACCTCAAGGCGAACCTGAAGAACCTCGGCATCGACCAGGACTTGAAGGCCTACGACTTCACCGTGCAGGCCATCAACCTGAACCAGGCCAAGGAGGGAGCGGAGACGGCCGTCGCCTTCTTCCTGTCGATGGTCTCCGCGCTGCTCGGCAAGCCGATCCTCGACCGCACCGTGGTGCTCGGCGAGATGAGCGTGCAGGGAATGTTGCTCAAGGTCTCCGCGTTGCCCGAGCGGATGCAGGCAGCGGTGGAGGCCGGCGCCAAGCGCATCCTCATCCCGAGCGAGAACAAGCGGGACCTCGCCGAGGTGCCCGACGCGATCCTCACGGCGATCCAGTGGCAGTTCTACGACTCGCCGACGCGCGCGGCGATCCTCGCGATGGGCATGGGCTGACGCGATGGTGGCCTCGACGACGAGCGCGCCCCACGGCGACTGGTTCCGCGCGGGGCTCGACGGAATTCTGGACCGTTACCGTCGAGCGCGAGCCGAGGAGCGCCTCGACTCGAGTCACCCACTCTGGGCCCACGCGAAGCGCCTTCGCGCCGACCTGGAGGCAACGCCCATCGTTCGCGAGCGGCCCAACGTGAACGTCCGGTGGTCGTTCGGCCAGGGCGCGTGGGCTCGCATCCCGTGGCTCGCGCTGCTGGACGACCGCGTCGCCAAAGCGACGAGCGACGGCGTGTACGTCATCTACCTCTTCCGAGAGGACATGTCGGGCGTCTACGCGACGCTCAACCAGGGCATCACGCGGACGAAGGAGCGGCTCGGCGCGGAGGCCGGGCGAGCCACGATCCGTGAGCGCTCAGAGGAGCTTCGTCGCCACGCGATCGAGCTCGGGGAGGCCGGGTTCACGCTCTCGAACGAGATCGACCTTCACACGGAACATGCTCTCGGGAAGGACTACCAGCACGGCACCGTTGCGCATCGACTCTACGAGGCCGGAAGCGTCCCGCCGACGAGCGCCCTCGTCAGTGACTTGAAGCTCCTCCTCGAAGCCTACGATCGGGCAGTCAAGGCCCAGTTGGCCCGGCGCGTGTGACCCTGCGAATTCTCGACGCTTTGACTCTGGCCACGTCGGGCGATGGCCAGAGTCCGTGGCCAGAATGGGCGGCCCGAACGGTTCGCCCAGCTTCGCCACGGGCGCGTCCGCTCCGCTCGCCGCGCCCACGCTCGGGACCAGCGCCCTCGGCGCGCCCTGGGCCAACGTGGGCGCTCTGGTGGCGCACGTCAGCGAGGCCGCTGGGGCGAGCGCCATCAAGTCTCGCTTGGCCGTTGCCTCCGAGGACTGCGGGGCCCGGTCGCGATCGCGTCGCTGGCCGAGCGCGGCACGCTCCGGCGCGGAGCGCGACGCCCGCTCATGGTCGGCGTCAGCTCGAACACGAACGCATTGCGAGGCGCGTCGATGATGCCGGGGAGGCGACGCGCGTCCTCGGGCAGCAGCTCGCGCTCGCGGACCTCGAAGCCGACCTCCTCGGCGAACCCGGGCGTCCCGCTCGCGGCGTACATGCGGCCGACGCCGGTCTGGTACGCGTGCCGCACGATGAACTCGACGAGCGAGCGCCCGTGCCCCTGCCTCCGGTACCCCGCCCGAACCGCGAGCGCGCGCAGCACCGCAGCGTCGCCGTACTCGTCGAGCACCACGACGCCCATGACGACACGCCCGTACTCGAGGACGGCGCGCGTGCGCTTCCCGCCCGCAGGCTCCAGCCACAGCTCCACCACTGGGAACCACGTCGTCTGCAGCAGCACGTTCGCGACCGGCTCGTCGCCGGGCGCGAGCTCGCGGAAGGCCCGCCGCAGCGCCTTCGGCTTGTCGCTCAGTACCGACTTGCGCGGCTCCGGCTTCGGCGGCTCCGGCGGCGGCCAGGCCTCCCCACGACGCTCGGCGCGGTGCTTCGCGCGCCACATGCCGAGCAGGGTCTCGGCGAGCACGCCGGCCACCTCGTCGATGCGCCGCTGCACGTCGGCGCGTCGTTCCTCGCGCTCGGTGTTCGCGGCGATGTACTCGGGCTGCGAGGGCTGGTCCATGCGGACCACACAGGCTCGCTTCCCCGCTACTGTCCAGCGGGAGCCGGGACGCCTCGCTTTCGCTCATCCTGTCCCAAGGGCACTCGATCCCGAGGCCGCGGACTCACGATGGGACAGTGCGAAGCGGCGAATCTGTCCCAGCGCTCTCGGCGCAAGTTCTCGGAGTCGCAGCGCGAGCGCCTGCGTGGGTCAGTGCGAAGGTACGAAGCTGTCCCAACTGCGTTTACCGAGAGCGTTCGCAGGCGGCGCCGCACACGGAGCCATTTTTCTCTCGTCGCCAACCAACGGCGAGGGTCGGTAAACAGAAGCCCCCGAGGAGCGATCCGAGGGGGCTTCGCCGTTTCTCCCCAGAACTCCGGGCGTTTCGCGCGCTGCGCGTGCT
>Ga0268298_10001415_pt1 | contig 28354 bp, 30 predicted proteins | sample WWTPWeurt_MetaG_FD_194462 | JGI IMG/M metagenome (GOLD analysis project Ga0268298, IMG submission 194462) | Activated sludge microbial communities from WWTP in Nijmegen, Gelderland, Netherland - WWTP Weurt | ecosystem: Engineered > WWTP > Aerobic digester > Activated sludge | place... | reverse complement strand
CGATCGCCAACCAGCTCGCCGCCTGCCTCTTTGCCTGCGGATACGCGGCCGACCTCAACAAGGCCAAGGCCTTCGTTGCCATCGAGGCGAACGGCCACCTGGCAGCCGCTTCCTGAGTTTTCCCGCCACAAGCCGGAATCCGGCATCTCAAGGGGCTTTCCTCCTGCGGGCGTCCCCGCCGGAATGACGGCGCTGGCTTTCGTGGCCAATGTCGGCAGCCCCGCGACGCTTGACCCTGAGTGGACCCCGGGAGTAAAAGGGAAGAACGAATCGGCCCCTGCCGGATCCTCCTCCCTCATGTCATCCCCGTACCCGATCCCCCATGAAGATTGCTGACCGTCACCTGTGGCAGCGATTCCTGGCGATTGCCACACCCTACTGGCGCGAGGACGAACGATGGAAGGCTCGCGGCCTGCTGCTCCTGCTGGTCGTCCTGCTGCTCGGCCAGACCCAGTTCGCCGTCCTCTTCATCCGGCAGACCGCAGAATTCACTTCGGCGCTCGCGGCCCGTGATACGGCGCGCTTCTGGGAGGCGATTCGCTACTGCCTCATCCTCCTCGTCGTGGCCGTTCCCATCTATGCGTTCTACTACTTCGTACGCGACACCCTGGGGATCCAGTGGCGGCGCTGGCTGACGGGGCGCTTCCTGCGCGGCTACTTCAGCCACCGGCATTTCTACGAGCTCAACGCCAACGCAGAAATCGACAATCCCGATCAGCGCGTTGCCGAGGACATTGCTACCTTCACCCAGCGTTCGCTCTACTTCCTGCTCGTCATCATCGGCTCGATCGTGCAGATGGTGCTCTTCAGCCGCGTCCTCTGGTCGATCTCGCACGAACTCGTCTATTTCCTGGTTTTCTATGCCACGGCCGGTACCCTCGTGACCATCCTCGTCTTCGGCAAGGTGCTGATCGGGCTCAACTTCAACCAGCTGCGGCGCGAGGCGGATTTCCGCTACAGCCTCGTGCGTGTGCGTGAAAACGCCGAATCGATCGCCTTCTATCGCGGCGAGGTGCAGGAGTTGCAGCAGGTAAGCCGTCGCTTTACGGCAGCTTTCAACAATTTCAAGCAGCTGATCCGGCGTCAGCTCGGGCTCAACTTCTTCCAGCATGCCTACAACCTCCTGACCATCGTGGTCCCGAGCGCGATCATCGCGCCGCGCGTGTTGTCCGGCGAACTTGAAGTCGGGGCCGTGGTTCAGGCGGCCGGAGCCTTTGCCGCAGTGCTCAGTGCCATCTCCCTGATCGTCGAGAATTTCGAGGGGCTCAGTCGCTTTTCGGCCGGTATCGACCGCCTCAGCACGCTTTCCAAGGTTCTGCCCGCCAGCTCGGCGACCGCCGAGGCGGGAGATGGCACGATCAGCCTGGTCGAGGGCGATCGGCTATGCCTGGAGCGCGTGACGCTGCAGACGCCACGTCGGGAGCGCGTCCTGGTTCGCGATCTGTCGCTGGTCGTCGAGCCCGGCGCGGGCCTGATGATCGTCGGCGAGAGTGGCAGCGGCAAGAGTTCTCTGCTGCGTGCGATCGCCGGCCTCTGGCACAGCGGCAGCGGCACCATCGTCCATCCGCCGCCCGGCAGCGTCCTCTTCCTGCCGCAGCAGCCGTACATGCTGCTGGGTACCCTGCGTGCGCAACTCCTCTATCCTCAACCCGAGCGCATCGTGTCGGATGATCTGCTGCTGCAACTCCTGACGCAGGTCAACCTGCCGGATCTCGCCGAGCGTTTCGGCGGATTCGATATCGAGTGCGACTGGGAGAAGGTGCTCTCCTTTGGCGAACGCCAGCGCCTGGCGTTTGCACGTGCGCTCCTGGTCCGTCCGCGCTACGCAATCCTGGACGAAGCGACCAGTGCCCTCGACGTACCGAACGAGGACTGGCTTTACCGGCAGCTTGCCGAGACGGGTGCAACGCTCGTCAGCGTCAGCCATCGTTCGAGCATCCTGAAGTACCACGCTCACGTACTCGAACTGACGGGTGACAGCAGCTGGCAGTCCTACCCCGCCGCCCACTATCGCTGGGCACGATAGCCCGGCAGCAGGTGCATTCCGCCGCACCGTTCTTGGGTGCAACGCACCATTAGTGTGCGTCACGCCGTGACTGAATTTTAAAAAGTCAAATAAAAACAGCGTGTTGCTCCCTTGGCACGGCTGTTGCGATATCAGTGCTGGAAACATCAACGCACTGGAGTCGCAACATGAGCAAACCCAAACTGGTGATGGTCGGCAACGGCATGGCGGGGGTCCGTACCCTCGAGGAACTCTTCAAGATCGCGCCGGACATGTACGACGTGACGGTGTTCGGCGCCGAGCCGCACCCGAACTACAACCGCATCCTGCTCTCGCCGGTCCTCGCCGGCGAAATGAAGGTGCAGGACATCATCCTCAACGACCACGACTGGTACCGCGATAACAGGGTCAACCTGCATCTCGGCAAAAAGGTTGCCCGGATCGACCGCGTGAAGCGCGTCGTGATTTCGGAGGATGGCACCGAGGAGCCGTATGACCGTCTGCTGCTGGCGACCGGTTCGACGCCGTTCATGCTGCCGATTCCCGGCAACAACCTCGAAGGCGTGATCGGTTACCGCGACATCGCCGATACCGATGCGATGATCGAGGCGGCGAAGAAGTACAAGCATGCAGTCGTCATCGGTGGTGGCCTGCTCGGACTCGAAGCTGCCAACGGCCTCAAGCTGCGCGGCATGGATGTGACCGTGGTGCACCTCGGCGCCTGGCTGCTTGAACGCCAGCTCGACGAAGTGGCCGGCAAGATGCTGCAGAAATCGCTGGAGGATCGTGGCCTCACTTTCCTGCTCGAAAAACAGACCGAGGCGCTGATCCCTGGTGAATCCGGTCGTGTCGCCGCCATCCGCTTCAAGGACGGCATGCAGATTCCGGCCGAGCTGGTGGTGATGGCCGCCGGCATCCGTCCCAACACTTCGCTGGCAGAGGCCTCCGGCATCTACTGCAACCGCGGTATCGTGGTGAACGACACGCTGCAGACCTACGACCCGAAGATCTACGCTGTCGGTGAATGTGTGGCCCACCGCGGGATTGCCTACGGCCTCGTCGCACCGCTCTTCGAGCAGGCCAAGGTTGCCGCCAACCATCTCGCCAACTACGGCATCGGCCGCTACACCGGCTCGGTCACTTCGACCAAGCTCAAGGTCACCGGCATCGACCTGTTCTCGGCCGGCGACTACATGGGCGGCAAGGGCACCGAGGAAATCGTCCTCAACGATGCGGCTGGTGGTGTCTACAAGAAGCTCGTCATCAAGGACAACAAGCTGGTCGGCGGCGTGCTCTACGGCGATACGGCCGATGGCCCCTGGTACTTCCAGCTGCTCAAGGATGGCAAGGACATCCACGAAATACGCGACACGCTGCTCTTCGGTCAGTCCATGGTGGGTGACGTCGGCCACGCCGGCCAGAGCAAGGCCGCGTCGATGAGCGACGATGCCGAGGTCTGCGGTTGCAACGGCGTCACAAAGGGCACCATCGTCAGGGCGATCAAGGAGAAGGGCCTCTTTACGCTCGACGAGGTGAAGAAGCACACCAAGGCCGCGTCCTCCTGCGGCTCCTGTGCCGGCCTCTGCGAGCAGATTCTTGCCTCGACGCTGGGTGGCGCCTACCAGGCCACGGCGACCGACAAGAAGCCGCTCTGCGGCTGTACAGACCACTCGCACAAGGACGTCCGCGAGGCGATCGTCGCCAGGCATCTGACCACCAAGGAAGCTGTATTCGAGGCCATGGACTGGAAGACGCCGAACGGCTGCGACAAGTGTCGTCCGGCGATCAACTACTACCTGATCTCCAGCTTTCCGCACGAGTCGAAGGACGATCCGCAGTCGCGGTTCATCAACGAACGCTCGCACGCCAACATCCAGAAGGATGGCACCTACTCGGTCGTGCCGCGCATGTGGGGCGGCCTGACCACGCCGGACGAACTGCGCGCCATCGCCGATGCGGCGGAGAAGTACAAGGTCCCGACGGTCAAGGTCACCGGCGGCCAGCGCATCGATCTCCTGGGCGTGAAGAAGGAAGACCTGCCGAAGATGTGGGCCGACCTCAACGCGGCCGGCATGGTCTCGGGCCACGCCTACGGCAAGTCGATCCGCACGGTGAAGACCTGCGTCGGCGCCGAGCACTGCCGCTTCGGCACGCAGAAGTCGATGACCATGGGCGTCAAGCTCGAGAAGATGCTGTTCGACATGTACGCCCCGCACAAGGTGAAGCTCGCCGTCTCCGGCTGCCCGCGCAACTGCGCCGAGGCCGGCATCAAGGACGTCGGCGTGATCGGGGTGGATTCCGGCTACGAGATCTACATCGGCGGCAACGGCGGCATCAAGACCGAAGTGGCGCAGTTCTTCTGCAAGGTGAGTACGGACGAGGAGGTCATGGAGTACTCCGGCGCCTTCCTGCAGCTCTACCGCGAAGAAGGCTGGTACCTGGAGCGCACCTGCCACTACATGGAGCGCGTCGGCCTCGAATACATCAAGGGCAAGATCCTCGAGGACGCCGAAGGGCGCAAGGCCTACTACAACCGCCTGCTCGATTCGCTCAAGGGCGCGAAGGATCCGTGGGAAACCTCGCGCGAAGAAAAGCCGATCAAGCAGTTCATCCCGATCCGGCTCGAAGCCTGATCCAGATAAAAGAGGAAAGCATCATGAGCAACTGGAAACTGGTCTGTCCGCTGGAAGACATCCCGCCACTCGGCTCCCGCGTCGTGCAGCAAGCCACGGGCGGCGACATCGCCATCTTCCGCACCTCGGAAGACGAAGTGTTCGCACTGCACGACAAGTGCCCGCACAAGGGCGGTCCACTCTCGCAAGGCATCGTCCACGGCAAGCGCGTCACCTGTCCGCTGCACGGCTGGAACATCCAGCTCGAGAGCGGCGAGGCCGTGGCACCCGATGTCGGCCATTGCGGCAAGTTCGAGGTCAAGGTCGAGGGCGGCAACGTCTATCTGTCGGTCTGACCGGCAAGCAGTCAATTACTGAATACCAATAGAGAGGGAAATACTCATGGCCTACGTTGCCCCAACCGAATTCGTCACCAAGATGATCGATGCCGGTGAAGCGAAAATCTTCATGTCCACCCGTGATACGCTCATCCGCGCCTACATGGCCGGCGCCATCCTGGCGCTCGCTGCGGCCTTCGCCGTCACCGTCACCGTGCAGACCGGCCAGCCGCTGGTCGGTGCGATGCTCTTCCCGGTCGGCTTCTGCATGCTCTACCTGCTGGGCTTCGACCTGCTGACCGGCGTCTTCACGCTCTGCCCGCTGGCTGTGTGGGACAAGCGCCCGGGCGTCACCTGGGCCGGCGTGTTCCGCAACTGGGGCCTGGTCTTCACCGGAAACTTCGCGGGCGCACTCACTGTGGCCGCAATGATGGCCGTCATCTTCACCTTCGGCTTCACCGAGGCGCCGAACGCCATCGGCCAGAAGATCGGCACCATCGGCGAAGGCCGGACCGTCGGCTACGCCGCGCACGGCGCCGCCGGCATGCTGACGCTCTTCATCCGCGGTGTGCTGTGCAACTGGATGGTGTCCACCGGTGTCGTCGGCGCCATGGTCTCCACCGATGTCACCGGCAAGGTCATCGCCATGTGGATGCCGATCATGGTCTTCTTTTACATGGGCTTCGAGCACTCGATCGTGAACATGTTCCTGTTCCCCTCGGGCCTGATGCTGGGCGGCAACTTCTCGATCTACGACTACCTGGTGTGGAACGAGATCCCGACCGTCATCGGCAACCTCGTGGGCGGCCTTACCTTCGTCGGCCTCACGCTCTACGCGACGCACGTCCGCACCGCGCCGAAGCGCAAGGGCCTGTAATTCTCCGCATGTAGTACAGTCAAAGCCCCCGGCTCTCCGTCCGGGGGCTTCTTGCCATCATGACCCAACAGCTCAGGATTACCGTCGGGCAATACTCCGACAAGGGACGCAAGGAAACCAATCAGGATTTCCATGGTGTCTACGTTCCCAAGGAGCCGCAACTCGGCGCCAAGGGCATCGCCATCGCCATTGCTGACGGCATCAGCAGCAGCGACGTCAGCGATGTCGCCGCGCAGTATTCCGTCAGCGGTTTTCTCGAAGACTATTTCTGCACTTCCGATGCCTGGTCGGTGAAGAAGTCGGCCGAACATGTCCTGACAGCGACCAACTCCTGGCTGCATTCGCAGACGCAGCAGAGCCAGCATCGCTACGATCGCGATCGTGGCTACGTGTGCACCTTCAGCGGCATCGTGCTCAAGTCGACCACTGCGCATCTCTTCCATGTCGGAGATGCGCGCATCTACCGGCTGCGCGGCGACAAGCTGGAGCGGCTGACCGAAGACCATCGCGTCCGTGTTTCCGCGCAGCAGAGCTATCTCGCTCGTGCGCTGGGCATGGATCGCAAGGTGGACATCGACTATCAGGCGCTGCAGCTCGAAACCGGCGATCGCTTTCTGCTCGCCACTGATGGCGTGTACGAATACACCGATTCCGCCACGCTCATTGCCACCATCGCCGCGCATGGCGACAATCTCGATGCCGCAGCCAGGGCCATCGTCGACGAAGCACTCGCCCGAGGCAGCAGCGACAACGTCACCCTTCAGATCGTGCGCATCGACGAACTGCCGGCACCGGAAGCCAACGAGATGTACCGCCAGGTTTCTGAGCTGCCATGTCCGCCGCTGCTTGAAGCGCGCATGGAATTCGACGGCTACCAGATCATCCGCGAGATCAAGGGCAGCAGCCGCAGCCACATCTATCTGGCGATGGATCTTGATTCCGGCGAGCGCGTCGTCGTCAAGATTCCCGCCGTCGACATGCACAACAACCCCGCTGCGCTCGAACGCTTCATGCTTGAAGAGTGGATTGCCCGTCGCATCAACAGCGCGCATGTGCTCAAGCCCTGCAAGCGGACCCGCAAGCCGAACTATCTCTACGTCGTCACCGAATATATCGAGGGCCAGACCCTGGCCCAGTGGATGGTCGACAACCCGAAGCCCGATCTGTCGACCGTGCGCCGCATCGTCGAGCAGATCGCGCGCGGCGTGCAGGCCTTTCACCGGTTGGAAATGCTGCATCAGGACCTGAAGCCCGACAACATCATGATCGACACCCACGGCACGGTGAAGATCATCGACTTCGGCGCCACACGCGTGGCCGGCATCGAGGAGATCGACACGCCGATCGAACAGGTCAACATGCTCGGTGCCGAGCAGTACGCCGCACCGGAATATTACCTCGGCGAAAACGGCAGCCCGCGTTCCGACATCTTCTCGCTCGGCGTCATCGTCTACCAGATGCTCTGCGGTAAGCTCCCTTACGGCGCCGCCGTGCCGCGCACCCGCACCCGCGCCGCACAGAAGAAGCTGCAATACGATTCCCTGCTCACCGACGAGAGCGAAATCCCGCCCTGGGTCGACGACGCCATCCGCAAGGCGGTCGAACCGGATCCGTTCGAGCGCTATGCCGAGCTCTCCGAGTTCGTCTACGACCTGCACCACCCGAACCAGGCCTTTCTCAACAAAACCCGGCCGCCACTCATCGAGCGGCATCCGGTGATGTTCTGGAAGATCGTCTCGTTCGTGCTGCTGGTCGCAGTGATCGTGCTGGCGGGAACGAAGACGCTTCGGTAGGGGATGGTCCGGCAGTCGAGGCGTTCGCGGTGGCGTCACCACCAGTGATTTCGTGAATGCCGCGCAAGCTTTGCCGTAAGTCCAACCCTCGGCTTACCACTGTGCCAGCGAAAACCACACTGAAATCGATCGCGCCGCGAGCGATGCCGGGCGTGTTTGACTTCGGGTGAGAAGCGCAGCGATACTTGTCCGGAGGCGCTCGAATGTTCTGTCCTGTTCGCAGATCCTCAGCCCACCTTACTCGCTAGAAGGGAATGGCAATGATCAGGGTGCTCTTGTTGCTGGCGGCGATGACCATCGCCTCGGGGGCGCATGCCGAAATTTACAAGTGCACGATGCCAGGCGGTGGCACGGTGTTTTCCGATACGCCGTGCGCGGCTGGCAGCAGCGCGGAGGTCGTCCCGGATCGCGATCCCGTGAGCAAGGAACAACAGGATGCGGCTCGCGCGAAACTGGACGAACAGAAGCAGGAGCTCAAGGAACTGGAGGCGCAGCGTGCTGCCGCGGAGCCCCCAAAGCATGTGCAGGAGACGCCGCCGCCCCCCGTTGTAGAAGAAGTGTATGGCGTGGGCTGCACTGACACCGTCAGGGGACGTGGAACCAATTGCGCTGAAGACCCTTACCGCAGACCCCTGCGCGACAGGCCGATCAACCGCCCTGGTCCGAGAGTTGCACCGAGATAGCTTGAAGATTTCGGGTAAGCCGCGATAGGCCCGGAGCGTGCGATGACCAAGAAATTTCCGCTGCACCCCAGGCATCCCGAACGTATTTGCTGGGGTTGTGACAGATATTGCACCGCCAAGGACCTGCAGTGTGGCAACGGCTCGGGGCGGACACAACATCCGGCAGAGCTGCTCGGGGAAGACTGGTATCAGTGGGGGGATTGGGGGATCGAGGACGCCCCCGATCCGTCAGCCGACGCCAAAGATCCTGCGCGGACAGACGATGAGTGAGCCGGTTTCCTGACGGAACCCTGTTATTGGAATCGTGACGTCGTTTCCCCGCCGCGTTTCCTCAGCCATTGCAGCAGTGTCGCGAACAGGGCATCGGGGACAATGGGCTTGGAGATGAAATCATTCATGCCTGCCTCGAAGCACATCACCTTGTCCTCTGCAAAGGCGTTGGCCGTCATGGCTGGCACCGCTTTGCCGTCTCTGGGTTGCAGCGATGGAACTTGGTACAGATGTCCTGCCAGCCGGTGGCCACGAGGATCTCGCCGTCGAGTTCGAGGATCGCGGTGACGGCGCCAGTCGCCTCGGTGAAATTCTCACAGAGAATTTTCAGTTCCTGGATATCGACCAATTCAGCAAATTTCATCGATGACAATCCGTGCCTGTCAGGCAGTTGAACACTTGATCGAGTGCCGGTTGAAAACGGGTAAGCAGCAAGCTTTTCCTGAGTCTAATCATACTCTCGCGGCGGCCAGTCATTGAACTGTGACCCCCTAAGGAATGATGAGGAGTTACTCGGCTGCGCAACGGGTTTTTCGGCATTTTCCGGCCTGTCGTTTGTGCTTGGTTTGACGCACCGTAATTGCTCATCGCGCGCGAAATTGGTGCGTCGATTTAGAGGGGCATCTTGGAAATATCAAAATATTCATGTGGATAAGCTTCTGGCACGGTGATTGCGACAAATGCACCATCGCAATCACCTACCGGAGCACCACCATGGACAAGAAGTCCTTCCTGCAGGCCGGCCACACGCCAACGTTGCTGGCCGCCTTCCTTTATTTCGACCTCGCCTTCATGGTCTGGGTCATGCTCGGGCCGCTGGGCGTGGGCATTGCCAAGGATCTCGGCCTCACGCACGCCGAGAAGGGCCTGATGGTGGCGGTGCCGGTGCTGGCCGGCGCGCTCTTGCGCATCGTCATGGGCATCCTCGTCGATCGGCTGTCGCCGAAGAAGGCGGCGATCATCGGCCAGGTGATCGTGCTCATCGCGCTCACCTATGCGTGGCTCGCGGGCGTGCATTCGTATTCCGAAGTGCTCATCCTCGGTGGGTTCCTCGGCGTCGCCGGTGCCTCGTTCGCCGCCGCGCTCCCGCTCGCATCGCGCTGGTATCCGCCGGAGCATCAGGGTACGGCGATGGGCATCGCCGGTGCCGGCAACTCGGGCACCGCCTTCGCCGCGCTGCTCGCCCCCGGCCTCGCCGCCGCCTATGGCTGGACGAACGTCTTCGGCATCGCGCTGATTCCGCTCTCGATCGTTTTCATCGTCTTTCTGGTGATGGCGAAGGATGCCCCGGATGCGCCGCCGCCGAAGTCACTCGCCGAATACCTGAAGGTGCTCAAGGACAAGGACGCCTGGTGGTTCATGTTCTTCTACTCGGTCACCTTTGGCGGCTTCGTCGGGCTGGCCTCGTCGCTGGTCATCTACTTCAACACGCAGTACGGCCTCGACCCGAAGATGGCCGGCTTCTTCACCGCCGGCTGCGTCTTCGCCGGATCGCTGGTGCGCCCCATCGGCGGCAACGTGGCCGACCGCATCGGCGGCGTCAAGTCGCTGTCAGTGATGTACGTCTTCGCCGCGATCTTCCTCGCCATCGTCAGCTTTGGTCTACCGGAAGCCTGGATGGCGCTGGCCGCCTTCATCTGCGCGATGCTGGCGCTGGGCATGGGCAACGGTGCGGTGTTCCAGTTGGTGCCGCAGCGCTTCAAGAAGGAGATCGGCGTCATGACCGGCCTGGTCGGCATGGCCGGCGGTGTCGGCGGCTTCTACCTGGCCTCGTCGCTGGGCTATTCGAAGCAGCTCACCGGCAGCTATCAGGCCGGCTTCCTGATCTTCGCCGCGCTCGCTGTATTGGCGCTGATCGGCCTCACCGGCGTGAAGACCCGCTGGCGTACGACCTGGGGCGCGTCGCACCTGACGGCGGCGAAGATCTGAAACGCTTCAGACGCAGAGATCGCAGAGGCGCAGAGGTCGCGGAGATTGCAGAGAAATGCGGCGAAACGGGTTAAAGTCGGTGCCCTGTCTTCGTCTCGGCGCTGCGCTCTCTGAATCTCTGCGCCCTCTGCGTTGAAAGCGGTAATCACATGCCCCTCTCAGTTGATGTCGGTCATTCCTCCCTCACCGGTCCGCGCGAGCGGAACGAGGATTTCTGCGGGGTGGTCACGCCCGAGGGACAGGAGCTGGAGAACAAGGGCCTGGTCGCCGCGCTCGGTGACGGCCTCGGCGGCCACAAGGGCGGGCGCGAGGCCTCCGAATACACGGTACGCGGCCTGCTCTGCGATTACTACGCGACGCCCGACACCTGGGGCGTGCACCGCGCCATCGACAAGGTGGTCACGGCGCTCAATCGCTGGCTGCTCTCGCAGTCGGCGCGCGATCCGGAACTGGCCGGCATGGCGACAACGCTGTCGGCCATCGTGCTGCGCGGTCGGCGCTGGTACTCCGCGCACATCGGCGATTCGCGCATCTACCTGCTGCGCGACGGCGTGCTGCAGCGCCTGACGACCGACCACCTCTGGGACCATCCGGAACTGAAGAACGTGCTCTCGCGCGCCGTCGGGCTCGATGCCCACCTGCTGCTCGATTACGCCGAGGGCGAGCTGCAGGAAGGCGACCGCTTCGTGCTGCTCTCCGATGGCGTCTGGGGCGTGCTGGCGGAAGCGACGATGGCGCAGGTGCTTCTAGATAACCCGGAGGCGCAGGCCGCGAGTGCCGCGCTGACCAGCCTCTCGCTCGCCCAGGGCGGTCAGGACAATGCATCGGCGGTGATCGTCGACATCGCCAAACTGCCACCGGAGAAGCTGCGCGACAGCCTCGAGACGGTGACGCGCCTGCCGCTGCCGCCGCGCCTCAAGCCGGGGCAGGAGCTCGATGGCCTGAGGGTCGAGGAAGTCCTGCACGATTCGCGCGTGACACTCCTTTACCGCGTGCGGGATGAAAAGAGCGGCCGCCCGCTGGTGCTGAAGACGCTGCAGCCGGATTGTGCCGGCGACAACGACGAAATCGCCTCCTTCGTCACCGAGGAGTGGCGTGCACGACGGGTGGTCTCGCCCTTCTTCCCGCAGATCGTGCCGGCCGAGGAGCGCAGCTGTCTCTATTTCCTGATGACCTGGCACGAGGGCGCGACGCTGCAGCAGATGCTCGACACCGACCACCACTTCACGGTGGCGGAGGTGGTGCAGCACGGCGTGCGCCTGCTCAAGGGCATCGCGGCGCTGCACCGGCTGGAGATCGCACACCGCGACATCAAGCCGGCGAATGCGCATCTGGGGCACGATGGTCGTCTGCGCGTCCTTGATCTGGGTGTTGCCATCAGTTCCGGCGAGAGTGCAAAGAACGAGGGCAATCCGGGTACGCCCAGCTTCATGGCGCCCGAACTGTTCGATGGCGTCGCCGCCGGGTTGGAACACGATCTCTATGCTGCCGGCGTCACGCTTTACCACCTGCTGACGCGCAAGTACCCCTATGGCGAGATCGAACCCTTCCAGCACCCGAAATTCGGTGAGCCGGTGCCGCCGACGCGCTGGCGGCCGGAAGTCCCTGCCTGGGTCGAAAACCTGCTGTTGAAGGCTGTTGCACGCGATCCGAAGCAGCGCTTCGAAACCGCCGAGGAATTTCTGCTCGCACTGGAGCGCGGTGCTGCGCGTCCGCTCGCTGCGCCCGTACGCCAGCCACTGGCCGAGCGCAACCCGCTCCTGCTCTGGAAAATCGTCGCTGGTGTCTCCCTGGCAATCAATCTCGTGCTGCTGATGTTCCTGCTGCGCTAAACTGCCGACATGGAAAAAACAGCCCTCATCCTTTTCGCCCACGGCGCCCGCGACCCTGAATGGGCCAACCCGATGCGCCGCGTACGCGCTGCGGTGATGCAGCAGGCACCCGCCATGCGCGTCGAGCTTGCCTTCCTCGAATTCATGTCGCCGAATCTTGGCGATTGCGCGCGATCGCTCGTTGCCGAGGGGTACACCGCAATCAGCATCGTCCCGATGTTCATCGCGCAGGGGGGGCATCTCAAGAACGATGTGCCGCTGTTGATGGATGAATTGCGCAACGCACATCCCGACGTGCGCTTCGTGCTCAGCCCGCCGGTGGGCGAGGCCGAGCCGATCGTGCAGGCCATGGCCGGCTACGCGCTCGGACTGGCCGGGTCTTTTTGATTATCATCAAAGACTAATATTCCGGCCGGGGCAACACTGAGTGCCATGAAACGCTGCCCTGAACTGCAGAATCTTTCCCGCGAGCACCACACCGCCCTGCGCCTTGCCGTGCACTGGCGCCGTGCGGCGCAAAGCGGCGACGATCAGGCGATTGTCGAGGCCAGCGCACATGCCCGCGAGGCCTTCGACGCAGAATTGCTGCCGCATTTCCGCGAAGAGGAAATCTACCTCCTGCCGCGCCTGGAAGCAGTGGGCGCCAGCGCCGTCGTTGCGCGCACCCTGATCGAACATCGCGCCATGCAGCGCCTCGTGCGCGAACTCGAGATTCCCGATGGCGAAGTGCTTCTCCGCTTCGCCGACCTGCTGACGGCCCATGTCCGTTTCGAAGAGCGCGATCTCTTCGAGGATGCCGAGCGCCTGCTCGGTCGTGAAATTCTGGCGCGTGTATTGCGCCACGAATCGATCGCCGCCTGATTCTTCCGCGGCCCTGCCGCACTTCAACGCCAAGTTCGTGCGCGCGCACCGCATTGTTGCACTGCAATAGTGCAATCTGCATATGAGTCATGCCGTGATTCAATGCGACAAACCCATGAAATTTAATAGATAAGTGTGTTTTTCCTGTGCTGGCACGGCGGTTGCGATAAGTGATTTGTCGCACCCCGATTTCCAACAGAAAGGAAAACACCATGGATAAGAAAAACGAACGCTTCAGCCGCCGGGATTTCGTCAAGGCAACTGCCGGTGCATCCCTGCTCGGGATGCTGCCAGGCCTGCAGGCCGCGGCCTGGGCGCAGGGCTCCGACGCGCCCGAGAAGGCGGAGGTGAAGATCGGCTTCATTCCGCTGACCGATTGCGCTTCCGTGGTCATGGCCGCGGCCAAGGGCTTCGACAAGAAGTACGGCATCAAGATCGTGCCGACCAAGGAAGCCAGCTGGGCCAGCGTGCGTGACAAGCTGGTGAACGGCGAACTCGATGCCGCGCACGTGCTCTACGGCCTGATCTATGGCGTGCAGCTGGGCGTCGGCGGCCCGAAGAAGGACATGTCGGTGCTGATGGGCCTGAACCACAATGGCCAGGCGATCACGCTCGCCAACAAGCTGAAGGATGCCGGCGTCACCGACGGCGCCAGCCTGAAGAAGCTGATTACCGCGAAGCCCGGCGAATACACCTTTGCCCAGACCTTCCCGACCGGCACGCACGCGATGTGGCTCTACTACTGGCTGGCGGCGAACGACATCAATCCGATGAAGGATGTGAAGACGATCACCGTGCCGCCGCCGCAGATGGTGGCCAACATGCGCGTCGGCAACATGGACGGATTCTGCGTCGGCGAGCCCTGGAACAACCGCGCCATCATGGACAAGATCGGCTTTACCGCGGTGACCACACAGGACATCTGGACCGACCACCCGGAGAAGGTGCTCGGCACCACTGCCGATTTCGTCGCGAAGTATCCGAAGACGGCCATCGCCATGATGTGCGCCATCATCGAGGCCGGTCGCTGGATCGACGCCTCGCTCGCCAACCGTCGCGAGACGGCGGAGACCATCGCGCAGAAGGCCTACGTCAACACCGACACCGACGTCATCCTGGAGCGCATGCTCGGCCGCTACTCGAACGGCCTCGGCAAGAGCTGGGACGACAAGAACCACATGAAGTTCTTCAACGACGGTGCGGTGAACTTCCCGTACGTCTCGGACGGCATGTGGTTCCTGACGCAGCACAAGCGCTGGGGGCTGCTCAAGGACGATCCGGACTACCTTGCAGTGGCGAAGAAGGTGAACCAGGTCGAGCTCTACAAGCAGGCGGCCGCGCGCGTCAGCGTCAGCGTGCCGAAGAGCGACATGCGCACGAGCAAGATGATCGACGGCGTGGTCTGGGACGGCAAGGACCCGAAGAAGTACGCCGCCGGTTTCAAGGTCAAGGCCTGAGAAAGGAACGATCATGAGTGCAATGACCTACGACAAGGCGTTCGACGCGGCTGCCAGGCCCGTCGTGACGCTCGAGGGGCCCGCTGCAGCCGCACGCGCAGCGGCGCCATCAGCGCCTGTTCCGGCAGCCCCCGTGGCGGCCAATGACGGCGCAGCACCGGTGGCGAAGCCAGCCGGGCGCGGGGGCGAGTGGTTGCGGGGATTCGCCCGTGCCACGCTGCCGCCGCTGATCGGCATCTCCGTCATGGTGGGCATCTGGTACCTCGCCACGCTCAAGGCCGGCGGCCGGCTGCCCGGCCCGGTGCAGACGTGGAATGCCGCGGTGGTGCTCTTCTCCGATCCGTTCTACTCGAACGGCCCGAACGACCAGGGCATCGGCTGGAACGTGCTGTCGTCGCTGCAGCGCGTTGGCATCGGCTTCGGCATCGCGGCCGCGATCGGCATCCCGCTCGGCTTCATGCTGGGTCGTTTCGCGACGCTGTCGGCGATGGTCAATCCGATCATCAGCCTGCTGCGTCCGGTGTCGCCGCTGGCCTGGCTGCCGATCGGCCTGCTCGTCTTCCAGAAAGCCGACCCGGCCGCGACCTGGACGATCTTCATCTGCTCGATCTGGCCGATGATCCTCAACACCGCACAGGGCGTGACACGCGTGCCCAGCGACTACATGAACGTCGCCCGCGTGCTCAACCTGTCGGAGTGGAAGATCTTCACCAGGATCCTGTTTCCGGCGGTGCTGCCCTACATGCTCACCGGCATCCGGCTCTCCATCGGCACGGCGTGGCTGGTCATCGTCGCGGCGGAAATGCTCACCGGCGGCGTCGGCATCGGCTTCTGGGTGTGGGATGAGTGGAACAACCTGAAGGTCGAGCACATCATCATCGCCATCTTCGTCATCGGCATCGTCGGGCTGTTGCTGGAGCAGATGCTGGTCGCGATCGCCAAACGCTTCAGCTACGAATAAGGGAGCACCGCCATGAAAAAGTTCGTACAAGTTGAAAACGTCGGTATGCGCTTCGATACCAAGAAAGGTCCCTTCGTCGCGCTGCGCGATGTCGACCTCACCATCGAGAAGGGCGAGTTCATCGCACTGATCGGGCACTCCGGCTGTGGCAAGTCCACGCTCCTCAACCTCATCGCCGGGCTGACCACGCCGACGGACGGCGTCCTGCTCTGCGACGGTCGCGAGATCGGCGGCCCCGGGCCGGAGCGTGCCGTGGTCTTCCAGAACCACTCGCTGCTGCCGTGGCTGACCTGCTTCGAGAACGTCTATCTGGCCGTCGAGCGGGTCTTCGGTACCAAGGAAGGCAAGCCGAAGCTGAAGCTCCGGACGCACGAGGCGCTGGCCCTCGTCGGCCTGACGCACGCCGAGCAGAAGTATCCGCACGAGATCTCCGGCGGCATGAAGCAGCGTGTCGGCATTGCCCGCGCACTGTCGATGCAGCCGAAGGTGCTGCTGATGGACGAGCCCTTCGGCGCGCTCGATGCGCTCACGCGCGCGAAGCTGCAGGACGAGCTGATGAAGATCTGCTTCGCGACCAAGGCGACGGTCGTCATGGTGACCCATGATGTCGACGAGGCGGTGCTACTTTCCGACCGCATCGTGATGATGACCAACGGCCCGGCCGCGACCATCGGTGAAATCCTGAAGGTAGAGCTCGAGCGCCCGCGAAACCGGCTCGAGTTGGCCAACGATCCGCGCTACGTCGCCTATCGTGCGGAAGTGCTGTCTTTCCTCTACGAGAAGCAGGCGCATCACGAAAGGGTCGCGGCGTGATATAGCGGCGGTATATTTCCGGGCGATCTGTATGCCAAATCGGTCGCTGGCGAGGGCGAAAAGCGGTATAAAGAAAGCTCTTCTTCGCGCCAGCGAAATCGCCACCGACGGGAAAGGGAGCCCGGCGGAACGAGCGGTCGGCGCAGTCAATGCAGCTCTCGTCAAAAGGGGCGGGTACGCATGCGGTTGCAGACGAAAATCTGGTTGTCGTCACTGGCCGTGATCCTGCTGATCACGGCCAGTGATTTCTATCTCGGCCGTGCTGCCATCGAGGGCACGATCCGCAACGAACTTGAACGCGATGCGCACGATACGCGCGCCTTGCTGATGGCGGTGCGCCGCGTCTACCACGAACAGTTCATTGCCAGTGGCCTGCCGGTCACCGAAAAGACGATCGGCTTCCTGCCTGCGCATGCGCTGAGCCGGATTTCGGCCGATTTCGCCAACTGGAGCAATACCGGCCTCTTCTTCAACAACGTCACTGATCGTCCGCGCAATCCACGCAACCAGGCCGACGCCAATGAACTGGCAGCAATGGCTTGGTTCCGCGCCAATCCCAAGGAGACGGAGCGGCTGACCGAAATCGTCGGCCAGAACGGGCGGCGTTTCTACCACTACACCGCGCCGATCTGGATCGAGCCGTATTGCCTGCAGTGTCACGGCGAACGTTCGGCAGCCCCGGATTCGATCGCCAGCGCGTATGACACGGCCTATGGCTACAAGCTCGGCGACTTGCGTGGCGTGATGAGCATCAAGCTGCCGGCTGAAACCCTGCGCGACAAGGCGTACAGCGAGTGGTCTCAACGCTTCACGCTAAGGCTGGGCGGCTATCTGCTGCTGCTCGTCCTGCTTGGCTCGGCCGTCAGCGTGCTCGTGACGCGCCGCCTGCACAGGCTCGGCGACGCCGCACGGGCGATTTCGGGGGGCGACTATTCGGCCCGCTGCTCGGTAACGGGAAACGATGAGGTCGGCTCGCTCGCGCGATCGTTCAACCAGATGGCGGCGGCCATTGAGCGTGACAACGCGGAGTTGTCCCTGCATCGCGACCGTCTCGAGGAAAGACTGCGCGAACGAACGCATGAACTACTGGCGGCGAATGAGGATCTGGTTCGCGCACGGGATGCCGCAGAGGCCGGCAGCGTTGCGAAGAGCGCCTTCCTTGCCAATATGAGCCACGAAATCCGTACACCGATCAACGCCATCACCGGCATGGCCTACCTGATGAAGCGGGCCGACAAGCTGCCGTTGGATCAGGTCGATCGCCTGGAGAAGATCGATGCCGCGGCGAAGCATCTGCTGGGCATCATCAATGACATCCTCGATCTGTCCAAGATCGAGTCCGGGAAGATGTTGCTCGAATCCGAGCCGCTCAGTCCGGGCGCGGTCATCAGCAATGTCGCCTCCATGCTCGGTGAGCGAGCTGAGGCCAAGGGCCTGCGGATCATCACCGAAATTGAACGGATCGGCGTGCCGCTGTGCGGGGATGTGACACGGCTGACGCAGGCCCTGCTCAACTATGCCGGCAATGCGGTGAAATTCACCGATCATGGCTCGGTCACGCTGCGCCTGCTTCGCCTCGAAGCCAATGACGCCTCGATGCTGCTGCGCTTTGAAGTGCAGGATACCGGCCCAGGCATCCCGCCGGAAACCTGTGCCCGCCTGTTCGCCGTGTTCGAGCAGGCCGATAGTTCGACGACGCGGAAATATGGCGGCACCGGTCTCGGACTCGCCATCACGCGTTCCCTGGCGGAGCTCATGGGCGGCAGTGCCGGTGTCGATAGCATGCCGGGGGAGGGCAGTACCTTCTGGTTTACCGCGCGGCTCAGGATCGGTGAGTCCTTCCCCGAAAAGACGATGGCCGCAGATCAGCTGTCCGCCGATCTGGTGCTCATGCGCAAGCACGCTGAGCGGCGACTGCTGCTGGTCGAGGATGACCTCATCAACCGTGAGGTGGCGCTGGAGCTGCTCAGCGACCTGGGGCTTGCTGTCGATACCGCGATCGACGGCACGGAAGCGGTCGCGGCGGCCCGGAACAACCGCTACGACATCGTGCTGATGGACATGCAGATGCCAAAAATGGATGGTGTTGAGGCCGCACGCTGCATCCGGAAGCTGCCCGAGGGCGCCGATCCGGTCATCATCGCGATGACCGCAAACGCCTTCGCCGAAGATCGCGCGCGTTGCCTGGAAGCGGGGATGAATGACTTCATCACCAAGCCGGTCGATCCCGATCTTCTTTTCGCGACGCTCCTCAAGTGGTTGGATCGCCAGTCCGGCGGTGCTCAGTGATCACCTGAAGGGGCGCCGGCAACGCGTTCGCGGAACATCGTGTAGGCCCGGTAGCAGCGTGCAGCATCTTCGAGGTTGCCGCACTCGATGGCGCAGTCGGCACAGCGCCGCAGTGCCCGTGCCAACTGGGCCCTGCCTTCCGCTGATTTCAGCAATTCGCTTCCCAACTCGGCGGCAACGATGGCCGGCACGCCCTGGTGTCGCGCCAGCAGATCGATCTCATCTTCGCTCAAGCCGCAAAGGTCGATGCATTGATCCAGAGAAAGCATTCCGGGCCTCCGTTGTCGTCACGTCACTTGAAGTGAATCCGATCGCGCTCAGTGGTCCGCGGTTCCCTGCCCACGGCATTAAATTATTTTCTCGCACGACGTGAAGTGGGACGCCAGAAACAAAGAGGGCTCCCGAGGCCGAAGGGGCGGCCACCGGGAGCCCGGCCGGCTTGGGGCCGGCGCAGGTCCTCAGAGGGAGGAGGCTTGGATTCCGTGCAGGGGATGGGCGCCGCGGAAGCGCCGGTAGGTGTCCGCCAGTTCGTTGGCATGTGCGACATGGCCATGCTGCAGCGCGATCTGGATGTCGTCGAGCATCATGATGTGCAGGCGGGCAAGCCCATCGTCGGTCTTGAGCAGTTCGCAGCCCATTTCGGCGGCAACGATGGTGGGAATGTGTTCATGTTCGGCGATGGCCTCGACTTCTTCAGCCGAGAGATCGCAAAAGTCCAGACAGTCTTCAAGGCAAAGCATGGGCGTTCTCCTGATGCAATTTATTGGATTTCGCCCGCTTTGTAAGGTGCGCCGGCGGTGACCGTTCGTCGATCTCTGGCGCTTGTCGGTGCGGCTTCAGACGATGATAGACCACACCTGCGGAAAGGCAAGGAAGAAACGCAGGCCTTTTGGCGGTCATAGAATTATTCCATCCCGCGGCCGGATTCAGAGTCTGAGCGTCTCGCCTGGCAGGGATTTTGCGAGCTGCAGGCGGGTGATCGTCGGCGCCAGATCCAGCCCCGTTTCGGCCTTGAGCGCCGCCGCCCGGTTCCTCAGTTCCTTGAGCCCGACAGCCACCGGTTCGCCGTCCACCGCCAGCGCGATGGCGTTTCCGCTGTCGAGGGAGGGGAAAACGAAGCTGCGCCCGTCGAAGCTTTCGTCAATGCGGGCGACGCTGGCCTTGAAGCCGCGCGAGCGCCCGAACAGGTTGGCGGCGAAGACGCCCTGCGCCGTCAAACGTGCCCGGCAATTGACGTAGAACGCCTGGGTGTCGAGTACGCCGGCACGGGCATTGTGGTCGAAGCCGTCGACGAGGATCAGGTCGTAGCGGTGGCGGTCGCGGATCACGAAGTCGGCGCCGTCGGCGATGCGGATCTTCAGCCGTTCGTCCTCGTCCGGCAGCTTGAAGAACTGGCGGGCCGCCATCGGTATCTGGGGATTGATCTCGACGACTGTCACCCGGGTCTGCGGCAGGTAACGCCAGATGAACTTGGTCAGCGAACCGGCCCCGAGGCCGATCAGCAGCGCGCTCTTCGGCCACGGGGCATCGTGCAGCAGCAGGCCGGCCAGCATCTCGCGCGTGTAGGCGAGTTCGAGTGCAAAGGGCCGGCGGATGCGCATGGCGCCCTGCACCCATTCGGAGCCGAAATGCAGGTAACGGACACCGGCATCCTCACTGACATCGATCGAGTGGTTCGCGTGGCGGGGCGGGGTGGCAGGCATCGGAAACAGGGTCTTGAAAGGTTGATCTGCAGCGCGCGGGATTGTGCGAGAATTGTTATATAGGCGTCACACTACAAAATCAATCATCGCGGTAGCGCCTGCCGCGCCAGCAATGGAGACACGTCATGGGAAGCCTTTCTCTTCGCGCCAAAATCATCCTGCTGGTGCTGGTAGCGCTGGTCGGCATGGCGATATCAGCATCTTCTCGATCACTGCAACCAAGCGTGATCTGACCGAAGGCCGCAAGGAAGTCATCAAGTCGCTGGTTGAAGGCGGACACAATGTGCTGTCCTACTACCATGGCCTCGAAAAATCGGGCGCCCTGACGAGGGAAGAGGCGCAAAAGCAGGCCGCCGAGGCCGTCGGCGCTGCGAAGTACGGCGGTGCGGACGGCAAGACCGAGTACCTCTACATCTGGACGAACAAGGGCGTTGGCGTGATGCACGTCAAGCGCGAGCTGATCGGCCAGGACATGCTGGAGAAGATCAAGGACGGGCAGGGTCGCTTCACGCTCAAGGACATCATGGCCGCGGCGCAGGCCAATACGCGCGGCGCCTTTGTCGATACCGCATTTCCCCGCCCGGGCGGCAAGGAACCAATGCCCAAGCTGCAGTTCGTGATGCACTTCGAGCCGTGGGGCTGGGTGGTCGGAACCGGCCTCTACATGGACGACCTCGATACCGAGTTCCGTAACCGCATGACCCGAGACGTGATCATCGCGCTGGTGTTGCTCGCGGTGATCGGGGGTGTCGGTTTGTCGGTGTCGGGCAGCGTCCTGCGCCAGGTCGGCGGTGAGCCGAGTGAGGCGATCGACCTGATGGCGCGTGCCGCCGCCGGCGATCTGACGGTGGATGTCCGGGCTGCGCCGAAGGGCAGCATGCTGGCCTCGTTTGGCGAGATGCTCGTCTCCCTGCGCAGCATGGTGACGGAGATCCACTCGGGCTCGAACAAGCTGATCTCCGACGCAGAGCGTATCAATACCGCTGCCAAGGAAGTTGCAACCGCCTCGCAGCACCAGGCGGACGCAACGTCGGCGATGGCCGCCGCGATCGAGGAAATGACGGTCAGCATCAACCACATCTCCGACACAGCGAACGATACCGAGCGCGCGTCTGAAGCGGCTGCCAATGATGCCGCCACGGGCGAACAGCAGGTGCTCACCGCCACCGGTGAAATCAACAAGATCGCCACTTCGGTCGGAGAGGCCTCGCAGCGAATCCGCGAACTGGCGCAGCGCGCCGATCAGGTCTCGTCGATTGCCGGCGTGATCAAGGAAATCGCCGGCCAGACCAATCTGCTGGCGCTCAACGCCGCGATCGAAGCGGCGCGCGCCGGCGAACAGGGGCGCGGCTTTGCGGTCGTCGCGGACGAGGTGCGCAAGCTGGCAGAGCGCACGTCGGCAGCCACGGTGGAGATCGAGCAGATGATCGGCGGCATCCAGTCGGATACCGAGTCGGTGGTTGCCGTGATGGACGCGGCCTTGCCGCAGGTGGAATCGGGCGTGCAGCTCGCCGAGGGGGCTGCGCAGTCGCTGCGCGACATCCGCGAAGGCGCATCGGCGACGCTCAGCCGCATCCGCGAGGTGGCCGATTCGACCAAGGAGCAGAGCATCGCCAGCACCAGCATCGCGCAGCAGGTCGAGCACATTGCGCAGATGGTCGAAGAAACCAGCGCCGCGATGAATTCGACGGCGGCGACGGCGAGCGATCTGGAGCAGTTGGCGAGCGAACTCAACCGGCTGGTTGGCCGTTTCCGCTGCTGAACGCCGGGGCGGCTGTCCCGGAAATGAAATACGGCGCGGTTATCTGACCGCGCCGTCGTTTTTTGTGGCCGAGCACCCGCGGTCTTGCCGGGAGCCCCTAGTCAAACTCCCCGTGAATCGCCGCGTCCGCCTCCTCGGCGAGCGTGGCGATCATCTCCGGTTCGATACCGAGCAGGCGGCATCCCTCCTCCGCGATCTTGTCCCATTCGCAGGTCTTCGACATGCCGGTGCGCAGGTAGATGAGGTGTTCGGCCAGTTGCGCGATGGCGATCGTCGGGAGCACGACCGCCGGAAACTCCCGGCTCTGACGGCCGAGGATGCCGGGCAGGTCATGGTGGTAGCGGATGGCCTGCACGATGTCGTCCGGCAGTTGCCAGGACTCCGCCAGCATGGCGCCGACGTCTGCGTGGTTGACCGAAAGCCGATCGTTCTCGATGTCGGTGAAGCGGTGCACACGCTCGCTGTTTGCCACGCCCAGCAGGGCCCGGTAGTCGGGAAACGGACCCATCAGGATGGGAATGCCGCAGTCGCGGAAGAGGCCGAAGGTATAGGCATCCTCCGGTCTCACCCAGCAGCTGCGGTGGAGGCGTCGCGCCAGCCATCCCGAGACCCGTGCCGTCGATGCGGATGCATCCCAGAAGCGCTCCATGTCGGGAACATGGCGGAACGCCTGGCGCAAGGACATCCCTGCGATGGTGCTGGTGACGAGCTTCAGGCCGAGCACGAGCAGTGCCTCCTGAATGCTGCGTACCTTCTTGTCGAAACCGAAGAACGGCGAGTTGACGCTCTTCAGCAGCGCGGCGCCCAGCGCCACATCCGAGCCGAGAATCCTCGCCAGATGCGTGAAGTCCGGTTCATGCTTGGCCATCTCGCGATCGATGTCGTTCAGGATCGACGGTCGCGGCGGAATGCCGATGTCCCGCAGGGTGATCCCCATGCGGGTTTCGATGTTGTTTGAATGAGCGTCCATGGGGGGAATGTCGGAGGCTGGGCCGGATCGCGATCGCTTATGCTGACGGTGTTTTCACCCAGGTCCATTGATCCGCGTCAAGTGACGGCATCACTCGCGTGGCCCCAGCAGCTTGTTGATCGCGCCGCCGATGCCGCTGGCAGCTCCCGCACCGGCACTGCCGATGCCGCGCGCCAGGCCTTCGAGGCTGATGCCGAGCACGTTTGCCGTTGCCGTCCCGATCTGGCTGAGGAATTTTTCATTGAGCGAGAACTTCGGGTCGTCGATGTTGCCCTCAAGCACGAAGTCGGCCGTGATCTGCCCCTTCTTGTCCTTCATCATCGCGACCACGGCCTCGCGCGGCATGCCCATGAAGGTCTTTCCTGTCGAGAGCTCGAGGCCGCTCAGCGTGACCCGGCCCGGCGCATGCAGACGGTTCTTCTTCACCGTCGATTTCAGCGCAAGGTCGAGCGTCCCCTTCTTAACGCCTGTTTCGGCAGCCTTGATCAGATAGGGCTGCAAGGCGACCAGATCGACGCCGGCGAGTGTCGCCTGCATTTCCGAGTCGCGGGTCGCGATTTCTGCCCAGCCCTTGAGTGCCACGCGGCCGTCACGCCGCACGCCCTTGATCACTCCGTCGAGGGTGATTTCGGTGCGGCCAGTGAGCGCGGGCAGCCTGATGGCGCCGAGCGTCACTGTGGTCTGTTCAAGGCGCAGTCGATGCGCCGGCTGGCGGATCGAGGCATCGTAAAAGTCGACCGCAGCATCCGAGAGCAGCACGCGGTTGATGACAATCTCCGGAAGCGACGCATCCTGTGCTGCCTTTTGATCCGCCCCCGTTTCGGCGCCGCCAGTTCGCGCCTTCTCTTTTTGCCCGAGCAGCGATGGCAGCAGCGCGAGATTGCCATCCTTGCGCCGAAGCATCGAGACGTAGCCGCCCTCGACCTCGATGCTGGCGATGCGAACCGTCCGCGACACAAGGGCCCCCCAGTCGGGACGAACGATGACGCGCCGCGCCGAGAGTTCCTCGATCGCCGGCCAATCCTTGTCGGCCTTGATGCGGATGCCGTTGAGTGCGATCGCGGAAAGCGAGGTTTCGATACTGGCGACTTCGGCGTTGGGCCCCAGTGCCTGCTCGACGGCCTGGCGCAGTTTTTCGGTGGCGAAATGACGCGCAACGACACCCAGAGACGCGAGCAACAGCAAGGCTATGGCAATGCCCAACAGCCATTTCAATGGGCGTGACATGCCGGTAGTCATCGGTAATGTCTCCTCATCTTCGTTACTTTTGTCGATTGTGCGCCGCTCAGGCCGGAACGTGAACGCGTTCCTTGATGTGCTTCAGGTTGGCGATCAGGGTAAAGGACATGATCACGAGCAGTGACCATGAGCTCCACTTCCCCAGATGCACGGTCGACCAGGCACCAAACTGGTTCGGGTAGCGCCAGATGCCGAAGAATGTACTGATGTTTTCGGCCAGCCAGATGAAGAAGCCGATCAACACGAAGGAGAGCAGGAGCGGCATCCTGCGATCGACGTCGAGCGGCCTGAAGACGACGGTGGCGCGAGCATAGAGCCCGAGCGCACAGGCCGCGAGATACCAGCGATAGTCGCCGATGTAATGATGGGTGAAGAAGTTCGCATAGATCAGCAGGGCGATCACGAAAGCCATCCAGTAGGGCGGATGGTGTTCCACACGCAGGTCGAAGAGGCGCCATGCCTGGATGATGTAGCTGCCCACGGCGGCGTACATGAATCCGGAAAAGAGCGGGACACCAAAGAGCTTGCTGTACGCGAAATCGGGATAGGTCCACGACTGGATTCCAGTCGAGGTCTTGAAGACTTCGAGTCCGAAACCGAGGACATGAAACAGGGTGATGGCCTTGAGTTCGTCGATCGATTCCAGGCCCGCCCATACCAGCCAGCCTTGGACGAGAAGCGCCACGACAAGCAGGGCATCGTAGCGCGGCATGCCCAGCAGCCCCTCGCGGGGAATCAGCAGCACGGCCGCGAAGAAGAGTCCGACAAAGAGACAGGCCCGCGCTTCCTTGAGGCCGAACAACAGGAATTCGGTGACGAATCGTCGCGCCCCGGTGAGGTCGCGGCGGGGTGTCGCCTCCATCAACCAGTCATCGAGCGCATGAAGCGACATGTGTCGGATACGGATCCCGAATGGATTATGGTCCCCTCGACAGGAATCACATTGACGTGCGATCTGTCCGAGGGACGGTGCATTCCGGGTGTCTGCGGGTTTCTCTACCCGCAATCCTACCCACATAAATTTGTGCGGACATTACGTGTCGCCTTGCGCCAGTAAAGCAGCGAGAGCCTTTTCCAGTATGAACGAAAATTCTTGCCAGTCTTTTAGCTCTTGCCAATTCCCTGCTTTGAGAAGCGCTAAGGCACTCGGACGATCAGCCTGATGGTCCTGGAGGTTTGCTTCCAGCAGCGTGATGGCTAGTTTGCGGAAAGTCCGTCGGATATTTGATTGTTCGATCCGATCCGCCATTTCGGCGAAGCTCAGTTCGTCGATTGCTTCTCTAGTCACGTTCAACAACGGGAATACAGTGCTGTCGAAATAACTGTTGTAGTCACGCTGAACAGTCTGCAGGTCAGTTTTCATCGCGTACGCTTTCAATTAGAGCGTCATTGCTGGAGTTGAATGCTTCTCTCAGGCTATCTTCTTCACTAAGGTTTGCTCGCCGATTATCCTCGTCAAGTAAGGCGCGTCGGCCCGATTGCGTGAACTCATAGATAATCGCGTCGCTATCCGCTGAATACTCTTTCGATAGTAGCTTTCTATCCAGCAAATCTTGAATGTCGAAATCGATTTGTGTAGTCCTCCCCCCTAAGTGGGCTATCAGGGAGTTAGACACAATGCGGCCCGAAGAGCGCTCGATAATCTTTAAGATCTTCCATTGCGATCTGGTGATCGAAGGTTTTCCGGGCATTCCTTTAATGGATGGGTCCGCCACTCTTCTCTGGTAGACGCTTTTCTTCAAAGAGTCGCTCATCACCTTTACTGTGCTCGACGTCGTTAGGTTTCCTAGCTCATCTTTAAGACGTTCAATTTCTTTGTTCAGTCGTTCGACTTCCTCTCGGTGCGCTGCGTCTGCTTTGCGAATCTCTGAATAAATTTTTATGGATTCCTCTTTCGACAGCAGGGTTTCGTTCTCGATTTGTTGGCGAACAATGTTCTGCTCTCTCTGCCGCTCTTTGGTGAATTTGAATACGTACAAGGCCGGATACGGGTACAGGAATATGTAGATCGCAGCAGTCACAGCCGGCGCCAGTATTCCGCGCAGCATGAAATCGGTTAAGGTCGGGAATACGATCTGGTTAATCAGGTTGAAGGTCTGAGTGGCCGTATTGGCGGAAAACAAGATCACGAAGAACTTGTAATTCCACAGTGACCAAGCAATGACGAAGCTCCCGATAATTGGGCTGGAGATTCGTTCTAGCAATTGCTCTTTGGTTGATTTAAGGATGTCTTCGACCATATCTGGCATGCGCTTTTTGAGAGTTGAATTTGTCGCCCGTAGAATGACGAACAGGTAATTCCGCCAGTGTAGTTATGAAGAGTCAGGAAGCCAAGCGTCGACTGGACCAGTACATGGTTTTCGGTGGGCGCTATTGGCTGTGATAGAGTTTTCGCCGTGGTGCAATGCCACGGATGACCGCCCCCACGGGATGCGCGGTTTGAACGAGACAACGGTGGCCAGTAATGCCCTTTCGGCAGGGGCGCTACCGGAGTCTCATTGTGCAGATACTACGTCTTCCCGCAGTCCTTTCCCTTGTCGGGCTTTCTCGCTCGACCCTCTACGAACTCATTGCGTCCGGTGACTTTCCCCGGCAAGTCCGCCTGACGAAACGTTCTGTCGGCTGGCGTTCCGAGGATGTCGCCAAGTGGCTTTCTGATCGAGTTTCGCGATGACGAAAGCATCGCCGCGCCTCCCGCTTTCCCGTCGTGGGAGTGGGAAAGCGGACCGCCCGGCGGCGCCCGTCTGGCGGGCGTCCATGCCGACGACATGCGCGATCGCATATGCTTATGGCATTGACAGAGAGGGTCGCCGCGTGGTCCGCTCGTCGGCGTCGGGTGCCCGGTGGCCTCGATGCTTGGCCGGAGACGTTCATTCGTCTCCGGCCTTTTTCGTTCACAGAGCAGGAGAAACGTAATGAATATTGAAAAAGCTAAGCAAGCGATGGAGGGAATGCCCCTCAACTATTCCCCCGGCGTCGGTGCGCGAGCCGAAATGGAAATGGTCAAGGTGGCTCTGACTCCCGAATTCAAGGCGGCGATCGACGACCTGGCATTTTCGGAGGGCCGCACTCTCGCCGCAACGTTCCGGCTGGCGCTGAAGAACTACTTGCAGAACGCCATCTACGACGCCGAAGCGAAGGCCGGCCGTTACAACGCACCGGCAAAGGTGGCGTGATGGACGACCAGAAAATGACCGGTACTTTAATCGTGGCTGCCTTCTTTCTGTGGCTGTTCAAAGCCTCGGATGTGGTGTGGGCCATCACGATGTTCGGCATCACCATCGTGTGGATGCTCGGCCTTCTCGTTGACAAGGTGGATCGACTCACTCGCTTGCTCGCCAAAGAGCAGAACGGCGAATGGCTGGAGGATTTCTGATGAACACACTTTCTACGACCGCGCCCGCCGCCGGGGCCGTCCCCCCGACCGACCGCGCCGAGCCGCACCCGGCGACCGCGCACCCCATCGACGGGGCGCCCGCGCCGACCGCCACCGCGCCCGCGCCGACCGTCGATAAGACCAACTGGAAGTGGTGCCACGGTTGCCATTCGCCACAGCCGCCAGAGGGCCGTGTCGGCTTTCGCTGCGCGAAGTGCGCGGCCAAGGCAAAGGCCGCGCCGAAGACTTACGAGGAACCGAAACCGAAGCTGTACGACAACGCCGGGAACCTCATCAAGAAGGTTGCCAACCGGAGGCGGAAATGAGCGCAAGTCGACACAAGCAGGTGGCCAGCTTGAAGCGGATGACCGGGAAGATGGCCGTTGCATACCAACACCGCAAACAACCTATCCCACAAACGACAGGCCCCCGCCAGTTGCAGCTGACGAGGGCCAATAAGGAGCAAAGCAAGTGAGCCAGAACACGAACGAGCCGGCGCTCGCGCACCTGACCACGGGCGACGGCGGCTGTCAAGTGCAAGCAGAGCAGGAGGCCGGGAATGGGCGCTGAAATACTTTCCCTGC
>Ga0268298_10001414_pt1 | contig 28372 bp, 22 predicted proteins | sample WWTPWeurt_MetaG_FD_194462 | JGI IMG/M metagenome (GOLD analysis project Ga0268298, IMG submission 194462) | Activated sludge microbial communities from WWTP in Nijmegen, Gelderland, Netherland - WWTP Weurt | ecosystem: Engineered > WWTP > Aerobic digester > Activated sludge | place... | reverse complement strand
GCCCCCGAGATCCTCCTGGCCCGGTGCACGCACATATTGCATCCTGATGGTCGAAGCCCCATCGAGCAGCACCGAGCGCGCGTGGAAGAAGAGCTTCGAACCTTGCAGCGCCGCGGCATGCGCACGCTCGCCCTTGCGTACCGTGAAGAGCCCGGTGGCGGCCAGGAACGTCCGGCGACGGCGACCGCCGACGTCGAGGTCGATCTGGTGGCGCGCGACCTCACGTGGCTCGGCTTCGTCGCGATCGCCGACCCCGTGCGCGACGAAGTGGCCCCTGCGGTCGCCGCATGTCGCAAGGCGGGTGTCCTCGTCAAGATGGTGACAGGCGACAACGTGGAGACTGCGCGAGAGATCGCTCGCCAGATTGGCCTCCTCGACGGGTCCGAGGGGCGGGGCGCCATCCTGACTGGCGCGGCGTTCGAGGCGCTCACCGATCGGGAGGCGGAGGAGGCCATTCAAGAGCTGCGCGTGCTGGCGAGGGCGCGACCAATGCACAAGCTGCGGCTCGTCGAAGCCCTGAAGCGCAGAGACCATGTTGTCGCCGTCACTGGCGACGGGACGAACGACGCCCCGGCCTTGAACCACGCGAACGTCGGCCTCGCGATGGGGAAGACCGGGACAGCCATCGCCAAGGAAGCGAGTGACATCATCCTGTTGGACGACTCTTTCCGGAGCATCCTCAGCGCGATCGGGTGGGGCCGCTCCCTCTACGAGAACATCCAGCGATTCATCCTCTTTCAGCTCACCATCAACGTCGTCGCGCTGGGTATCGCGTTGCTCGGCCCCTTCATCGGCGTCCGGCTGCCCCTCACGGTGACTCAGATGCTCTGGGTGAACCTCATCATGGACACCTTCGCAGCGCTGGCCCTCGCGGCCGAGCCCCCACACCCGAGCGTCATGAACCGACCCCCCCGCGACGCGAAGGCGTTCATCGTAACCTGGCCGATGGCCCGCCACATCTTCGGCGTTGGCGGGGTGTTCCTCGTCTTCTTGCTGGGCCTGCTCGTGCACATGAAGAAGGACGGCATCACCGACTACAAGCTATCTGTCTTCTTCACGGTGTTCGTCATGCTCCAGTTCTGGAACCTCTTCAACGCGCGCTGCCTCGGGCGCACGAGCTCGGCGTTCTCCGGCCTCCTCGCGAACAAGGGCTTTCTCATCATCGCAACAGCCATCTTCGTGGGCCAGGTGCTCATCATCGAGCTCGGCGGCAAGGCGTTCCGGACCGAACCTCTGACCCTCCGGGACTGGATCCTCATCGTGGGCGGAACATCCATCGTCCTCTGGATTGGAGAGCTCCGGCGGCTCTTCGGCCGACGCACAAACACCATCGTCCCGAACCCGGCCCTCGCTCGTCCCAGGGCGCTCTGAGCGCAGCACGGGGGGCTCGTCCGTTTCTCCTTTCAAAGCGTGATTGGCGCGCAGGTGCATCATGGAGCCAATGTCCGTCCGGGCGACCGAGTGGCGCATTTTTTGTACACATTCAGAACACGAATCAGCAAAGAGCCTGGCAGAGGCCCTCGGCCCCGCGTTCCTCGCGCGCGACGCCAGGCAGTCGCTCCCCCGCGTGGAGCTCTGCGACAGAGATGCTCCGGCCTCGACGCTGAGCCCAGATCTGGGGGCGATCTACCTCTTCTCTCGTGACGCCGTGGCGTCGAGGCGCTTCCGAGCGGAGTTCTCGCGGGGCGTCGCGCGAGCGCTCGAACAGGGCGCGTTGCACCGCGCCATCGGCCTCTTCCGCGACGGCTCCTCGGCTCGGATCGGCGCGCTCCTGCCCTACGGGTTCTGCATTCCCGTGCTCGATTGGGAGCCCTCCGCCACAGCGGCGGAGACCGCGACAGCCATCCTCGACAGGCTTCTTCCAGAGCGAGTCGCCCCGATGCCAGAGGAGATGTGGGCTCGCCCCGCGTGGTACGCCCGCCGGCGCCTCTCGCTCCTCGCCTGGAGCACCCCAGCGTCGTCCAGATCTGGACCGTCGAGCCTTCGACCACAAGACTACGTGTGTTCCATCCGCGCGGCGAGGGCGTGGCGGCGCCCCTCCTCCTCGCCCGGATGGGAGGCGCACCCGGGCGTGGAGGATCCGGCGCCGCGAGCGCTGGTGGTGCCGGACATCCGCTCAGCACTCAATGCCTGGCTGCGAGGGCAGGAGGTCGCCTCCGTCGAGCTGCGCGGAGACGATCCTGCCTGCCTCCTCATGGGGCCGCCCGGGTCCGGCAAGACCTGGCTGCTCGACGGGCTGGAGCAAGACGTCCTGCGACTCGGCACGTGGGACGGCATCGAGCCCGCCTTCGACGAGCCCTTGAGCGCCACGGGGGACCGCCGCTTGCCGCTGCGAATCGAGGCCGGGACGGTCTATTCGACGCTCCCCGAGGATGCAGAGCCGCTCCAGATCTTCGCGGCTGGAATACAGCCACTCCTCGGGCCCGGCGAAGACGCCGTGGAGGCCTGGCAGGTCTTCGCAGAGCGCCTCGCGATCCTGGTCTTGATCGATGGCCTCGATCAAGTGCCGAGCGCCTCGCTGCGCCGGAAGATCGCGGATGTGTGGCTCAATGTCATGCAAGCGGCGACTGCCAAGGACGAGGGAGCCTCCGCGCGCCGTCCCCACCGTTGCATCATCGCGTCCAGACCCGAGGAGTGCGAGAGCTGGCCGGACGTGGCCATGATTCAGATCAAGGCCCTCGCAGAGACCGAGGTGACCCGATACGCGAGCAGCCGAGGTCCGAGCGTGCTGGCCAAGCTCCAGACCGCAAGGACGGACTGGGGGCCGGACATTGGCCGACTGCTCCGACTCCCCCTTTACCTCCAGATCACCTGCCGGCTCCTCGCGAGCGACCCGCCCGTGTCGCGAATCTCGAGCACGGGAGAGCTCATCTTCGCGTGGGCGAGCCTGGCCCTCGCGACGGCGGCGCGCGCCGTGGGGGAGGCCCCCCTGCGCGCCGTCAGCACAGAGGTCCTCGAGCGCGTCGCGCTGGCAGAGGTCCTCCCTGGCTTTCAGCCCGCAGGCGAGGATGTCCTCCATGAGCAGGAGATCGCCGTGCGCGCAGGCCTCGTGCGGCGAAGGCCCACAGGCGAGCTGACGGTCGCGAATCGAGCGCTCTGGGAGTGGGCCATTCGACAGACCATCTCCCGTCAAGCGAGCCGCGTCCAACCAGACAGCGAGGTGCTCTTCGCGGCGCTCGCGAGCCCGCTCGTCGCTGATGTTGTTCGGACATGGGCCTTTGATCAAGGGCGGTCCGTGCGTGACCCGGAGGGGATCGCGGAGGTGCTCCACCGCGCATGGCGCCGGAATCGGCGGCCGGGCGGCACCACCACATCCACGCAGGAGATCTTGCTCCACGCCTTGATTGGCATGTTGCAGCGCGCCGAGCGGCTCGACGCCGAGCGCTGGGTCGCCCGCCTATCGGTGCCCCTCGACTCGATGTCTCTCGACGAGCGAACCGCGGTGTGCACTTGGGCGTTCACGCACCCTTGCTGGGGCTCTTGCAGCCTCGCTCTCCACACGTGGCTGGGCTCACAGGGCAGCATTCGGCTGCGGAGGCACGCGGTGGCCGCGCTCGCTCCGGGGGGTCCGCTGCGAACGGACCTGCTCTCGAAGGACTCCTGGGAGGCCCTCATCCGGGGGCTCGAGACCCGTCTCTCGGCGCTGGAGACACGGCGAGCGCGCTCATGGGCCGCTCACGAGGCCCGCTATGCAGAGGACAAGGGCACCCGGAAGCTCGGGCGAATCGTCGACGAGATGCTGGCGCGATCGCTGCCATTCAGGCCGCGCGTAACTCGCTGGGCGCGCCGCCACGCGATCCTTGCGGGCATTCCAGCGGTGCTCTTCGGGGCGCTCGTCGTCCTCCTGATCTTGGCCCTCATCGACGCGAAGGTGCTCGGAGGGCTCGACTGCGCGGCGGAGCCTCTCGGGTTGAACCAGGACAGGGTCCTGTACCTCTTTGTTCAGGCGGTCGGATCGGCGCTCCTCCTCGTAATCGCGTTTCCGCTGAGCCGTTGGCTGAGCTGGAAGCTCGCGCACGTCGCAACACAGTTCGCCTCCCGGATCCGCGGCCTCGTTCGCGAGGGCAGGACGCGCCTACTTCAGTTGCGCCTCCGCCGACTGATCACCTCACGCAAGCTGTCTCGGAGAAGGCTTCCCCCCCTGTGGGAGAAGATCTCGGACCCGACGCTGGAGCCGGCGGAGCGGATCGCCCGACTGCGGGACTGGTTCACGACAGCCATGGCGCTGGGCGCCTCACCCATCCAGCGTGCGGCGATCCTGGAGGGCTGCATTTCGGCCTTCCGCGCGCGACACCGGGCCATCGCGCGACTCGGGAGCGCCGGCGGAGAGCCCACCGCAGAGGACATCGCCGAGAACAGGGCAGCGGAGCGCTGGCTGCATGCATATCCGCGATCGCTCGACCTCGCGGACGAGTACGATGGCGCCGTCGAGCGCGCCGCTCGGGACATGGTTCCTCGCAACACTGGCATGCTAGAGCAGGCGGAGAAGCCCCGATACGACCCGTTCCCTCCGGTGCGAGACCCCCTGTGTTCCTGGCCCCAGACCGCAGCTCTCGGAGCACTGCTCTTTGCCTATTCTGCATCTGGTGTGCTCCGCGCAGCGCTCCGGAGCTCCTACTCGGACTCCTTCATCGAGCACCTCCGTAAGCCGCCTCTCGGGGACACTTCGCTGTCGTCCCTGCTCTTCGACCGGTTCTCGCTAGGCTCGTTCGCGCTCACGGGCCTTGTCGTGGCGTTCTTCTTCTTCCTTGGTCGGCGAGGGGCCGGCCCCCGCGCGCGCCACATCGGGGTGATCGCTGCCGTGATGGCGGTGAGCATGATCGTGGAGCTGACGCTCGATCGCCTCCTCGTGACCCCGGGAGCGCGCCTGGAAGCCGTGATGTGGTGCGTCGTGAAGATCGTGCTCGCGCCATATTTCGTGGGAGGCTTGTCAGTCATCACGACAGGCGCGCGCGCACAGCTAGTGTTCAACGATTGGACCCTCTTCAGCGCAGGACGCCTTCGCGCAGCGCTCGCCGTCGGGGTCTTACCCGTGGCGCTCAGCCTCCTGCGCCCCTGGGGCTCACCAGACGAGGCCGAAGCGCGCGTCCAGAGCACCCTGGCCAAGCTGGATGGATTAACCGACTCTGACACACGTGACTCCGAGCTGAAGGCACAGCTCGCCGACGACCTGCTCTCGACCACCGAAGAGCTTACCGCCGCTGCCTGGAGCGAATCCCTTCCGCCGGAGGAGCTGCGAGATCGACTGATGCGCGTCGCTCAGGGTCACGAGGGGAGTTGGCTAGCAGTCTTTCGCGGTTCCTTCGAAGAGACCGTGGACGGAAGGCGACGCAAGGCGCGGATTTTCGCGCTCCTCGACTCCATCGCCGCAAAGGGTGTTCGGCGGAGCGAGACGAAGATGATCGATCTCGCCCGCGACGCGTCGCGGGAGGCCAGTCCGCTCGCGGCTATCGACCTCGAGAAGTACCTCGCGATCGCCGATCTCTCCGACCCGGAGAATGGTTGCGCCCGAGCGCGAAGTGAGGCCGCCCGACTCGCCGCGACCGAGCTGAAGGTAGAGGATGTGATCACAGGTCCGGTTGGGAGATTGAGCCTCGCGCTCGTGAACCTGGCCTCGGAAATCGGTCGCGGTGAGTGTGGAGGCTTGCCGGGGGAGGTGGACAAGCTCTCCTCGCGCATCCAGAAGATGCAATTGGAATACGACCAAGAAGGTGCGCCATACGATGCGGGCGCGCAGCGCGCCGCAGAGAGTAGGCGCGCCCAGTTGATCTTGCAACGCGCGGTGCTGCGCTGTCGTGCGCGGATCACCCAAGCGGGGGAGATCCACGACCTTCTCAGCAACAAACCCGTCACCGACCTCAGGGACACTGATCTCGCGCTCATCAACCACGAGTGCGGGAGCGCCGAAGATCGTGGCAAAAGCCTGGCCATCCACAAGCGGTCCGCCGCGTTGTGGATCTCGATACCGGAAGAGACCAATCCACCACAGATGCGGAACGGAGCGCTCCCACTCCCCTTCTCCGCTTGGGGGGGCTACCATGACGTTCTTCGCGGGACGGGGAGCGTAGACGACTGGCTCCGGGGCGCTGGCGAGTCGGGAAGAAGCTCGCCCGAGGAGCACCTGAATCGGTATTTGATGGTCGAGGGCGGTAAAGTTCACCTGATGAACGCGGCCGAGGCGGCCCTCGCGGCCGAAGACCCGCTAGCGGTCACCTATCTGGAGAGGTGGGATCGCCTGAACGACTCCTCCCTCCGAGGTGACAGCGATGCTGGGTACCACGTCCTGTCCGCGATCATTCACCGGTTCGAGCTGCTTGATGAGCATGAGCGAGATCTCCGCATGGAGCGCGCGCTGCACGAGGCGGCTGCTTGCTATTGCGCCGCGCGCCCGGGCGCCCGCTCCTCGTTCCGATTCGACGGCACCGCCCGGTGGCTCGCGGAAAAGCAAAAGGCCGATGCGGCAAAGAGCCTCGAGCGCCTATCGAACGAGCTTGGAAAGCGCAAGGAAGGAAGACCCTCCTCCAAGGAGCACGAAGACGCACTCGCGGCCACCCGCGATTTCTTGGGAAAGCTGTGATGTGGTGAGGCGCTGGCGACGCGGACCTTACGCCGCTCGCCCTGCGCGGAGCTGGGCAAGGAGCATCTGAGCCCTTCTGGATGCGTTCTGTGCATCCTCATCGAAAGGGTCCGCGCCGAGGACCCGATCGGCGAGGATCGCTACGTTCTCCCAGGCCGAGATGTCCGACGCAGTATGGGCAGCGCGGGCCTCCTCGAAGACGAGCGCCGCTCGAAGCGTGTACATCTCTTCCGGGGGTACTGGCCTCAAGGCGGCGCGCTTGTCACGGATCAGCCTCCTCAAGCCGTTTCCCACCTCGAGAAATGCCTCGTCCTCGTTGCTCGAACACGAGATGGCGTCTCCGCCGGCGAGCAGGGGTGCGAGGTCTGCGATCTCTTCGTGCTCCTTCCACGCGCAGGGGCGAGCGATGACGGGGATCACGGAGCTCCCGACCCGCTGACGGAATTGCCACACGAGCGGGAGCTGCTTTCTCTGCACGAGCTCGTCGCTGAGGAAGGCCGGCGAGACGAGCAGCACCACGATGCTGGCACGCGCGAGCACGGACTCGAACGCGCGCGTCGTGCTCCTGTCGGGCGGGAGATTGCCGCGGTCCCAGAGGCGGATCCAGCCCTTGTTCACCATGGGAGAGAGGTCCCTCTGGAGGCGGCTCTTGTAACGAGCGTCCTTCTCTGAAGGGGAGTAGACAAAGAGGATATCAATCGGATGGGCACTGTCGTGGGACATGAGTCACCGTGCGTAGTGGAGGGATTGAATGGAATCGGAGGCTTCGTCGCGGTGGGCCTCTGGCGCGTGCTGGGTGGTCACGCAGGTGATCAGCATCCATGAAGTGGACGAGGCAGAGACCACAAGTCGCTGAACGACGACGGTGGTCTCGCCAATCCTCCCTCTCCCCTGGTTGGCTCGACCCTCGATCGAGTCGGAGCCAATGCTCACCTTGGTCGACGACGCGTTCCAGGCCACATCGACGACGTGAAGCTTACGCAGAATCCGGGCCAAGTTACGGTCCGCCTCTGCTTCGCTGGCGAGCGTCGTGTAGACGAGCACCGCCTTCCGGTCCGGAGCGTCGAAGCGCTCGTCCGGCTCGCCGCTCCGTTTCCAGCCGCTCGGAGGACGAAAGTGGAAGTCGCCCATACCGATCTCGTCTCCGGAATCCACTCCGTGGGGTTGCCAGTCATCCAGTGCCAAGAGAAGCCCCGTAACGCCGCCCACGGCGATCGCCCCGACCGAGAACAGGAGAAGCAGGAGCAGCACAGCCCACAGCCACAACGGCGACGTTGGTTTGGTCGGCATCGGCGCGATGGACCGGGGTGGAGACGATGCCGCGGCGTTGTAGCCGAAGGACCCTGGTCGCATCGACGATGCACCGACGGGCACCGGCAGGCTCCCCGGCGCATATGCACCAGCCTGTGGCGACGAGGAGCCAGTGCCTCCTGGGGGGGCCGGTAAAACGTCTTGTTCGGCGACGTGGTCCCCGGACGCAATACCAATGCCTGGGTCCGCGTCCTCCTTAGCGCCTTTCGAAGAGGGATCATCATCATAGAAGTCCAGATCTGGGAAGCTGCGCCGCCCCAGGCCGACCAAGCTGGACCGCTGGTTCTTCATGCTCCAAAGAAATCAGCGGATCACACCTGGCCGCAACACAAATCGTCAGTGAGTGCCGCGTTATCCTGCACGCTGAACGGCGTTGCTCATCACGCTCGAGCGAACGGACTCGGGACCACAAGCGAGGATGGTTCCCAAGCACACGGTGCCCGAAAGGCAGGGATTTCTTCGGCTCGAAGGACACGTGGCTCGTGACCGACGAGCTGGGCGACGAACTACCCCCAGGTCGACCTCCTGGCCCTCCCCTACGAGAGCTATTCTCTCGCCCTGGGCGCCGCAAACCTTACTGAACGTGGGTTTCGGGAGGGGCTCCGCCAGGCAACATTGCGATTCCCGGAGAAATGATGCCGGATGATTGCCGGCCGCGGACGCGGAGGCTTCACCCCACGGGTGAAGCGCTGTGATGGTGAGCGCGACGATGGAGTGGGCGCGAGAAATCGTCGCGCCGCCGGACGACTCCGACAAGGAAAAGCTCGGCGGCCGTCATTCCTAGTTTGAATGAAAAAGCAACGAAAGCCGCCGAGCCGCTCGAAGGTACGGCGAACCCACTCCGGTGGCAAGCGCCCCGATGGCCACCGCCGCCGCACCCGAATCCGAAGGCCCGATCCGACGACGATTCGGCGTGGCACGCCGGACTCCAATTTGACCGGGGTTGCGGGCTTGGTGGCGTTCGGCAGCTACGCCCGCCGACTCGGCGTGGACGACGCACTCCACAGGTCCTTTCACCGGCTCAAGGCCCACCCGAATGTCATCTACCCGATGGGCGCTCAGCTCCGGCTGCTCACTGACATCTTCGTGGTGGGCGAAACGCGCGTGTTCGGCGTCGAGGGCCTCGCCGCTGACCCCTTGTTCGCTCATCTGTCCGGCGGTGCAGTGCCGAGCATCGACACCTTGTATGACGACCTCGACCGGTTCGACGACGACGCGCTGACCGACCTGGAAACGCTCATGGCCACCCATGGGTTGTCGCGCCTGCGGGCGCTGCGCGGGACGTACGTGCACATGGATGTCGACACCACGGTGCTGCCGATCGATGGCGAGCACGAGGGAGCGCTGCCGGGGCCCAATCCGCGCTACCATGGTCGGCCGAGCTTCCACCCGATCCTCGCGCGGATCGCCGAGACAGGCACGATCGTTGGTGGCCAGTTGCGGCCCGGCGATACGGGTTTTGGCGCCAACGACCTGCCGACGCTGCGCCGGTGGGTCGTGCGGGCGCGCGACTCGCTCCGTCGGGGAGTCTCGCTGTGTGCGCGTCGACGCGGCCGGTGACTGTGGTCCGCTGTTGCAGATGCTGCACCAGGAGCGGGTCTTTTACGTCATCAAGGCGGTCGTCTCGCCCAACCTGTTCAAGACGGTGGTGAGTCAGAGGGATTGGACGACCGTCGATGTCGACGCCGACGAGCTGCCGATCCGTCAGGTCGCCGAGATCCCCTTCGTGCGAGCCGGCTGGAAGGCTCTCGACGTGCCCGTTCGGGTCATCGTCGTGCGCTCCAAGGAGCGCCAGGGCAAACAGCTCTCCCTGCTCGATGACGCGGACTGGACATTCCAAGTCTTCCTCACCAATCGCGTCAAGGACGCGAATGACATCGCCTGGGACTACGACCAGCGCGCGGGGATCGAACCGATCATCGCAGAGCTGAAAGGTGGGTGGGGAATCGGTCACGCTTCCAGCTATGGTTTCGCCGCCAACCATGCCGTGCTGTTGCTCAAGCTGCTGGCCTACAACCTGCTTGACCGCTACGCCACGACCCAGCACGTCACACTGCCGAGGTGGCGTACTCCCTGGCGGCGTCGCACGCTGATCGTGCTGCCTGGGCGTCTCTCCCGCTCCGGACGTGTCCGCCAGTTGCATCTGCTTCCCGGCTCGCCGCTGTCGCGTCCGCAGTTGGAATGACGGGTCGCCAGTCCAGACTGACAGTGGGGGAAAGGGGGCCGTGTGCTCATTTTCGCATATTCCAAGGTTCGGCGCTGCCGTTGGCCCCGAGTTGCAGCCAGTTTAGCGTCATTCGAGGCCACATCGACCGTCCCGCCGTGGCTCCCGAAATCCACGCTGAATACGGTAATCGCGTCACCACCGCCATGCTCACCGAAGGGGGCTATATCGAGCACGAGAGTGGCACTTGGTGGACCCCGTCCGGTCGCACGGTGGTGGACCCCGCTCACTTCTACCTGCCTGTCGCCACCACCGATCCCTTTGGCAACACCACCTCTGTGGCCTACGACGCACACGATCTCTTCGCCACCACGGTCACCGACGCCATCGGCAACACGGTCACGGCGGACATCGACTATCACCTTCTCGCAGCCTGGCGCATCACCGACCCCAACGGCAACCGCAGCGCGGCTCGCTTCGATCGCCTCGGCCGTGTGGTCGCCACCGCTGTGATGGGCAAGGCCGGCTCCACCGACGGCGACACGCTGGACGACCCCACGGCCCGCTTCACCTACGTCACCGACGCCTTCTCGAGCGCCGGCAAGCCCAACTACGCCAAGGCCGAGGTCCGCGAAACGCACGGCGACGCGCAGACCCGCTGGCAGGTCTCCTACGCCTATTCCGACGGCATGGGCCGCGTCGCGATGACCAAAGCGCAGGCCGAGCCCGGCATGGCCCCGCAGCGCGACGCCCAGGGTCAGCTCGTGAGAGACAACAACGGCGCCCTGGTCTATGCTGCCGCCGCGACGCGCTGGGTCGGCACGGGGCGCGCGGTCTTTGACAACAAGGGTCAACCCGTCAAGCAGTACGAGCCTTGGAGCGCCTCACAAAACCTCCCGTCGCCGGCCTGCAGATACGCTTCGCTGGCCGGCGTTACTCGGGACTCAACGGGCTACAGCCCGTTTTCGCCCTCGCGCCTTGGCCAGCTCGCGTCTCTTTGGCCGGCTCGGTCCGGTTTTGCTCGGCGCTCCTATTTCAGCTCCGTGCCTGATTTCGAGGACGAGGACGAGCTCGTCGCCACCGGCGTCACTCCCATCCTTCGCTACGACCCCCTCGGCCGCTTGACGAGGACCGATCTCCCCAACGGCTCCTACGCCCGCAGCGAATTTGATGCGTGGACGCAGATGGCGTGGGATCCGAACGACACCAGCGGCGAGGCTGGAAATGCCTGGACAGCAGCGCGCTTGCCAGGTGCGACACCCGCGCCCTCTGCCGAAGAGCTACGCGCGGCCGAGCTGGCTTTGGAGCACGCGGACACCCCGGCGACCTCGCACATCGACGCGCTGGGAAGGGTGTTTTTGGTGCAGGCGCGGTTGACGGCGATCGGGGCGACCCCCCAAAAGATCGTGGAGACCCGCACCGAGATGGACATCGAGGGCCAGGTGCTCGCGGTGCGCGATGGGCTTGGATCCGATGCGGGGAACGGCGTCCTTGGGAGAGTGTGCGCGGAGAGCCGGCACGCGATCGGCGGACAGGCGATCTGGTCATCCCATATCGACTCGGGACTGGGATACGTGCTGTCCGATGTGGCGGGAGCCCCTCTGTATGCCTGGGATGCCCTGGGCCACCGTGTGCGGACGCAGGTGGATGCCCTCCGCCGAGTGACGCACGTGTGGGTGAAGAAGGGCAGTGATGCGGAGTGGCTGTCGCAGAGGATCGTCTACGGCGAGGCCGTGGAGGACCCCGAAACATTCAATCTGCGTGGCAAGGTGCTCTACCACTTTGACGGAGCGGGCCTTGTCGCAAGTGGCACCTACGACTTCAAGGGGAATCTGCTCTCTTCGTGGCGACGACTGGCCACCACGTACGACGCCGAACCGAGCTGGACGGCGCTGGCGGCAATCACGGATCCGGCTGAGGTGCTGGCCGAAGCGGAATCTCTGGGTCTCCTCGAGAGTGAGACCTTCTCGAAGGGGACGACCTACGACGCTTTGAATCGGCCGATCTCCATGACGCAGCCGGACGCCTCGGTGATCTTGCCGTCGTTCAACGAGGCCGGCTTGCTGGAAGGCGTGGACGTGAAGATCCGCGGCGCGGCGACAGCCACTCCCTTCGTCGAGAACATCGACTACGACGTGAAGGGCCGCCGCGAAAAGATCGAGTATGGGAACGGCACCACCACCACTTACGACTACGACCCTCTCACCTACCGCCTGACCCGACTCAAGACAACGCGGGCGAGCGACAGCGCGATCCTCCAAAACCTCTTTTACACCTACGACCCTGTCGGCAACATCCTCGCGATCGCCGACAGCGCCCACGACAGCGTCTTCTTCGCGGGGCAGCAAGTCACCCCAAGCGCCTTGTACGAGTACGATGCTCTCTATCGGCTTGTGAGGGCCACGGGCCGCGAGCACGCAGGGGGGATCGGCGACGATCAGCGCGACCAGAACGACCTGCCTCTCTGGAACCTGCCTCACCCGAATGATGCGCAGGCCCTCCGCAACTACGTGGAGCAGTACGAATACGACCTTGTCGGCAACATCGAGCGAATGGTGCACACCGCCGTGAACAGCGCGGTGGGCTCCTGGACTCGCCGCTATGCCTACGGCAACGACCCCTTTCCTGGGACCCCGCCGCAAACTCCCCTCATCGCCGAGAACAACCGACTCCACTCCACGAGCCTCCCCGGCGACTCGGCGACAGGGCCCTTCACGGCGACATACACCCACGACGCGAACGGCAATATGGTGACGATGCCGCACCTCGCGGCGATCGAATACACGTATACGAACCAGATGCGCGAGGCCGATCTCGGGGGAGGCGGCACGGCGTACTACACCTACGACGCCTCGGGGGAGCGCGTGCGCAAGGTGATCCAGCGACTCGGCACCACGAGGGAAGAGCGGATCTACCTGGGTGGCTGGGAGCTCTACCGCAAGCGTCAGGGGGCGGAGGCGGAGATCGTGCTGGAGCGCGAGACACTGCACGTCATGGACGACGCGCGACGGATCGCGATGGTCGAGACAAAGACAGTGGACGCGGACGTGCAGGGCACGCTCACCGTGGTGTCGCGGATTCGGTACCAGCTCGACAACCACCTGGGGACGGCGACGTTGGAGGTGGACGGCACAGGGCTGGTGATCTCGTACGAGGAGTACCACCCCTACGGAACGAGCGCCTACCGGAGCGCTCGGAGCGGGGTGGAGGTGAGTGAGAAGCGGTATCGCTACACGGGGAAGGAGAGGGATGAGGAGACCGGGTTTGGGTACCACTCGGCGAGGTACTATGTGCCTTGGTTGGCGCGGTGGACCAGCGCGGATCCGAAGGGGATGGTCGATGGGCCGAATTTGTACGTCTACTGTTCGGGCAACCCGGTTGTGAATCATGATCCCGACGGAAGACAGGAGTGTCCGAGTGGCAACTGCCATGTGCCCAGGGCAGCCCCAGTTTCGCATCTGCGCAGCTCCGACCTCGACAGTTTGCCACCCGTCACCTTTGAAGACATCAAGAGGGTTGTCGCCGTTGAGAAGGCGGACGCCCAGAACTATGAGCACAATACCGGGGTGACGCTCCAGGTCATGGAACAGCGCGACGTCGCTGAAGGCAACTTTGCCGTGTGCCACAACGGGTGCCACGGTCTGACCGCCATCAAGGGCGTCGGGATGACGACCCAGAAGGCCAACGCATCGGCGGGCCAGGCCATGAAGGGCATTGCAGTGGCGGTCATGGCGGGAGCCGCCGTCCCGTCGATTGCGGCCAGTGGACTGGTCGGAGGATTCGTCATGCCGACGGTCGGGGGCCACATGGGCGGCGTGCTTGGGTATGAAACGGCCAGATCATTCGGGGCGAGCAAAGAGGTGGCGGGCGTCTTCGGGTTTGTCGGCAGCGTCGGCGGAGCCTATGCGGGGGGCTCTTTCGGCTCCTTCCTTTTCGCCGAGAGCAGAGCGCTCGCGCCCATAACCGAGGATCTCGTACTTCAGTCCACCCCACTCCCGCGCAGTCAGGCGTTTTCTGAACTCGGATCGTTGGAGGTAGTCTACGCACCGCCCGGAGCATTTGCCGGTGGACCGTCAGCGCTGACCCCGAGGGCTACCCTTCGTTCAGTGCTTGAGTCAGAGCTGGGGGAGTCGCTTGCTGGACAAGAGTACTTTATCCATGGCACAACGGCCAGTGTCGCCGAGAACTTCGAGCTGGCCGCAGGTCGACCGCTCTTCACCACTCTTGACCGAAGTGTCGCTCGCCTCTTTGCTGCACGCAGTGTGTTGAAGGCGGGCGGAGGCGATGTCGGCGGGGTCGCAGTCGTATTGCCGCGCGACGTCGTCAGTCAACTCAGGTCACTTCGACTGCTCACAGTGCGGCCAATTAGCGACATGCCGCAACACCTCGAATGGGTGTTCTCGCCGGGGACACGAGATACCATCATTACGAGGGGAACTATCCTCCCCCTTCCACCAGGAACCCTTTAGATGAGCAACCTGCATCATATTCGAACAGTCCGGATCGACGTTCCTTTGCACTCGACGTGTGCCTACTTATATGTGGACGCGGACCACGCCAGATGGGACCCGTGGTGGGGATCACTGTATGAGTATCTTCTGGGACTTGAAGGATCTGAGTTGGCATGGCGCCATGAACCGACCCAGAACGTATTCATAGCACGACCGCAACTAAGCGACGAGCAGCGGAATGCTCTTGCCCGATTTCTTCGAACTGCCCCAGCGGCACAAGTGGACGAGCACCGGACGCTTCGACGGGCCGTCCAACTGAGCCCGGAGCAGGAGATGCGGCTCGAAGTAGTCTATTTCTCGGGAGATCTCGAAGGCACCAGTCGCGGCCCCATGGCATAGGATCATTGAATGATTGACGATTGAGGTCCGTGCCCGACTTCGAAGACGAGGACGAGCTCGTCGCCACCGGCGTCACTCCCATCCTTCGCTACGACCCCCTCGGCCGCTTGACGAGGACCGATCTGCCCGACGGCTCCTACACAAGATCCACGTTTGATGCGTGGACCCAGATGGCTTGGGATCCGAACGACACCAGCGGCGAGGCTGGAAATCTGTGGACAGCAGCACGCTTGCCGGGCGCGACACCCACGCCCTCGGCCGAGGAGCAGCGCGCGGCGGAGCTGGCCTTGGAGCACGCGGACACTCCGGCGACCTCGCACATCGACGCGCTCGGAAGGGTATTTCTGGTGCAAGCGCGGCTTACGGCCCTCGGAGCGACCCCCCCAAAGATCGTGGAAACCCCGCACCGAGATGGACATCGAAGGCCAGGTGCTCGCCGTGCGCGACGCGCCTCGTCAAGGGCCTTCGAGATGAGGGGCGAGGCCGGTGGTGTCCCAGAGGTGGACGGTGCCATCCTGGGACGCGGACGCGAGCAGGGTGCCGTCGGGGGAGAAGGCAACCCACCACGCCCTCTCGGCGTGCCCTTGCAGTCGCGCGATGCAGCGGCTCGTGTCGACGTCCCATAGATAGACCAGACTGCCCGGCCCATCCGAAGCGAGGGTTCGACCGTCCGGTGCCCAGCAAGCGTAGCAGTGCTCGGGGCTCGCATCGCCGCTTGAGAAGGTGACGCACTCGTATGTGCTGACGTCCCAGACGCGAATCGTCATCTCTTCGGACGGTGCGGCGACGGTCCGGCCACTGGGTGACCAGCGCGCGCGGCAGACTCCAAGTGTGTGCTGCGGTGACACGAAGAGCGGCTGTCCACTCGCGGCATTCCACACTCGAAGGCTCAGATCCTCCGCCGTCGAGGCGAGTCGCCGCCCGTCAGGGGACCAGCTCACACCCCACGCCGGCCCCTCATGTCCGACCACGGCCCGGAGATGGCGGCCCGTGCGAGCCTCATAAAGGCGGACCGCCGTGTCGTGACCCGCAATCGCCAGGCAGCGTCCGTCGGGAGACCATGCCACATCGTGCGCATAAAAGACATCATCGACTGGGCTTTCGAGACGGACGACAAGGTCCCCCGAGCCCGCATCTCGCACGTTCAGTACACCATCGGCGATGCTACGCCCGTCGGGAGACCATGCAATCGAAAACACCAAGACATGATCCCTGCCGAGGAGCAGCGGCGGCCGAGCTGGCCAAACCCTTCGCGTACTGCACAAGTGGAGCGTCGATGATGCAGGCCAAAGTCATTGAAGTCGTTGAGAGAAGCAACCTGGTGCTCGTGGTTCTTCAGATGGGTAGTGGAGACATCGCGGCCGGCATGGTCGTGGGGAATTCCACAGGTCGATGGCAAGTTTTGGACATCTCCACGGCGCCCCCCGACGCGTGGCGTGCGGGGCGACGATTGGTCGCTTTGAAGCCTTTGGATGCGTCCGCCTCCCCCGCCGTCGGATGCGACTTGGTCGAAGTGCCCGTTGAGCTCTTGTTACCGCTCAACCTGCATGATGGTCTTGAGCGCCGGGACATCGATGGCCATCACGGAGGCGAGTGATGGGGGCAGTTGTCGTGCGATGGACATCGTCCGCAGTGAGCGTCGATAGCGTGGCGAGGCGATGAGCATCGCAGAGGGGTGCGCCTGCCGACAAGGGGTGATGGGCATCGCGCGGGGAGCGGCGAAGGAAGTGGCTGGAGGATGGCTGTGGGTGGGGAAGCGGTGGGGCAGATGGGAGAAGGGGAGAAAGGTCGGGCGGTCGCTGTGCGTCAGCGCCAGTGGGAGGAGATCGGGTCAGAAGGGGATGTCGTCGTCGGGTTCGTGAGGGTCATCGTGCTCGTCCGGGTCGTCGGAGGTCCCTTCGCTCCAGAAGGAGGCGTCGAAGAGGAGCTCGTCGTAGAGACGAAGGAGGTGTTGACATTCGTCGAGGTGGGTCCGGAGCACGAAAGCGAGGGTGTCGAGGGGGGTTTTGGAGGGTCGAGAGAGCAGGTCGGGATGCTTGATGTCGAGAGCCACCGAGACCGCCCGGATGCAGGCCGACAGGGCGGGCAAGGTGGCCATGTACGGCGCGTGATGCAGCTCGTCGAGGGTGCGGGGCAAGATGGTCACGGCTCAGCTCCGTCGCTCCGTGTCCAAGACGCGCTGGAGGGTGTCGGCGTCAACGGCCTTGCGCTTCTTGCGGGCCGCCTCGCGCAGGGCAGCGGCGGCGAGTCGATCGATGTCGCGGAGAGCGCCGCCGGCGTGGTCGTGCAAGAGAGCGACGGCGCCCTCCGCGAACAGGTCGCGATCGCAGCCGGCGCGTCCGAGGCGCGTCCGGAGGTAATCGGCGGTGTCGTCGAGAGTGAGGGGCGAGAGGACGAAGCGTCGGTGGATGCGGGAGAGCAGTCCGCGGTGCTGGCGGAGCCCGAGGCGGTCGAGCAGATCAGGCAGTCCGATGAGCACGAGCGACAAGAGCGCACGGGAGTCCCACTCGTAGTTGAGCAGGATGTGGAGATGGTCGAGAGTGTCGGAGTGAAGCAAGTGAGCCTCATCGAGGAGGAAGAGGGGGTGGATGCGCTCTTTTCCGAGCTCCTGGACATGCGAGCTGACGGCGAAGAAGAGGGATGCCGCCGTGGCCTTGGGGTTGAGCCCCAAGGAGAGGCAGAGTTGACGATAGAAGTCGCGCTTGCCCAGAGTGGCATTGTGGCAGTAGGTGAGGCGGTATTGAGTGGGAGGCAGTCGATGACGGACGGCGCGAAGGATGCAGGTTTTACCGAGTCCGCAGTCACCGACCACCAGGGCACACTCGTGCTCCTCGGCGGCCTCACAGAGGCCGTCCACGATCTCCTGTTTGGAGGGAGGCAACCAGAGGTCCCCATCCTCGATCCCTTTGGCGAAGGGGGAAGTGGCGATCCCGAAGTAGGAGAGATAGCTGGGGGTGCTCATTGGGACCCGCCTTTCTTTGTCAGGGCCTTCTTGGCAAGACTCTCCGCGGGATGGAAAGCCACCCGGGGGCGCGGAGCCAAGGGCTTCTCGGGCTCGCAGCGCGGGGGGCGCTTTCGAGCGGCGTTGTGGACGGGATCGACCGGGTGCAGCGGCCGCAGCTTGCCTTCGAGCTCGACGGCGGGCGGCGCATTCGGCTCGAACAGCGAGCGCACGATGGTCACCTTCTTGCCCGCCAGAAAGCCCTGCTCAAGCTCCCAGGCGACGCCGTCGATCCGGACGATGTTGTCCTGGCTGACGAGCCGAGTCTCGCGGACCTCCAGCGCTTTGCGGAGCTTCTTGTCATCGAGGTCATCAGTGCGCTTGTGAGCGCGGTAGGCGGAGCGGGGCGAGCGGCCGAGCAGGCCCGCGTGAGGCGCCGTGTGATAGCGAGTCTCCACGAAGGCGTGAAGGCGCTTGTTGAGCTCTTCGAGAGACATCTCGCCTTTGCAGAAGACCAAGAGTCCCTCCCGCAATGTGCGCCAGAAACGCTCGATCTTGCCCCGTGCCTGCGGGTCGTGGGCCTTGGGGTGGAGCAACACGATCCCGAGTCTCTGACAGGCTGTCGCCAAGGCATCTCCTCGGTAGGTCGAGCCGTTGTCCAGATACAGCGCATCCGGTGGACCTTCGCGGCGCAATGCGTCGATGAAGAGGACCAGCATGTCCGCCTCCCGCTCAGTCCAGAAGGCCTCGATCGCCACGATGTAGCGACAAGCATCGTCGAGCAGCGCGTGGATGCGCACCGGCCGTTTGACGCCATTGACCTCGATGGTGAAGTGGCAGACATCGCCCTGCCAGAGCGCTCCCGGCTCGGCGGCCTGCCAGCGCAGGCGCATCGACGGGCCTTGCTGCTTGTCCGCATTCTTCGCCGCCTTGGCCGAGATGCGTTGAAGGCCGCGCTCGGCAAACAGCTTGCACACGGTCTGTTTCGAGACGGCATCCTTGGCGAGCCGCCCCTCGTCTTGCAGAGTCTCCAGGATCAGCGGCGCCGACGCGGACCGATTTTGCTCCCGGATGTCGCAGAGCAGCTCCCGCGTCTCGGGGTCGAGACACCGGCCGTGTCCCTTGTCCGAGCGGCACTTCGGCAGGAGCGCTTCGGGGCCACCCTTCTTGCACGCGTAATACCATCGCTCCAGCGTCGGCACCGAGTAGCACCGCGTGCTGTCCGCATCCGGCGGCCGGACGCGCTGCTGACTCAGCTTTTCGAGCTCCGCGCGAAGCTCGCCGTGCAGAAACTCACGGAAGAGCAGGGCACCGACCACGCTGTTTCGAAAGATCCCCACGCGCTCGGCGTGATTTTTTGGAGTGAGAGATTCCATTCGCTGGGCCTTTTCTGCGCCCCTCGGACACTCCCGGGCGGCGCGCGAGAGAGCCTCGCAAAAGCCCCTTTTCCGCGGCAGCCACCATGATGGGTGGGCACTGCGATCGAGATCGCTCCTGTCATGATGCCCCTCGCCAGCGCGCTTCGAGCGCCCCCTGCCACACGCGCCCCACCCGCTCCGACCCACGCGGACCCTGCGCCTCCAACGTCACCGCCAGCCGCTCGGCCGCCTGCCGCAACGTGAACGACTCCGGACACGCGCGCCCCGCGTCCAGCAGCGTCCCCGCCTTCGCCTCGTGCGACCACCGCCTCAGCGTGCTCCACGACGCCCCCTCCGCCGCCTCACGAAAGCTCACCGCAGGCGCGATCGCTCCGCGGACCGCGCACCCGCTGTGCTTCTCCACCCCGAAGAGCGCGAGGGCCAGACCGATCGCCGTCGCCGCGTACAGCCGCCGTCGCAACACCCCGCGCGGCGCCACCGTCACCGTCTGACCGCACAGCTTGCACCGATAGCGGCGCACCCCAACGGTCCCGTCCTTCGGAGCCTCCCCGGGCGCCGACGGCCCTCGTTGCGAGCGCGAACGTGCGCCGTGCCCGTGCATCTGGATGCCTCCTCCCGGCGGCCGACTGGGTGCACCGCACCCCGGACAACAGGCCGGCCGCGCGCTGTCGCAGTCCGGCATCTGCGCCCTCCACTCTTCCTGCTTGCTTCTCGTCCCCGCTTCCTCGATCCTCGATCCGCTCCGATCTTTCACACGATCCGTCGGGGCACGACGAGCGGCTTGGCGACCAAACCTCCGCTCGTCACCTTTTTGTCGGCCGACCCTTCGTCGATGCTCCGTCCTTGGCCGAATGCCCTACCTCATCCGGCTCCCCGCTCCCCGCTCTACCTCCGCCCGCCGCCGGAGACGACTTCCACGTCCTCCCCATCGACGATCTTCGCGCCATCTTCGCTCTCCTCGCGTGATGGCACTCCACCCTCCCCAACTGGCACTCCCATCACGCAGCCGGCATGTGGCGGTCACCAATCACAGCAGCCAGTCTGGGCGGTAACAGCTCTCGGTTCCGTAAAAGCACCAGGAGGCCGACATGGCGTTAGTCAACGAGCGAACGATTTGCAAGATTTGTGGCGAGCCGCTCGGCGCAGATCCCAGAGTTGGGTTCAAGCACTTTGTGCGAAACCGTCTGGACCCACTTTTCCTCTTCACCGATTCGGCGTTTCATCGCTCTTGCTTCTACGGCCATCCGTTGCACGAACAGGCTATCTCGCGACTGGAGGAGAGAGAGCGACGATTCCGAAACCGCGTGTGCGCTGTCTGCGACGAGCCGATCACTGGGGGGTACTACACGACCGGGTTTCTAACGGATGATCAGGGCAGCCCGCTGTACGACTTGAACTACCTCTTCTTTCACAGGGAACACATTGCTCAATGGCCACGACTGGTGGAATTTGAGGGGCTTGTTTCGAGGTTGATCAAAGACGGCAAGTATCAAGGCCCAAGCATACTGCCCTGACACGCTCAACACTACTCTGTCATGTGGGTAGGCGCGGGGGGGGGAGCCGGAGCGCGACGCCTTTGGGCCTTGAGCCAGATCGTGGGCCCATCCTTTTCGCTGCGACCCCTCGGCCGCTGGACGGCATCATTCCTTGCGTGACAACGACAGGTGGGCTCCGTGTCGGCGATCGTGTTGACGTCGAGGTAGCGTCCGTCGATGTTCCACTGCGAAAGATCGAGCTGCGAGCGCCGACGGGACCCGGGCACATCGACGGATAGGGCGAGCGACAAGCTCACCGCGCGCCATGACAGGGAAGTCCCGACATGGCACACTGTGTCAAGGTTGCTTGTGCGCCTCGAGTGGCGCCGTGCCCCTCTCGCCGCACTCGCCCCAGCACTCCATGTGGACCTCGCCGATCACCGGGTTTTGCGCGAGATCGAGGGTGAGTGAGCCTTCGAGCCACGAGCAGAACTGCTCGCCGTCGATCTCCGTGCAGTCTTCGTCCGTGCTGAATGACAGCTTGATCTGGCAGCCGTCGGCGGAGAGGTCGCCGGCGAAGTCGCCGTTCACGCGGAGGAGGCCGTCCGAGTCGCGAATGACGTCGAAAAGGAACGTGTCCCAGCCATCGAACATCGAAGGGTAGTAGTCCGACTCGGCGTCGTAATAGGGCCCTGTGGCGGTCGCCTTCCACGTGCCCACCGGGTCGCAGGAGAAGGCGCCCGGGGCGCTGCACATGAGGGGTTTGTACACGCTCCAGGCGCCGTCCGCGCAGGTCGCGACGAGGCCCGGGTCGGTCGCGCAGCCGGCCCTCCCGCCGGTGTATTTGCACTGCGCGTTCTGGGGGCACGAGGCGCCTTCCGCGGGCACACCGCCCACGAGGCAGCCCTCGGCGTCGTACACCGCAAAGCTGGTTGTCGAATCGCTCGTGGTGCCGGTGTCGGTCGAGCCGCCGCCGCCGGTGCCGCCCGTCGCGGCGCCGCCACCGGAGCCGCCGCACGCGACGAGGGAGAGGGCGAAGAAGAAGGGTGAAGCGAAGATCAGAGAGCGCATGAGAGGTCCTTTCCTGCGTGCGCCTCGGAAGCTGCAGCTCGCGTGCCACCCGCGAGGAGGTCCGGCGAGGCTGAACGGTAACTTTTGCCGATGATCGCTGGCTGCGGCTCATGCGATGCTGGCGGCCCCTCCCAAGGGCGCCGATCGCGGCGGAAGACTGCCAACCTGCACCGCGAGGTGCCTTATCGGAAGGATGACCGTATGAAGGCGATTGTGTTGGACATTCGGCAGGGTGACATCCGAGAGGAGTTTGTTGTCGAGATGGAGACCGATGGAACCAGACGCTCATTCCGACTACGTCTTGTCCTTCCGAGACTTGACACCATCGAGCCGCTCGACCCTGGATTCCTCAACACTTTCCAATATACCCTCGTTCCACGCAAAGTCGGACAGCTGATATATCGTACATATCAAGGGGAGCAATTCGATTTTCCGCTGGATTTAGACAGCTTTCAGCTCTCGGGGAGATGATGGTTTGCATCTGGATGCCCTTCTTGCGGTCCTCTTGCACAACGGATTGTGAAACGTGAAAGAAGAACCCAATTGGATTCCGTTGCTTCGTACGTCCGCGCCCTCAAGCGACTCGATGTCCCGATGTCAGAAGAGGCGGCCATTCGCGCCTTCATTGATCGGCGTGAGCTGTCGTGAGCGTGCATGAGGGAACCACAAAGGGCGATGTTTTGGCGAAAAGAGGAGGGTGATGAACCCGCACAAGATGGCTGACTGGCTTGATGCCTATCACGAAGGTCATATCACGAGGCAGGATCGGTGAGCTCCTCGACTTCGTCCGCGAGTACGAGACCTGTGCACCTCTGGTTCAGGTGGGCGCCGGCGCGGCCGCTCCCCCCCGCGCAGAGACGATCGCGGGGCTGCGCGCCGCCTTGTGCGAGAGGCTCACATCGGGCGCTGTCAGGCAGTGAAGGAATGTGATACGGAAAGGAGCCTCGATCGATTGGAGCCAGGCAAAGGTAGCGTGTTCCGATGAGCTGGGATGTCAGCATCTTGCTGCGTTTTGCGGGGAACGACGCGCGGCGACCTCTGGTGGCGCTCCTCCAGCAGCTCGTCCGTCTGGGGCAGATCGCGGAGCCGGAGGTCCGTTGGGTGGCGGACCAGCCTGACGGCCGGCAAAAGAGAGGGGGCCGCAGCGAGATCACCGGAGCATCCGCTCTCGACGAGGAGCTGTGGAGTCGGCCGGAGGTGGCGACCGAACAGGCGATTGTTTGGGCGTGCTTTCGACTCACTTCGGGTCGGGGGGTGTCGACGATCGTCCGGCCACCACGAGGAGACGAGCCGTCCAAGGGGCCCTCTGCGCGCTTGAGCTTCGTGGCCGACGACACGATGGACATGACGGGTCGTTGCTGGAACGGCGAGATTTATCCTGTCGCGCGCGTGCTTGCCGCGCTTGTGGAATGGGAGGCGGACATGCGCGAGCTCTTCACGCTCCTGTGCGTCCCGGGGATCGTGGATCACGCCGCCATGAGCCTGGCTTCGAGCTGGGTCACCCCGGAGGAATGCTCCATGATCTACTATCCGGACGCGAGAGAGGTGATGGTGGATGTGGTGCGCTGGTCTTCTTCGCGGCAGTCCCCCGAGTCTCTGTCTGCGGAGTCGGGCCAGCAGGCGCTCGATCTCGGAGCTCTGGATGTGTCGGCCCTCGTCGAGCTTTCCATGAGGGAGCACGGCCTTCGCGTGGACGGTCTGCGACGGGAGCTGGCGCGGAGGAATCCCCCTCTGGATGGCGTGGGGATGACGCGAATCTTGGGCCGCGCCGGGTCCATCGCGCACCGGCGGATCGGGGACGGCCTGGCGCTGATGGGCAATCCGCTGTCGACGCTGCTGCCGGCTTACCAGGTCCTCGCCGAGACCCTCGTGTCGTTCCTCGCGGATGGGTCGAATCTCTCGTATTGACGTTCCATGAGCTGCCAGATGGGTCCAAGAATACACATGATGCGCAATCCATGGTGGGCAGGCGTGATCGCGGGCGCTCTCGGGTGCTCGGCCGCGCCAGGGGGGAGCGTGACAGTCGCGGTCCCCGTCGCGACGACGCCGGCGGCCGTCACCGCGGCCCCCGCTGCCCGTGAGTCGTTCTCCTTCGGAGAGCAGAAGGTCCTCTGGCACGGTGATCTGCCCGTGATCGAGCTGCCCTGCGACCGCACAGGTAGCGTCGGGACTCCGTCCCCCAGCGGCGGCCGCAGCGTCGGGACTCCGTCCCCCAGCGGCGGCCGCACGCGCGTCGCCTGGACCAATATCAACGGCGAAGTCTGGACATACAGGTTCGGCGACGCCTCCCCGAATCGGCTGCCCGATACGCCCGGGTTCGGCGCGCTCGCGTGGAGCGGCGAGGAGCTGTACGCAGCCGTGGAGTCCAGCCTTCGATGGAACATCGTCGTTCACCGCGGGGGGGCCTGGGAGGAGGTGGAGCGCGGCTTCACCATGCCCTCCAGGAACATCGGCGCCGACGCACAGCACGTGGTCTGGGTCGCACGCAGCGGTGAGGGGGACTCGCTGTTCGTGCTCGACCGGCGCAGCGGGCACGTCACGCCACGACAGCTCGGCAGGGCCCACTCTTCGGTCAGGCGTTTGATCGTCGATCACGGCCACGCTTTCGTGCTCGCCGAGGACTCGATGCTCGCTCCCCGGCTCTACGACGCAGAGCTCGATGACTCGAGCGTGCGCGCCCTGGCAGACGTGGGGGAGCTCCTGGACTTCGGCGTTGCGAACGGGGTCCGCGTGGGCCTGCAGCACACCGCGGAGAGGGGGATGGCCGATGTGGTCACGGGGGCGCCGTGGCGATCGGTCGGGCGTGTCGCGACCGTCTTTCACCCGAGCGTGGCTGTCGGCGGCGGCCTCGCCTGCTACTTCTCCAGCGACGATGACCGCGCCGCGACGGTCGGCTGCGTGGATCTGGCGAGCAGCAGGACACGTGTTGTGGACAGATTCGAGAGCAACTGGGAGCTCCTCGCGATCTGCGGCGACGAGCGCCTCGTCTGGACGCGACCCGCGAAGCCGAAGGGCTGGGATCTCGTCCAGGCCGACCTCCTGCGGTGACGAAGTGACCTTTCGTGGGCCGACCGCGGGCGCGCACGCGTGCGGCCCATGGGACAGGTGCCCTGTCCCGCGAAGAGCCTCAAATCAGCGAGCGAAAGAGGGGTGCCGCGTTGGCCCGTGAGTTGCTGTGAGGGGAAGCACAACACAGGGCCGCGCGATGAGCGGCGGAAATAGAGAGGTTGTCATGTCCACGGTGAAGCTTTCCAAGGGTCATTTCATGGGTCTGTCGCTCCTCGGCGCGATGTTCTTCGGCGCGGTCGTCGCGCCCTCGGCGGTGCTGGCGGATGAGCCCGAAGACGACGCGGAGAACGGGACCCTCGCTGTGGTCGTCAAGGACTATGGTGGTGATCTCATCACGGGCACCGGCTCCGCGTGCCTGGGTGATCCGGGCAAGACGACGACCCACCGGTGCATCTCCATCGGGGGGACGGGGACAGCCCAGTTCGAGATGAAGGCAGGGACCTACTGGGTCGAGGTCAAAGCCGAATGCTACGAGACCAAGCGGTTCGACTCCGTGAAGGTCGAGAAGGGCAAGGCCAATCAACTGGCGGTCAACCTGAACCGCACCTGCGATTGATCACTGGAACGACGAGAGGTGTCTGTAGGGCGCGTGGACGGCAGGGCTTGGCGCTCAGGCTGTCCGGACGCAGGCGATCGAGATCGTGGGGGGTCTACAGTCCAACGCTTTGGAGCAGGCGCTGGGCGGAGTCTCGATGCTCCGCACAGGGGGGCTTGAGCTGAAGGGCACGCTCCGTCGCAGCCCCTCGGCTCAGGTTCTCGTCCTTCTCCAGAAAGAGGATCGTCGCGGCCAGCTCGAGGTTTCTCCACGGCACGTCATTGCCGAGCTGGGGAACCATCTCTCGCAAGCGAGCCTCCCCGGACTCCCCATTCTCTTCGAGCCACTCGCGACCACTGTCCGTGAGCACGTAGGTGTATCTGGACATATCCTCGCCGTATTCTGCTCGCTTTTCCTCCAGCAGACCGGCGACCACCGCGTCCTGCAACGTGTCCGAGAGCGGACGGCTGTAGGGGCCATAGTGGTGGTACCTGAAAGACGTGTCTCGAAAGTCGAGAACACCAGCCATCTTGAGCAGGTACACCGCCTTCTGGAGGCGGATTCTGCTCTCAAGTTGTCCCCCCATCGCGTCCACCAGGGAGAGCAGCCCGCGGAGAGGGATGCCTTTCTTTTCGCGACTCATCGTCACTTGTCTCCTTGAAGCTTCTTGATGTCGTCTCTCCTGTCGCGAAGCAGATCTGCCTTGATCTCCTCCGGGATCACGAGACGATGGAAATACGTCGTTCCCTTGAGGCCCTGCACGATCTTGCTCGCCTGATCTTCCTCGATGGTCGCCGGTTTCCGGCCGCCCTGCACGAGCCAGATGGATTCATCTGGAGCCTCCGACCGCCAGTCATAACGCTTGTAGCTCGTACGATCGGGCTCATCCACGGACACATAGAGGCCGGCGGCGTCATTCTTCCCCTGCTTGAGATGCGGCAACGCCTTGATCGCGAGCTCCCTCCCGTGCTCTTCCACCGATCTCAACAGGCTCGTTTTTTCAGGAAAGACAATGTCGATTGTCTTGAACAGCCTTCGCCGGACGAGGCGGGTGGCGAGATCGGCGAGCACCTTGTCTCCGTGAAACTGCCAGGCCTCGATGAGCGCCCAGGCGTGGTATTCGCTCAGGCGTGAGTACTCCTCGAGCGGGATCGCTTGACCATGGTCCACGAGGGACTTGAGGGGGTTGTTCTTGTGCCCTGCGCTCGAAGGAAAGACCTTCTTGTCGCCGTCACGATAAAGCCGGAACGCGCGCCTCATGACCGAGCTCAAGAGCGTGCTCGCCGCGCGCGTGGTGTGGTGGTAGTAAACGGCGCGGTACATCTGATCGAGCATGACCAGATAGGCCTCCACCGTCACGAGGGAGCGGCGCTCGACAGCGATCCTCGTGCCGTCCAGGTGCTGGAGGGTGTCGAGCAGGCGAGCGATGTCGAAGCCGCCTTGGATGCCTGCAAAATGGGCGTCACGCTTCAGGTAGTCGAGGCGATCGGCGTCGAGCTGACTGGAGACCAGTCGATACCGCCAGTGCTCCTTCTGCCCGGCCTTGAGGCGCTTCTTCTTGTCGATGTAATAGACAACCTCGGTCGGAAATCGGGCGTCGGCTGCTCGCAAGACGTTGTGGAGACTGGATGTCTCCTCTTCGATCATGCGCTGTGTCATCACTTCGTGATCGAAATCGACCCCGTCGGCCTTCAGTATCTCCTCCAGCGTGTGCGAAAACGGACCGTGGCCGACGTCGTGAAGGAGCGCGGCGACGCTGGTGAGGGCCTCAAAATCGCTCTCGTGAACAGCGTCGCTGTTCCGTTCGATGCGGCTGTACATCTCGCGCGCCAGGTACGCCGCGCCCATGCTGTGCGCGAACCTGGAGTGTTCGGCGCCGTGAAACACGAAGTTCGTGAGCCCGTTCTGCCGGATGTGCCGTAGCCGCTGAAACTCGGGGCAATCCACCAGACTTCGAACCAGCCAGCTTGTCTTCGCCCCGGTCGATGCCTCGCGCGGAAAGGCGCTCTTCAGATCCACCGCGTCATAGCGGATCTGGAGGTGAACGGGATCGCGGTAGAACTTGGGGCGTGACATCGCTCGACGACGGGAAGATACGCCACGTTCGACTCGTCTGGGAAGGGGGAAACTGTACAAAGAAGCAGCTCATGCTGTCACGCTGCAACACTCGCCGTAGCGGCAAACGCTTCTGCGCTCGTCGGGATGTCGTCGCCACGCGTGGGCTCCCACGCCCGGGCGTGACCATGTGTGGGCATTCCCTTCTATTCCTGCGAAGCCGGCTCCTCCGACATTGAGTCTGCCCCCGGAATCTCCCCCTCGGGAATCTCCCCCTCCGACAGCTCCAACAGCTCCTCGCCATCGACGTCCGGGCCCATCAAAAGCTCGGGAACAGGCACCACCTTGCGGAGCGCCGTCAGGTGGCGCTTCGTCACGCCCTTCACCGCCAAGATCTGGGCGTCCGTCGCCGCTCGCACGGCCGCCATGCTCCCGAGCTCGCGGAGCAATGTCTTCTTCGCCGAGCCCAGCCCGGGGATGTCGTCAATCTGGGAGCGGAGCCGCACCTTCTTGCCCAGTCGCTTGCGGGCAAAGTTCGCGAACCGGTGCGCTTCGTCGCGGATCCGCGCCAGAAAGAAGAGCGCCGTGCTCCCCGGTCGCAATGGAATGCCGTTCTTTTGCCCCGGCAGATAGACGCGCTCCACCACCTTGTCGCCCAGCGAGTTCTCTCGCTCCTTGGCGAGGCCCACGATCGGCAGTCCGTGCAACCCGAGGTCGCGCGCCGCCGAGAGGGCCACTTGCAACTGGCCCCTTCCGCCGTCGACGACGAACAGGTCCGGCAGCTCCCAGTCGGTCCCCTTCGCCTTGTTCACAAGCACTTCCGACGCATCCGACGCATCCGACGCATCCGACACATCCGACACATCCGACGCATCCGACACATCCCCCGCGTCCGGCGCTTCCTCCGCGTCCGGCGCTGCCGCGGCGCTCGGCGCCCTGCCCTCT
>Ga0268298_10001413_pt1 | contig 28389 bp, 23 predicted proteins | sample WWTPWeurt_MetaG_FD_194462 | JGI IMG/M metagenome (GOLD analysis project Ga0268298, IMG submission 194462) | Activated sludge microbial communities from WWTP in Nijmegen, Gelderland, Netherland - WWTP Weurt | ecosystem: Engineered > WWTP > Aerobic digester > Activated sludge | place... | reverse complement strand
CTATTTTCTGGTGAACTGTTCATCTGGGTGCTAAACGCGTCCCGAGGCTGGAATCCAGCGGTACAGGGTCGGAACGGATATGCCGAGGTTCGTGGCCACGTCACGCGGCGGGATGCCGCTGGCCAGTAGTTTTTTCGCTGACTCGATCTTGCTGTCGGTCATCTGCCGCTTGCGACCTCCTTTTCGGCCAAGCTGGCGGGCAACTTCCAGCCCGGCGCGAGTGCGTTCTACCGTCAGCTCCCGTTCCATCTCGGCCAAGCTGGCCATGACATGAAAGAAGAAACGACCGGATGGCGTCCCTGTGTCGATGGCATCGGTCAGGCTCTTGAACTGGATGCCTTGCTTGTGTAATTCGCCAACCAAATCGACCAAATTCTTGACGCTGCGGCCCAGACGATCCAGCTTCCAAACGATCAGGGTATCGCCCTCGCGCAACATTTCCAGCGCCTTGGTGAGTCCGGGGCGCTCGGCTCGACTGCCGCTGATCTTGTCATTGAAAATCCTTTTGCAGCCCGCCTTGGTCAAGGCTTCGGTTTGAAGGTCAAGGTTCTGGTCCTGCGTTGAGACGCGGGCATATCCGATCAACACGGTTTGCTCTCCGTCTTGTCGTTGTTCACGGTTCCATCCCATAGTCGTTGCGGTCTTCGTCGTCAGCGTCCTGACGCCCGGCGGGTAGCTGCCTCAGCAACTCCGGCAGTGCTGTCTGTACCGTCTCCCACACGACATCGAGGTTGATGTCGAAGTAGCCGTGAGCGATGCGATTGCGCATGCCACGCATGCTGCGCCACGGGACTTCGGGGTGCGCCTGCGTGAACGTGGCGTAGCTGTCCATCACCTTTGTCGCTGCCTCGCCAATGATGATGAGGCTCATAATGACGGCTTGCTGTGTGCGCTTATCCTCAAGGAAGTCGGCTTTGTCCAGTCCCTCCACGAAAGCGCACGCATCTGTTGCCGCCTGCTGCATGTGGCCAAGGTAGTCGGGAAGGCGGTTCTCGTTCATACCGGCTGAGCTTCCGCAATCACCTTGGCGCGGAACTTCTGCGGGAGGTCAGCCGGGGTTAGCAGATCGACGTGGACGCCGAGCAACGATTCCAACTCGTCTTGCAGACCGCCCAGGTCGAACAGCGTTGCGCCGGGCAGCGCATCGACCAGTAGATCAAGGTCACTGTCATCTTGGTCGGTGCCGTGAAGCACCGAGCCGAAGACACGCGGATTCGCCACGCGAAAGCGGCTTGCCGCTTCGCGGATGGCGCTTCGCTTGAGATCAAGCGCGATTGACGGTCGCATGGGCACCTTTCCTTATCAAAACTCATTGTCATGGTAACTGTTTGAGAATATAGTTTCAAGAACTATTTGTGAGAATCGCAACGCCTTGATTTCGCGTGTCACGTCGGTTGTCGTTTTCAGAAGACGGCTGCACCGAACGTCAGAAGCCGACTGCACTACAGCAGCGGAGGGGTTGGATCCATCAGGCAACGACGGACGGCTGCCGGCCATCAAGAGACGTAGCGGCTGAGAAATTTCCGCCAACATGAACGGCGGGTAACCGATCCGGGAACGGCCAGTTTCCTATCTTCGGAATCAGGCCAATCCTCGGCTAATGCGGGCAACCAGCCTGTGTCGGATGAGCGTCGGCAATACGGTCGACACCTGCCGCGCAGCACTCACTCAAGCTTGAACGGCAGGCGCTACGACCTTCACTGAGAGTTTGTGAAAATATCCCAAAAATTCTTTTGGTATAATTCTTGCGTTTCAGCGACCACCCGGTAACCCAGCCATGACTGCTCACGCTCGCGTAGTTTTGCCGAACCGCGCCCAGATGGAGTTTCGCGCCAGCGACCTCGAGTCGCTGCTGCCGGAAGGTCATCGGGCGCGGCTGGTGTGGTCGTATGTGGCCGCGCAGGATCTGGGGCGTTTCTATGAGCGGATCCGGGTGCGTGAGGGCGGAGTCGGTCGGGCGGCGATCGCGCCGGAGATCCTGTTGTCGCTGTGGCTGTACGCGACGCTCGACGGGGTGGGCAGTGCGCGCGAGGTAGCGCGCCTGACCGATGCGCACGATGCCTACCGCTGGCTGTGCGGCGGGGTGCAGGTCAATTACCACACGCTGTCGGACTTCCGGAAGGATCACGGCGAGGCGCTGGACGAGTTGCTCAGCGTCAACGTGGCAACGCTGATCGACGCCGGGGTGGTGAAGCTGCGCCAGGTGGCGCAAGACGGCATGCGGGTGCGGGCCAGCGCGGGGGCGGGATCGTTCCGGCGCGAGGACAAGCTCGCGGGCTACCTGGAGGCGGCCCGCGAGCGGGTTGTGCAGCTCAAGGCCGACCTCGAAGCCGACCCGGGCAAGGCCGATCGGGCTCGTCAGGCGGCACGGCTGCGGGCGGCGCGCGAGCGCGAGGCCCGGGTGGCCGAGGCGCTGGCGCGCTTGCCCGAACTCGCAGCGATCAAGCGTCGCCAAGGCAAGGCCGCCGATCAGGCGCGCGCCTCGACGACCGATGCCGAGGCGACGGTCATGAAGATGGGCGATGGCGGGTTTCGGCCCGCGTACAACCCGCAGTTGGCCAGCGACGTCGACTCGCTGGTGATCGTGGGTGTCGAAGTGGCCACGCTCGGGAGCGATCAAGGCCAGATGGTGCCGATGATCGAGCAGGTGCGTGAGCGTTGCGGTGAGGCGCCCGAGGCCTGGTTGGTCGATGGCGGCTTTGTCGGCCATCAGCAGGTCGAACAAGCCAGTGCGCACACCACGGTGTATGGGCCGGTGCCGGCGGCTAAGGACAAGACGGTGGATCCGCACCAGCCCAAGCCCGATGACAGTGCTGCCGTGGCGGCGTGGCGCGCGCGCATGGGGACCGACGAGGCCAAGGCGATCTACAAGAACCGTGCCGCAACCGCCGAATGCGTCAATGCCCAGAGCCGCAACCGTGGACTGCAGCAGTTCCGCGTGCGCGGACTGGCCAAGGTCAAGTGCGTGGTCCTGTTCTTTGCCTTGGCCCACAACCTGATGCGGATGGCCAGCCTGGCGCCGGAGATGCTCGCCCTCGGGAAAGGTGCGTCCGCCGTGTCCGGAATCGGGGCTTGAACGCAGGAAATAGCCAAAAACGACCCGAAAAGCCCGATAACGCGAGCGCCTTCATGCTGAATAGATCGTCTGGCCGCCACGGCGGTCACAAACCCACTCGCGCCCCCTTTGGCGGGCGTGACCGAAAAGTTCACAGGCTCTGAGGCTGCCGAGCTATCGCCGCCATTCATTTTCTCCGCTGCTCGGAGCCGTGGCCGGCGACAATTAGCCTGACCGGCCAAGGTAATTGCCGCCGGGCAGAGCCGAGCATCTGAGCGGAAAGGTCACCCGTTGGGCGCACTGATGGAGCGCAAGTCGATTCAATCCGCCGCCCTCCGGCAGGCGCCAAGCGCATGATCTCAGGCAGCGGTGCTGTTACACCGACCCTTTTTGAAGATCCAGATCACGCAGAACGCTGCCCAAAATCCACTCGAGAGTGTGGCGTCCGGGGCCTTGCAGGACCACTGAATACTCATTGCAAACCAGAGTTTCGTGAACCAGAATGAGTCTAGGTCAACAATCTGTCGGCCCACCGAGGTTTGGGGAGCAAGTCATGAGACACGGGTGGCTCGCATTGCCGGCGGTCGCGCGCGGATTTTCGCCGTGTTGATCTTCGGGCACGGCACCTTGAGCATTGCACGGGGCCAACCTCTACCCGGTGGTTTCGCATTCTATTCCGCCCCCTCCCTGGAACAGGGTGATGTGTGCATTGATGGACCTGGCCGGATTTGCGAAGTTGGTTTTTCCGGTGCCGGGCGTCTTATCGGCGGCAGCCCCATCTCTCCCGATTGTGCGGCGCCTGTTGGCATAGGCTCGTATTGTATTGTTGGCACGAGATCGCATTTCCGATGGGTAGGCCTAGGCGAGTTCAGCTGCCTTGCAGTTCGCGAAGCGATCGCCTGTAAAGGCGTCGAGCAAATTGTGCAGAGATCCGCTGCGGGTACCGACATGGGTACCCGCGAGACGCCGCTTTCGCTCGAGTTGCCCCGGAATGCAGCCGCCAAGGTTGTCGATGAGCATTTGCTTCCGCTGACCGACGCAGCGCTCGTGATGGAATTTGCACCGGATCGCGTGCGGCCCAATTTACTGGCACAACGGGTATCGATCGCCGGACAGGAAGTACGGTCCGACGAAGAGGTTTCGATCCCGAGGCACTACGAAATCCACCTGTGCGAACTGGGAGGCCGGAGAGCGCAGGTCTCCGCAGCCAACTTCAACGGCTACGCCTCAGATCCCTGTTCATCCAACCTACCCGCCGAATTTCCATCTCACACGCCAACCGATTGCGCTACGCTGCCGCGAGCCCTCCTTGGCACGCCCAGCGATCCAACGAGCGAGGATTTCAACGGCGACGGAGCCGTCGAAATCGATTCCGAGGATATCCTCGCCGGCCTTGAGGCACCGAGCATCGCATCGCAGGCGAGCGCAGCGATCCGCCTAGGATTCTCCATCGCCGCCGCGACTATGACGGCGCAGCGATTGCCTTCATTGTTTTGCGCACGACCTCGCTCGCTCCCCTCTTGGTCAGCGTGCCCATTCGATATGCATTGTTTCCATTCGTCATCGTTGCGACCGCAATCACCGGCACCGGCGTCCTCGCCCCCTAGCCATGGCCAGGAGCGTCCTTGCAGTAATCCACTGCGTCAATCAACGGGAGTTCGCGAACCACGTTACTTCGCTGGCCTAACGAAGACCCGACAGGAGGAGGATTCGGTAGGACTCTGAAGAACGTGCGTAAAACCGAAGTCAGCGCGACTTCAAGAAAGAAGCAATCCAATAAGCAAGCAATATAGGAGCTAGCGCAATGACTGACAAATATTTTCCGGATGAAAAAGAGCCGCACATTCATGAATTTGCGAAGAATAAAGGAATAGGGTTCACCGACGATAAGCACAGACATACCACCTTGCTGGACGGGAACGAGCTTCGCGAGCCGGCATGCATCAAGGTTATCGATGATTTGAAGGCAGAACCTACCGCGCGCGAACAACAAATCATCGACTACATCAAAGCACTTGTTAGAAAACACAAGAAAGGCCGGTGAACGGCGTCCGGCATAGTCACAATCCGAAGCGGCTTACCGGTGAACGGTCTAACCGTTTGTAATTGGCGACTTCGCACCATTCTCTGGGGGCGCGGTTCCTGCAGCGCAACGAGGAAGTGTGTATGGCGGGCCGACCAAAGGTCGAAAGCAGGAAGCGAGACACGGCCAACACGTTTACAGTGATACTAAAAATCACAGAGGATACCCGATTGGAAAACCGCACAATCGACAGAACACTGGACCGAAAATGTGGGCTTTAATTTCCCGGGTCGCGCTCAGTATTGCCTTGTCTATAGGTCTGATCACATTTGCGCCGGGCATACTGGCACAGCCGCACGCTTTGGGCGAGCCACAACTCTCGGCGCACACTTACAACACGACAATTTCTGAATTTGAGTCGAAACTCGAAGTTGCGCGGCGCATGCAGGGAGATCTCAACCACCGAGTGGCATGCCTCAATAAAGAGGCTGATGAACTGGTGTCGCTTCGCAACGTTAAGGAACTCGAGCTGGGACAGCTGCATACCTTGGAGCAACAGCTGAAAGGAACCGTTGATGAGCAGCAAGCTGCTTACGATGGATATAGAACTAGCCTTGAAGTCGAAGAACGCAAATTGCATGCCTTGAGAGCAAATCTCCGTGAGCTACAACTCCGCAGAGATGAACAAAGGTTGTGGATTGAACAATGCAAAAGAGAGAAAGACTGGAAGCGGCTCTGGGGTTTGACGTGTGAAGCCGATATGAATATTGCGCAGACTTTCGGCGCGATCAAAAACTATGAGGGAGACATCGCTGGAGCCGAAAGGCGAATGCAAATCGCCCGCGACAGCGTGGAAGTGGCGACTCAAAATCTTGAAAAAAGCAAGGGGCGGCTCATCATGGCAGGGGACAAGGTCAAAGCAATTCGCGAGGAATCCTCCCGGACGGAACGAGATATTGCCGTCCTGATGGCCTCCCTTTCTGATATTCGCGTCGTTATGCAGCCCTTTCAAATCGAGATCGACGAGTACGCGAACGCGCTCAACGAAGCGAGAGATGTCAGTGTGGTGGACAAACGGCCCCGCGCCGTGCGAAAGCTTTCCGATATTTCAGAGAAGATCGACGCCTCGATTAAAAGAAGTTCCGACGCCATTTTGAAAACCGATAGGAAGTTGGGGGTGGGATGGATGAAGGCCTGCATCAATTAAAGCGCTATTCCGAAGTCTAACTGGCAGAAGAATCAAGTAACTCCACCTGAAAGGAACAGCTCATGTCAAACACATCTGAATTCGAAAGCAGCACGGCGAAGCTGAATAAGAAGATCGAGCTTCAGGTCGACAAAATCGTTGCCGCAAGCCCACTTAAACTTCCGGCATCAGACGCGGAAATATGTAAGCTTTACGTCAATAAAATCGAGGGTCAGTATAACGTGGAGCGTGCGAAGAAGGACACGGACAACGCCGTCGACCTGCTTTATATCGCCTATAACACGACTCCACAGGAAGCGGGGGAAATCCGCGCAGCCATCAGCGGAATCATGGATAAACTGATCCAGGCGCAGCAGCAGAGCGAGCTTGCGATGAGAAAGGCGATGGGCCTAGCCGATAATGTCATCGGTGATCTCAAAAGGACTTTCATCGACTGGCCGGACGTCAAAGGAGAGTGCAAAGGCCCGGAGGACACAGAGGGGGTCGCGGAAATAAAGGATTTCATCAAGAAGGACATTCTTGAGTTGGCCAAGAAGATCAAAGCGAAGGCGCTAGATGTAAAACGAGAGCTGGACGTCATCGCAGTCACCTACGACGCTATCATCAAAGAGACGGCCGCCGCAACGGCAAAAAGCGAGACGGCGTTGGCAATTCGTTTGGACCGGAAGGCTGCGATCGAAAAGGAAATCGTCGAGACGAACGCCAGGCGGGAGCAACTCGAAGAGCTGGTAAAGGACTTGCAGTCTGAAGTCTCGAAATACGACAAGATGGCGCGCGATTACGAGAGTCGAGCAAATACCGCAGAAGAGCGAGCGTTTATCATGTCGATCGTTCAGATTGGCGCGCAGATGTTGTCGGCCGCAATCCCGGCAATTGTTACGGCAGCGACCGCTGCGGCCACGGGCGGGGCATCCACGATCGCGTCAGCTGCGGCGAGCACAGTTAACAGGGCGGTTGGGGACAAAAACGGTGACGTTAAGAGCGACACCGCTACCGACGCGCAGGTCATTGAGACCAAGACCAAGATTTCTGAGAAAAAGGCCAAAGTCATAACATCGGAGGCGAAGATTACGGAGTTAAAGGAGAAGCTGACCGGCCTCGAGAAGGATCTCGCAGTGGAAGAGAAGAAGGATGATAAAAACAAGGATACGGTTAATGAAGAAAAAGACAAAGGCAAGGTAGCACAAGAAAAGGAAGATACTGCGGTCGTGAAAGGGATCAAGTCTCGCATCGGCGACACGAAGAAGGAATTGACGGCTGAAGAGGCCAACTACCAGGCACTCATCGGTGCTCTTTCGGGGCTTCAAGATTCACTCATTGCACTCGACAAGGGGCTCGGCAAACTGACCGAGAAGCAGGAGAATTCTGCGGCCAGTTTGCGGGAGATGCAGATGAAGATGCTCGACAAGGTCGAAGCTTACGAGAAAGAAAGACGCACGCAGAACGCGGACCTCGTTAAGATTAACGCACTGCTTAAAGGTAGTCGGTCCAGGGAAGAAACGATTCACCTCGCTATCCAGTCCTTGAACATCAGCCTAAGCGCTTTAAAGAGATCGAAAGAAATCATCGAAGAAATCGCGTTCTTCTTCAAATCGTTCGCCGATTTCATGGATCGCGTCAGCCAGGAAATTCAGTTGGATATAGAACTGTTCGATGATCTCGGCAGCAGGGACAAGCTTCGGAAAAATGCCTTTCAGGAACTCGTTCTAGGCGCCGATAAATTCTTCGTGCGGCAGGCCGCAGAATGGCATGCAATAAAGTTCGTATCCGACAAGTTCTGCATGAGCTTTGCCGATGGCTGGTCGAAGCTAAACAAGCTGAGCGGAACCTATATCATGGGGAACGAACTAGAGACTTATCTCAAGGCGGCGGCACCCAAGCTTGAGGAAATCGTGGCCGAACGGCAGGCAGCCTCGAATCAGAAGATTTTGGATCTCGATGGCTATCGGAAACAGCTGCGTGACAGCGCCATGGCGTCGTAATGGGGTTCACGTCGTGTCTCGTCTGCCCCCTTGGGTTGGAGTCGAGACACGACTCTTTGAGGCTTCGGGTGACACGTTGGATAACGCTCAACCAGAAGTGCGGTCGGCCGCACAACCGAATTTCCCCGTGGGGCGCGGTCATTCGGCTGTGAACGGACTGGATTGATTCTACGATAGGCTTCTGATTTCTTTGGAGAGAACCATGGCTACAATCACAAATCTCAACGTGTCCTGCAATTCGCCAAGAGCTGAAGGCCACGCCGAGAGTGGCGAGTACAATGACAACGACGGCACCATTGTTGCTGATATTAATTGGAAGTTCTCAGTTCCAAACCCGACCACTGGGCCGCATGAGTTGCAGCTCTTGAAACAGGGTTGCACTGTCGTCAGCGGCGTGGTGAACAATAAAAGATTGGGAGAATCCACTTACACCGTAACGAAGTTTTCCATAAAGGGCAATTTGACCACGTTAACGAAGAAGACGTGATCGATTCTAGCCTGTTCGGAAGTAGCGCGAGAATGTGATAGTCCTGCCAAGCCAGTTCCGCGTGGCTTGAAACGCTTCTCCGTTGAGGACCTCTTCCAGCGATTTAGTGGTCTCAAGAGCGCGCCGAAATCCATTCGATGAAAGAGAGGTAAAGGAAATGCGAGTTGCCCGAACGTTGATTTCAGCGATTGCGTTTAGCCTATTCTTCCTCTCCACATCCCTTGTTTTTCAGCCAGGAGCGCTGGCGCAAGCTGATAACGCGTACCAAGGGCAAATAGAGTCGTTTGCGTCGAAGCTCGAGGAGGCGATGAGTGCCCAAGCCGATCTCGACCTTCTCGCCGTATGTCTGGATCGTCGTGATGCCAACCTGGTAGTGCAACGCGACGAACTGGAAGTGCGTCTCGGACAGTTGAGCACGGAAGAACGAGACCTAGCCCCAAAGGTTCAATCGCTCGAGGCAGCTTACAATCAATATAAAGCTAATTTCGAGGCCGCAGAGAAGAACGTCGTTGAACTGAGAAAGAGCATCGAGAATATGCCGGGCCGTAAGCTTTATGAGCAGCAAAAGAGAGATTGTGCGTCAAATGATCCATGGGATCGGATGGCATGCGGCCGTAGGATGGGACGCGACATCTTCGGTCATTTCGATAAAATGGAGGCTCAGTTAAACGACGCCGGCAAGAGGGAGCAGATTGCCCTCGGCAGCATGAACGCCGAAAAGCAGAATCTTGATGAAAGCCAAGGTAAGCTTGAAACGACAAGAGGCCAGCTAAACGCCGTGGGCCTTGAGATCGGTCGCACGGAGAAGGCGATTGGCGGCGTAAAGCGATCAATTTCGGATGTCCGCGAGGTGCTCCAGCCCCTTCGACTCGTGATCGTCGACTTCGCGGCCGCGCTCAATGAAGCCAAGGATGTCAATTTGGCTGACGAGCGGCCCCGCACCCTGCGAAAACTCAACGATATCGCGATGGCGATCGATGCGACCATGGCCCGTGGGCGCTTTGCTGTATCCCACGCCGATGAGACTCTCGGGGCGGAGTGGAAAAGGAATTGCGGGGTAATTTAGCCGGCGGGCGCCGTGTGCGGTCTCAATACTCTTTGGTTACGTCCATCAGCGCCTACGTCGCCCCGGAGAGAGGGGCTCCAGGAAAAGTAACTCGGGCACACAAGGCGCCGCATGGGTCAGGAGCGAGGCCGAGCTCACGTTGCCGAGAGGGCGTCGGGGTCTTGCACTCAAGCGGGATATAACGCTTGCAATGCAGTACGCGCCAGACTTCAATGTGGTCTGCCGTTCGACATAAAAATCGAGGCAGAGGTTGCGAGATAGTGGCCTCGCGCGAAGACAGGGAAGGTCCAATTCATGACAATAGCGAGGTCAGCCTGTGCCGGGATGGCGGCCGATGCGGGTATAGGCCTGTTCCAATGCATCGATGAAATCGAGTGCGGCCGACGCGGCTCTCTCGTCGAGAAAGTGGGCGGCCGCGTCACAGACATCTCGGATGGCATGCTCGCGCGGAACTACAAACTTGACCTTCACCCGCGAGAAGCAGACGTTGGGGCCTTGCATAGCCGGTCACGAGGACCTTCGACGTAGGCGGCAGTATCTTGGAATCCAGGTGCAGAGGCGGCGCCGGTCAGTAACAAACCGGGCACCCGCTGAAGATCGTGATCCATGCGAAAAATTTGCGGACATACTCGCTAACCTGCTCATCCAAAAGGGATTTTAAGCTGTCGGGCAAGGAAATGTTCTTCGTGCTCATGGCCGCATGACTAGTGGGTATGGCAAAGGGTGGCATGGCGATTCCGTCTCGCCATATGCGCTGCGTGACGGCCTCCCGGCGGCGTAGGACATCGTGTGTCGGGTGTCGGGTGTCGGGTGTCGCCAGCACTGGTGCCGCTCATCTGCAGCAAGCTGGCCGAAAGCCTTGGCCGAGGATGAGGCGATCAGCCTGCGGAAATGACTGGCCGCTTGAAGATTGGAGAGCCGACTTCGGCCTTACAAAAAGCATCAGGCAGGTTAGGGTCGGCCTGAGACGGTCGTAGGTGGCCTCCCGAGGGGCTGCGTGGGTTCGGCGCTGGAGGTCTCAGTCCGGCCATGAGCGGTCCGTCGCTGTTACACTTCATCTGTTCAACATAGAAGCTTGCAGACCCGTTGAGGTGACTGTAGTCCGCCGCCGGGTTTCGCCGTTGATTTAGGGCCGTGTTTAAATCGATATGCAAAAAAGTTCTATAAACAGTGCGATATCGACACAGGGGTTTCTGCGTTATACCGCACCCCCCACTGACGAGTCCGCAGCCCCGCGGAAGAAAAAACATTAGGCCTCATGAACGAGCCGGTCACCCCATCGGAGAACGCTATGGTCGATCCACTCAAGCCAATCTTTGACGACTCGAAGCCGCGGGGAAAGTTGATCTGGGTCAAAGTCCTAGGGTTGTCCGCGTAGAGGGTCCTACCTCGCCATCCGCGACCAAGCCCTTGTCCGCCTGAAACTGGGTCACCGCATGCGCAGTTTGTGGCCCGTAGACGCCGTCGTCCGTTCCAGGTGCATAGCCCAATTTGATGAGTCGGCGCTGAATTTCTTTAACGAAATCTGATCGGGTAAGAGGGTGGGTCAGCCGAATCACACCGACCGGTGGCTCAGGCTCAATCTCGAGCCCACTTTGAAAGTACCGGATGCCCGGAACGAGAATACCGGTGTCCCACCTGCGCCCCTGGACCTTACCCGCGATAACGCCGAACTTACTGCTGTGCGCTTCCACCGTACCACCGTGGCCATCGGAATACACGATATGCCCGATTGCACCCGGCAGGGGATAGCGCAGAAGTATGGCCCCCACCGTGGCGACGGCGTCGACCACCGGAACCGTGCAATCCGCCTCGCGACACTGTTGAGCCCAGTAACCTGTGTAGGCGTCGGCCCGCACAGGATCCCCGCGGGGCTCGGTTCCGAAGAGAATTCGCGACGCCTGATACAGGCACCAAGACACGAACTCGGCGCAATCCCAAGGCCCCTTCCAGTTCGGGTTGCCCATAGGAGCGCGGGCTCCGAGCACATAGGGCTCATTAAGATGCTGCCGGGCGACGGCGAGGATATCGTCTCCTGTGATCTCGCGATCACCTCGCTTTGCGATGGGGATGTCGCCCGGACGCGAATCTTCTGGGGCGAAACCCCTCATTCCCCAAGGCATCGGGGGCGTCCAGCGCATACTGCTTGTCCAAGGCATGGGTCGAGTCCAAGGCATACGCCCTGCCGACGGGGTTCCCGACTGCGGTGACACGCCTTCCGATGCTTCGTCCAGTGCTCCGGTCTTGCTCGTTCTTGCCATGATGGATTCCTCCGGTTAGTCGAAGAGACTGCGCAGCGGTGCAGATACCGGCTTGAGGCGGAAGAGGGGTCGAACGCAGGCTATTGCGCCTGTGGAGATGTCTGTGGCGCACCGCCTGGGTTCATCAGCAGTTGGCGCTGCGCCCGCAGCTCCCTGGCGATGGCCGCCTTGTAGCCGTCAGTCAGACTGCGAGCGGCGATCCCGGTGGTGAAGAAGGTGTTAAGGCCGAAGCGCACGGATGTGGTCTCGGTATTGCCTTCGAATTGCCCGAACACGGAGAAGGCATCGGCTTCCCTAGACTCTTCTGGATGTTGGGTAAGGTTGCCATCGGCCCCGACTTGGTCACGCCCCCCGAGGCGCGTCAACCCGCTTGATCCGCTAGCCATGACCGGAACAAAAGCGATGTCCCGACCCGCATATCCCATGGTGAAGTGGATCCCCTGGTCGGCGATGGCGGTCGCGACCCCGATGCCCCAGGTCTGCGACTGTCCGAAAATCAGGGGAGGAGCGTACGCTTCTGTTTTAGAGGGAGCGCCCGCTTGCAACGGCTCAGCCGCCAGGGACGAGATTTTCGTTTGCCCGTTGCTATCGGATCTAGGCTCTTTCCTGGCCGGTTGGGAGGACGGAGCGGATGCTGGGGACCTCATCAAAGCCGCGCCCTCGGGTTGATTGGGAGAATCCTGCCAGCCGGTCTTATAGCCTTCCGCCAGATTCGTGGCGGCAAGGCCGGTGGCAAAAAATCGTCCCAGGGTGATGCTTCGGGCGGTCTTGGCGGTGCCGTCATCCGCGCTGGTGCCCGCTTGGCTCTTAAACTGTCCGAAGACTGACAACGCGTCCCTTCGGTTTCCACCGTTCTCCTGGTTCCAAGCAACGATCTCGTCGGCGTTACCACTATTAACTGCGCTGACAGGTACGATGGCGAGGCTTTTCTGCTTGAAACCCAGGTTGAAATCCACGCCTTCCGATCCAGGTCCCGCTCCGATGTCGATACCGAAGGTCGCGATATCCCCGAAGAAAAGCGGCGGGGTTGGCGCCGATACGCATCCTCCGAGGAGGCATACGGATGACACTGCAAGGCAACTCGTTCTAGTCAACACGCTCTTGCTCCTTCGGTTGCAGGGATAAGGCCTTTGCCACGCAGATTCCGGTTCTTGGATCGGCCAGTCGCCGGGCCGTCTCATGTTGATCCGAGGTGCTGGCCCAGATCACCAGACGGCATTCCGGACCTATGGCGGCCCAGCTCTGGTGGGTGTAACCGGCGCTCCAACCCCAAGGGCTTCGCACTAGTCCCACGCCGGTCACTTCGGCCACGTGGGACGTCGTCGGCTCGCCCACGCTCACCGCTAATACCCCAAAGTGGCGCACGATCCGGACGTGATCGTCCGCGCTCTCGACGCGGATGGTGGTGCAACCGCAAACCAAGGCCACGAGGGATAGCAGCAGGGTTGCCGCGATTTCCGGCGTTCGGATTGGGTCGCCCGATTCCAAGAGCTGGCACGTCCTGTGATGTTCGAGCGTGCAACGGCCGCGTCCCGTCGGTCCGGGCCCGCCCTCGCGCGTGACACGTCTTTTCGGAGATGCAAAGTTCATGGAAGCGTCGGGGCACCGTCTGTCGTCGATCTTGGGAATGCCATTTTCAAGTGTTGCACCGCTAAATCACGATCCGAACGCCAAGACATATGGCTTCACCATAGGACATGCCCAAAACTGATTCAAGACGCACAGCGACGGGTCTGTCCCTGAGGGTCGCGCTAGTTGGATTCGCTTCCATTCGTCAAAACCCCGTCTATCCTTTGGACATGATCGGCGTTTTGCTGACTTCATAGTTTGAGGGGCACGACATGACACTCAAAGCACAGGAGTTTTTCCAGAGCGTCGAGTCGATTGTCGACACGCTGCACGCCAAAGGACTACATCAACGCATCTACAGCGACGTCATTGACGGCAATGGCCACCAATATGTGGATCTCGTGATGGAAGGGGGTGGCGTGCTCGGCATCGCTCTCCTCGGCTACATCTACATCCTTGAACAGGCGGGTCTGCGTTTCGTGGGGCTGGGCGGCGCCTCCGCCGGCTCCATCACCGCCCTCGCCCTTGCCGCCATCGATGAACCACAGAATGAGAAGAGCACCAAGCTGGTGGACATCGTCGCGAACATGCCCATGGCGAGCTTTGTCGATGGTAAAGGCGATGACGATGACGATGCATCGGATTTCATCGACACGATGCTCAAGCGCCCTGGGCTCACACGGGGCCTGTGGAAAGGCATGCAGATCATCGACAACCTGAGCGAAATACTGGGGCTCAACCGGGGTGAGCGCTTCCACGACTGGCTGAAGAAAGACGTGCTGGATCCGAACGGTGTTTCCACCACCGCAGCGTTGCGCGCCCGAATGGCACGCACGCCCGAGGGCTGGCGCCTGCGAAGCGATTCGCCCCACCGGATCTCCCAGCTGGACGGCAACGACAACCTGCCACCACTAGATCCCAGAAAAGACTACCTGTGCGTCGTAGCGGCCGATATCTCTACTGAAACCAAGGTGGAGTTCCCCCGGATGGCGTCTTTGTACTGGGCGGACGTCGACACCGTCCATCCAGCCGACTACGCCCGCTGCTCAATGTCGATCCCCATCTTCTTCAAGCCGTTTTCACTCTCGATGAGCGTACGTGATGATGAGCACCGCACATTATGGTGCGACATGGCGGGGTTCAACGAGCACAGCGTCAAGCGTGACTTTCTCCCCTCAAAGTGCCTCTTTGTGGACGGTGGGGTGCTGTCCAACTTCCCGATCGATGTATTCCACAACACCCGCAAAGTCCCTACTCGCCCCACCTTCGGCGTCAAGCTGCAGTGGGACGATCGCAAACATGAGGTCAATAAAGTCTTCGACGTAGTGACCCAGAGCTTTAACTCTGCGCGTCACTGTCTGGACTACGAGTTCATCCGAAAAAACCCGGACTTCAACCAGTTGGTGAGCTACATCGACACTGCCAAGCACGACTGGCTCAATTTCAATCTCTCGGACGAACACAAGCTGGACCTCTTCACGCTCGGTGCGCTGTCCGCGGTGGATTTCCTCGAGCGATTCGACTGGGCCCGGTACAAGGACACGCGCGTCAAACTCGTTGAGGCACATCAGGAGGCCGGGCGGCCTCAGCTCCTCAAGAGTTGAAAGACACCCCACCCGATCAAGCTTGGCCTCGGACCACCAACGCGCAGGGGAACGCTCATGGTATCGCTGACAGCAACCCAGAAGAAAACAGCCGAAGCCATCGTCAATATCTTCGAAACCCACGAGGTCCTTGGCGATTACAGACAGGTGACGCTGATTGCGGATGCGGCTCAGATCGCCAAGCTGACGGCCTGAGCGTCGCCCCACTCGTTGCATCGCGAGGGAAGTGGCAATTCGACCGGGAGGTGCCAATGTCGAGCATACAAACGTGGTTCAAGCAGATTGCGCCAATACGGACGATTCATCGTTTCTCGTCGGCGGGGAGCTCCTTCAACGCGGAACTGGACCGCGATCTCAAGCGCATCAATAAGGCATTGTTTTCGGCACTGCTTTTCAGTCTCGGCGCGGCCGGGTGGACCGGTTACACGGTTCATTCCCTAAGCGCAGTGCTCAATTGGAGCATCGCCAGCATTGCAGCTGGCGCGGTGATCGGTTTCCTGTTTGGCATTCCTCGCACGGCCCGATTAGGAAACGGCCCGGCGAAAAGCGACAAACCGGCCGCCCCATCAAACCCAACTGCTGCCAAGGCTGCAGAAAGCGGAGCGTCCCAAAGTTCACGCCCTCAATCGGAGGAAGGGTTGCGCCCCAATACGAATCTCGAAGAGGTTTCCGACTGGCTTACCAAGATCATCGTCGGGTTGGGTCTGGTGCATCTGACGGATTTGCAGAAGATTGTCGGTTCGATCAGCGCAAATGCGGCAGCAGCAATGTCAGTGACGCCGACTGCGACCCACGTGTCGACTGCGACGGCCATCATAGTGGGATTCGCCATTGAGGGCTTTTTCGGCGGATATATCTACACAAGGCTATTCTTGCAGGGGGCGTTCGCGCGATCCGATCAAAACTTGATGGTGCGCGAGCGGGAGACCATCGAGCATGTACTGGCTCAAACCCCCACAGAAGCTGTCAGTGACAATACCAAACCCTCTCTCCCATCACCGGCGCAGCTTCAAGCCGCGACGGAGGTCCAGCGTCTCGTCTCAGATGATCCCCGTGCCGCGGTGGAAAAGATGATTGAGCTTGCCCGAGAGTATGAGCAGGTCAGAAGTTCGATGGCATCCGGGCCAGAGCGCACCCGTCGCATGTCTGAGATCGTAGGGCATATGACAGTGGTCGCGCTGGGAGCGCAGTCGCAACTCTCTCAGCTCTCAAGCAGCACGCAACCGGGAGATAGACTGGCCGCAGTCATCATTCTGAAGTTTCGGTTTGATCCGACATACAGCAAGTGGCTAGCGGATCGCTTAGTGGAAGATCCGCCATTCGTCGGTTTCCATGCGGCAAGTGCCCTGTTAGCCGGCTTTCGCTTGTCAGGAGGGTCCGAACGAGAAAGTCTGAAGCAGCTGGTTGCTGACGCGAGTGAAACTTTGAAATCCAAAGGACTCTCGGACGAAAATCGCGATCGAGTGATCGCGGAGATTCTGGCATAACCCGGTGGAGCGTCGCTTTGCGGGACGCGGGCACGGAATGGCAAGTACGTCACGAAAGGGAGGGCGTCGGACTCTTGTTCATTGGCAACCGGTACGATTGTCGCGTCCGATCAATTGACTGGCGCCGTCGAATTTTTCGCAATCCGAGTTGCGCTATAAAGAGACGCGCTCACGATTGCAGGTGAGTCTGCGAAAGGTAGCTTCTCGCGGACACTTCCAGCAACGCTACCAGCAATGCCATTAAGTTAAGCCGCCTTGTACGCGAAATGGAAGTCGGCGATGCGCACGCCCTTGCGCCGCGGCGCGCTACGTAGCGGGCGGGTGCGTTCGATGGCGGTGGGTGAGCGCAGCCGCTCGACGAGCAGGTCGAGCAGGCGGACGAGGTCGATGGCGAGCAACAGGCGAGGCAGGTAATGACGCAGACTCTTCAAGGCCAAAGTGCGGTTGAGCCGCCGGCGCCAGCCGCCGGCGTCAAGCGGGGTGTCGGCGCTGACGGCAGCATCGTCGGGGCGGGCCGCCAACGCCAGCACGGCCGCGCAGTTGGCGCGCAGCAGGCTGGCGTAAAAGTCCTGCTCGACCGTGTGCGGCAGCACGCCGCTCCAGTTCTCGACCTGCGATCGCGCCTTGAGCAGTTTGAACGCCTCCTCGATACGCCAGCGGGTACGGTACAGGTCGGCGAACGCCTCGGGGTCGAGGGTCTCGTCGAAGAGATTGGTCACCATCACCAGTCGCGAACCATCGGGCCGTTTCACGCGCAACAGCCGCAGGGACAAGGGCGTGCCCGGCGTGCCCAGATCGGCCACCGCGTCGTTGCACCGGCCGCGGACAAAGCGGGCGACCGCGCCCCAGGTACGCTCGCTGATGCGGGCGCAGAAGGCCACCCCCTGAGCCGCCAACTCGGCGAACCATTCCCGCGACGGATAACCGCGATCCATCAGCAACAGATCCTGCGGCCCCAGGTGCGGCAAATGCTGGCGCGCGAGCGCGCGCTCATCCTCACCGAAGCCGCCCAGGACGGCATCGACAAAGGCGCCGCGGGCCACATCGAAGAGCGCGGAAGCGCGGGCGAGCGGGCGGAACCGGCCGCTGGACGTGTTCATGCCGCCAAACATCTCGGCGCACTCGGGCACCTCGGGGACGCGCAGCGTGCTCCCGTCGAGCGCCAGCACCCGCCTGCCGTGCCACCGCGGCACCTGGCTGTGCGAAGCGAAGAGCTGGGCGCTGTGAGCCATCAATTCCCGCAGGGCCGCGGGCCGCAACTGGCGCCGGGCCTGACACAGCGCGCCCTTGCTCACCAGACGCGCCTCACTCGAACCGAGTGCGTGATCGAAGAAGGCGTCGAGTTCGGATTGCAGGCCGGCGCGCGGGGCATTGACCAGAAAAGCCACCAGTCGTGGCAGCGGAAGCCGGCGCTCGCGCACGAAAGCGTTGGGCGTCACGCGCCTGCGCGGCGAAGGATTCAGACCCCAGATGAGCACCGAGGGCGGAAAAGATGGCACGACTATTGCAATGTCATGTTCAAAGTCAACATTGAAGAACCACAATTTTACCATAAGGTACTGTTTTATTGGCACTATTCAGCTAAATTAATGGCATTGACGCTACCAGTGGGAGAAGCATGGATACATTGAAGGCGCTACTGGAGCTATTTCCTAGCCGAGCTCCCTATATCTTCATGCTTTTTGGAATTGTAGTCGTAGTGACTGCGATAGTCCCATTTCGAATCGACAAGGCTGGATGGACAGTTCGAAACCCAACAACGAAAGGCGCGCGTTTGAGTCTGTTCGCAATTGGTATTCTAATCCTCGCGACAAGCGTCTTTACGGTTATTCGAGTGGACGACGCAGAACTCTCTCGCCTCGGCCAAAAGCGTGTAAGTTCGTACTTTTCCTATGTGACGATCTCGGGAACAGAGGCCGACTGTTTGGCTGGCCGCTGTCGCTTAGCCTTTAGAGATTCCGCCTTGGTGCTCGCACCAAAGGGGCAAGACGTCTCTTACGAAGGTCGCGTAAAGACTTCGGGAAAAATAGTGTCATTCAGCACTTCGCCACGCGCAGATATTCTCAATCCTGAGCAGTACCCCGCTAACCCGACCTACCTAGAGTTCCGAATTCGCCCTGCCTCGCCAGAGGATCGTCAACTCGAAGCCAAGGGGGAAGCCGTCATTGAGCGCGAGTTCTCCCCAACGAACGGCAAGGTCGGCCCGCATTTGCCCTACTCAACAGAGTATGCGGTGTTTGTGCTAGACCTGCGCGCGCTCGGCTTCAAGATTCAATCGCAAGTAGAGCCCAAGATCGAAACTCGGCGGTCAGATGGGTCGTTAGTCAGTGGATACATAAATCCTCGCCTCAGCATCTTTGAGGACGGGCGAATTTTCGTCATTACGGCTACGAACGTCGCTGCGGGGTCGAGCTTGTACGTGTCGTGGGGTCAATAACTCGCGAACCCGGCACAGTGAACCGACCCGCGCAGAAAACCGCGTAGGCCGGTTACTTTGAACGGTAGGCACCCAACAAGGAGAAGCGAGATGCAAGTGTCCAGTTTGCCGTGGAATCACTGTCCAGATTCGCGCGGAATCAGTGTCCAGTTTAGTCTGGAATACGCAACGGGGGATTTAACCGGCTGCCGCCGAATGCTTTTGACTGCCGAACCGAGGCGATCGCCGGGATCTCAGTCTCCTATCGGTGGTGCAAGCCGCATCTCACGCGCTCAGCGTGGATGGCAGCCTATGCACATGAAGGGGTGCGCGGCCGCCGGAGAGTGATACGCTCCAATGAAAGTTAGGGACGGGAGAAGGAGATGACGCGAAAGGCATGGATGTGGCTCATCGCGGTGTCGGTCGCGGCGCTGATTGGTTGCGCAACGCTACTCCAGTGGATTGCCGTTCCGCGCGATACACGCATCGAGACCTCGAGCGCCGGAACTCAAGTCAGGCGCCTCGTTGTCATGGCGCACGGTCTCTCCGGTCGTGAGAGCTTCGATGCGGCGGTGGAGTTGGCGCGAGAGGCATTGCCCGACTCGGACTTCGTCGTCTTCGACGTGGACTCCCGGGTCCTCAGCAACCAGGACCCTTACCGCATCGCCGAAACAATGGAAACTGCAGTGAATGAGCGCGTCCGCTCAGGCAACTACGACGACGTGGTCCTTGTTGGTCACAGCATGGGTGGGCTGCTGCTGCGCAAGGCGCTGCTTTGGGCGAACGGTCTAGAGCGGGACCGGGACGCCCCCCGCGGTTTGCGGCCATGGGCCCGCAAGGTGTCGCGCTTTGTATCGCTGGCCTCGATCAATCGCGGCTGGTCGATCGACCCGCCTCCGTCCAACATGAAGGTCGGCCGTCAGATCAGCATCGTGGTCGGCCAGCGTATCGCGCGCTGGACGGGCACTGGCCGCCTGCTGCTTGGCCTCCAGCGCGGAGCGCCGTTCGTTGCCGATTCGCGGGTGCAATGGATCGACCTGGCGCACGGCAAAGCGCCCGACGGGGCGCGCTTGCCTCAGACGATCCACTTGTTAGGCGACATCGACGATATCGTGAATCAGGACGATGCCGCAGATTTCGCGGCCTCACCGAAGTCCGTGTTCGTCTCGCTGACCAATACAGATCACGCCGCCATTGCCTCGGCGCTGCATGGCGACACGTCGCCAGCGGGGCGGGAACGCAGGCGTAAGGTGAGCGCCGCGCTGCAAGGTCGCATCGACGAGTTGGATCCGACCCGCCCGCGTATTGCCGAGCCTGATCCGACCGTGCGCCGACTTGCCTACGTAGTGCACGGCATCCGCGACTACGGTGAGTGGGGTGAGTCGATTGCTTCGGAGCTACGTGCGGAGGCAGAGCGCGGCGGTGAACGCATGGTCGTCGTGAATCCGCGCTACGGCCATTTTGCGATGGCGCCCTTTCTGTTGTATTGGGACCGGCAGCGAAACGTGCGCTGGTTTATGGACGTGTTCACCGAGAACTTGGCGCGCTATCCGAACCTCGAGTCGGTCGACTTCGTTGGCCATTCGAATGGCACGTACATTCTCGGCAGCGCCCTGCAGAAGTACCGCTCGCTGCAGTTCCGTCGGGTGTACTTCGCTGGCAGCGTCGTGCCGAAGCACTATCCGTGGCGCCCACTTCTCGATGAAGGCCGCTTGGGGCAAGTCGCCAACGTCGCGGCCTCCGGAGACTGGGTCGTGGCGCTGTTCCCGCGGCTGTTCGAGCAGGTTGCGGAGTGGCAAGGGTTGCGGCCCGTCACGGGACTTCTGGATGTCGGCTCGGCAGGTTTTCGCGGCTTCGAGGACTTGGACCGCCGCGTCAACAACTTCCAGTTCGCGCGTGGCGGGCACAGCGTTGCCATTGCGCCCGGCGACGACGGACGCCAGCAGGCTGTCGCGGCGGCCATTGCCCGCTACGTAGTGAACGGCGATTCCGCGCCGCTGGCGATGTTTCGTGAAGACAAGCTGCCATCGGGCAAGCTGGCCTTCTTCTCCAACATATGCTGGCTCGTGTGGCTGGGCTTAGCTGCCCTGCTAGGCGTCGGCGCCTGGCTCACGTTTCGCTGGCGCCGACTCGTGGGCACCGCGTATCTGCTGGTCGTGGCCGGACTGCTGTATTCGGTCTGAAGCTGGTGACCGCACCGGGGAGGGAAACGCGTCACTTCGCACCAATGTCGGCAATCACACCGAGCCCGGACCGTCAGAGGCGGAACCAGCTGCCGTTCGAACGAAGTTGAGAACGAACGGCAGGTCTCGGTACAGTTCGAACGAGAAGTCTCGGCCATCAAGAGTCATTCGTCGGTCAAACCTATCGGGCCGCTCAGAGCTGGAAGGCGTCGGTCGAAATTTCTCTGGCAACCGTTCCAAAAGGACCTTAAGGAGCGACACTCTGGATCCTATGCTGGATATCTACTGGCCATTCACTTCAACCAGCTAACTCCTTGACAAGTGCAGTTCGCGGAATTGCTCCGCCCCCATGAATCGGAACTTCTGCCGAAACAGCCCTGCAAGCTTGTCGTCAGCCGTTGCCAAAAATATCTGGCGAGTCCCGTTTACCGCGATCTCTCGAAGGTGGTCGAGAAACGACAAGATGTTCAAGTCGTCGATGTGTGCGATCGGGTCGTCTAAAAGCAGCAACGGCGGACCGGAGATCAGGCGGCAGTTCATTGACAGAAACAAGGAGAGCGCGTACGCCGCCCTCTGGCCTGTGCTCATTTGTTGAAGCGAAACTGGTTGTTGCGTGTCCTCCCGTGTAATCGTCAAGGCGCCGCCGTTGCCCGTCTGCACCAAGAACTCGTTGGGAGCGTGGATCGCCGCGAAAATTGCACTGATCGTGGCCGCGTTGGCTCTCATCACTTGGTCAGCGAAGACCCCAGCTTTGGCTTGCTGCAGCAAATCGTTGATCAGACCGCTGGCGCTGCGCATCTGATCAAGCAGCCCCGAGTGCTCGGTGAGCCGACTCTCAAGCATAGCAATGCTGTGTGCTTCCGACTGGACTGTGGAGACAGCGTGGGCCTCGGATTGGAGCGCGGTCACAAGGCGGGCGAGCTGGTCGCTCGCCTGTTCCAGCCGAAGCTCAAGCGGTACACCATCCAAGGAATCGCGGTCGACAACAGACTCCAGCGTTCGAGCTGCGGCGATCAGGAGGTCTAGATCTGCCAAGCGACCACGCAGGTGCTGCAATTGGGCGTCCGGCGATGCATTCGCCGACTTTGCTGGCACGCCCGTAAGATCGGCGAGCGCCAGTCGGGAGTTAGCCAGCTCCTGCTCCCGTTTTTCGTTTGACCTGGTGTGCTCCGCAAGGGCATTGGAGTAGTCCAATTGGATAGTGCGCAGTTCGTCCGCACTCGGCAAACTGTCCAGGCGCAACTCGGCAAGGCGCTTGTGCATATCGGTCTCAGTCAGCCCATCCTGGGCCAACTGCGCGATCACCCGTTCCAGCTCTTGGAGGGCGAGTCGATCTTGTTCGAGCGTCGCTCTGGCTTCGTCGGCGGTCCGCTGCGCCCGTCTGACCGACAACTCGACTTGAGGCGCCACAAAGGCCGCAAGCGCCTTGAGTGCGGCCTGAAAAATCCTCGCTTTATCTAATCTGCCCATGGCGTCGCTGAGCTTGGCCTGAGCATCCGCGAGTGACTCACTGCCAACATCCTCAGCCGCAATGGACATGCGGAGCTTCAGTTGACCGGTCTCGAACTGTGTTCGGCACACGGGGCAGTGGTCCGGATCAGCGACCTTGCCCAGCAGTTCAGTAGCCGTCGACAGGAGTCGCTGCTTCAGAACGTTGACCGACACCATGGTCGTCTCAAGGGCCTTGACGGCAGCACTCCGCTCCCTGACGGCCATGTCCCATTGGCGGACCGCTTCGTCGGCCGACAATAGAGCCTCGTCCACTCGCATGTCCGGATCGCGCATCTCATCAAGATCGAGCAGCGCGTTACCCAAGGCCGCTGCCCGTGCGCTGATACTGTCCACTCGAGCCCGCAACATCACAAGTTGCGAGGACTTCTCGGCGAGGCCTGCACTCGTGTATCGCAAAAGAGCTTCGATCGACAACTGCCGCGATTGAAGGGAGACTCCCAACTGATGTGCGGCGGTGCGCGAGAGCATGAGATTCTTGATCCTCTCGCAAAGTCCTTCGGCTTTCGCTAGAGCGCTTTGCAGGGCTGCCCGTCGTTCGGTCAAAATGGCTGGGTCGGCACTCGCGTCGTTGCTCGCAGCGCGTGCCAGTTGTCTCGCAGCAACGACCGATGCCTGGAGAGGAGCGCTGAGATCGGCAGCACCTTGCTTTGTTGCAGGCAGGGTCTTCCATCCCCACTTCGAGAGTGCTTCTCGCAGGTCAGCGTACAGAGCGTCGGAAGTCTGCGGCGCTTTGCGCAGGGTGTCGAGTCGAGCGCGGCCTTCGCTGATTCGACGTTGGGTATCGTCAATGTCCTTCCTCGTATCGCGGATCGCTTCGTCAACTTTCTCCCTTACTCTGGCAAGCTTTGTGGCGAGTTTCTCGGCTTCGGCGCCAAGTAGAAGGCGAGCAACATCACTCTTCAGACGATCTTCGCTGTCATTGTTGTTGCTGAGATCGACAGCCGCATCCGTGTCAAGAAAGTTGAATCTGCCGAAGCTGTCCGCGAGCGTGGACTTTTTGACGTCCGCCTTTGCGTACCAGTGGGCGTTCCTCGCCCGCAAGGTTGGAAGCTTGGTTGTCGACCTGGAAGTGATCAAGCGAGCGTTACTACCGACGAACTCCCCGACGATCCTGGTGCCTGCCGTGCTGTCGTCGAGCCGCCTGTTCTCACCGCAGTAGAGGTACTCAATCGCTTCGAGCAGCGATGTCTTGCCCGTGCCGTTGCGTCCAATGATCAGATTAACGCGGCCGAACTCGAAGTCTTTGGTCGACGGGTACTTCCGAAACCCCGCAATGGTCAGCGTCTTGAGGAACCGGTTGCCCGCGGCCTTCTCTGCCTCAGACAGCGACGCAAGCGCTGCCGGCCTGGCCGATGATTGTTTGCGCCCTGCCTTGATCAGTCGAGCCGCCTCCGGTGCCGTGATCGCATCGTCAAGAATGAACGACAGGCCGAGTGCGTCAAGCCGCTGAGCCCACTGACTTGCGATATCCGCCGGAGGTGTGGCAGGCCCCTTGTCCGTTGGCGTGAGCAGCGCATCCAGTTCGTCCTCGGTAAGGACAGCCTTGCGCGCGTAGGTCCGATCAGCCTCGATCCGCACCTTAACGTCGTGAAATCCAGGGGCCTTGGACTCCTCATCGCCTGCTACGAAGTAGACGTAGTGATTCCAACGAAGGTCAGCGGGAGACTTCGGACCGAAAAAGGTCTCGGTCATAAGATCTTCTTGGTACTCGCGCAGCCGCGAAGCCGCCTCACCAAGACTCCCCGTCATGTCGAAGTACCGGACTGCGTACTCGCGATCGCCGAAGCGATCCGACGTTCGAAGGATCCCTGGTCTGACCTCCGATATCGCTCCGAAACGGGCCTTCAGCTTGCTCGTGAATCGCGCTTGATCGATCATCCGGCATCCCCTGCAATATCGAACGCTGACAACTCCGGCGGGAGGTCGATACGACTTACCTGTCCTACGCCCCACACGCGCAGTTGGTGGTCTCGGCGATAGACGATACAGAGTCGATCACGGCTTCGCGCGGATGCATCATTTAGATCGGAATTGTTTTTGATGGCCCTTTTGACGGCGTGCGTGTTCGTACCTTCAACCAATACCGAGTACACCTTCCTAACTTCATCATCGTCGGACTGGTCACCGAGGTACACGAGGCCAGCGCCATTCCCGGTTTGTGTCGCGCGCACGTTCTGATGGGGCTCGCAGAGCGTCCAGGCATACGAGAACCCCTGTTCTAGATCTCTCAACGGTGGCGGCCATGGCACACCTTTACCGGGTAGCGTGACTGCATCCTGCGCTCGCTGGAGTCTTTGCTTACGGAATGGCACACCTTGAGAGTCGGGTTCGAAGTCTTGATGGACGGTAATCCGTCGGAGTGCCTCACCATCTGCAACGCGCATGCTTTCAAGGGCGCCGATCTCAAACCATCGGTCAGCCTTCTTTGGCGCACCCACAAGCATTTCAAGCACGCGCTCCACCGCGATGGGAGACTGTTTTGCTAACGCATTGAGTTGTTCCGGCAGGTTTTGGTACGGCGCCACCGCTACGTCGAAGCCGTCGTGCGCCTCGGTCGAAATCGCAAGAGCAGTGCCTTCGTTGTCCCAAGTCCAGCGCCGTACAACCGATGCGCACGTTGTCGGCATCAGGGCCTGTGGATCCCCGTGCATCATGACCTTCTGCTTTTGCAGCAGGATCACATGAGGTCGTTGATTCAGGTACAGCGCGTGCCAGCGACCCACAAGACTGTAGTAAAGGCCGTTACGGTGCGCTTCATTCACAATCGGCTCCTGCGCGCTGAACTTTCCAGGCGGCACGTAGAAGGCCGAACCCGCGTTGTTGTGCCACTGCTTATTCTTACCGTCCGTCGTCCATTCGACCATGTCGCCGGCCCAGTTAAGACACAAAAGCTCAACGTCCTTGCTCGAAGCAACACTCAGCAGTTGCGTTCGGTACCTTGCATAGTCGGTGTGGGCGGGCTTCGGGTTCAGCTGGATGTGAAGCAACAACATGTTGCTGTGGAAGTCGTTGACCTGCGCTTCAGTAAGAGCGAACGCGTCGGAGCAAATGATCGACATCAGGCCGATCTGGTTCAGGCCTCGATTGAACGTGTAGACGAGTTTCCCCAGACACAGCGAGCGCTGCTCTACGTCGAGTCCATCCCGGCACGGCGCGGTCTTGAACTGGACGAAGAAACACAGAATTGGCGCTCCATCGGATCGGGAGCACCAGAACACGAACACCAGCGGGTCGACGTAGGACTTTAGCTGCGCGTCCGCAGCGCTGATCGACTCATATTGCACGAAGTGACCCGCTTGCCGCAGTCCGTCGGCAGTTTGCTGCAGTTCTACCAAAGAGATGCTCTCGAAGCCCAGAACCCAGATTGCCCCGACGGCTGGGCGCATTGTCGAATCGACAGCAGCTATCTCGTTGGCAATAACCCAGGGCACACAATACTCTGGTGCCACGACCAAGTCGGCGTGTTCCTGCACGCTCTGTTGAAGGAACGACCGACACAACGACGCCCCGCGCGCCTGATCTCGGTGCCCAACCCGGTTCGTCGTACCTTCGATGGGGCCGTCCGGTTGAAGCAGCATCGCGCCGTAAGGTTGCCGGTCTGCGGTCAAACAGCGCAGAGGTAGCAGCAACAAGTCACCAAGGAAATCCTCAACTGGCCTTATGTTCACTGCTCCTCCCAGTCATTTTGGGTGATATCCCAACGGGGCAATGGTACCCAAACTACAACTCAGTGTGATGCTGGAAAACGAGTGCTGGCTAAGGCGTCAACGGCCGAACGCTCGAGACCGAATCCTGTAGTTCCAGCCAACTGCGTGACTCAGCGACTGCTTTCATCGCACTCCAGCCATTCGGGCGAAAAACCTGAACGGCCGTTGAGGGTCGATTCCGGCAATCGGATCGTTGCCGCACTGAACAGCGCCCGCTCCAGGTCGCCTCCATTTATGCGGCTGAACCGCGGGAGAGCAGCTTTACCCCGTCGGGCCGCAGTTCGCCCTTGGGCGACACATGCCGGTAGAGCGTTTGCCGGGTAATCCCCAGTTCTTCGCAGAGGTCGCCCACCTTGGTTTCCGGCTGTCCCATGCTGGCCATCGCCAAGCGTAGCTTGGCGGCGGTCATCTTGAAGGGACGCCCCCCTTTCCTGCCGCGCGCGCGCGCCGAGACAAGTCCGGCGATGGTTCGCTCGGAAATCAACTCCCGCTCGAACTCGGCCAACGCCGCAAAAATGCCGAACACCAGCTTGCCGGCTGCAGTCGTCGTGTCGACGGCTGCACCATGTCCGGTCAGGACCTTCAATCCCACGCTACGAGCAGTCAGGTCGTGCACGGTGTTGATCAGGTGGCGCAGATCGCGGCCAAGCCGATCGAGCTTCCACACGATCAGCGTGTCACCTTCACGAAGCGCCTTCAGGCAAGCAGCCAACCCGGGGCGATCATCGCGTCGGCCCGAAGCCAGATCCTCGTAGAGATGTGCAGGGCTCACGCCGGCAGCGATGAGCGCATCGCGCTGCAAATCGGTGGATTGGGATCCGTCCGCCTTCGATACCCGCATGTAGCCGATCAGCACCTTTTCACCTGTCACGTATACGCTCGATTATGTGACAGTGTGAGTCAGAAAGTTACGCCCGTCAAAATTTGTCACTTAACCCGTAATTCCGTCTACGACATGCAAAGGGTCACTCAGGATCATAATGTGACAAAAATTCAGGGGGGATGCCATCCTTGGCAAACGTGACGCGCAGGTGCTCCAGGGATTCGGAATCTCGCCGCCCACAAGAGGCCAGCGTGAACAGCGAACGGGCCATTTCGGGGTTGTACCGCGCTTCGGCGACCGCTTCGTTGATCGCCTTGACCGCCTCCTGCCAGTAATTGACGGGCTCTTCCGTCCGCTCATCCGCCGACAGGCCGTTGGTGAACCCGGTCTGCGGCTCCAGCAGGAACAGCTCTGCCTGTTTCCCCCGCGGGCTCAACACCTTCGATTCGATCAGGTTGATCGCGGTGGCGGCCGCCTCCAGCATTTGCAACTGTACGGCCGGGTCCAGAATTTCGTGGGGACGCCATAGGCTTTGCCCCGCGCGCGGCGGATGCCCGCATTCTTCCCAGACATGGCGGATATATCCCCCGTAAGCCCCGCACTGCGAGAGCGGGGTGTTCAGCTCATCGAGCAGCGAGCGCAGCAGCCGGAACCAGAGGCCGGCATGGATGCGCCGGCGCGGCAGCTCCACATACCCCGTCGTCAGCGCCTGCCAGGTGCGCCGGTCCATCGCCGCAATTACATCGCTGGCCGTGCGCGGCGCAGCATCGGCGTTCTCCCAGCCGAGAAACCGTCCAGGCATGCCCCAATAGGATTCCAGCCAGCAGCCATGAAGCGGGCAGCTCAGCATCAAGGGCAGCTTCCACGCAAGCAGTACGGCCTGATTCGCTGGATCGTTGAGACAAAGCGGGCAGGCCCGGTGGATCGGCTGACGGGGCAGCCAAGCACGCCAGCTTGTGATCGATCTTATCTTGCGGTTGCGTCTCGGCAGCAATACCGAGAACTGG